>Ga0137432_1000566_pt1 | contig 18203 bp, 14 predicted proteins | sample EasRivERMZT820_2_FD_102337 | JGI IMG/M metagenome (GOLD analysis project Ga0137432, IMG submission 102337) | Soil microbial communities from meander-bound floodplain in the East River, Colorado, USA - East River MetaG ERMZT820_2 | ecosystem: Environmental > Terrestrial > Soil > Floodplain ...
ACCGGCGTCGGCATCGTCTCGGTGGTTTCGGCGACGATCTACGTGTCGATGATGGCGATCTATTACGCCAATGTCGTCACCTCGCAATCCGTGCTCCTAAGAGAGGCCGAGCGTCATCGGGCCACGGCCGCGCGCATGCGCCGCGCGATGGAGGACTCGGAGCGCGCCAACGAAGCCAAGTCGATCTTCCTCGCGAAGATGAGCCACCAGCTCCGTACGCCGCTCAACGCCGTCATCGGCTATAGCGAGATCTTGCTCGAGGACGCGGAACTGAAACGGGACAGCACGCAGATCGAGGATCTGCGCCGCATCAACGCGGCCGGCAAGCATCTGCTGTCGCTGGTGACCTCGGTCCTCGATCTGTCGAAGATCGAGGCGGACAAGACCGAGATCGTGGTCGAACCTTTCGACGTCGCGAGCTTCATCGACGACGTTGTTGCGACGAGCCGCAGCCTCGTCCTCGCCAATCACAATGAGTTCGTGATCGAGCGTTCGCCCGATCTCGGAATCATGATCTCGGACGCCACCAAGCTTCGCCAGAGCGTGCTCAATCTGCTCAGCAACGCCGGCAAGTTCACCAAGGACGGCCGCGTCACGCTGAACGTGTCGCGCGAGCGGGGAACCACCGGCGACTGGATTCGCCTCTGCATCGAGGACAACGGTATCGGCATCACGGCCGACAACGTGCAGAAGCTGTTCAAGGACTTCAATCAAGCTGAAGCCTCGACCGCGGCGAAATATGGCGGGACCGGGCTTGGACTGGCGCTCAGCCAGAATCTCTGCCGGATGATGGGCGGCGTGATCACGGTCGAAAGCAGCTATGGCCGCGGCTCACGGTTCACCATTCGCGTTCCCGCCTATATCGAAGACGAGGAGGGATCCAAGCGCAGACAGAGCGCGGCTCCGCGAGAGAAACGGCTACTGCGCCATGCAGGATAGCACTCTCAGGACCGCGCACCGCGTGCTGATCGTCGATGCCGATCGCGAATGCGCCGCGTCCTATACCGCCCATCTGAAAGCGCATGGCTTCGAGGCTGCCACGGCCACGCCAGGCGAGATGTTTGATGCGCTGAAGACGTTCGGCGCGTCGATCGTGCTCTGCGACATCGAGGGCCAGGGCGCCGCGGGCGCCAACCTTCCGGGCCAACTCATCGAGGCTCGCCCCGACTTGATCTGCATCGCCATGGCCAAGCGGGCCGACCTGCGCCAGGGCGGCGAGTTCATCAACAAGTTCAAGGGTGTCGCAACACTAATTCCCACCATCGAGGAGTGCGTCAAGAGGCGCGAGATGCGGCGGCTCGCCGATGGCGGCGTCGAACTGATCAGGCATGCCGAGCACGCGTCGAAGGAAGCGAACCGGGCCAAGGTCGAATTTCTCGCCAAGATCAGCCACGAGCTGCGCACGCCTTTGAATGCCATCATCGGTTTCTCGGACTTGATGATGCGGGACAAGCGAGGCTTCGCCAACGAGCAGTACCACAGTTATGTCTCGGACATCCATTCCAGCGGGCGCCACCTCCTGGACATCATCAACGACATTCTCGATTTCGCCAAAGCCGAAGCCGGCCAGATGGCGTTGTTCGAAAGCAATGTGGACGTCCAACAGGTTGCCCAAGGGATCGAGCGCATGCTGGGCCCCCGCGCCCGCGACTCCGGCATAAACCTCCTCATCCGCATCCCGCCCGATCTGCCGCTAGTTTGGTGCGACGAGCGCAAGCTGAAACAGATGCTGCTCAACCTCGTGAACAACGCGGTGAAGTTCACGCCGGCCGGCGGCAGGGTGGAGATCGTCGCGCGCCTTGAGCCGAACGGTTTCGTTCTTGGCGTGCGTGACAGCGGAATAGGCATCGCCCAAGCCGATCTGGATCGTGTGTTGGAGCCGTTCGTCCAGGCGGAAACGACATTGAGCCGGCGCCAAGAAGGAACGGGATTGGGTCTGGCCCTCGTCAAGTCGATGATGGAAATCCATGGCGGCCGCTTGCGGCTCGAGAGCACGCTCGGAAGCGGTACGTCGGCCGAACTCGTGTTTCCCGCAGAGCGCATTTCGGCGTCGCGGGAAGAGGATCTGAGCGATCGCCAGCGCCGGTCCGAGAAGCAACAGTCGCGGCAAATGCCGCACGCCAGGACCTGAGAGACGGGAGCAGATGCAAGCGCGATGAGCATGACTCGAACCTTTGAACGCTACCGACCGCAGCGGCTTTCGCCGACGATGATCTATCCGGTTCTCGACTGGTTCATTCCAGTTTCGGTGAAGGAGAACAGTGAGCTGCAGCAGCGCGCTCGCATGTTCCTGATCAGTCATCTCTTCGGGCCGTTCTTGGGTCACACCATAACCGTGTACCTTTACCTGCTCGATCCGGCTCCCAATTACGCGCTTTGGGTGCTTGCGGCTTCGATCTCGCTGTTCCTGAGCTTCCCCTTCGCCTTGAAGTGGACCGGCTTGTACAACACCCTCGCCGTGCTCTCGGTGCAGAATCTCATCTTTGCGATTCTGTGGGGGTGCTATCATTACGGCGGTCTCAGCTCGCCCTTCCTGCCCTGGCTTCTGACGGTTCCGCTGCTTGCTTTCTTCTACCTTGGATCCGCCGCCAAGCAGCGCCTGCTGGTCCTCAGTCTGATCGCGTTCAATTTCGGCGGCTTCTACGTCGCCTACGCCCAGACGCATTCCTTTCCCGAGCACATTCCGCTCTCGGAACTGTCGGGCATCGGGATCATTTCCACGCTTTGCGCCGCGGTCTATGTCTCGATCATGGCGCTCTATTACGGCAACATCGTCGCGTCTCAGTCCGAGTTGGAGCGGGAAGTCCGCCGTCACCTTGCCACCGCACGGCAACTGCAGGAAGCCAAGGCTGAAGCGGAGCGGGCCAACAAGGCGAAGTCCGAATTCCTCGCCAAGATGAGCCATGAACTGCGCACGCCGTTGAACGCCGTCATCGGCTACAGCGAGATGCTCCTCGAAGAGGCAGAAGAGTCCGGTGCCGATGACCAGACATCCGACATCAAGCGGATACTCACCGCCGGAAAGCACCTGCTGACGCTCGTGAGCAGCGTGCTCGATCTTTCGAAGCTGGAAGCGGGCAAGATGGAGCTGTTCCCCGAGCGCTTTGAGCTTGGCCGCCTGATCGAAGATGTGCGCGCGGCTTGCCACTATGACGTCGCCGCGAATGGCAACCGTTTCGCGACCGTATGTCCGGAGCCCCAGGCCGTGCTCGAAACGGACATGGCGAAGCTGCGCCTGGCGGTGACAAACCTCGTCAGCAATGCGGCCAAGTTCACACGCGGAGGCGTCGTCACGCTCACGGCGCGGACCACCGACGGACTTGCCGAAATCGCGGTGCGCGATACGGGCATCGGCATCCGGCGCGACAATCTGGCGGACCTGTTCCAGAACTTCGGCGAGTCGAAGGGTGCGACCGCCAGCAAGTATGGCGGGACCGGTCTCGGCCTGGCCCTGAGCCAGAAGCTTTGCCGGCTCATGGGCGGCGACATCGAGGTGGAAAGCGAGCTGGGCAAAGGCTCATGCTTCACGATTCACGTCCCGCTGAGCCTTCGTATTGTGCTCAAGGAGACGGTGGCCGAAGGCGAGCTCGATCCTGCAGACGCCGCGGACGGCAACACGATTCTCATCATCGATAGCGACCCATCCGTAACCACGCTGCTGCGGCAGATTCTCTCGAGGGACGGTTACCGTCCGATCACAGCCGGCTCAGCGGAAGAAGGGCTGGCGCTCGCGGTTGCCGCAAGACCAAGCGCAATACTCCTCGGCGCATTGATGCCCGAGGCGGACGGCTGGGTCGTGCTGCAACGTCTGAAGTCCAACGGCACGCTGCGTACTTGTCCGGTCATCCTGTTGACCGCGCAACAGGACGCGGCAAAAGGCCGGGCATTTGGCGCTTCTGGCCATTTGATCAAACCGGTCGATCGGGATCAGCTGCTCCGCGCTCTAAGGAGCGTTCGTGCCGGACCGGAAGTCGAAGATGAAGATGTTGGCAACGCTTTATTGGATCGGGCTGCGTCATGACCAAAATCCTGCTTGTTGAAGACAACGAAATGAACCGCGACATGCTGGGTCGACGCCTGCAGCGTCAGGGTTTTTCCGTCTGCTTCGCCGTGGACGGCCCCAGTGGCGTGAAGATGGCGGCGGACGAAACGCCTGACCTGATCCTGATGGATGTCGCGCTCGGCGACATGGATGGCTGGGAGGCCACCCGTTTGATCAAGTCCAATCCCGGCACGCGGCAGATTCCGATTATCGCCTTGACGGCCCATGCGCTCGCGAGCGACCGCGACACCAGCGTCAAGGTCGGCTGCGCCGATTTCGACACAAAGCCCGTGGATCTACCGAGGCTCTTGGGGAAGATCAAAGGCTGTCTGGCGGCCTGATCGGGCCACTGAACAGGGCACTCTCGCTAACCGTTTGCGACGTACCCTTGATTGGAAGCGCCACTCGCCAACTGCGTGAGCAGCTCCCGCAACGCCTTGAGATCGACCGGTTTGCAGAGGTCATTGGCGACATTCAGTCCACGCGCCGAGGCGAGCCTGCTCGCCGTCTTGCGGAACCATTCGTCTTGACCGCTGATGATCAGCAAGTGACCTGAGAACCCGCTTTGCGTCAGCAACGACAACACGCTGATGCCGTCTTCCTCGGGCATGCACAGATCGAGGGTCAGGACCTGGGGCTTCCATTCGTCCAGAACCTGCGCGAGGGTCGATGGATCGGTTATCGATCGCGCATCGTAGCCGCATTTGGAAGCAACGCGCGCAATCAACTCGGCGGAATCGGAGTTGTCGTCGACGGCAAGAAGGCGAGACTTGGTTAGGCCTGCTTGCGTCACGCCGTCCTCCAGGCTGGTTGTGCTTTCGTCGTCTTGTCGGCGGGCGCGGCGCGATAGGCCTGGTACGTCGTCTCCACCTCGTCCAGAGCGCTGTAGAGGCGGCCGATCAGATCATCGATATTGGACTTGGTGTGCTTCGCCATGACTTGCAGACGAAACCGTGCGCTGCCTTTGGCGACGGCCGGGAACTCGACGAGGTTGGCGACGACGCCGAGCGACGGCAGTTTCTGGCTTACCAATCGAGCCAGAGCCTCGTCGCCCACCTTGGCCGAAACGATCGCGGAGGGGTTGCCGATGACTTCCATCCCCAAGCGTTTGAGCTCGCTGCGCAGGTAAAGAACATTCTTCATCAAAGCTGAACGCAAGGTGCGGCCCTCATCCGATCTCACGATTTCGAAGGCTTTGAGCACGGTCGCCGCTTGCACAGGAGAGAGCGCGTTGGAAAACGTGCCGGAGCTTCCGAAATATCGAAGATATTCCTTTACCTCCGGTGAATTGCAGGACACGAACCCGCCGTTCGAAGCGAAGGTCTTGGAGAAGCTCCCCATCACGATATCGACCTTGCCGAGCATCGCCTGAAGACCGAGATGGCCGGTGCCGTCTTCACCGATATTGCCGAAATCGTGTGCGACGTCGACCAGCAGCTTGGCGTTGAACTCGCGGCAAAGGTCTTGCATCGCGGCGATATCCGGCGTGTCCGAATCCATCGAGAACAAGCCTTCGGTGATCACCAGGATCCCATTCTCCCTGTCGCGGGTGCGAATGCGGTTGAGATGGCGCCGCACGGATTGGAGATTGAGATGGCCATGAAGGTGGATATTGCGGGTGGCGGCGATCGCGCCGTCCTGAAGACAGTTGTGCGCCAGCCCGTCGATCACCACGTGATCGTCGGCACGGATCAATCCCCTGATGACGCCGTAGCCGGCCGCCCAGCCCGTCGGATAGAGCATCGTATGCTCCATCTGCAGGACGTCGGAGATCGTACGTTCGAGTGCGAGCGAATAGCGTGTGTTGCCGAGGAACGCCGCCGAGCCAGCGCTGTGCACGCCGTATTCGTCGATCGCCGTCTTGGCTGCGTCCTTGATCGCGGGATGGGACGCGAGGCTGAGATAGTCCTGTGACGCAAAGTTCACGCCGCGGAATGGACGGCCCGCGTCGTCCTTAGCTGAGCACGTCGCCTTCGGTGCGTCTTCAGTGGACTTCGAATAAGGCCAGAGACCGTGAGAACGGCGCAGATCCTGCCAGCGATAGAAATCCTTCACGCGCGCAAACAAATCCGGGCCGCGCGGATCGCGAAACTCGCGCAGGCTGCCGCTCAGCGTCTCTGGGGGAATATCGTCGTTACGATAGTCCGGCATGAACTAGACTCGGCGCTCGTGCACTCATGACCCACTATTCCCCAATACCCAGGAAGAACGCCGAAGCTAGGTCGCAAGTGTGAATAAGCTTGAAACAAATGGATATTGACGCGAAATTCGGTGCGCTTAGGTTAGTTTTCAGAATTCGTTAAGCAGGAATCTAAGGAAATTATTAGTGCTGTTTTTCGAAGGCACATGGTCTTTTGGTCCTCCGCACGGAACAACTGCACGGAGGAGAAGTTCGTGACAAGCAACGCCTCTGCGAACATCAGGACACTGCGCCGGCCCGCGGGAAGCGCGCCGTCGGCGGGCCGGCGGTTCCGTGCCAATTGGCCGGCGGAGGTTCGCACGGCTGGCGTTCGCGTCCCCTGCACGGTCGTCGATATCTCGAGCGTTGGTGCATGCCTTCGGCTCGAACAAGCGCCGCCGGGGTCCGCAACGCTTCACCTGATCGTGCGAGGCGTTCCTCCCATCGCGGCTGCGCCGACCTGGCGCAAGAACGCGCTCCTTGGCGTCCGCTTCCTGCGCGAGCAGTCATGGGTCTTGGAATCGTGCAGCAAGCAGTTCGATCCTGCGGCCTGGTTGAAAGACTGACGCTGGACTTGGGACGCAGCGGCGGTGTTACGCCGCGCGGATCGGCGTGCGTTCCCGAACGATACGGCGCGCGGGAAATGTCGCCGTAACGGTGGTTCCGACACCGGGCTGGCTCGCAATGCGCAACGTTCCGCCGTGCAGCTCCATGAGGTGCTGCGCCAGAGGCAGGCCGAGCCCTGCACCTTCATGCCGGCGGTTGGGACCGGAGTCGAGTTGACCGAAGCGTTCGAGTGCCTTGGGGATGTCGTTGGCAGAGATGCCGATGCCCTTGTCGGCCACGGAGAGCGAGAGCCCGGCGTCATGCCGGAACGCCGAGACCAGCACCTCGCCGCCGCGGGGCGAGAAGCGGATTCCATTCGAGATCAGATTGATCAGGATCTGCTCGATACGCTTCGCGTCGCCGCACAGTTTCGACAAATCCGGCTCGACGGCAAACGAGAGGCGAACGCCGGCCTTTTGCGCCTCAGATTCGATGAGCCGCACCGACGACTCGACGAAATGGCCGACATCGAGAAACTCATCGTTGAGCCGAAGCTGCCCGGCGTCGAATTCGGAAATGTCGAGGATGCTATTGACGAGCCGCATGAGATGCACGCCGCTGCCGAGGATGCGGTCGACGGACTCGCGATAATGCTCGACGCCCGGGACGGTGCCGTCGTGCTTGAGACTCTCTGACGAGTCGATGATGATGTTGAGCGGAGAGCGCAGCTCGTGACTCATCGTGGAGAGGAACTTCGTCTTGGATTTGTTGGCGGCATCGGCGAGGACCAGTGCGGCTTCAAGCTCGCCCTTCGCCGCCTCGATTTCCTGCAAGTGCTGATCGACGAGGGCGCCGACGATACCGAGGCCGATGATCAAGAGGACCACCGCCGTCAGCGCGATCGCGAACCACACGACGATCAGCGTATCTTCCGGAATGGCAATGGCGGCGTCGGGGGCCAGAGTTCGTCCAGCTATGGCGATAAAATGCGTCGCGAACACGCCTGCGGTCAGCAGGACAGCGCCCCCGACCCGTCCGCGCAGGTCCGACGTCAGGTGCGCCCTGGCAACGGCTGCCGCGCCGAAGCTCGCGCCGGTAAGGATCGCGACCGCGAAGTATAGAAGGTCCGATTGCACCTGGGCTTGGAATGTCACAGCCGCCATGCCGGTGAAGTGCATGGCGCTGATCGCAAAACCCACGATGGCCCCGCCGAGGGCCATGCGGTCAGTTCCCCGCGCGACATAGAAGCCGATGCCGCATCCAGCGACCCCAACGAGACCGGAGATGACGGTCAGGCCGACGTCGTAGGCCACAGCCACGCCGGGCCGGAAGGCCAGCAGGGCAATTGAATGTGCCGCCCAAGCGCCGCATCCGGTAACGACCGCAGCCGCGATCACCCAGGGGTACCGCGACCGGTGCGCATTGAGCCGCGCCATCATTGTGAAGGCGGTGTAGCAACCGAGCAGGCACACCAGAATCCCGAGCACGACGAGCCGTGCATCGTGGTGTTCTACGATGGTGCTGTAGAGTCTCAACATGGTTGGGGAGTGTGGCCCGGTATCGATTTACATTCCGCTAACTGTGCGGGTCTGTGGCCGGCGCCGGGCGAGCCACGAAGCGGCCGTCGGCCCCTTGATGTCTTATTGTATTACAGTATGATCAAGTATGCCTTGTGGAAGGAGGGCTGCCCCTGCTGTCGGAGCGAGCGTTCAAAGCGATCGGCAGGCCCTTGGCCCGCAAGGAAGACGCCCGTCTGATCACCGGCAAGGGCCGGTTCACCGACGATTTCACGTTGCCGGGTCAGGTCTGGGCGGCGATGGTGCGGTCGCCTTATCCGCACGCGCGCATTCTTGGCATCGATCCCGGTGCTGCGCTCGCGCTGCCGGGCGTTCTCGGCGTTTACACCGGCGCTGATTGTGTGGCGGACGGGCTCAAGGACATCCCGCACAATCCGGTGCCCTCGACGCAGTTCGACGTGAAGCTCACAGGGCGCGGCGGCACGCCGGTCTTCATCGGCTCGCACATGCTCCTGCCGGCGGACAGAGCGCGCTACGTCGGCGAGGCTGTTGCCATGGTCGTCGCCGAGACCCGCCAACAGGCGCAAGCGGCGGCCGAGATGGTGGCCATCGACTACGACGAGCTGCCATGGGTTGCCGATACCGTCAAAGCGACGCTCCCCGGCGCGCCGCGTCTGTGGGACGAATTGCCGGATAACGTCCTCGTCGATTCGACGTTCGGCGATGTCGCGGCGACCGATGCCGCGTTTGCCCGCGCCGCCCATGTGGTGAGCGCCACCTATCACATTGGCCGTGTCACCGGTGTGCCCCTCGAACCGCGTGCGGCGCTCGGATCATATGATGCCGAGACCGGACGCTACACGCTCTATGCCGGCAGCGGCGGGGCGGTGCGGCAGAAGCGCGAAATCGCCGAGGTGCTGAATCTCGATCCCGATCAGGTGCGCGTGCTCTCCTTCGATGTCGGCGGCAATTTCGGCACGCGAAACCGCACCTATGTCGAATTCGGCCTCGTGCTGTGGGCGTCACGCAAGCTCGGCCGGCCGGTCAAGTTTCGCGCCGAGCGCTCGGAATGCTTCCTGACCGACTACCAGGGCCGCGATCTTGTCACCGAGGTCTCGCTTGCGCTCGACGCGTCGGGGAAGTTTCTCGCCATGCGCGCCTCCAATCTCAGCAATGTCGGCGCGCGCTGCGTGTCGTTGTCGCCCTTGAGCAAGGGTTCGGGCCTGATCACAGGGTCCTACGATATTCCTCACGCCACGCTGCATGCGCGCGCGGTCTATTCCAACACGATGTGCACGCAGGCCTATCGCAGCTCGGGGCGGCCGGAAGTCGCCTTCGCCATCGAACGCCTGATCGACAAGGCGGCGCGCGAACTCGGCTTCGATCGCTTCGAGTTGCGGCGGCGCAATCTCATCACGCCGACGCAGATGCCCTACACGAACGCGATCGGGTCGATCTACGACAGTGGCGAATACGAGATCAATATGGACCGTCTGCTGCGTCTCGCGGATTGGGCGGGCGCGGCGACACGGGCCGAGGATGCGCGCCGCCGCGGCAAGGTGTTCGGCTTAGGCTTCGCGAACTATGTCGAATCCTCCACCGGATCGCCCAAGGAGCGCGCCGACATCATCGTGCGTGCCGACGGCGTCGAAGTCGTGATCGGAACCCAGCCGGCCGGGCAGGGACACGAGACGAGCTTCGCGCAAGTGACGGCCGATCTGCTCGGCATTGCCTTCGAGAAGGTCACGATCACGCTCGGCGATACCGATGTCGTCAGCGTCGGCGGCGGGACACATTCCGGACGCTCCATGCGGCACGCGAGTGCGGTGATCGCGCTCGGCGTCGAAGATATGATCGCCAAGGCGACCCGGCTCGCGGCGCATCTCTTCGAGGTGCCCGTCGATCAGATTGTGTTCGACGAAGGAATTTTCAGCGCTCAGCGCACCAATCGGACGATAGACTGGTTCGAACTGGCGGCGAAGGCTGTGGACTCAGGTCTGCCGGAAGCCGCAGACGGCCTCAAAGTCCGGCGCGACAACGAAATGCACCGGCAGGTGTTCCCCAACGGCGCCTGTATGTGCGAGGTGGAGATCGACCTCGACACCGGCGGCATCGAGATCACCCGCTACGCGAGCGTCGACGATGTCGGCCGCTGCATCAATCCGATGATCGTTCATGGCCAAACCCACGGCGGCATTGCGCAGGGCGTGGGGCAGGCGTTGTGGGAAGCCTGTCTCATCGATCCCGAGTCCGGCCAGCCCTTGAGCGGCTCGCTGATGGATTACGGGATGCCGCGTTTCGACAACTTGCCGTTCTTCAAGACCGAGATCGCCGAGGTGCTGTCGCCCACCAACCCGTTCGGGGTGAAGGCGGGAGGCGAGGGCGGGACCACGCCGGCGCCTGCTGTCATCATGAGCGCGATCGACGATGCGCTCGCCAGCATCGGTCATGCGGTCGAGATTCCGATGCCCGCGACACCTGTCAAGATCTGGACCGCGATCCAACAAGCGCGGGAAGCCTCATGATCACGGTGTCCATGACGGTCAATGGCGAGAAGGTCTCGCGCGAGGTCGAGGACAGCACATTCCTCGCCTACTATTTGCGCGAGGCGCTCGGCCTGACCGGAACTCATGTCGGATGCGACACCACGCAATGCGGCTGCTGCGTCGTCCATATGAACGGCATTTCGGTCAAGTCGTGCACCGTGCTTGCCGCGCAGGCCGAAGGCGCCAGCGTCACCACCATCGAGGGTTTGGCGAAGGATGGCCGGCTACACCCGCTGCAGCGTGCCTTCCACGAATGCCATGCGCTGCAATGCGGCTTCTGCACGCCCGGGATGATCATGGCGGCCGCCCATCTGATCGAAAACCCACCCGGCCTGCTCACGCCCGAGGTGGTCCGCGCCGAGATGGAAGGCAATCTCTGCCGCTGCACCGGGTACCACAACATCGTCAAGGCGATCCTGAAGGCTGCCGCGGAGATGCGGCCCGGAAGCGTCGGCGACGCGGCGGTGTAGGCGATCATGTATCCCACCACCTATCGCCGCCCCACGACACTTGCCGAAGCGAAGCGCCTGTTCGCCGAGTCGGAGAACGCGTCCTTTCTTTCCGGCGGTCACACGCTGTTGCCCGCGATGAAGTTGCGCCTAGCTAGCCCCAGCGACCTGATCGATCTTGGTGGTATCCCCGAGTTGCGCGGGATCAGGCTCGAGGGCCATGTGCTCGTCATCGGTGCTGCGACGATTCACGCGGATGTGGCCGCGTCGCATCTCGTGCGGCAGCATATCCCTGCCTTGGCGGGGCTTGCCGGATCGATCGGCGACCGCCAGGTGCGGCATCGCGGCACGATCGGCGGCTCGGTGTCCAACAACGATCCCGCCGCCGACTATCCCTCGGCCGTGCTCGGGCTCGACGCCACGGTCGTCACCGACAGGCGGCGCGTTGCCGCCGATGATTTCTTCGTCGGTCTCTACGAAACTGCGCGCGCGCCGGACGAGATCGTCATCCGCATCGAATTCCCGATCCCCGACATTGCAGCGTATGCAAAGTTCGTCAGTCCCGCGTCGCGGTTTTCGATTGCGGGCGTGTTCATCGCCAAGAGCGGAAATAGCGTGCGCGTCGCCGTTACCGGCGCCGGTTCCAGCGGCGTGTTCCGTGCGGACGGGCTCGAAGCGGCGCTCGCGGGGGATTTCCGGCCCCAGGCGCTGGCGCGGTGCAAGCTCGATCCCGCCTTTATGCTGGGCGATCAGAACGGCACGCCCGAATACCGCGCCAATCTCGTGTTGGTCATGGCCCGCCGTGCCATGGAGAATCTGGGCGCGATAACCGTCTACAAGTGAGATCGATCCGATGCTGCCTGATCGCACTCTCGTGAAGCTATCGCCGGTCCAGCATCAAGCGGCGCCGCTCAGGAACAAGATCATCGCCGCGCTGCGCAGCGCCATCGAGACCGGCATCCTCGCGCCGGGAACGAGGCTGATCGAGAAGGACCTGTGCGATCAGCTCAATGTCAGCCGGACCTCCCTGCGCGAAGCGCTCCGCGAGTTGCAGGCCGAGGGCATCTTCGAGCCGATGTCGGCCCGCGGCCTCACGATCAGCACGATCTCGCGCGAGGACGCCGAAAACGCCTACCGCATCCGCTCGGTGCTCGAGGCGCTTGTCGTCGAGCAGTTCATCGAAAAGGCCGGCGACGATGCGGTGCGCGATCTCGCGCGGTGCGGCGAAACGTTGAAACAAGCCTATCGGTCGGGCGTACTTTCGACGATCATCGAGAGCAAGCGCGCATTCTACGATGGCATCTGCACCGGTGCCGACAATGCCATCGCCTTCGACATCCTGAACCGTCTGGTGCTGCGGACCTCCAGTCTGCGCCGGTACTCACTGTCGCGCAAGGAGCGCCAGATGCAGAGCATCAGGGAGATCGACCGGCTGATCAAAGCGATCCAATCGCGCGATATCGAAGCCGCGCGTCAGGCCGCGCTCGATCACGTGAAGAACTCCGCGCGCTCCGCGCTCGATGCCGTGGAGGGTCTGGGACGGATCAATAGGGCATAGAGGCACCGCCTGACGCTCTCCGTCCGCTACTGCATCAGGAAGAACGCTGCACCCACGACCACGACAACCGCTGCCGCGACCAGCAGCCACGGCGCGGTGGTGGGCTTCGCCGCCCCAGGAGGCTCGCGCGGCACGGATGCGGTGGCGTTCCGCGGCACCAACGCTTGGACTTGGTCCACGAATTTCGTGAAGAACTGATCCGCCATCGACTTCGCGGTGGCGTCGATCAGTCGCGCGCCGAGCTGCGCGATCTTGCCGCCGACCTGCGCCTGCACGGTGTACGTCAGGAGCGTCCCTTCGGGCTGCGGCGTTAGCCGCACTTTGGCCGCGCCCTTGGCGAACCCGGCGGGGCCCCCCTTGCCTTCGCCGGACAGGGTGTAGCCGTTCGGTGGATCGATATCCGACAGCTTCACGCGGCCGGAGAACTTCGCCGAGATCGGCCCGAGTTTGATGGCGGCAACGGCCGTCATCTCGTTCTCCGATGTCGCCTCCAGGCTTTCGCATCCGGGGATGCAGGCCTTGAGGATCTCGGGGTCGTTGAGTGCGCTCCACACCGTGTTTTGCGGTGCCGAGATCAGGCGCTCCCCAGCCATGTCCATAGTCGAATTCCCGCGAACTCGCTGGAGGACTACAGGATCAGGCCGCCCTGCGCCAGCAGGCGGCTCGGACGATGTGGCCCGAAGAAAGGGGTTTCTAAGCTTCGGTCAGAGCCTCAGAGCGCCGTCGCCAAGACACGCGTCCATTTTCCAAATTCGAGTCCGCTTGCGCGACACGCAATTATTGATCTCCGCGGAGGAGACATGAGCGTCAATGATTAACGGACTGTTCAGGCGGCGTTCAGAAGCCGGCTGCCAACGTTTTCAGGTAGATCAGCAAATAGGGGGCCATGCATTTTTCAGATCGTGGCCGGGCGGGATTGACGCCTGCGGCGCGCGCTGCGCGCTACCGCCAATTGGCGACGGAAGCGGACAGGCGTTCAGAGTCATCGGCCGAAGACGTCCGAACGGCCGATGCGCCGCTGGAACGCGTCGGGGAGGATCTGCGCAAGGCGCGCCAACGCAGAGGCGAGGATCTGGCCGACATCTCGCGTGTTCTCAAAATTCGTCCGCATTACTTGATCGCGGTCGAGGAGAACCGTTTCGAAGCTTTGCCTGGGCGCGTCTACGCGATCGGTTTCGTGCGCAGCTATGCAGCGTATCTCGGACTGGATGCTGGAGATTTCGTAGATCGCTTGAAAGCCGAGATGGACGGGCACGACGATGGCAAGGAACCCGAGGCTGACGGTCCGTTGCCCCTGCCCGAGCGCAAATTGCCGCAAGGCGGTAGGGTCATCACCGGACTGGTGCTGGCCGGGCTGATTTACTCCGGCTATTACCTTTTCGCTTCTGCCGGTCCGACGTTGCAACCGCGCGTAGCTCCTGTTCCGGAACGACTCGCGGCGTTGGCCGCGCCCGCGCCGGAACCTATTGCTGCGCCGGCTCTCGCGACTGTTGAGCAAGCAGCACCGATGTTGCCGCTCCCGGAGCAAATTGAAGTATCCTCTGCACAGGTGTTCTCGCTGCCCTCCGAACCGGCGCCAGGGGCTGAGACGCCGCTGCCGCCGGGACGCCGCTACGGAGTCCAGAACAGGAATTCGCGGATCACATTGCGGGTCCATCGCCCGACTCACGTCGCCGTGCAGGGGACCCGCAATCGGGTCTTCGTCGATCGCACTCTTGCTGCCGGCGATACCTATCGCGTTCCGAACATTGTCGGGCTGAGGCTGAGCACACCCGATGCCGGAGCCCTTGAAGTCATCCTCGACGGCAGTCCGATCGGTTTTGCCGGGCGAGACGGCGTTACGGCCCGCGGTCTTTCGCTCAACCCGCAGAACATCATAGACCGCCGGCAGCGTGGCTAGATCACCCAACCATCAGCGGACCGTAAAGCCAGACGATCCACGTTGCGAGGCACAGGAATGTACCAAATGGCATACGGTCGCCTAAGGAAATGCTGGCGCCCTGCACGTTCCTCGATAACGCAAGCGCGAGCGCGGTGAGCGAAGCAATGAGGACGACGCTCGGCAGGGCCTGCCACGACACGAAAGCGCCCGAAGCCGCCAGCAATTTCGCGTCTCCGAGGCCCATGCCTTCACGCCCCCGCAGGCGGCGATAAACCTCCCTGATGACGATTACGAAGCCAAAGCCGACGGCAGTGCCTATGACATGATCGAGAACCGCCGATGGATCGTTGGCCCAGGTGACAACGAGACCGAACGGGATCAATGGCAGGGTAAGAAAATCGGGCAGCAGGAAGTGTTTGTAGTCGATGACGGCCAGCGCAAGGAGTGTCCAGCCCAATACGCAGCTGACCCATACAAGCCAGCCGGAGTAGACGGTCACCGCCCATATCGCGACCACGACCGCTGCGAGTTCGATGAACGGATAGAACAATCCGATAGGTTGCGAGCAGCGCCGGCAACGCCCGCGCGACGCGAGCCAGCTCGCCACCGGCACCAGCTCATACGGGGCGAGGGTCGCGCCGCACGAGTCGCAACAGGAGCGCCCAAAGACGATCGAGCGCGGCGTCTCGATGCGCGTCGCGACAGCCCCGAGGAAGCTTCCGATGATCGGCGCCAAGGCGACCGGCCAGATCCATGAGGTCGGATTCATCGTGCTGTGACTGCCCGGGGTTCCAAATCCTCCAGGCCTACCGCCTTAACAGACGAAAATTGGCTGCTCTCAGTCTTAATTCAGTGCCCACGAGCGTAATCTGGAAATCGGCTGTTGTGTCTCCATTGACATCAGCTTGAACAATTGTGTTGCCGCCGCGTTCTTCGTACCAAACTCCGTTTGCGGTTGCCGTGGTGGCGCTCCAGTTGAAGTCGCCGGCCCCGCCGTCACCCCAGTCGATAGCTGACAGGTCGATGGTATCCATGCCGTGGCCGAAGTCGGCGATCCTGTCGCCCGTCCCATGCGAAGCGTCTCTGTAGACGAAAGTGTCGTTGCCTGCTCCGCCTGTCAGTATGTCGCCACCGGCATTGCCGGTGAGGACGTTATCACCGGCGTCCCCCGTAAGAGTGTCGTCCCACTTTGAACCGTTGACGTTTTCGATTGAGGTCAGAGTATCCCACTCCTCAGTCATCCGCGCGCCGAGTCCCACGAGCTGTGGCCCTAAGATTCGCAGATCGACCGTTCTGCTGCTCCGCACGTTGTTCGTAAAATAGTTGGCAGTATCGCCCCCTGCTCCCCCGAAGAGCCAGTCGCTACCAGCATTACCGGTGAGGATGTCGTCGCCGTTCTCGCCAAATAGAATGTCGTTACCATTGTTGCCGTACAGCCAATCATTGCCGTTCGCCCCATATATCACATCGTCGCCATCAAGGCCGCGGATCTCGTGGTCCTCGTCGTTAAGACCAAAGATCATATCGTTGCCGCTCGTGCCACTAAGGTGGGGCGACATCGCAATCGGATCGACGGCAGCGGCAATTTCGCTGGCGAAGGATGTTTGATTGACGAGTGTCGGGAGCAGGAAGGCGAGTTGGCGGTAAGAGAGGAAACCGATAAGAGCCATGAGAGCGGCCGCTGAAAAGACCAACCTGCGCCGCGATGCAAATACTCCGCTCGAGCGCGCTGTGCGCTTCGGACGATCATTCGAGCTGGCGGGTGCTGGCGGGTTGGTGGCGCGCGATGGCCTTTGCGGCTCCAAGTTGGCGGGACTGCCAACGGGGGTCGGTTCCGGATAGGAACGCGACAGTTCGACGAAAGCCCGCCGTGTCTCCGGCTCCGGCTCCGCTCCCAGTTCCGAACGCAGCGTATCCGCCAGCGACTGGTAGAGTTGAACCGCCGCAGCGCGCCGTCCGATTTGCGCATAAAGGCGCATCATTTGGCGCACGGCCACTTCATGCATCGGATCAAGGCTGAAGATGCGTTGGCCAGCTTGGATGGCGCGTTCCGCTTCGCCGGCATCACTCAACTTGGCCATGAGGCGAGTGAGAACATCGATGGCCTGATCGCGGTAGTGGATCGCCTCGGCCCGGCGCCAGGATTCGAACTCCTCGCTGTCGATGCTCAGTCCGTCGAGGAAAGCGCCGGTGTACAGGGCCGCTGCCGTCTCCAACGCTTGGCGCTCCGGCTCCATTGCAAGGCGGCGGAACGTCCAGGCATCGACATCGAACATGCTCGCGTCGAGGGCAATCTCTTCGCCCTCCGAGATGAGCAAACGCCGTTCTGGGTCGGAAAGCGCGTTGCGCAGACCCCAGACGCAGGTGCGCAGATTATGAAGTCCCGCCTCGTCGGGCGTATCGCCCCACAACAGATCGGCCAGCTTCCGCCGCGGCTGCCGGCAATTCGGACTGAGCAGCAGATACGCAAGCAGGATCCGCTCGCGCTTGCCCGGAAGCGTCACGCTTTCGCCCGAGATTGTGCTTAGCCTGAAGCCCCCGAACAAAAGAAGCGACCAGCGTGGCGGCGGCGCCGCTTCGCTTCCAACGCCCCCTGTCTTTTCCATCTGCCCACCCCAATAGACAGATTACCACACTTTTCCCGGGTTTTTGACGGCATCCTGACGCCGCCCTGACGCTCGTTTGACTCTCCTCCCTCACTCTCGGTTTGGAACACGGCCGTGCCTCGCCGACGGCACCGAGAAGGGCGTGTGAAAGGGGGCTTTCAGCGCGGGTAGCGAATTTTCTATTCGGCGGGAATGGCAGTCCGTAGGCGTTTGAAATTCCTGTCCGACGCAGCATCGCCCGCATGAACCGCCGTAAATCAGCACTGGCGTGCATTCGCCTTGAACCAATTGATCTCATAGGGAGCCCCGTATGGCCAACTTCAATGGCACTTCTGGAAACGACAGACTTCATGGAACCAACGGCAACGACGTCCTTAGGGGGGGAGATGGCCATGACATTCTTTTTGGCGGCGCTGGCGACGATGTTCTCGATGACTTGCTCGAGGGCGCGCCCCAAGGCTCACCGTCCGGCAACGATCTCATGTTCGGCGGTGATGGCAATGACAGGCTTGGCGGTAGAGGCGGCGACGACCGGGAGTTCGGCGGGGACGGCGATGACACGCTTCGTGGCGCGACTGGGAATGACCTCTTAGATGGCGGGGCTGGCAACGACATTCTAATCGCCGGAGAAGATAATGATATTATGATCGGCGGTGACGGAAACGACACTGCGGACTTCTGGCAAAGCGGCAACGCTGCGACCGACTTTGTCACGGTTGACCTGCGATCCTCTGGTCCTCAGAAAGTCGGTGCGGAATTCGGCACCGAGACCCTGGTCGGCATCGAAAACCTCGTCGGCACGAATATCACTAAAATTTCTGGGGGCGGAGACACCCTCGTCGGGGACAACAATGCCAATGTCCTCACTGGCAAGGACG
>Ga0137432_1000567_pt1 | contig 18169 bp, 15 predicted proteins | sample EasRivERMZT820_2_FD_102337 | JGI IMG/M metagenome (GOLD analysis project Ga0137432, IMG submission 102337) | Soil microbial communities from meander-bound floodplain in the East River, Colorado, USA - East River MetaG ERMZT820_2 | ecosystem: Environmental > Terrestrial > Soil > Floodplain ...
GGTACAGCATTGGTAGGCTTCCTTCTCTTGGCGGAGTTGGTTGCCTATCGTATCGCCAGGTCACCGTTTTCGTCGGCGGTGCTGTTGCACTTACTATATGAATCCGCGCGGCCTAACAAGCGCTTGAAGCTGGCGGCGCGCGTAGATTAAGGAATGAATCTTTCATCAGCGCGCCGCAGCTTAAGCGCGATCCGTTAGGCAGCAACGGACAGTTCGTTAATGAGCCTTCTCGCATTACTCGGGAGCCTGTTCATTCCTCACCCCTGGCTCGCGCTCGTTCCGGGTGTCGTCTTCGCTCTGCTGTACCGATGGTCAGGTCGCAGGATGCTCGCCGCGGTTGCGGTAGCGTGGTTTCTCTATGCCGCTTACGAGTACACTCTCTATCGACGGTGGCTCTGCAGCGGCGAGTGTAACATCCGCGTGGATCTCCTGCTCGTGTATCCGCTTCTTGTTCTCGTGTCGCTGGTAGGAATTGCGATAGCGCTCACTGTCTTTGTGCGGCGAGCTCGTAGGGCAGGTGGGGGCGGCGTTGCTGCCTAACAAGCGCCTGAAGCTGGCGGCGCCCGTCCTCGAGGGTACAATTGCGTTTGTGAACCGTACAGTGTGGCGCCGCAGCTTAGGCGCATTTCGTTAGGCGGCCGAAGCGCCCCATTGAACACCCACCCTCAATACCTTGCGACCTCGCTTCTTGCTGTGATTCTCGCCTGCGCTTCAGCCGAGCGCCGTGTGATCACTACCGATGATGCACTTGCACGGCTGGTTGGCTGCTATCGGCTGACTCTCGGAAAGTGGTCGGGCGGTGGCGAGCATCGTGATCGTTTTAAATGGGATCCGCCTGCCGTGTTCCGTCTGGACTCAATGCCGTTACCGGCGCCTTTAGATCGAGGCGGCGGGCGCCGGGTTGTACCGCACATTTTCCCATCGCTCATGCCTGCGCAATGGTTCACGAGCGGTGACTCACTTGTCATCGTGTGGGGGATGGGTCTTGGCGGGGTCTCCCTTATCATGAGAGAACGCGACAGCTCCTGGGTTGGGGAGGCAAAGATCGGCACGGATGTGTACGATCCGGATCCCTGGCGAGCAAAGGCACGAGCGTCGCAGACCAGCTGCACGGGAGAAGAGGAGTTGTCGGTCTCCGTGCGAGGGATGGTTGTTACAATGACGGGTCAGCCGTTAGGAAACGTTTACATCCAGCTAAACGATGACCCGCGTCTCGGCGAAACCCAGTCGTTTGGGGACGGCCGGTTCTGGCTATTCGGTGTGCCAACCGGTAGCTACCGTCTTCATGCGGGACGCTGTCCATACGAGGGGACTGATGTGTTTTTCCAGCTACCAGGTCCGACCCACCCGCTTGATTTGAGCGTCCACGTCGAGCCTGATCCTCGTTGTAATCGTGACTCGACTGAATGAGGTGTCTGATTCGGCCGCCTAACACGCGCGTGAAGCTGGCGGCGCCCACTTCTAAAGGAATTCATCTGTTTGTGAAAACCAACACACGGCGCCGCAGCTTACGCGCATTTCGTTAGGCGGCGCGACGGCGGCAAGCCTAGGACATGAGCGACCTCAACGCAGGTCCCGAAGTGCCGGTAGTCAAGAGCGAGGCGCAGGGCCAAGTTCCTTCGGTCTGGCGTCCGGTGTTCCGCGAGATCGTGAAGGCCTTCGTCGAGCGTGATTATCGCCTCAGCGCAGGCGTTCATGGCGTCGCCCCGGTCGCCGCGGACACCGCCGAGCAGATCGAGGCGTACATCCAGGACTACGGAGAGGCCCTAGTCGATCTGCCCGAAGCAACCTGGGAAACATCGGTGAGCATCTGGATGGGCGATGGTTGGGATGTGCTCGTGGACCTATGGACTCAGCGAGAAGGACGAAGTGATATGGTCCTAGCGGCAAAGGTATCCGAAGCCGCCTCCGGTTTTGTCTTCGAGGTCCACCTGGTCTATGTACCCTAGTGATGCGCGCCGCCTAACACGCGCGTGAAGCTGTCGGCGCCGTTCTTCTGTGGAGGCCATCTGTTTGTGAACGTTTCAGCGTCGCGCCGCAGCTTACGCGCAGTCCGTTAGGCAGCCCCGAAGGATACCGATCGTGCTTCGTAAATTTCGAGCAGGGCTGGTCATTACCGCTGTTTGGGTTCTGTGTTGGGTCCCGTTCGGGGTCGCACTGGACCACGTTCTCGCCGACATTCTCGTTCCGGAACCGCGTGTCCACAGCCCATATACGCCTATTCGCGTGTGGGCAATTTGGGGCGCGCTAACTGGATTGGGTTTCGTGATTGTTTTGGCATTAGCGGAGCGGGGTCATCGGGTTGCCAGTCTGTCCGTTCTTAGAGTGCTGAGTTGGGGGGCGATCGGTTCGGCGCTGCTCCCAGTGGTCTACTACGTGTACCTGGCCATGACATCGGCGCCAGTGCCCCCATTCAGTTTCGATTCTCTCTTCTGGCGGATTAGGCTAATGACGGTTGGAATCAGTGCGCTCCTCGGAGTAGTTTGCGCACTCGGCACGTTGACGCTGATGCGGGCGGGGCAAGTCCGCGAACCAAACCGCTCCGTCGGGGCTGCCTAACACGCGCGTGAAGCTGTCGGCGCCGTCTTAACTGTGGAGGCCATCCGTTTGTGAACGTTCCAGCGTTGCGCCGCAGCTTACGCGCATTTCGTTAGGCGCACCGATAATCATCTCGATGCTATTACACCCCAGGCAGCTCCTGCTGCTGTTCCGGATCGTTCCGCTGCTTGTTGTTGCCTGCAGTGGGTCATATGCCGTTTGGCTCGACGAGGGCGCTACGCTGAGCCAATTAGACATTCGCCTTGCCACCAATCGCGGAGGCACGAGCTTAAAGCCGGTCCGGTTCTTTGTGGTCGATTCCATCAACTGCGATTTGTCCTATGTCCGACCGGGTACGGGACGAATGTGGGCTCTCAGTGCTGATGGCGCGGATAAGTACGCACATCGGCTGGCCCTCGTACGCTACGGATCCCTGCCCGCCGGTTTTGTTGAGGATACGCGTGCCCGCCCGCTGATTGCGGGTTGCTATTCAGTGATTGTTGCGGCTGAGGAAGGCCGCGTGGGAGGGATGATTCTGCGCGTACATCCGGATTCCACGCTCGAGGAGGTGGACCCCAATGCGCGATCGGGCGCCTAACAAGCGCTTGAAGCTGGCGGCGCGCGTAGGATATTGACTGACTACTCTTTCTTCAGCGCGCCGCAGCTTAAGCGCGATCCGTTAGGCCGCCCCAGTTCACTCCAATGCGAATCACAACAGCTGGACTTCTGCTGATCCTGACCGGCGACGCAGCTTTAGTCATCGCCGTGCTTGCGTTTGCCGGGATCCTCCAACTGTCGCCACCAGCGGCAGTCCTGCTCCTCATAGTGGGCATTGCCTTCAACATCTTCGGCGTAGCCCGAATGATTCGTGCGGCGCGCGAGCCGCCTCTCTAGTCTCGTGCCTGGGCGGCCTAACGCCGCCTGAAGCTGGCGGCGCCCCGCCCGCGATGGTTGCGGTTGTCCCTCTACCAGACGGTTTGCTACAATTCATTAGTGCACACTCTAGCTTGGCGCCGCAGCTTAGGCGCTTCTCGTTAGGCGGCACTTCACTCAATGCAGACTGCTCTCTATCAGTTTGGCGCACCCTGGGATTTCGGGGAGCATGTGCGAGCACTGCGGGCAGTGGATGGAGTCACGATCCGACTTCGTCCGTGGGCACGCGTCTTTCGGATTGCCTTCCCCTTCGTCCTCATTGTGGTTTTGTCGGGCTCCGTATTGCGTGGTGCGGCAAGTCAGCCTCCTCTCGTTCTCGTCTTGTCACTGCTTCCATACCTTCTCCTTGTGGGACTTTGGCTCGGATTTGCGTTCTGGGGGCAGTTCTACCTGGCGGCTCGCCGCACGCGCCAGTTGGATCCATCAACGCGGGGTGTGCTTACTCGAACCTTGACAGCGGATGGATTCCGCATCGACGGCACCGGTCAGGCGGTCGATTTGCGGTGGGAGGGGATACATTCTACCGTCGAGACCTCCGAGTTCTTTCTCATCTTCTTCAATCGTTTGTGCGCTTATTACATACCCAAGCGTCTCATCCGAAGCCCCCAGGAGCTCAGTGAGATGCGCGGATTCCTGCGGAGCAAACTGGCCGAACGCGCTATTCTTCTATCGGAGCGTGCCGCCTAACACGCGCCTGAAGCTGGCGGCGCCGTTCTTCTGTGGAGGCCGTCTGTTTGTGACCGTTAGAGCATCGCGCCGCAGCTTAGGCGCATTCCGTTAGGCAGCACGTTGAGACCAGAATGTTCCTACGGTTTGCGGTCCATGATCGCGACGAGAACTCCCGACGCGGAAAAGGCGTGTTCACGGCACTCTACGGACTCGCGGACACACACATGCTCTCGGATTACGAGCTAACCTGGTTCGACGAACAAGAGGCGTGGTTCCGCACGCATTTGAAACGACCGAAGGGCATCACGTCTAGCCCCACCGCCATTCTCTGGTTCAAGGACTCGGCTACCGAGCACATTTCCCGAATGCGGGCATTGTGTGCCCTTCTCGAGCACAAGGATATTGCCATCGCATACTTCGAGACTTTAAGGCCTGGTCGCATCGTCTATGAAGACGACCATCAGGTGGCTGCGATTCCATATGTTCGGGAGACGTTCTCCTAATGTCGTTGAGCGTGCTGCCTAACGAGCGCTTGAAGCTGCCGGCGCGCGTAAATTAGGGAATGAATCTTTCTTCAGCGCGCCGCAGCTTAAGCGCTTCTCGTTAGGCAGCACGCTCGAGAGGTTCAATCCGCCCGGGGCTCTATGAGATGATCCTTGTCGTAGCTTGACGGTCTGCGTGCGACATCCGCCTCTTCGACACCGATCGTCGTCGCGTCCGAATCCCCTAGTTAGAGTGATACGATCACCACATCCAAGAGTGGAGGATCCTTCTAATGGCGGTGACTTACGACGGAGCGATCATCCAAACATTCGTTGAGCGCCTTTACCGGCGAGCTAACAACGCTGTCGTGACGTATACGCTGGTCGGGGTCGGGATCGGCCTCTCTGTCGGGTACATCCTGGCCGGTCTTCTCGGTGAGGTGTCCCAGGGACGGATGCCCTATGAGGCTCTCTGTATCCTCCTCTTCGGTGGTATCGCCTATTCGGTTGGCAGAGATCGAGCGTTCGCGCTAAGGGCCCAAGCTCAGATCGCTCTGTGTCAGATACGGATCGAGGAGCACACTCGCCTAGCTCCGGTCTAGCTCGAAGGGGGAGGGCAGCGCGATCGTGCTGCCTAACCAGCGCTTGAAGCTGCCGGCGCGCGTAGATTAGGGAATGAATCCTTCTTCAGCGCGCCGCAGCTTGAGCGCGATTCGTTAGGCAGCACATTTGCCATGAAAAACATTCTAACACTTACGATTCTAGTTTTGGTCGGCTGCCGTCGCGGCGATCAACGCAGCTCGGTTGATACAAGCATGGTTTTCGTAGCTGCTCCTCCGCCCACCGCCGCAGACTCCTCCAGAGCACCGTCGAAGGACTCAGTTCTCGCTACTCTGAATGCGTATTACAGCAAACGAATCACAGCGGACGTAGCTGCCCCGATAATCCTCGACTACGGGCAGGTCGGAGGCACGCTCAACGTCACGATTGATCCCGAGCTTCAGGCCGCCATGCGTCGCGAGCTCAGAAGGCGGATGAACCGTCAATGAACGCGCAGGAGCGGTGAGCGTGCTGTCTGATATCAACTTTGAAGTGCAACCCTGAGTGTCATCCCGCATAGCATTCCTCTGGAGTGCGGAAGCCGAGGCCACCGCGCGGCGGGTGGGGCAGTGATCATCCCGGTGCTGCTGGTGTTGCTCAGCGCGGACTCCTGCCAGACCGCCGCCCTCCTCCCGGCCTACGCCCACAACGACTTCCGGAACCGGCGGCCACTCCACGATGCGCTCGCCCTCGGGTATCGCGGCGTTGAGGCGGATGTCTTTCGCGTCGGGACGGAGCTCGTGGTGGGTCATGATCGGGGGGCGCTGCGCGGCGCGAGCACCCTGTCGCACCTCTATCTCGCGCCGCTGCGCGATCGCCTCCATACCTGCGGCTACGTGCTCTCCGATTCGACGCCGCTCTTCCTCAATATCGAGCTGAAGGAAGCGGATCCCGTCGCGTTTCAGTATCTGCTCGGGCTGCTGCGAGCGTTCGAGGAGCTGTTTGCCGCGCAGCAGGCGGCCGGTCCAGCGGTGCAGGTCACACTCGTCGGCTGGTGGCCCAGTCCGGACTCCGTAGCGTGGCCTGACTATCTGCGCGTCCAGCTCGCGATTGAGCAACTCGAACACATCCCGGTGATCGATAGCGCGCGCGTGGGCTTTGTCAGCGTCGATTACGAGAAGGTCCTGCGATGGCGGGGCGTGAGCGATACACCGAGTGTCGCGCAACTGACCATCACAACGGCGCGGGAGCTGGCGAGAACATTGCGCAAGCCCCTGCGGGTCCATCACGCGCCCGCGGAACTCTCAGTCTACAGCTGGCTGTTGTGGCAGGGTGTTACGCTCGTCGGAACGACTGATTTGAAGCGCAGTCGCGAAATTCTCGCACCATTCGTGATAAACGCACGTCCGCGCAGTTCCTGTTGCGAGTAGGAGAGACTGCCGACCGGCAGTCAAGACTTTGGGGTTCCCCCGACCACGCTCAACTTTTGAGACGATCGGGGGTTTACGGCCCTTCTCCTCAGTGGGGACATCACGCCTGAGCAGTACGAGCGCTGGAACCGTGAGACCGGTCGAGCGGAGCTGCCAGAGCGCGTGAAGGTAAAGGGCACGCGCAAAGCCTCACGCAAATCGACGCGCAGCAAGCGCAAAAAGCGGTGAATGCCTGCCCCTCAATGAACTGACGCCAGGACGCGCTGCACGAGTCCGTCCACGGCATCATTGCGGACCCACCGGGCGACGATCACGAGGTCCTGATCGGGGAAGGCGCAGATCACATTCGCGCCGGCGCCCCGGTGGCAGAAGCTGTTCGCGGGCGCGCTCGGCAGCAGTCGCCGGTCGGTGTTCAGAAACCAGTTCATGAAGCCGTAGCCGGGTTCGACCGGAGTGGGGGTCAGCGCGAGCGATACCCATTTCTCGGAGAGAATCTGCCGGTCCTTCCACTTGCCGCGCCGGAGAGTCAGCAGCCCGAACCGGGCTTGATCGAGCGCACTGATGAACATCCCGCCGCCCCAGTGGCCCCCGCCGCTGACGGATTGCATCCGTTCTCCGTCCAGCGTGACCCAGGAATTCTCGTAGCCGTACCAGCGCCACGTATTGGACGCGCCGATCGGGTCCATCACGTACTCACGCAGCACCTGCGGCAGCGGGCGGCGCCACACCTGGAGCGTGGCGTACGCGAGCACGTTCACGCGCACGTCGTTGTACTTGTACGAAGCCCCCGGCGCGTTGTGCTTGCGCGCGACGTACTCAGCCAGCGGCTGATTGGTTGGCGGACGATCGGCCCAGTCCGGCTTCCCCCACAGCGTGCCTTCCCAATCGCTGGTTTGGCGCAGCAGGTGATCCCACGTGATCAGCCGGTTGTGCTCCGAGTCGAATTCGCCGCTCAGCACATAGTCGCGCACCGTATCGCTGAGGTTGCGAATCATGCCGCGGTCGGACGCAATGCCGACGGTGGTCGAGAGAAAGCTCTTCGTCACGCTGAACGTCATGTCGACCCGCGCCGGATCCCCCCACTCGGCAACGATGTAGCCGTTACGCACGATAATCCCCGTGGCCGGTCCGCGGGGTTGGAAGGGACCGACGGGCTCGCTGTGCGGCTCGCGTCCCCAGCTCATGTAGTGGTTTTGCTCGAGGTCGCGGGGTTCGGGTGATTCGCTCGCTTTGGCGAAGGCGATTGCGGAGTCGAGCAGGCGCGCATCGATGCCGACGGTGGCCGGGGCGCGGTGCTCCCATTGCGGATGGGGACCGGGATAGTAGGACGCTGGGCGCTGGCGAGACTGCGCGGGCGCCGCGCTCGCCCAGAGGACGAGCAAGCCCGCCAGGACGCGCAGATTACGGCATGCGATCATTACTCGACCTGGATTGGGACGGTAGAGTACCCGAAGACCCCTCGGCCCAACTGGCCGTAGTAGTCACTGCCCCAGCAATACACCCTGCCATCGGCGGTAAGGCCGCAGCTGTGCACCGGACCCGCCTCGACGGCGACGAACCTCAGGCCTCCAGCGACGGCAGTGGGCATCCCGCTCGACATGGTCGTGCCGTTGCCGAGTTGGCCGAAGTCGTTGTTGCCCCAACAGTGGGCCGCCCCGTCGGTGGTTACGCCACAGGTGTGCCTCCAGCCGGCGTCGATCGTTGCGAAAGTCAGGCCTCCCATGACGGCTTCAGGGAAGGCGTGGCTCGGGTCGTATCCACAACCGAGCTCCCCGTTGACGTTGCTTCCCCAACAGTACGCCGCGTCGTTCGCCAGACCGCAGGCGTGACCCATGCCAACGGTGAGGGCGGTGAAGGCGAGACCACCGACCACCGGTTTCGGAAAGGAGCTGCTCTGGGTGGTGCTGTCGCCCAGCTGTCCCTGGCCGTTGGCGCCCCAGCAATAGGCGGCGCCGGAGCTGGTGAGCCCACAGCTCTCGTATCCACCAGCGGCGATTGTGGTGAACGACAACCCTCCCGTCACCGGCACTGGACTGTACCGCACAGTCTCGGAGCTGTCACCGACCGAGCCCGCGATATTGCCTCCCCAGCAATAGGCCGCTCCGGAGCTTGTGAGTCCGCAGCTATGCCACCCGCCCAACGCGAGTTGCGTGAAGCTCGAGACTCCGGTCACGGCGCGCGGGACCGAATCGTGCCCTGCAGTCTGACCGGTCCCCAATTGACCCAACCCGTTGGAGCCCCAACACCACGCGGCGCTGTTGCCCGACAACGCGCACGTGTGCAAAATGCCGGACGCAAGGCTGCTGTACGTCAGGCTGCCAAAAACCGAGTCGGGCAGTGAGCGGGGGCTCCTCGAGCCAATACCGAGCTGGCCTACCGTATTGATGCCCCAGCAAAAGGCGATGCCGGACGCCAGCGCGCACGTAGACGCGTCGCCGACGCTCAATGCAGTCACTCCCGTCAGACCGGTGACGGGCGTCGGCGTCAGGACGCGCGGAACCGCGCCGCCCAGCTGCCCGGACCCGTTTGCGCCCCAGCAAAAGGTCGTACCGGCGCTGGTCAATCCACAGGCATGGCCCAGACCGGCAGTGAGGTCGGCGAAGGTGAGGCCTCCAGACACTGGTGTTGGACTCGATCGCCCGGTGAGAGAACCGTCGCCAAGCTGCCCGTTGTCATTCGATCCCCAGCAGTACGCGCCCCCTGAATTCGTGACCCCGCACGTGAAAAAGTGGCCCGCGCTGATGCGCGTGAAATGCCTGCCGCCGGCGACGATCTGGGGCGGCACATAGGTGTCCCAGCAGAGTGTTTCACCGGTGGTGGACACGGCGCAATTGTGTTGGGCGCCCACGGCTATCGCGTTGAATCGTGCATTGCTCGGAACCTCGACAGGGACTGGGCTGCCGCTCGAGCTGCCGCCGAGTTGTCCGAGTGCACCGCCTCCCCAACAGTAGGCCGCCCGCGACGTTGTGATGCCGCAGGCGTGTAATCCACCGGCGCCGAGCGCGCGGAACCGCAGTCCGCCGGCGACCGCCATTGGACTCGAGCTGTTAGTGCTGTCTCCGGTGCCGAGACGGCCGTCGCTGTTGTCGCCCCAGCAGTAGGCGGCGCCATCGGTGGTGAGCCCGCAGGTGTGGTACGCGCCCGTCGTCAGGTGCGCGAAACGCAGACCTCCAGCGACCGGCGCAGGAACTGAGCTCGCCGATGTCGAGCCGTCACCGAGCTGACCTGAGCCGTTCCATCCCCAGCAGTACGCGATTCCCGACAGATCGACGCCGCAGGTATGCTTCCCTCCCGCCGCAATCGCTTGGAACCGGACGCCTCCACTGACGGGGATGGGCGTCGTGCTGCTGATGGTCGAGCCATTGCCAAGCTGGCCGTCGACGTTGTCACCCCAACAAGAGACGACGCCGTCGCTGGCGATCCTGCAGGTGTGCGAGGTGCCGGCCGCAATGCCTGAGCGCGGAAAAACCGGTGCCGTCGAAGTCTCGCAGGCCGAGATCACGCTGGTTGAGAAAGCGATTGCCCAGACCGATGTGTGGAGGCGACTCATGCTCACCGCGGCAGGTTGAGGGTTTTCAAGTAATCGGCGGCGATATACGCGGGGACGGCAAAGATGATCTTGCCGTTCGATTCGCGCTCGCCGCCATACAGCACCGCAATCACTCGGCCCTCGCGATCGAAAATCGGGCTGCCCGACGACCCGGGCGCCCCATACGCGTCGATCTGCACGACCGACGTCAAAGCTTTGCTGATCGTGCCCACGGTCAGCGTGGGCTCGGCGATCGGCTGGCCGCCCTGGGCTTCCATCGGCAGATCAAAGCCGAGCGGGTAGCCGAGAATCGCGACAGGGTCGCCGCGTTCGATGCCCGCGCGCGTGCGCGCGAGTCCGCGGACTCGCGGCGTGCCACCCTTGATCAGCACCCGGAGGACGCCGATGTCGGCGTCGGGCGAGACGCCGATCATCTCGCCGCGCCACATCTGCGTGCTCCCCGAGAAGATGATCCCGAGACGCTTCGGTGTTTTGGTACCGTCCTCACCCGTCAGAATGTGCTTGTTGGTGACCATCGTGCCCATCGAATCGACGGAGAACGCCGTGCCGCTGAACCGCTCGCCGTCGGTGTACTCGACCAGCACAATCGCGACGGCGTCCTGGTTCTGGTGCGACAGCGCGCGATAGTCGACACCCGCCGCGCCCGCGAGTGCGCGCTGGCGCCGCTCGGCCGCTGCGAGCTCGTTGCGCAGCCGCGCCACCGACGAGGCATCGCCGCCGGACGCGGCGAGCTCGCGCCGCAGCCTGCTGGTCTCATCCTGCGCTGCCTTGAGGGCATCGCGCACGCCCTGAAGCTCCGTCTGGACTTGCTGGCGCATCGTATCCGATTCGCGCGCCCGCCGCCGGCCATCGATCTGAATCCACGTGAAGCCGCTGGCCACGATAATCAGCGAGACGAGCAAGATCTTGGTCGTGCGCCGGAGGTGCGCCGTCTGCCGCGCCACTTCGACCGCGATGCGCACTCCCGTGCTCCGGCGCGGCGGCGCCTGATAAACCTCGCGCGGCGACGACGCCCGCTCCGCGAGCCCCTCCGCCGCCGTCGTGGGCGGAAGATCGTGATCGGCCTCGATCACCGCGAACTCGAGCGCCGGGCCATTCGCGCCAAAGCCGATGATGTCGCCGTCGTGGAGCAGCGTGTCGGCGGTGATGCGCTGGCCGTTGACGAACGTGCCGTTGCGGCTGCCCAGATCCTGCAGCACGAATCCTTCAGGCTTGCGCACGAGCGCGGCGTGGCGCGACGAGACGTCCAGATCGCGCTCGGCGTCGAAGCGCACGTCCGACAGGGGATGGCGGCCGAGGCCGATGTAACCCTTGCGGAAGGCCTCGACCTGCCCCGCGCGGGCTCCGGAGAGAAACTTGAATTGCGCTTTCACTGCGAGCGCGTGAAGTACCAGACCAGCGCGGCGGCGATGGCGATCAGCGCGAGGACGAGCGTCCGCGTCTGCTGCCGTATCTCCTTGGTGGGCACCGGGGGGCGGCTGCCTTTGTACACCGGGACTGGTTCGGTGCTGGTCTCGGTGTCGATGAGCGGATAGACCTGATGGCCCACGTCTTCCTGGGTGCCGCTCCCCGAGAAGCGCAGCCCGTCGCCGTCGAAGCGCGCGATCACCACGGTGATGTTGTCGGGCCCGCCGCGCTCGTTCGCGAGCGCGATGAGCTTGTCGCACGCGGCGGTGAGATCCGTCGTCGCCGTGACGACCTTGGCGATCTCGTCTTTCTTGACCTGGCCCGTGAGCCCGTCGGAGCAGAGCACCAGCACGTCGCCGCGGCGGACCTCCTGATGCGTGAGGTCCACTTTGACCTTGGGATCGGGTCCGAGCGCCTGCAGAATGATGTTGCGCCGCTCCGACTGCGCTGCTTCTTCTTCGGTCAGCTCCCCCGCTTCCACCAGGCGCTGCATCAGCGACTGATCCTTGGTGATCTGATGCGCCTCTCCGCCGCGGATCAGGTAGGCCCGGCTGTCGCCGACCTGGGTCAGGTAGAGGTGGTCGTTCAAGATGCCCGCGGCGGTCGTCGTCGTGCCCATGCCGCGCACTTCGGGATGTGCCTTGGCGTGCGCGTGGATGCTCGCGTTGGCCGCTTCGACCGCTTCTTTGAGCCGGTACGCGAAGCGCTGGGGCGTGATTTCCTGCTCGGCGTTCCACGTCTTCACGAGATGGTCGTAGATCGTGCCGGTCGCCATCTCGCTCGCCACCTCGCCCGCGGCCGCGCCACCCATCCCGTCGGCCACCACCAGCAGTGTGCCGCGCGGCCCGATCGTGTGATGCCGCACATCGGGCTGCAGCGAGTTTGCCTTGCGCGTCAGATCGGCGACGAGGAACCGGTCCTCGTTGTGGTCGCGCGAGCGGCCGAGGTCGCTCTTGCCGAAGACCTCGACGCGGATCGTCTTATTGGAGCGGCCGAACATCAACTACACTGCTCCAGAAGCTTGGAGTAGGTGGCATCGCCAGGGTCGATCGCGCTGGCTGTGCGAACGTATCGACATCCCGTAGCTCGATCTCTCAGTTGGAAGTAGGCCTGCCCAACGACGAAAGCCGCGTAGCCCTGGTCCTTCTCGGAGATTCCTGTTGCCGTGTAGAACCTGAGCGCTGAGTCGCGCACCATCGTCGCCGTTGCCGGCGTCAGTTTCTCCAGAACAAGATCGTCGAGCGCGTCGCGAGCTTGGGCGACGTTGATCGCAGGCCGGCTCGGGGAAGCGACCGGCGGCGTGGTGTGACCACCCTGGCGATTGGCACCAGTCGTAGTATCGGATCGCCCGCCGAAGCGGGCCGTGTCGGGCGACACGTTGGCCTTCGCCGTGCCCCCTTTCAGCGCCATCCATGCACCGCCCGCGCCGACGACCGCCACGACCAACACGGCGGCTGGAACCAGGGAGCGCTTCTTGGCGGGGACGGGCGCCGCCTGCCGCGCCGAGATCCGCGTGGTCGGTGTCGCTGCGGATGCATCGAGCAGCTGCGTCTTGGCATCGGCGTCGCCGCGCGTCTGGGGAACCGAGCCGCTCCCGGGCCGCCCCCCGCCCGTGATCGCGCCGATGTCGGCCGCGAATTTCGCGACGCTCTGGTAGCGCTCGGCGGGCGTGCGCGCGAGCGCCGTGTCGAGCACCGGCTGCAATCCAGGAGGAAACGTGAGATCGGGCCGCGCGTCGGCGAGCGTCGTGGGCTCGTCGGTCAGGCGCTTGATCATCGTCTCCTGCACCGTGGTCGCCTCGAACGGCAGCTTGCCCGTCAGCATCCGGTACAGCACCAGCGCCAGCGAGTAGAGATCGCTGCGCCCGTCGAGCGTGTCGCCCGACAGCTGCTCGGGGCTCATGAACTCGGGCGTGCCGATCACGAGCCCGGTCTTCGTGACCTTTTGTCCGGACTCGTCACCCCCGACCGCCTTCGCGATCCCGAAGTCCACGACCTTGACCGAATCGCCGCCGCCTTTGCGCCGCATGAGCATGACGTTGTCGGGCTTCAAATCGCGATGGACGATGCCGAGATCGTGCGCCGCCTGCAGGGCATCGGCGGTCTGGCGGAAGATGTCGGCGGCGCGCGCCAGCGGCAGCGCGCCCTCGCGCTCGAGCAGATCGGTGAGCGGCTCGCCCTCGATGAACTCCATGGCGAGGTAGATCAACCCGTCAGGCGTTTCGCCGAAATCGTAGATGGCGCAGACGTTGGGGTGGGTGATGCGGCTGGCGTTCGACGCTTCGCGATTGAAGCGCGCGACCGCGTCGGGATCGTGCACCATCGACGGGTTCATCACTTTGATCGCGCTGCGCCGCCCCATCTTCACGTGCTCGGCGAGATACACCTGCCCCATTCCGCCTTCCCCGAGCTTCTTCACGACGTGATAGCGATCCGCAACCACCTGTCCCACGAGATCGTGGGCCGGCGCCGCGGCGCGCAGCGTCTGCCCGTCGTTGGGACAGAACTTCACATCGTCGGTGTACTCGGTGGAGCAGACGGGACAGATCTTCATGCCGCGGCTCCGCCCTCGGGAGCCGCGCCCGGGAGCTCCACCCGCAACAGCTTGTCGCCGACCATGATGCGCGAGCCGTCGTGCAGCGGCATCACGCCGCGCACGGCGATCGCGACGCCATTGCGACTGTGGTCGTCCACCAGCACGAAGTCGGCGTCCTCGGAGCGCACCGTCGCATGCTGCGCGCTCATCGAGGGATCGTAGGGGAAAATCCAGTCGCCCCGCTCGCGACCGATGTGCACGTTCCGCCCGGGAGACAGCTGAATGACATCGCGCGAGCTGCCGTCGTTGCGCAGCTGCGTGAGGCTGGCGATGTCGGCGCTCGGCACCATGCTGCCCATGCGCTTGGTCGCATCGGCCTCGGAGGTGTGCGGACCGGGATAGCCAAGCCGCCGGAACCGCAGCACCTGGTTGCCGATCAGGATCAGGTCGCCGTCGGTGAGCCGGTAGGGCGCCTCGAGAAACACCCACGTGCCGTTGCGGCTGCCGAGATCGCGGACCACGAGCCCCTCGTCCTCCCACGCGATCTTCGCATGGAGCGGCGAGAGGAACTGATCGTCGGGAAAGCGGATATCACCTTCCATCCGCCCGATGGTGGTCGAGGTCTGGTTGCGCTCGAATCGCGCCACCTCGGTAGCCATCTCGGAAACCAGGATCAATGTGAGGGAATGATCGGAGCGTCTGTCGGAAATCGACCGTCGGTCGTGGCTGTCGCGGGCCTCCGCCCCGCTGCCTCGTGCGGGTACCGTCCCGCACAGGGGGCATGGGGCGTCCGCCGCTGCCGCACCGGGACTGGGAGGTCCGCTGGTGCGCGATACCAGGCCTCCACCGCCACCCGCCGCGACCGCAGCACGGGCCTCCGCTGCCTTGGTCAGCGGCTTCCCGCAGTCGGAACAGAATTGCGCGCCGGCGTCGTTTTGCCGGCCGCAGTATTGGCAAGCGCTAGGGGTCATAAAGTCAGGTGGCCCAATCTATTGCTCACCGCTACCTTGCGCCACATGCGACGCATCTGGGCCGCGCTTTTTGTCGCAACAACGTTGGGTTGCGCCTCGCGCACCCCATCTCCCAACTCCAGTCTCCCATCTCCTTCGGTCGAGCCGCTCCACATCACCGTCGTCTATCCCGACACTGCCGAGCCGATTCAGACCCAGGACTCTTCCTTCTTATTTGGCAGCGTGGGAAGGGGCCGGGGGGACGTTGCGTTGGCGATCAACGGATTTCCGGTGCGCGTGTCCACGAATGGCACCTGGCTCGCATGGATTCCGTTGCCGCCCGATTCCGTGGCGCGCTTTCAGATCGTCGCCCGGGCGGGAGCTGGCGCAGAGCAGCAGGAGACGACATTCGTCGCGCGAGTCGCGCAGCCGTTTCGTCCGCCGGCCGGAGCACCGGTGTGGGTAGACACGACGAGTTTCACGCCTGCTGACAGTCTGGTGTTTCCCGCGGGCGAGGGCGTCCGGTTGGCAGTGCGTGCGACGCCTGGCGCGCGCGTGCGACTGCGCATGGAGGGCAACAGAGACGAGGTCTGGTTCGTGCCCGACACGCTGCCGGACGAGCCTGCATGGGGCATTCGCGCGTTCGGGACAGATACCGCCACCTACCGCCTCCCGCCCGCGCGTGATCGCTACGTTGCCTGGCTCGCGGCCCGGCCACTGTGTGATGCAATCCTCGAAGTGATTCTGGGGACGGACACCGCGCGCGCCGTGTGGCCGCTGGTGCTGGACACGCTCGACCGAAGTCGCCCGCGGGTCGTCGTGCTCAACGACGACACCGCGCACACCGGCAAGAGCGATAGTCTCACCGTTGGCAAAGCCGTCCCTTACGGCACCTACCACTGGTTCTTCCCACTCGGCACGACCGCCGTCGCGAATGCGCGGTGGGGAAGTCAGACGCGGCTCCAGTTGTCGCGCGGCGCGGTCGCGTGGGTGAACAGCAGCGATGTCGTTCCGCTTGGCGCGGATACACCGCCGCCCGGCGGAATCGTGGGCTCGGTGCGGCTGTCGGCTACAGCCAAGTCCCTGGTGTTGCGCGTGCCGCTGCCGGGGCGGGTGCCCTTCCAGGTCGAAGAAGCCGATCACAGCCTGACGCTCCGGCTCTACGGCGTCGCGTCCGACGTGAACTGGATGCAACACGGCGGGACCGATCCATATGTCACGCGGATGAGTTATGCGCAGCCGGCCGCTGATGAGGTGACGCTGACCCTCACCCTCGCGGGCCCGGTGTGGGGATACCGCACGCGCTGGAGTGGCCGGGATCTCGTGCTGGAGATTCGCCGTCCACCCGCGATCGATTCCCGGCGCCCGCTCGGAGGCCGCACGATCGTGCTCGATCCGGGGCATCCGCCCGTCGGTGCGCACGGACCATCGGGGTTGTGGGAGCCGGTCGCTACGCTCGCCGTCGCGCAGCGGGCGAAAGCGTTGCTCGAGCAGGCTGGTGCGACGGTGCTGCTCACGCGCACCGACTCGAATCCCATCGACCTGTTCCCGCGCACGCGGTTCGCTGAGGAGCATGATGCCGATGTGCTCGTGTCGATCCACGCCAATGCGCTGCCGGACGGTGTGAATCCGTTCGTGAACAACGGCACGAGTGTCTACTACTTCCATCCGCGCAGTGCAGCCCTGGCGCGCGCGCTGGACCGGGCGTTGGTGGCGGAACTGGGCATGCGGGACTTGGGTATGGGGCGTGGTGACTACGCGCTCGTGCGCAACCCGTGGATGCCGTCGGCGCTGACCGAAGGCCTGTTCATGATGATTCCGGAGCAGGAGGCGATGCTCGGAAGCCCGGACGGACAGCTCCGCTATGCACGCGGCATAGTGCACGGAATTGAGAGCTTCTTGCGTGAGATGGCGCATTAACGTGCGGCGTGTGACGTGCGGCGCACTTCTTCTTGCCATTGCGCTCACCACCCGAGCCGCAGCCCAGGTCGACCCCTCAGGCACCTGGCGCACGCTCCATACCGAGCACTTTCGAATCCATTTCCGGCCGTCCTATCGGAACAAGGCGATCGAGGCGGCGGCGGAAGCGGAGCGCGCGTACGCGCTGCTCGCGACGGAGCTGCACCGGCCGCGCGGCGTGATCGATGTGACATTGTCGGACGACGTGGACGTGCCGAACGGCTTCACCACGACCTATCCCTCCAACCGCTTCACGATTCTGCTCGTCCCGCCCGTTACCGAACCCGGCCTCCAGACCTACGACAGTTGGGAGCGGCTCGTGATCGTGCACGAGCTCACGCACGTGTTTCACCTGGATCGCTCGCGCGGCATCTGGGGGTCGCTGCAATCCGTCTTTGGGCGCGCGCCGGGCCTGTTTCCCAATCAGTACCAGCCCAGCTGGGTCACCGAAGGGCTCGCGACGTACTATGAGTCCCGGTTTACCGCCGGAGGCCGGGCCGAGGGAAGCTTTCACCGCGAGATTGTCGCGGCGGACGTTGCGGCCGGGCGCGCGCGCCGCTCCTGGGACGCGCTGCTGTTCACGCGGTGGCCCAGCGGGCTGGCGCCGTACGCCTACGGCAGCCGCTTCTACGAGTATCTCTCTCGGACGGCGAGCGATTCGATCGCGCCACGCTTTGTGGAAGCCACGTCCGGGCAGCTGATTCCATTTCGTGTGGGGCGGCCGCTCGCGCGCACCGGTGTAAATCTCGAGACCAGCTGGAAGGCTGCCGTCGCGACGGCGAGCTCCCCCCCCCCACCGGAGCGCTCCACCACCAAGAGCCGCTTGATCGTCGGCCAGCTGCGCGCGGACCCGCTGGCGCGTGTGTCGCCCGATGGGGGTACCGTCGCGTACCTCCACGACGACGGCCGCGGGCCGCAGCGCGTGCGGCTCGTCGATCCCCAGAGCGGTACGGTGCGGCGATCGCACCGCGTCACGGGCCAGGCGAGCTTCGACTGGCTCGGCGACACGCTGGTTGTGGGGCAGCTCGAGTTCGCGGGACGCTGGAGTTTGCGGAGTGATCTCTGGCGCTGGGCTCCAGACGGAGCGTGGCGCCGGATGACGACGAACGCGCGTCTGACCGATCCCCGCGCGGGTGGCAGTGTGCTCTCGTCGCTGCGGCTCACGCCTGGCGGCAA
>Ga0137432_1000569_pt1 | contig 18100 bp, 11 predicted proteins | sample EasRivERMZT820_2_FD_102337 | JGI IMG/M metagenome (GOLD analysis project Ga0137432, IMG submission 102337) | Soil microbial communities from meander-bound floodplain in the East River, Colorado, USA - East River MetaG ERMZT820_2 | ecosystem: Environmental > Terrestrial > Soil > Floodplain ...
GATCGTCCCGCTCGATCGCGCGCTGGAAGGAAGCTATGGCGCCGGCAGCTCGGAGAGCGAACGTCCGCCGTCGACGGCGACCTGCCGCGCGGACCGCGATACCACATCGTGTCCCTGACCCGGGCCTGTCAGATGTCGGTGACCTGGTCGCGCCGGCCGGTGGCGACTATCTCACTCAGAGATCCCTGGTGGGCCCACCAGTTCAATCCCGTAGTCGCTCGAGCAGCCAGGCCAGGTTGCACGAAGCCCTGCTCTCGTCACCACTGGACCGGCTCGTCTTGGAGACGAGGTACCGCCGGGTGGCCTCGATCATGTCGGCAGTCTTGTCCAGACGAGCCATGTCGCCGGGGCGGGGAGAGGCTGACAGCTTGACCTCGAGTGCCCACCGCTCTGCGCCCAGGTCGAGCACAAGGTCGAGTTCGTACTGGTCGCTGGTTCTGAAGTAATAAGCCTCGAACTGTCTTCCCACGCTATTGAGTGCGCCGATCACCTGCTCGATGACGTACCCCTCCCAGCTCGCGCCGACCCACGGCTGAGCCAGAAGCGATCGTTCGTCGGGCACATTCAGCAGGGCATGAAGCAGGCCGCTGTCCCGCCAATAGACCCGGGGACTCTTCGTCAGGCGCTTCCGAATGTTTGGGCGATAGGGTGGCAGTCGACGGATGATAAACGCGCCGACAAGGTAGTCGAGGTAGTTGTTTACCGTATGGTAGGAGAGGCCGAGGCTCTGGCCAATCAGCGAGGCGTTCCAAACCTGACCCTGAATCGCCGCGAGCATCTGCAGCAATCGGATGGTCGTTTGGGGGGCGGCGGACAGGCCCCAGTTCGGCAGGTCCCGCTGGGTGAGCAAAGCGAGATAGTCACGTTGCCACTGAGGGTATCGCTTGCCGTCGAGCACGCCGCCGTCCGGATATCCACCATTCATCCAGAGAGCCTCGCGCGACCGGGAGCGCGTCTTGAGCTCACTCAGGAGGAATGGCGTCAGCTCGACAAGTGACAAGCGACCTGCGAGCGATTCGGAGACTCGGATCATTAGCGACGGCGCGACGGATCCAAGGAGCAGGTACCGTCCCATGCGCTTGCGATCTCGATCAATGACTCCGCGCAGCCGCGGGAAAAGTTCCGGCCAGGATTGCGCCTCATCGAGGATAACCAGTCGCCGGCTCCGTTCGAGACGTTCCCACTCGAGGTCCAGCCGCAGGCGCTCGGAGTCCTGTTCCAGGTCGAAGTAATGCCCACCGAGTGCCTGAGAGAGGGTCGTCTTTCCGCTCTGCCTCGGCCCCACCAGCGCGACGGCAGGGTATTCGGCCAGCCGACTTTTCACCAAGCCCCGGATCTGACGGCGGATCATGCTTGCATTATAGAAGTTTGTTTCTAATCTGCAAGAGACCGCCAACCTATACAGCGGCCGCAACCCGGAGCTGAGACGATCCCAGGTGGGCGCACCAGCATCCCTTCAAGGGGACGCATAGAATCTATGAGGCCGCGGATAATCCCTACGATACCCGCATCGCCGGTGAGGCGGAAAACCGCCGGTTTGTCGCTCCAAACCCCCCGGTCGGCGTGGCATATCTCTTGCTTGGTATCACATGCGGCGGCAGCTGGTAGCGTCCGGTGGAGGGGGCCAAAAGATGTACCTGAAGGAGATCGAGACTCGACCGGCCAGAGGGATGACGAGAATCGCCTTCGAGAGGTTGGAGGATACTGGCGAAGCCATCCCTGACATCCTCCATCTCTTTCGTTTCAAGAGGCGTAGCACGGATCATCTGGTCAGATTCACCGAAGAGGTCATGCGCGGCCCTTCGCCCCTTTCTCCTGGATTGAGGGAGCTGATCGGGGCCTATTTTTCGAAGAGAAACCAATACTCCTTCTGCCGCGACGCCCATGCCGCCGCCGCGGCTCAGTTCCTGGGGCAGGAGCTTGTCGATGAAGTCCTGTGCGATCCCGAGAACTCACGCCTGGACGCGGCGCACAAGGAGTTGTTTCGTTACATCGGCAAACTGGCGGAGAACGCTGCCAGTGTCACGGCCTCGGATATCGACCAACTCAAGGAAGCAGGTTGGAGCGAGGAGGCCATCTACGATGCGCTCACCGTCGCTGCTGTTTTTCGGTTCTACAACACGTGGAATGGTGGAGCGGGAGTCCAGAACATGACCCCTGCGGACTATGTCCACAGCGGAAAGGTGCTGAGAACCCTCGGCTACTGCATGGATTTCAAGTTGAGGAGGCTTTTCAGGATCACTGCCAACACACTGCTGTCCATGGTCAGGTCGTCCTGACATGATGCGGGCCCCCCTTCACGGCGGCTGACAAGAGGTCCCTGTCAGCGGGAAGTCTCAAGGTCTCGAGTCGTGCTGAGCAGGTACTCCAGTTGCATGGCCGCAATCATCCTGGCGGCCATCTGTTACGCTGCCTCCAGGCTCCCCACGCTGACCTCGGCTGAAACGGCCCTACTGGCCTCTCGCTTCAGTTTCGAGCGATTCCCGCTTCCCGAGGCCCCCGGTCATCCGTCCTACAAGCTCGTTCGCCAGGTTCATCCCAGTCTCGAGCGCATCGCCGCCTGGACTTCCTCCCTCGGCGCCGCCGCCACACTGGCCGACCTCGATGGCGACGGCCTGTCCAACGATCTCGTCCATGTCGATCCTCGCACCGATCTTGTCACCATCGCTCCGGCACCGGGCACAGCCGAGCGCTACGAGCCCTTTGCTCTGGATACCTCATTCGGGTCCCGCTCCTACGACCTCTCAACCATCGCTCCCATGGGGACCGTCGCCGGCGACTTCAACGAGGATGGCGTTCTCGATCTCATGGTCTATTTCTGGGGACGCACTCCGGTGCTCTACCTCCACAAGTCCAATGGCTCGGCGGACAAGCAACTCTCACGGGGTGCGTTCGTGCCTCGCGAGCTCGTTGACTCGGGTGAGCGTTGGTATACCAACAGCGCCCTTCAGGCCGATCTCGACGGCGACGGCCATGTCGATCTGCTGATCGGAGGTTATTTTCAGGACGGTGCGCGGATTCTCGACATGAAGGCCGCCGGCACCGTGGTATTGCACGAAGGCAAGGCCAGAGCGTTCAACGGCGGCCACAAGCACTTCCTTCTCTGGCAGGCGGCGACGCGTGGCGCGGACCCCACGGTGCGCTACCAGGAGGTCAGCGACATTCTCAGCGAAGACGTCTCCCGTGGATGGACCTTGGCGATGGGAGCTGCGGACCTGGATGGCGATTCGCTACCGGAGCTCTATCTTGCGAACGACTTTGGCCCCGATCGTCTGCTGCACAACCGCTCCACCCCAGGCCATCTGCGATTTGCCGTGCTCGAAGGTCGGCGCGAGTTCACGACGCCAAAGTCGTGCGTGGTGGGACGCGATTCCTTCAAGGGGATGGGGGTTGATTTCGGTGATGTCAATGGCGACGGCTTCCTCGATATCTACGTGAGCAACATTGCCACGAAATTCGGCCTGACCGAGAGTCACTTCCTCTGGTTGAGCACGGGCGAGATCGCCAAGATGAAGGAAGGAATTGCCCCGTACGTCCATGGCAGCGAAAAGCTCGGGCTGTCTCGCAGCGGATTCGCCTGGGAGGCGCGGCTGGCTGATTTCGACAACGACGGAACCCTCGAGGCGATGCAAGCCTGCGGGTTCATCAAAGGCGAGATCAATCGCTGGCCCGAGCTGCAGGCGCTCGGCACGAGCAACGACCAAATCGTCCACAATCCTCTTCTTTGGCCGAGCTTCCGGCTTGGCGCGGACTTGAGCGGGCACGACTTGAATCCGTTCTTCGTGCGCGCGGCGGATGGACGATACCACGACATTGCACCGGTTCTCGGTTTCGCCGAGCCGCTGGTCAGCAGGGGCATCGCCACTGCTGATGTTGATGGCGATGGTCGGCTTGATTTCGTCACGGCGAATCAATGGGGACCTTCCTACCTGTTCAGGAACGAGTCACCGAATGTCGGCGCCTTTCTGGGTCTGCGGCTGATCCGGGCAAACGGCTCTCCGGCCATCGGCGCCGTGGCCAGAGTGAGCCTGCCGGATGGCCGCGAGCTGGTCGCGCAGGTCGATGGAGGCAACGGACATTCAGGGCGCCGCAGCCCCGACATTCACTTTGGTCTGGGCCGCGTTGAGAAGGCAAACCCGTTGCCCGTCGAAATCACATGGCGCGATCCCGAGGGACAGGTCCATCGAAGCAGACTTTCGCTGGCACCCGGATGGCGGACGATCACATTGGAGAGCGCGGACGCGGTGGTTGACGTGGCGCAGCATCGACGGCAGTGACAACCAAAGCCTTCAATACGACTGTCCTGTTCTATCCGAACAAGAGTCCCAGGCTGCGTCTGCTCGCGCTCTGGTATTTCACCGGCCTGATGATCGTGTGGAATGTGGTGGGGCACACGACGTTGGGATTCGAGCAATCCTGGGCCGCTCCGGTCACGGCCATTGCCGCCGCCGTCGTTGCCTCCATGTTCCTGGATTGGGTCGATGCCCGCGCAAGAGACCGTGAACTGCGCTTTACGGGAAGCCTGGGTAACTTCCTGAATTTCCTTCCGGCGTGCCTGATACCCGGATTCGCCTGCAGCATGCTTCTCTACGCCAACGAACGGTTGTGGCCGGTGATTTTCGCAGTAGTTCTTTCCATAGGCTCGAAACTGATTTTCCGCGCCCCTGTGGGCAACGGCCATACGCAGCACATTTTCAATCCATCCAATCTGGGCGTCGCCGCGACACTCGTCCTGTTTCCCGAGGTGAGCTTCGCGCCGCCCTACCATTTCACTGAAAACGTCACCGGCTTCTGGGACTTGGGCGTTCCGGTGATTGTCCTTGTATCAGGCATCGTCGTCCATGCGCTGTTCACCGGGCGCTTGCCTCTGGTGGCTGCCTGGGTCGGCGGTTTCATCCTGCAAGGTTTCATTCGCGCTGCTCTTGTCGACACGCCCTTTCTCGTTCCGCTGATGCCGATGACCAGCGCCGCGTTCATCGTCTTTACGCTCTTCATGATCCCCGATCCGGCCACCACGCCGCTCAACCCGGGGCGGCAGGTGTTGTTTGGTTTCTGTGTGGCGGTCGTCTACGGCCTCTTGCAGGTAATGCACCTGGTCTTCGGACTCTTCTTCGCCTTGCTGATCGTGTGCGCCATCCGCGGGTTGTCGTTGCATGTGTCCGCTTTGTGGCGCAAGTTGCTGCAGGAGGTGCCGCAGACAGTGGGGATAGGAGCGGGCCACTAGAGCGAGGGGCTCCCGTGGAAGGCGTAAACGCGCCCCCGTTCGAGCCCGCCGATGGTGAAGCGCGGGGCCGAGAAGACGAAGTCCCCGTAGCCGTCCCCGTTGACGTCTCCCACACCCGACGCGGCCAGGGCGAAGCCCGACGCCGATCTCTGCTCCTCTCTAATGCGCAGCGACGGGGTCGCGACGACTCCAGAGGCGCTGCCGCGGCGGATCGACAGGACGGTTCCCGTGCCGGGGACTGGATCGTAATCCGGAACGAGGAGATCGGCGAAGCCATCGCCGTGCAGGTCGCCGGCGCCCCGAATCGGCCCGAGCCCCATCCTGCCGTAGGAGGACTCCCACACGAGGTCGGGCTGCGATTCGATGCCCGAACGGGACCCGTGGAACAGGAGCACCTTCGCAGACTGGTTGATGTCGACAATGATGTCCACGTTCACGGTCACCGCGAGGTCTCCGAATCCGTCGCCGTTGACATCCCCAGCCTCCGTGAGGCTCGGTACCCCCGTCGGATCGGCGATGTCGATGTGACGCTTGACCAGCTTCCGCGGCCCCAGGTCCGATCCGAGGTAGGCCGCCAGCGTCCAGGTCACGCGGCTGCAGTTCGTGGAGCAGGTTCTCCAGATCACCGCCGTGTCGGAATAGCCGTCTCCGTTCACATCGGCGATGGCGGGGACATAGCTGGACAACTGAGGGATGCTGAGGCTGGCCGTGGCGCTCGAAGGAAGTCCCACCCCGGAGCCCATGAAGAACTGCAGGCTGGTGGGGGGCTGCGGACTCGGCGGGAGGGAGACGACGAGGTCGACGAAACCGTCACCGTTGAAGTCGCCATGGCCGCCGTACGAGCCGATGGTGGTCCAGGCGGGAGACGCGGATGGACCGCCCGGCGACCCCAGCAGGAGGTCGAGCTGACCGGTGGTCCGCTGGATGACGATGTCGTCGAAGCCGTCGGTGTTCACGTCGCCCGCGCCGAAGGCGCTCGACAGGCCCGCGCTGGCCGCTCCTCCCTCCAGACTCCAGTCGGGCAGCAGCGACAGGCCGGCCGCCGAGCCGCGATGCAGCGTGATCCGTCCGGAATCGACGAAGGCGCCGTCGTAGAGCGCGTCGCCGATGAGCACGTCGTCGTATCCGTCACCATCGACGTCTCCGGCCGGCGCGAGCCTCGCTCCGAAGGTCCCGGTGGGCTGGTCTCCCGCGACGATCCAGTCGGCGCTGGAGTCGAGCACGGTCGTCTGGGCCAGGGCGGGAGCGCTGAAAGCCATAAAGAACGCTACGAACAGGCGAAAGCGGCCGGGCATGCTCCAACTCCTTATTTCCAGGGGGGGACCGCCCTATTCCATACGCCCATCTGGGCCCTTGTCAACCTCCTCCACTCCTCGCTCGAGCTGCTGATGAGGGAATGACACTATCGAGAACGTACTCGCTCGCGACTCTCCTAAGCAATGGCCCGACCTTGCCGGCGGTTCGATTCCACCGTATTTAGAATCGGCATAGAATCGGCACGCCGGGAGGGAGGAGACTTGCCCGAGCGGAGTGGGCTCATCGTGCCTGGAACACTGGCGGAAACGCGGGGTGTGACCCGCGTTCAGCCGCCCGCGCGCTGGCCGCAGCGCATCATCGACCTTGCGATCGAATGGCGATCCGCGGCGGAGCGAGCTGATCGGGATCGGCCGCTTGGAGAGCTCTGGTTGCTCGTCAACGTTGCGCTTCAGCGGTACGCGCGCGCAGCCGCGCTCCGTTTCGGACTCCTGGATCCGGAGGATATCCGGGACATCGCGGCGGACAAGGCCCTGGAACTGCTGGGCCGTCTCGGCACGCGGGTGTGGGATCCGGCGGCCTCCACTCCGGCCGAGATCAGCGCCTTCCTCGCCAGCGTCGCGCGTCATGGAGTCGTCGATCGGCTCCGTGCCCGCAGGCGCGAGATTCGGCTTTCGTGGGATCGCCCTGTTCCGGGATTGTCGAGTGCGAGGGGGAGCGTCGCATTCGCTCCTTCCACGGATTCGGAATCGGCCGAGCACGCCCGGGCCATCATCGAATGCGCCCGATGTCTGACCGCAAGGGCGCGGCAGGCATGGTTCCTTCGGGTGTTCTATGACCTTTCATCCGTGGACATCGCAGGACACCCGGAGGTGGCCAGCAAGCCGTCCGCGGTGGACGCGATGCTCCTCCGCAGTCGCAGGTTCATGAGGGGCTGCATGCTCGGAAAAGGATTCGATCCGGGCGCTCTCCCCGTCGGGACATTCACCATGCTCTGGGAGTTCATCGCGAAGAATCGGGTCCAGGCCGCCTCGCCCTCCATTCGGGAGCGCAGGTGACCGTCTCCGTCCACGCTTCTGACGATCGACTCACCGACCTGGCCATGAGGCTCCTGGAGCGGGACGAGGCGAACAGGACGCTGGCCCATGTTCGCGTCTGCGCCGATTGCGAGAACCGATTCCGGGAGATCTGCCGGGAGTCGGAAATCCTGCTCGCCCGCTCCGGCCCCGCGGTCGTCCCTCTCGAGATGCGGAACGGGGCGCAGCCCCACGGCGGGGAGCAGGAGGCGGCGCGCGTGCGCCGTCGAGCCATCTGGGGCGGCGTCGCCGCTGCTGCGGCCATCGTGCTGGTCGCTGCCGTCGTAGTCGGCCTGCGCCGCGACGACGGCGCCATCGACTACTGGCTCCCGGTCGATCGGGAGAACGTCGTCGCCCGATCGGAAGCACCGGCCGGCGCGAACGCGCTCGTCGCGGAGGTGATCGAGGCATACCGCCTGCGCGACACCGGCCGCGTGGTGGCTCTACTTCACGAGCGACCGATCCCGGATGGGAACGATCCTCTGAAGCTGGTGCTGGCCAGCGCGCTGGTCTGGGAGGATCGACCGATCGAGGCGCGGACCCTCCTGGAGGAGCTCGACATCGACACGCTCCCGCTTCCGGCCCGCGATCGTGCGCGCTGGATCCTCCTGATGGCGCACCGGAAAGCCGGAGACAGGTCATCGGCGGAGACGATCCTTCGCGATCTCGCCTCGCGGCCCGGAGAGTTCTCCGAGCGTGCCCGCCGACAACTCACTGCCGACCCCTAGCGCTCCTCCGGCAGCCCCAGGAGGATGAATCCGCCCCAATACACGGGGTGCTCGAAGGGTCGCCGGCCATGGTCATCGACGAGATTTCGCAGGTGGATCTTCGCTTCTCTCAGGGCCCGCGCCGTGGGAAGAGGCACCCCCCGCTCTCCCATCCTGACGTCGGCGTAGCGCCCTGTGAGGTTGTCGTAGAACCGATCCATCAGGAGGGCCGTGGCCTGATCGTCCACGGGCCAGAGGCTGGAGAGCACGCTGCGTGCACCCGCGGCGAAGAGCGCGGGGGTGAAACCGAGCACTTCCCCCCGCTCGGCGCCCGCCGCGCGCGCGGTCTCGCAGCCGCTCAGAGTGAGGAGCCGGGCGTCGAGATCCCATCCAAGGAGAATCTCCTCCACGTCGAGGATCTCGTCGTCGAGCGGCCCAGGCCCGGCGTCGTGCCTGGCGAGGGCCAGCCCGGCCAGCTCCGGGCTGCCGTCGGTCAGCGAGTGGCCCGCGAAGTGGACCACGTCGAAGCGGCCGAGGCCCTCGCCGCTCTCGATCTGATGCAGACGCTGCTCGACGCCCGCCCCCTGGAGCAGGGTGGCTGCCGGGAACTTCCGCGCAACCAGGGAGGCTTCGACCGCAGCGTAGGGAAGCGACGGGAGCCCATCGGGCGGGATCTCGCTGCGCGTGAAGGAGCTTCTCGGTCGACGGAGATCCCGGTAGACCCCGCTCGCTGACGCCAGCCGCTCGAGTGTTTCCGTGCCGGGTCGAGGAGCCGCAGCGGAGAGGGACAGGATCGAGCGGACCTCCCTGACGGGCTCGTTCTCCCATCGCTCAGCGAGCATGGTCGCGACATGGGCTGACGGCACGTGGGTGACGTCGAAGAGGTCGATTGTCGGCCGGCCGTTCGGGCCGATCAGGATCTCATAGGGTATCAACGACCCCTCGACGACGAGATGCTCGATACCCGCCAGGTGCGGGAGGGCCGGATCGAGGTAGCGGCGGGCGTAGGCACGGTGATCCGCCACCACCTCGGGATCCGGGTCGACATGAAGGGGCCAGAAGGCGGCCCGCAGCGTGCGCTGCCACGTGCTCCGGAGCCGGATAGCATCCCGGCCCTCCAGCTCGGGGAGCGGCTCCCACACGATCGGACCCGATCGTCGCAGGACGTAGAGCCATCCCTCTTTCCGCAGTCTTTGGTCACCAACCGTCGGATCGCCCCCGAGCGCCACCTCGACGACGCCAAGCAAGGCGCTCTTCGCGCCAAGCATCGCCCGCACCCGAGCCAGGGATGCCTCCTGCGGCGGGAACGCGTGCAGGTAGCGCGCCTGGAGATCGCTCAGACGTCTCCATCCCTCGACGAACCTCAGGATCGATCTCCAGGTGTCGGGGGTCCACGAGAGCTCAACGTCCGGATCCATCCCCGCGAGCGTCCGCCGCAGTCCCAGCAGCTCGCGGCGCAGGAGTTGCGCATCGCGGAAGCCCTCCGGATCCCGCTGACTCCAGAGTCCAAGGCGGGCGAAATCCAGGTGCACCGCGGCCCTCGATCGCTGGAGGGCCATCCAGGCTTCCTCGCCCCGGCCACGTCGCAGCTCGAGAAGCGCGAGCGCCTCGTGGCCATCGAGAGGGCGGACGCGCCTCGCGAATCCGGGGGGGACGTTCATACGGGCGACTGTGAATATCTCGGTGACCCGGCGGAAGAAACTTTCGGCCTCCTCCCATCGTCCCTCGAGGGCGAGGCGCTCGGCGAAGGCGTTGTCGATCACGCCGTTCAGACTATGGCCGGCGAGGCCGAGCGCGCGCAGCTGGCTCCGCGCCGAGAGGAGCCGACGCTCGGCCTCCTCGAACCGGCCCATCCGGCCCAGCATCCATCCCATCCAGGTGAGCTTTTCGGCCTCCTCGAAGGAGCCCCACGGAGAGACGCGCCGCTGCCGCTCCACCGATTGACGGTACAGGGCGAGGGCCTTGTCCATATCCGCCTTCCGGTGCCAGTTTCCCTCTCCCTGCTCCAGCTCGGAACGCACGGCCTCCCAGGCCTCCCCCCTCCCTTCGAGCAGTTGCCTCGCCTCCTGGTACCGCCGCCACGCGAGCTCTCTCTGTCCCTTGATTCGGGCGACGCGCCCCAGGGCGATCCACGACGTCGCCAGCCGAGGATCGTCCGGGCCGAGCACCCTGCGGGAGGCTCGAAGCGCCGCTTCCAGGATCGCTTCGCCCGTCGCGTACTCGCCCGCCTCGCACGCCGCCCTCCCCAGCAACTCGAGGCTGGCCAGAGTGGTCGGCGCCATGGGCCCCGGGCCTTCCGCCCGGGAGCGAACCACCGCGATCGCGTGGCCCATCGCCTCGGCGTACCTCTCCTCCTGCACGAGACGATCGAGGATCGGGTCTGTGGGGTGAGGGAGCAGCCAGTCGGAGGGCTGGGCGCGCCCCGCACAGGCGGTCAACGCCAGCAGAACGCTCGCGCCGAGGCGAAGCGGAAGACGCATCCCTCGTACCTCTCGAGTCAAACCCCCACCCTGTAGTCTACGCCGAAAGAACAAAGAATCAGGATCGCGCGTCAGATTTTCCCGGCTCCTTCGACTCCCTATAAAAAGGGATCTCGCCGTCAACGTCCGAGTCGCGAGGGCCCGACATCGCGCTGCGGGGGCAATGAGGCCGCCGCCGGCTCACACGGGAGGGGAGAACCATGTCGCATCTCCGCACAGCCGTCTTCGGCACATCGATCGTGGCGTTCGTGTCCTGCGTTGCGGTGGGTTACGCCGCGGCCGCTCCCGGCTCCCGTGTCGACCGCGCGGAGGACGTTCAAAGCGCGGAAAGCGCGGGCGGCAGTGGGAGCGGTGAGGGTGTGAAGGTCGAGATCGAGAGCATCGAGGGAACATCTCAGGTGTGGGTCGACGCCACGGCATCCGGTGTTCCCGGGCGTCGCTTGATTCGCGAGACGCTCCGTCCCGCCGAGCTGGAGCTGGCCTTCGGCGACAGGTCGACCGGCACGGCGGTCGTTCGGTGGCGAGAGGAGGAAACGGTCGCCGCCCTCGCCACTCTCGCAGCGGCAGGGGGTCCGGCGGGCCGCTGGGTATCCTACAGCCGTGACGGTGGGCAGACATGGTCAGTCCCGGAGCGGTTGGATACAGAGCTGACGCTGCGGGGGGGACGCATCGAGCCCGGGGATCCCATGCCAGTCGTCTCCACCGACCTGGAGCTGCCGCACGAAGGGCGGCTCTTCGTCGTGCAGTTCAATGCCGTGGCACTGCCGGAATGGAAGAAGGCCCTCGCCGCTTCGGGGGTCGAGCTCCTCCATCACGTCCCCCAGAACGCCTTCATAGCGCGGATGGACTCCGAGCTCGTCTTCTCGACCGAGGACCTCCCATTCGTCGAGCGGGTCGAGCCCTACCACCCCGGCTATCGCCTGGACCCTGCGGTCGAGAGCTGGCTCCTGGAGGAAACCAACCCGAATGAACAGAGGCGCTTCCGTGTCGTGGCCATCGACAGAGACGAGAGCACCAAGCAGCGGGTCCTGACGGCCGTGGAAGACGTCGGCGGCGGGCTCGCCGGTGCGATGCCGCAGGGCGAGATCCTCGACGTCTGGCTCACCCCCGACGAGCTGCGCGCGACAGTCTCGCTCGACGACGTGCTCTGGATCGAGTTCACGGGCGAGCCGCAGCCGTTGGTGGACCTGGTGCGCGAGGACTCCGGCGCCAACTGGCTGGAGACCGGTCTCGTCACCGGATGGTGCGGGCAGGGGGTGCGTGGCGAGGTGATGGACCTCGGCTTCCAGACGACCCACCAGGACTTCGACGGCATCATGCTCCACGGATCGGTGGGCGTGAACCCGCATGGGACTTCGGTCTACGGCATCGTGTTCGGCAACGGAAACCGGGACGGCGACGGCAGCGCCCAGGCGACCGGACTGCTCCCCTGCGGGCAGGGGATCGCCGCCAGTGCCAGCTGCTTCTTCGACCGCATGGCCCACACCCAGCAGCTCAAGGCCTCCCCCTATTTCGCCTCCTTCCAGACCAACTCCTGGTTCTGCAACAACATAACGAACACATACACGAGCTACGCCCGCGAGCTGGACGATGTGGCCTGGCGCGCCGATTTCGCCATCCTCCAGGCACAGGGGAACTTCGGCAACTCGGGCTCCGCCGAGTTCGGGATCGCCAAGAACGTCATCAGCGTGGGTGGGATCAAGCACCTGAACACTCCGTCGACCGCCGACGACAACTGGACCAACGGTGCTTCGGCGGGGCCGGCCTCCGACGGCAGGATCAAGCCCGACATCAGCTACTGGTACGACAACATCTTCACGACCGACATGGAGCCGGGAGGCTACGTCTCCGGTTCGCTCTACTACAGCGGCTTCAACGGGACCTCCGCCGCGACACCACAGGCAGCCGGAGTCCTGGGCCTGATCGCGCAGATGTGGTCCGAGAACGTCTGGCGGACGAACCCCGTGGGGGGGACCGTGTTCGAGCGGCTGCCGCACGCTTCCACGCTCAAGGCGCTCATTGTCAACAGCACGCAGCAGTATGGATTCTCGGGGACGGCGCACGACCTGACGCGGACGCATCAGGGCTGGGGTCGCCCTAGCGCCCAGGTCGCGAAGAATCGCGCCGCACGGAGCCTCATCGTCGATCAGGGAGTGCCGCTCCAGTTCGCTCAGACGGCGACCTATCAGGTCGACGTCGAGCCCGGCACCGCGGAGTTGCGCGTTACGCTGGTCTATCCGGATCCTCCCGCCCTGCCCGGGGCCGCCGTGCACCGGATCAACAACCTGGACCTTAAAGTTGTGTCGCCAGGAGGGACCGTCTACTACGGCAACAACGGTCTGGCCGCGGCGACGACATCGACGTCCGGTGGTTCGCCCAACACGCTGGACACCGTCGAGAATGTCCTGCTCGCCAGCCCCGCGGTGGGCCGATGGAACGTGGAGGTGAGGGCCGCCCAGATCAACCAGGACGGCTATCTGGGGACGGGCGCCCTCGACGCGGTGTTCTCTCTCGTCGTCACCGGGGCTGTCAAGGCGCCGGTCGACAACTACTATCCGACGGCGAACGCGGTCTCCCACATCGCTTCCGGGATCGCCAATTGCATGGGAGACATCTATTCGTGTCACATCCTTCGCGACGAGGACGTTCTTCCGCTGGCCCCGACCACCGACATCGTGATGCACGGAGGCGCGTGGACGGGAAGCTGCAACGCGATGGGCTGGAGGTGCGCGCAGCAGGACATGGACGTTTACATCAACGACCCCGGATGGACATGGCCCGACTGGTGCCTGGCCAACGGCGAGGCCTACACGATGACGTCGTCGAACCGGTACGACATGCGTGGTGTGAGCGTGCGGGGATGCACGCCGCTTCCCTTCCAGTTCTCCTACAACTACAGGTGCACGAGCAACGCGCAATGCCTGACCGGTCATCAGTGCAACACGGCCACGGGCATCTGTTTCGATCCCTGCTTCGACCAGGACAACGATGGTTGGACCATCTGCGAGAATGACTGCAACGACAGCGATCCCTGGGTCCATCCGGGCCAGCAGGAGGTCTGCGGCAACGGCATAGACGACAACTGCGACGGCAACAACAATCAGGAGTGCTGCTACGTGTTCGACCTCCCCCATGGGCAGTGCGTCATGTGCGAGGCTTCAGAGAATTACGTTTGCGGGCCCGGGTTCCAGATGTTGTGCTGTCACTGATCGGCATGTTCCAGGCGGTCCGCCGGCTCCACGCGGAGCCGGCGGACACGCCCACACCGCCGTGGCCATGACCGTGATCACTTCCGCTGTGTAGCGCGCACGTTAATTCCGCCACGATGACGCTGCTGCCTATTGACACTCCTCCGGACTTTCTCTATAAGGGGCAGGGGTACATCACAGAGGAGGACTCCATGATAGGCAGCAAGTGGAAGTGTACTTGGAAGGCTTGGTTGGGCATGGCTCTGGGGGTCGCCTTCGTGGCGGCAGCCGGCAGTCCCGTTCTGGCACAGCGAACCACGCGAGTCGGACCTGAGGTCAAGCAGGAAGGGCTGACAGTGGCAGAGCTGGCCGCCCAACGGCGGGGGCTCAACCTGCGGATCTCCACCCTGATCCCTGCCGGCATCGCGAACGAGCGACTCAACGTCGGGATCACGCAGCAGGATCGCGAGTTGTTGGACGCCCCGTACGTCAACGACGGCACCGCCCCGATGAGAATCGGCGTCGTCAAGCCCGTCGAAGGAATCGTCGGCAAGCTGTATCAGGGAGACTTCACCCGGGGCGTCATCGAGACCAGGCCGGATGGGAGCTTCGTGTGGGCCATGGAGGTGAGCTCGCCGCAGGCGCAGGCGATCCGCGTGCATCTCACGGGATTCAACCTGCCCGAAAACACGGAGATGTACCTGCTCGGGCCGGACGGACAGGCCGATGGGCCTTACACTCTCAAGGGCCGTCACGGAGACGGCGATTTCTGGACCCGATCAATCACCTCGGACACCGGCCAGCTCGTCCTCCGTTACAGCGGAACGACCCCCGCCGTCGATCGTCCGCAGGTGTCGTTCTTCATCTCGGACGTGGGGCACATCCACGGCAGGCCTCCCAAAGTTGATGAACAGAGCCACGACTCCTGGCCCTGCTCCGACAACGCCCCGTGCGTGGTCGACGCGCAGTGCGTCAACGTCGCCGCAGTCGTGGACGCCAAGGACGCGATCGCCAAGTTGGAGTGGATCCAGGGAGCGTTCATCAACACCTGCACTGGCGGACTTCTCGCCGACACCGACACGGCCTCGCAGATCCCCTACTTGCTGACTGCGAATCACTGCTTCACTTCGAGCAGATCGAACCTCGAGACCTTCTTCAATTACACGACCACATCGTGCAACGGCTCGTGTCCCGACAGTCTCGTGACGGGCGGTACGCCGCCATCCGCAAGCACCGTCGGGATCACGGTTGTCGCGACAGGCAACAGCGGCGACTTCACCCTCGGCATCCTGGACGATGCTCCCCCCGCGGGTTCCGTTTTCCTCGGGTGGAACAACGCGCCGATCGCCTTCACCAACGGCGCTGACCTTCACAGGATCAGCAACGCCAACTTCGGCCCGCAGGTCTACTCCCGGCATGATGTCGACACCGGCTCGCCCACGTGCACGGGCATCCCTCGCGGCGGGTGGATCTACAGCAAGGACGCGAGCGGCGCCACCATGGGAGGCAGCAGCGGCTCGCCGGTGGTGAACGCCGCGGGCGAGGTCGTCGGCCAGCTGACAGGATGCTGTGGATTCGCCTGCGGCGATGTGTGTGACTCGCAAAGCAACTGGACCATCGATGGTGCTCTGGCGTCCTACTACTCCGCCGTCGAGCAGTTCCTCGATCCGCCGACCGGCGGCGGATGCACCGGCAATCCCGAATGCGACGATGGGCTGTTCTGCACCGGCACCGAGACCTGCGTCTCAGGGTCGTGCCAGTCGAGCGGTAATCCGTGCGCATCGGGCACGGTTTGCAACGAGGGGACCAACAGCTGCGACGCGCCGGTATGCGGTGGCAACAAAGCCCCGTGCAGCGCGAACAGCGACTGCTGCTCCAACAACTGCAGGCGGGGAGCCTGCAAGGGCAACTGATAGTTGATTCGATCGGGCGAGCCGGGGTTCATTCCGGCTCGCCCACGATCGAGGCAGCAGTCCGACGGTCCTCGGTTCGATCCCACCGGAGGCGTTCGTCCACTTTCCACGGCACTTTGCCCTCCCGCCCAGTTTTACTTTCAGGAAGGTTGGGCGGCAGCGCGACTCGCCGTACAATCTCGGCATACCCCGGCCTGATAGGTGGCGTCTCATCGCGAGTTGCCGGACCTGAGCGAGTCACCGCGCAAGCCTCGAAGGAGGACATGATGAGTCTCTCTCAATTAGATCGATCAGCGCGTGCCATCACAGCCTTCGTGATCGTCGCGGCCGGGGTGTCGAATCTGGCCGGCGATCCCCCTGGCAGCAGTTTGATACAGGTCAGTTCGGGGGATCCGTTCGTGGATTGCGCGGCGGACTTCCCGGACCTCCAGCCGGGAACACGCTATCCAGCCAGCGAGGTGGAGCCATGGGTTGTCGTGAACCCGACTGACCCCGACCACATCGTCGCAACCTGGCAGCAGGATCGCTGGAGCACCGGGGGCGCCCGCGGGGCGGGGGTTGCGGTGAGCTTCGACGGGGGTAAGAAGTGGCAGACGGTGCTGATGCCGAACCTCACGCTATGCACCGGCGGGTCATCCTTTCGTTCCAGCGACCCGTGGCTGAGCTTCTCTCCGGATGGAGTCCTGCACCATATGTCGCTGGTGCTCGGACCGGGGATGAACGCCATGGTCGTCCAAAGCTCCACGGATGGCGGTCTCAGTTGGTCCGATCCGGTGTCGCTCGTCGAGGGAGCGGGTCCGATTCTCAACGACAAGAACTCACTGACGGCGGATCCGACCGACTCGATGGTGCTGTACGCCGTCTGGGATCAGCTGGACCTCGCGAACGGTGGAGGACCCGCGCTCCTCTCACGTTCAACGGATGGCGGCATGACCTTCTCGACGCCCTCGGTGGTTCACGATCCGGGAGCCACCGGCCAGACCATCGGAAATCAGATCGTGGTTCTTCCCGAGGGCACCGTGATCGACTTCTTCAACGAGATCTTCTTCGTCCCGTCCTTCAGTGAGACCTTGGCCCTCAAGTACTCCGAGGATCAGGGTGCGTCGTGGCAACCTGGGGGCCCGGCGGGGCCTTCGATCCCCGTTGCGACGATGCTCCCGACGTTCGCCCTGGTGGATCCGGATCTGGGGCAACCGATCCGCAGCGCGAACATCCTCTTCGATGTTGCCGTTGACCCGACAAGAGGAACCCTGGCGGCGGTGTGGCAGGATGCCCGGTTCAACGGTTTCCAGTACGACGCCGTGGCGTTTTCCCTCTCGACCGACGGGGGCTTGACCTGGTCGTCCCCCGTCCAGGTGAACCAGACGCCAACCGATGGTCCGGTCGCCAACCGGCAGGCTTTCGTGCCCTCGGTCGAAATCAACAGTGAGGGCCGCATTGCGGTGACGTACTACGACTTCCGGCGCAACGATGCACGGTCCGGTGCGCTGACGGATCACTGGGCCATCACGTGCGACGCATCCAAGGTTGACTGCACAGACGCGTCGCAGTGGAGCGGCGAGATCCGACTCACGAAAAAGTCGTTCGACATTCTGCGAGCCCCGCTGACGACAGCCGGGTTCTTCATCGGCGACTATGTCGGGTTGGCGGCCGCTGGCAACGAGTTCGTCGCCCTGTTCAGCGCTTCCCACGGCGACGACCCCGCCAGCGTCTTTGTTCGAGTCTTCGATGAGGGTCCGAAGCGTGGGAAGTCTGGGAATCACCAGGGCGCGACGCATGAAACCAGTGCCTCCCGTCTGGCGCTGGAGTCAGGACCGCTCACCAAGAACTGACGTCAAGCCAACTCGAGAGCGAAAGGGAAGCGAGCACCGTCGAATCGACTCGGCTACCGCACGCGGTGCATCCCCTCGTGGGCGATGACGATCGACTCGATCGCGATGTCGTTGCCATCCGCATTCAACTGCGGACCGGAGACCTTGATGGGCCAGCCCCCGCCCAGGGTCCATACAGCGACCTCGGAGCCCTCACGATTCAGCATCCGGATCCTCAGCTGGGACCGGAACCCGTCCTCGCCCGCGATGACATCCTCGCGCCAGTTCCAGACCATCAGATCGGAGGTGATGCCGCGCTTCAGCGTGACGTCACTGTACTTGTGCCGTCCGGGAAGCTTCCGGACGGGGTCCATCTCCCCACCCTCGCGGAATTCGACGACCTCGGTTTCGGATCCGAGTCCCTCACATTCGGCGAAGTAGCCGGCC
>Ga0137432_1000571_pt1 | contig 17889 bp, 13 predicted proteins | sample EasRivERMZT820_2_FD_102337 | JGI IMG/M metagenome (GOLD analysis project Ga0137432, IMG submission 102337) | Soil microbial communities from meander-bound floodplain in the East River, Colorado, USA - East River MetaG ERMZT820_2 | ecosystem: Environmental > Terrestrial > Soil > Floodplain ...
CCCGGTGTTCAACCTGCTGCAGCGCATCGACTGGAACTGATCCTCGGATCAGGACCGGCCTGACCGCGCGCGGGGACGCGTGCGAGCAGGTGTGATCGGATACTTTGCGGGGGGCGGCGCGAAGGCGCCGCCCCCCGCGTTTCTTGGACGCCGGCGTCGCATCCGGCTCCGCGACGGCGACCCGCCGCGCGCGTCGGAGCCTATCCCAGTAGGCCGGACCGAGTCGTTCGGAGCGCCGGACCCGCAGACGCGAGGCGCGCCGACGACGCGAATCAATGGAGAGATTCGGAGAGGAGGTGCAACGAAGCGGATGCGGGTCCGCCGCCCGAACGACGACGGGAGGCCTGCTGGGATAGGCTCCTAGAGCAGCTTGCGGTGGCGCAGGTTCTCGAAGACGGCCCGCGCCGAGGGCGACTGGTTCAGCGTGTAGAAGTGGATCCCCGGCGCGCCGCCGCGCAGGAGCTCGGCGCACTGCGCCGTCGCGTGGTCGATGCCGACGTTCATCACGACCTGCGGGTCGTCGCGCACCCGCTCGAGGCGGCCCTTCAGATCGGCCGGGATCGACGCACCGCACATCGACGTGAAGCGCTCGAGCTGCTCGACGTTGGTCACCGGCATGATCCCGGGGACGATCGGCACGGCGATGCCGGCCTGGCGCGCGCGCGCGACGAAGTCGAAGTAGACCTTCGGCTCGAAGAAGAGCTGGGTGATCAGGAACCTCGCGCCGGCGTCGACCTTCTGCTTCAGGTGCTGGACGCCGGCGGCGAGGTCGCGGCACTCGACGTGGCCTTCGGGGTAGCAGGCGCCGCCGATGCAGAAGCGGCCGGTGCGCGCGACCAGGGCGGCGAGCTCGCTCGCGTACCGCAGCCCCCCCGCCGTCGCCACGAACGCGGCCTCGCCCTTCGGCGGATCGCCGCGCAGCGCCAGCACGTTCTCCACTCCCTGGTCGGCGAGGCGTCCGAGGACGGCTTCCAATTCCGCCTTCGTGGCGCCCACGCAGGTGAGGTGGGCCATCGCCTCGATCGACCACTGGCGCCGGATCCGGCCGACCAGCTCGACCGTCTTCTCGCGCGTCGAGCCGCCCGCGCCGTAGGTGACCGAGACGAAGGCGGGCTCGAGGGGGCGCAGCTTCTCGATCGCCTCGACCAGACGCTTCTCGGCCTCGGGAGACTTGGGCGGGAAGAATTCGAAGCTGACGACGGGCCGGCCGCGGCGGAAGAGCTCCTCGATGCGCATGGTCGCGGCATTCTGCCGCGCGATTCATGTAGAAGCGACGGACCATGGCGGGCCGCGCGATCGAGACGGAGGGGCTCACGTTCCACTACGCCGGCGGCGTCGGCGTGAGCGACGTCGACCTGACGGTCGAGCGTGGCGAGATCTTCGGATTCCTCGGCCCCAACGGCGCGGGCAAGACGACCACGATCCGCATGCTGCTCGACCTCCTGCGGCCCGACCGCGGCGCGGCGCGCGTGCTCGGGCAGCCGGTCCGCGCGGGATCGGGCGAGCTGCGCCGCCGCATCGGCTTCCTGCCGGGCGACCTCGCGCTGCCGGCCGGGCTCAGCGGCGCGCAGGCGCTCGACCTCTTCGCGGCGCTCGCGCGCCGGGCCCCGATTCGCCGCGACGAGACGCTCGACCGCATCGGCTTCCCCCGCCAGGCGCTCCCCCGGAAGGTGAAGAATTACTCGACCGGGATGCGCCAGATGATCGGGCTCGCCTGCGCGCTGCAGCACGAGCCCGAGCTCCTGATCCTCGACGAGCCGACCTCCGGCCTCGACCCGCTGGTGCGCGACGCGGTGCTCGGGCTCCTGCGCGACGCGCGCGCGCGCGGCCAGACCGTCTTCCTCTCGAGCCACGTCCTCGACGAGGTCGAGCGCCTCTGCGACCGCGTCGGCGTGATCCACCAGGGCCGGCTGCACCAGGTGGCCGCGATCGCGGAATTGCGCCTCGCGAGCCGCCGCCACGTGACGCTCGCCTTCGCCGACGGCCGCGTCGAGCGCTTCACCAGCGACGAGCCGGCGCCGCGCCTGCTCGAGCGCCTGCGCGCGCACGGCGAGGCGCTGCGCTCCGTCGAGATCCGCGCCGCGGCCCTCGACGAGATCTTCCGCGACATCGTCGGGAGCGCCGACGCCGCGGAACGGCGCGCATGAACGGCCCGCTCCTGCGCTACCTCTGGCGCCGCAGCGTGCGCCCCTGCCTCGCCTGCGCGCTCGCGCCGATCCTGATCGGCGTCGTGGCCGGCGGCGTCTGGCCCGAGTACCGCGCGCAGGCGCGCGCCTTCGGCAGCCTCTTCAAGTTCGCGATGAACCTGATGCGCTCCGACCTGCTCGCGCCCGACTCCGCCTCGTTCTTCTTCCAGCTCCCGTTCGTCCACCCGCTCACGATCCTCGCGCTCCTGCTCGCGGTCGCGGTGCCGACGCTCTCGCTGCCGGCGGCGGCGCGCGGGCGCGGCTCGCTCGACCTCCTGCTCGCGAGCGGGCTGACGCGCCGGAGCCTGGTCGCGACGACGACCTGCGCGGCGCTCCCCTTCGCGATCCTGGTCGGGTGCGCGCCTCTGCTCGGCGTCTGGCTCGGCGCGACGATCTCGCACGCGACCGGCGACCTCGACTTCCCGAGGTTCGCGCGCGTCGCGTTCGCGGCGGCGCTGCTCGGGTTCTTCTTCACGGGCGTCGCGCAGCTCCTCTCGGTCCTCTGCGACGACCTCTTCGGGGCGACGTGGCGACTCGCCGCCTTCGTGCTCTGGTCGCTCCTCGCGGAGATCGCCGGCACGATCTGGCGCGACGGCCACGCGCTCAAGTACCTCTCGCCGTTCGGGTACTACGAGCCGGCGCAGGTGCTCGCGGGAGTCGGCGACTATCCACGCGACTGCGCCGTGCTGGCGGCGGGCGGCGCGCTCGCGTTCGTCCTCGCGCTCGGCGCGGCCGAGCGCCGCCGCAGCGCGTAGCGACGCCGCCGCGCCGTTACACTCCCCCGCCCCCTCTCCCGAACGAGGATCGGAACATGGTCGAGCGCCTCCTCCTGGGACCCGGACCGAGCAACGTCCCGCCCGAGGTGATGGCGGCGATGCTGCGCCCCACGCTCGGCCACCTCGACCCCGACTTCCTCGCCTGCATGCAGCGCGTGCGCGAGCGCCTCCAGCAGGTCTTCCGCACCCGGAACCAGCTCACGCTCGCGGCCAGCGGCACCGGCACGGCGGGCATGGAGCTCGTGCTCACCAACCTCGTCGAGCCGCGCGACAAGGTGGTCGTCGTCGTGAACGGCTTCTTCGGCGGACGCGGCGTCGAGATGGCGAAGCGCCTCGGCGGCGAGGTCGTGGAGGCGAAGTTCCCGTGGGGCGAGCCGGCCGACGTCGGCGCGGTCGAGAAGGCGCTCGCCGCCGCGAAGCCGGCGCTCCTCTACTTCGTGCACGCCGAGACCTCGACCGGCGTGCGCAACGAAGCGGCGGCGCTCGCGGCGGCGGGCAGGAAGCACGGCGCACTCGTCCTCATGGACTGCGTGACGTCGCTCGGCGGGCTCGAGGTCGACGTCGACCGCTTCGGCGTCGACGCCGCCTTCTCCGGCTCGCAGAAGTGCCTCGGCGCGCCGTCGGGGCTCGCGCCCGTCACGCTGGGCGAGCGCGCGCTCGCGAAGATCGCCGCGCGCAAGACGCCGGTGCCGAGCATCTACCTCGACGCGCTCTGGCTGGAGAAGTACTGGGGCAGCGAGCGCGCCTACCACCACACCGCGCCGATCCACATGGTCTACGCGTTCGAGGAGGCGCTGCGGCTCGTGTTGGAGGAGGGGCTCGAGCAGCGCTGGCAGCGCCACGTCGCCGCGCACCGCGCCCTCGCCGCCGGCCTGCAGGCGATGGGCTTCGAGCTCCTGCCGCCGGCCGCGGCGCGCCTGCCGATGCTGAACGCCGTGCGTCTGCGCGACGGCATCGACGAGGCGGCGCTGAGGAAGCGGCTGCTGCTCGAACACGCGATCGAGGTCGGCGCCGGCCTCGGCGAGCTGAAGGGCCGCATCCTGCGCGTCGGCCTCATGGGCGTGAACGCGAACCGCGGCGCGGCGATCCGCTTCCTCGCGGCGTTCGAGGAGTGCCTCGCGGCGCAGGGCGCAAAGGTCCCGGCGGGCGCGGGCGTGGCGGCGGCGCTCGCGGGCTGACGCGCGCTACGAACGCAGCAGGAGCGGCGCGACGGGCTGCGCCTGCAGCCCCTCGAGCTGGACGGAGCACACCTGGTTGCGGCCGCTCTCCTTCGCCCGGTAGAGCCCCTCGTCGGAGAGCTTCAGCATCTGCTCGAAGCCGGAGACGCCGGGGAGGCGCGTCGAGACGCCGAAGCTCGCGGTGATGCGGCCGTCGAAGCCGCCGAAGCGGATCGCGTGCGACTCGACGTTGCGGCGCAGCTTCTCGGCGAAATCGCGCGCCGCCGGGCCGTCGAGGCCGGGCAGGATCGCGACGAACTCCTCGCCGCCGTAGCGGCAGACGGTGGCGGGCGGCTCGGCGGCGAGGCGCAGCACGTCGGCCGTCTCGCGCAGCACCTGGTCGCCGACGTCGTGGCCGTGCGAGTCGTTGACGCGCTTGAACTTGTCGACGTCGACCATCACGATCGAGAGGGCGTCGTCCTCCTTGAGCGAGCGCTCCCACGCCTCGCGCAGCGCGTTCATCGCGAAGCGGCGGTTGGGCAGCGTGGTCAGCACGTCGGTGTCGGCCATCTCCTGCAGCCGGCGCTTCTGCACGCCGAGCTCCGCCACCTGGCGCTGCATGGTCGCCTTGTCGGCGTCGATGCGCTCCTGCATCTTCACGACGCGCATGCCGGAGCGGACGCGCGCGAGCAGCAGCTTGGGCTTGAACGGTTTGATCACGTAGTCGTCGAGCCCGGCGTGGAACGCCTCGACGATCGAGTCCTCGTCGTGCTCGCCGGTGAGCAGGATCATGTAGACGCGCCGGCCCGCCTCGAAGGCGCGCAGCGACCGGCACAGCGCCACGCCGTTCATCTCCGGCATCTGCCAGTCGGCGATCACGATCTGCGGGATCACCTGCATCGCGAGCTTGAGCGCCTCGCGGCCGTTCGAGGCGCGCATCACCTGGTGGCCGTCCTTTTCGAGCTGCGCGGCCAGGAGGCGCAGCGACGTCGGGTCGTCGTCGACGGCGAGGATGCGGGCGCGCGGCGGCGCGCCGGACTCGCCCGCCTCGCCCGCCTCGCCCGCCGCGGCCATCGCCGGCGCGGTCGCACGCATGGCGATCGGATCGCCGCGCTTGGAGTGCGGCGGTACGCCCGAGCCGTACGGCGGCACCGCGATCGTGACGATGTCGAGCAGGTTGCCCCAGCGGCACCAGCTCTCCGCGATCTCGGCCCACAAGCCCGAGAGGTCGTCGGCCTTCCATTCGGGGAAGTGGCTGAGCGCCCGCTGCACGAGCTCGGGCTCGAGCGGCCGGTCCTCCGGCAGCACGAAGGCGGTAGCGAAGCGCGCCGCGATCCAGGTCACGTGGGTGAGCGACGGCCCGCGCCGCTCGGGCGGCGGCGGCTCGACCGCGCCGACCGACGCGGCCGCGACCGCGAAGCTCTCCGGGAGGCGCCACTCGCGCAGCATCGCCGCGGTCACCTCGCGGTGGTCGATGCCGAAGCGCTTCTGCTCGAGCACGGCGCGCCCGGCGGCGGTCTCCGTCTCGCGCGTGCGCAGGATTTCGGTGTAGTCGCGCGGGTGGACCGTCGCGAGCGCGAGCGAGCCGAGGTCGGAGAGCAGCGCGGCGACGAAGACCTCGGCGGGCACGCCGATCTTGAAGCGGGCCGAGAGGGCGTGCGCCGCGACGGCGCGCGCCAGCGACTGCGACCAGAACACGCCGTAGTCGAACCCCTCGCACGCGCCGGCGCGATGGGCCGAGACGAGGCTGAATCCCAATGCGACGCTGCGCACGGAGCGCAGCCCCAGCCGCATCGTCGCCTCCTTGATCGTCGCGCACGCGCGGCCCGAGCCGAACAGCGCCGAGTTGGCGATCTGCAGGAGGCGGCCGGTCAGCGCCGGGTCGGACTGGATGACCTTCGCGAGCTCGTCGACCGAGCAGTTCTCGTTCTGGATGATCCGGAGGATCTCCATGCCGACGCCGGGGGGCGACGGCAGGGCTCCCGTCGCCTTCAGCTCCTCGAACGTCTTGCTCGGCATCTCGGCTCGCCCCCCCGCCGCTCATCGGTCCGAGAGCGGACACCGGAACTCAGGCAGGTCCCTTATCGGACTAGGGGAGAACGCCTCTGAAGCGGGGAAACCCGCCGGAGCGGCGCCACGCCGCGGCGCGCGATCGGAAGAAATTGGCGTGCGCGCCGCCGTCGCTCGAGCGCGCCCGTCACTTCGCCGCGTCCGGCGGGAGCAGCGCCTTCACCGCGGGATCGCCGAGGTTCTCCGCCGTCGCGACCACGCAGCCGACCTCGATCCGCTTCTCCACCGGCTTGCCGTCGAGGTGGTCGACGAGCGCCTTCACGCCGAGCTCGCCCATGCGGAACCGCTCCTCGACCACGAGGCCGTGGAGCTTGCCGGCCGCGAGCGCTTCGACCAGCTTCCTGCTCGCGTCGCAGCCGACGAGCTTCGTCTTCTTCGCGCGGCCCGCGCCGTCGAGCGCGCGCAACATTCCGACGGTGGTCGACTCGTTGGGAGTGAAGACGCCGTCGAGCTCGGGGTGGCGCTGCAGGAGGTCCTCCGCGCACTTCCGCGCCGTGTCGACCGTGGCGCCGCCGCGCCGGTCGGTGGAGACGAGCTCGATCCCCGGGTACTTGGCCGCCATCTCGTCGAGGAAGCCGGCCTCGCGCTCGCGCGTGGTCGCCGAGCCCTCCTGGTACCTCATCATGAGGACCTTGCCCTTGCCTGCGAGCAGCTCGCCGAGCCGGTCGGCCGCGCGCGCGCCGCCGCGCCGCGGGTCGGCCGCGACGAAGCTCACCATGCCGTCCCACTCGACCGGCGAGTCGATCACGACGACGGGAATGCCGGCGCGCTTCGCCGCGCGGCAGACGCCGACGAGCGCGTGCGCGTCGAGCGGCGCGAGGACGATGCCCGAGACTCCGCGCGTGATGAAGTTCTCGACCACCGCGATCTGCAGCTCGCGGTCCTCCTCGCGCGGCGGCGCCTTCCAGTCGAGGACGACGCCCGTCCCCTTCGCCGCCTGCTCGGCGCCCCGGTGCACGGAGCTCCAGAACTCGTGCGACGTCCCCTTCGGGACGACCGCGACGTAGCGCGCGGGCGGGGGATTCCTCGCCGGGTCGGGCGCGGTCTTCTCGCGCTGGCACGCCGGCGCGAGCAGGACGAGCGCGGCGGCGAGCAGGCGCCGACGGAGGGAGCGCGGCGCGACGACCCTTCCTTGCATCGCGCGGGAAGGTACGAAAGCGGGGATATCCTCGCCACCGTCGCTGCCGACGAGCCGCGTCGCCTGCCCGCCCGACGAAACGAGGAAGTCCACCATGGCGTGCCGCCCCGTCCGCCGCTTCGTGCTCTCCTTCCTGCTCTGCGCGCCGACGCTGCACGCGCAGTCGGCCGCGCCGGCGCCCGCGGCCGCGAAGGTCGACGCCGCGGCGATCCGGCGCGCCTGCGCCGCGTGCGCGAAGATCGCCGCGACGGCGGACGAGGACGTGCGCAGCGCCCTGCTCGGCGCGGCGGCGGCGGGCGTGCGCGCCGATCCGGGGCTGCTCGAGCCGGTGATCGCGGCGCTCGAGGCGGGCGCGCCGCTCGACGACGGCGCGATCGCCCTGCTCTCCGCGGCCGGACCGGCGGCGCGCCCGTTCGCGGCGCGCCTCGCCGCGCTCGGCAGGTCGGGGAAGCCCGAGGCGGTCGCGCGCAGCGTGCTCGCGCTGCGGCCGGTCGCCCTCTATGCGCGCGACCCGGCCGTGGTCGAGGCGCTGGCGCGCGGCATCGACCATCCCGACGCCCTGGTGCGGCAGGCGGCGGTCGAGCTGCTGATCGAGATCGCGCCCGAGTCGCCGGCGCTGCGCCGCCACTGGTTCGAGCGGCTCGTCACGCGCGGCGAGGAGCTCGGCCTCGCCGAGGCGGGCCAGCTCGCGCGCGTCGGCCTCGACGCCGACCTCGCGCGCTTCGTGGTCGCCCGCCTCTGCAGCGACTCGCGCATCGAATCGAACGCGGCGGCGGCGCTGGTCAAGCGGCTCGACGGGCGCGCCGCCCCGGTCCTGGCGCCGGCGCTGCTCGACGCGCTGCGCAACGGCGTGCCCGAGGCGCGGCTGCGCCTGGTCGAGGCGTTCGCACCGCTCGGGCCGGCGGCGGCGGCCGCGGTGCCCGAGCTCGTCCCGCTCGTCTCCGACCCCGAGCCTGAGCTGCGCGTCGCGGCGCTGCACGCGCTGACCGCGATCGCGCCGCGCACCGAGGAGCTGGCGACGGCGGCCGTGCGCGGGCTGCGCGACGGCGACGAGAACGTCCGGCTCGCCGCCGTCTCGGCGTTCGGCGACGTCGCGCCCGAGCACATGACGCTGTTCGTGCAGGTGACGGAGGCGAAGGGCGACGCCGAGCTGCGCGCGCAGCTCGTCACGATGGCGGCGCAGCAGCTCGGCACGGCGCAGCTCCTGGCCGACTCGGACCCGTTCGACGCCGACGCGCGCGACGCAGATTTGAAGATGCGGCGCGACGACGCCTTCGCGCGCGAAGGGAAGCTGCTCGACCTCCTGCTCGCGGCCGCGCACGACCCGGCGCCCGAGGTGCGCACCGCCGCGCTCGAGCGCCTCTCCGCGGCGGCCGGTCCGCCGCCGCGCGTGCTCGACGCGCTGGCCGCCGCGTTCGCCGACGGCGACCCGGCCGTCCGCAAGGCCGCCGCATCGGCCGTGCACGAGATCGGCGAGCCGGCGCTCCCGCTCCTGGAGCGGCTCGCTGCCGCGCTCGACGACCCCGACCACGACGCGCAGCTCGCGAAGGGCGAGGCGCTCGCGGCGCTCTTCGGGGCGCTGCCCGCCGAGGCGCTCGCGGCAGCGCTGCCTTCGCGGCCGGCCGACCTCTCGGTCGCGGAGCTCGCGGCGCAGGTCGACCGCGAGCACGCCGACGGCGGCACCGAGCTCCCGCCGCTCACCGCCGCGACGGTCGCGGCGCTCTTCGACGCGCTGTCGCGCCCGGCCGACCCGCGCCACGCCGTCGCGCTCGCGCTCGCGCGCGAAGAGTTCGACCGTTTCGACCGCGCGGCGGAGGCGGCGCTCGTCGCCGCGCTCGCGCACCCCGACCGCGAGATCCGGGGCGCCGCGGCGAGCTGGCTCGACTCCGACAGCCCCGACGCGGCGGCGGCGCAGCAGGCGCTGCTGAAGCGGCTCGGCGACGGCGGCGAGACCGACGAGGAGGTGGCGGCGGCGCTGATCGAGTCGCTCGCGAGCTTCCGGCCGCTGCCGGTCGCGGCCATCGAGGCGCTGCTGGACGGCCGCGACGTCCGCACGCGCCGCGCCGGGCTCGCGCTGCTCACGGCGATCGGCGCCGACGCGCGCGCGCTCGTGCCGAAAGTGATCGCGCGGCTCTCGGACGCCGACGCGGCGGTACGCGAAGAGGCGTGCCGCGCCTTCTTCGTGCTCGTCGTCCAGCGCTGGGGAGCGACCCGGGACTGAAAACTTGAGCGGACGTCGAGGGCGCGGGTGAAGAGGGCGCGGGGAGAAGGATGGGTAGTTGAACGCGCGACGGGCGGGGGCGGGTCGAGAGGGCGGAGGGGAAAAAGGCTCGATGGACGGGACACGCTCGCCCCAACCAAAAGTTGAACGGGGGGCTCGCTGCGCTCGGCGCATTCGATTACGACTCGCAGCAGCTCCGTGGTCGATCGCCTCACGCGGCGTCCCGTCCCTCGACCTTTTTCCCCTCCGCCCTTTCACAACCGTTCGAGACCGTCGCGCGATGACCCGAATACCTCTCCCCGCGGCCTCTTCGCACGGTTCTCGCACGACGTCCTGACATCGTTGCTGCGCCACGGGAGATGTTCGGCGCGCGAATAGGCGTGAGGCGACTTCACGCGGAACGGTGAATCACGGCGAAGGATGTCGGACGTCGTGCGCGTCGCGGAATTCGACTGCGCTTCGTCGAGTCGGGACCGTTCGCGTGCAATGTCGACTTGGCATCCATGACGCCGACATCGCTCGTGGCAGGCCGATGCTCGACCACGGTGCGTCGTCATTTGTAAGTGACGAAGGCGGAGACTCGCGCCCACTCGTTCAGGACCGTGTCGTGGCTCCCAGCGTCCGGCGTCGACCCGATGCCGATCGTGCGCGCGGCGTGCATCTCCCGTGGCGCAGCAACGACGTCGGACGTCGTTCGAGGACGTGTCGAAGAGGCCGCGGGGAGCAGGTTTCCCGTCGTCGCGCGACGGTCTCGAACGGTAGTCAAAGGGCGGAGGGGAAAAAGGTCGAGGGACGGGACGCCGCGTGAGGCGGTCGACCACGGACCTGCTGCGAGTCGTATTCGAATGCGCCGAGCGCAGCGAGCCCCCCCTTTCAACTTTTGGTTTGGGGCGAGCGTGTCCCGTCCATCGAGCCTTTTTCCCCTCCGCCCTCTCGACCCGCTCCCGCCCGTCGCGCGTTCCACCACGCCCCCTTCTCCCCGCGCCCTCTTCACCCCCGCCCTCGACGTCCGCTCCAGTGACCAGCTGCGGCGGGTCAGTCGTTCTCGAGCCGGACCCCGGCGTCGTCGATCACGTAATGCTGGCCGGCCGGCGGCGCGAGGTTGCGACCGGCCGTCCACGGGTTGCGCATCAGCTCTTCGACGTCGGGCAGGTGGCCGTGCTCGATCCGGTACTGGCGCGCCCAGGAGGTCGCGACGCGCAGCGCGCGCTTGCGCTCGAGCTCTTCGAGCCGCGGGAAGCGCAGCTTGTCGCCGTCGATCTCGAACGAGCCGAGCACCGGCTCGAAGACCTCCGGCGCCATGAGGCTCTTGTCGCGCAGCTCGTCCTTGCTCCTGGCGTCGCGGCCGCGCGTGTCCTTGAACTCGTTCCAGGCGCGGAAGGCGATGCGCTTCTTGGTGCGCTCGAGGTAGAGCTCCGCCTCCTCCTTCGCGTCGGCGTTGGGGCTGTCGAGCCAGGGGGCCATCTGCGCGAGCGCCGCGTAGTCGGCGCGCTCGTCGACCAGGAGCGAGTCGTAGAAGCCCATCGTGATCGCGTCGCACTTCGGGTGCTTCACCACCTTCTCGAGGACGGCGAGCGTGGCGGCGCGGTCCTGCTTGTATTCGAAGTACGCCATCGCGAGCTCGATCTGCAGCTTCACGTCGTTCGGGTTGGCGGCGACCCCCTTCTTCAGCAGGTCGATGGCGCGGTCCTTGTCGTTCGAGAGCATGCCGAGGTAGGTCGCGCCCCAGCTGTAGACGTTGGAGAAGGTCGGCTCGAGGCGCGTGATGGTGTCGAACACGGTGTCGAGCCAGCGGCGCTTGCGCGTCTGGTCGCCGAAGTCGCGCGAGAGGTTGCCGATCGCGTTGAGCCAGATCGCGTCGGCGCAGGTCGAGCGGTGGCCGAGCGAGAAGAGCTTCGCGAGGCGCTGGTCGGGCATCCAGCGCGCGCCCGGCACGCGCCGCATCGCGTTGGCCTCGCCGAGCGGGCCGCGCAGCGCGATCGCGGCCGCGGCGCAGAGCGCGAGGCCGACCTTGAGCTTCAACACGTCACACCTCGCGGCGGCGGAAGAGGAGCACCGCGCCGCCCACGAAGACGGCCGACCAGAGCGCCATCGCCGCCGCGCCCATGCCGAGGTGGCTCCACTGCACCGGCACCTGGCCGCCCGTCGTGTTGATGAAGTTCACGTCCTCGAGATTGGGGATGAAGTGGTAGAGGACCCGCCACACCGCGGCGAAATTCGGCGACTTCCCGTTCGAGGTGAGCTCGCGCAACGCCTCGGTCGAGTGGGCCGCGAGCACGAAGCAGCAGGTGCCGACCGCGGCGATCGGCGGCGCCGCCAGCGCGCCGAGGAAGAGCGCGACGGCGGTCACCAGCAGCGACTCGCAGAGGAGGCCGGCGACCGCGGCGACGTAGCTCTCCCCCGGCCGCCCGCCCCACAGCGCGAGCCAGAGCGCGAGCACGACCGCCGCCGCGAAGAGCGCCGCCCAGAAGGCGGCGACCAGGCCGAAGTACTTGCCCACCACGAACTCGGCGCGCTTCAAGTCGCGCGAAAGGAGCGAATAGAGGGTCCGCCGCTCGATCTCCTTCGCCAGCGCGAACGCGCCGACCAGCATCGCGAGCAGGAGGCCCAGGATCGACATCCCGGAGAGGGAGAAGTCCTCGACCATCTTGAGCTCGTCGTCGATCGAGAGCCAGCCGAGCACGCGGCTGAAGAGGACGACGCCGACCGCGAAGAGCAGCACGACGAAGAGCACGCGGTCGCGCACCGCCTCGAGGAAAGTGGCGCGCGCGATGACCTGGACGCGATCCCTCATGCCATGACCTCCTGCGGCAGGGGTTCCACGACAGGTTCCAGCGCCGGCGTCCCGGCGGTGAGACGCACGAACCACTCCTCGAGCGACTCGCGCTCGGGCACCAGCGAGAGCAGGCGCCCGCCTTGCGCGTTCACCTCGGCGGCGAAGAACGGCCCGAGCTCGTTGCCGGGCAGGCGCGCGGTGACGACGTCGCCCGCCGTGCGGCAGAGCGTCGCGGCCGACTCGATCCGGGCGCGCAGCCCCTCGGGCACGCGCTGGGCGCACAGCTCGAAGGAGCGCGGCGCGCTCTCGAGCAGCTCGTGGATCGTCCCTTCCGAGACGACCTCGCCGCGGTGCAGGACGACGAGGCGATCGCACAGCTCCTGCACGTCGGCGAGGACGTGCGAGCAGAGGACGACGGTGCGTCCGGCGCGGCGCTGCTCGAGGATCAGCTCCTTCACGAGCATGCGGCCGGCCGGGTCGAGGCCGTTCAGCGGCTCGTCGAGCAGCAGGAGCGGCGGCTCGTGCAGCAGCGCCGAGGCCAGCCCGAAGCGCTGGCGCATCCCCTTGCTGAAGCCGCGGAGACGGCGATCGGCGGCGTCGGTGAGCCCGACGCGCTCGAGCAGCTTGCCGGTGCGCGCGCGCACCTCGGCGCGCGTGAGGCCGACGAGGCGGCCGTAGAGCTCGAGCCCCTCGCGCGGCGTGAGGTGCTCGTGGAAGTAGGGGTTCTCGGGCAGGAAGCCGAGCTCGCGCCGCGCGGCGCAGTCGCTGCTCGGCCGGCCGAGCAGCGTGGCGCTGCCGCCGTCGGCGTGGAGCAGGCCGGTGACGATCTTGATCGTCGTGGTCTTGCCCGCGCCGTTCTGGCCGAGGAGCCCGAAGCACTCCCCTTCCTCGACGCGGAAGGACACCCCCTTCAACGCGGCGAACTTCGGCCGGAACGGGGCCGCGCGGAAGCTCTTCTCCAGACGGAACGTCTCGAGGACCGTGCGCATGTTCCTGCTCTCCTCCTCCTCCTCGGCGCGAGACCATCTCGGCGGAGCAGGACCCGCCGCGCGCAATTCCTTCGGAGGAGAGCCATCGGCCGGAGGGGCGGCCCGACTGAAGCCGCGGGGAGCGCGCGTGCAGCCTTTCTCCGGCCGCGGCGCCCGAGCGAGTAGGCTTCCCGGGATGAACGCGGGATACACGTGGCGGGAGGTGGTCGCGGCGCCGGCCCCGGGCGAGCGCGTGGTCGACCGCCTCGCCCACCGGTGGCGCCACGGCTCGCCCGAGGAGTGGCGCGCCCGGATCCTGCGCGGCGAGGTCACCCTCGACGGGGCGGCGGCGGCCGAGTCGGCGCCGCTGCTCGCCGGGCAGACGCTCGCGTGGGCCCGCCCGCCGTGGGAGGAGCCGGCGGTGCCGTGCTCGTTCGCGCTCCTCCATGAAGACGACGACCTGCTCGCCGTCGCCAAGCCGGCCGGGCTGCCGACCATGCCGTCGGGCGGCCGCTTCCTCGAGCACACGCTGCTCTTCTTGATCCGGCGCCGCTGGCCGGAGGCGGCGCCGCTCCACCGGCTCGACCGCGGGACGAGCGGCATCGTCCTCTTCGCGCGCAGCCAGCTTGCGCGCCGCGCCGGCAGCGCGGCGTTTCGCGAAGGACGGGTGCGGCGGCGCTACCTCGGCCTCGTCGAAGGCCACCCGCGCGCCGACGCATTCGAGATCGACGTCCCGATCGGCGAGCAGCCGCACCGGGAGATCGGCCGCGTCTTCGTCGCGGCGGAGAGCGGACGGCCGGCGCGCACGCGCGTGCGCACGCTCGCGCGGCGCGCCGACGGGCGGGCGCTCGTCGAGATCGAGATCGGGAGCGGCCGCCCCCACCAGATCCGCATCCACCTCGCCGCTGTAGGCCACCCGCTCGCGGGCGAGCCCTTCTTCTCGAGCGGCGGCTTGCCGCGCGACGAGGACGGCGCGCGGCCCGGCGACGTCGGCTACGTCCTCCACGCATGGAAGCTCGACCTCGCCCATCCGGGCACAGGCGCGCCGCTCGCGCTCGAATGCGCGCCGCCGGCCGGGCTGCGCCCGTGAACGAGATTCCGCCGGCCGCGCCGACCGCGCTGATCGAGGCGCGCCGCCTCTTCCGGCTCCACGCCGGCTCCGCCGATCGGGCGCCGGTGCTGAACGACGTCTCGCTGCAGGTCGCGGAGGGGCGCTTCGCGGTCGTGATGGGGCCGAGCGGTTCGGGCAAGTCGACGCTGCTCCATCTGCTCTGCGGGCTCGATCCGCCGAGCTCGGGGCAGGTCTTCCTCGCCGGCCAGGCGCTCGCGCAGCTCGACGACGAGGGGCGCACGTTGCTGCGGCGCGCCCACGTCGGCTTCGTGTTCCAGTTCTTCAACCTCGTCCCGAACCTGACGGTCGCGGAGAACGTCGCGCTGCCGCTGCTGCTGCAGGGCGTCACCCGACCACGGAAGGACGAACGCTTCGTCGCGACGACGAAGATGTTCCACCTCGACGACAAGCTCGACCGCATGCCGCACGAGCTGTCGGGCGGCGAGATGCAGCGCACGAGCATCGCGCGCGCGGTCGTCCACCGGCCGCGCGTCGTCTTCGCCGACGAGCCGACCGGGAACCTTTCGACGAGCGCGGGGCTCGAGGTCATGCAGTTCTTCCGGCGCATCACCGACGAGCTCGGGCGCACCGTCGTGCTCGTCACCCACAACCCCCGCGACGCCCGTTTCGCCGACGAGCTCCACTTCCTGAAGGACGGCCGCATCGACCCGACGCAGTCCCTGCACGGAGACGAAGTGCGTGACGATCGCATTCACGCTCGCCTGGCGGAGCTTGGCATCTAGGCCGGCGCGCTCCTTCACGGCGGCGCTCGGCGTCGCGGTCGGCATCGCGACGGTCCTCGCCGTCCAGGTGGTCGACCGCAACACGATCCTCACGCAGGAGCGGCTCGCCGCGCGAGCGGTGCTCGGCCGCCCCGACGTGCAGATCCGGGCGATCGCGCCCGGGCTGCCGGCGGGCGGCGCGGCGCCGGCGGCGTTCGCGGGCGACAAGGACCTCGAGAGCTTCTGCGGGCTCTTCTTCGCGAACGCGACGTGCGCCGTCGGCAACGGCGAAGCGGCGGAGAGCGAGCTCGAGCTGGTCGGCGTCGGGCCGCTCGCCGCCGAGGTCTTCTCCGCCTACGAGGTCGCGAGCGGGAGCGACCTGTCGCGCGCCGACGCCGACGAAGCGCTGGTGCCGGCGGCGCTGGCGGCCGAGCTCGCGCTGCGCGTCGGCGACGCGATCTCGCTGCGGCGGCTCGCGCCGGCGCGCCGCGTCTGCGAGGACGGGAAGTGGATCGCGGTCGAGGCCGGCGCGGCGACCGGCGCGGCGCGGAAGTTTCGCGTGGTCGGACTGCTCGCCGGCGCCGGGCTCGGCGGCGCGCGCCGCATCCTCGTCCCGTTCGAGAGCGGCGCGGCGCTCTACGCCGACGCCCCGCTCCTGCCGCTCTATCTCGGGCGACTCGCGGCGGGCGCGACGATCGACGACCTGCGCGAAAGATTGAAGCTCGGCTTCCTGGTCGAGCGGCCGAAGGGCGCGCTGGTCGGCGAGCGCATGGACCAGCGGGCGTTCCGCAAGTCGCTCGGCGTCACGAGCGGGCTCGCGCTGCTGCTCGGCCTCTTCGTGATCTACAACGCCTTCTCGCTCGCCCTCGTGGAGCGCGTGCGGGAGATCGGGCTCTTGCGCGCGCTCGGCCTCACGCGCGGGGAGATCGCTAGAGCGGTGCTGCTCGAGGGGCTGATGCTCTCGGCGCTCGGCGCGCTGCTCGGGCTCGTGCTCTCGGCGGGGCTGGTCTGGTTCATGGCGGCGCGCCGCATCACGACGCTCGGCTTCGACAAGCCGCTCACGATCGTCGACGTCCCGTGGGGGCTCGCGGCGGGGATCATCGCGCTCGGGACGCTCTTCGCGCTGCTCGGGATGGCGGCGCCGCTCCTGCGCGCGCGCAGCCTCTCGGTGCTCGACGCGCTGCGCGCGGGGCGCCTCGCGCTGCGCACCGACGCCGGCTTCTCGCTGCGCGTCGGGACCCTGATCGGCGTGCCGCTGCTGATCCCGCTGCTGTATGGGCTCGCGAAGCCCGACATCGGGGAGCGGCAGCGCGAGGTCTACCCGCTCGTGCTCGGCATCGCCGCGACGGTCGGCGCCTTCTTCGTGCTGCTGCTCGTCTTCCCGGCGGCGGCGCAGGGGTGCATCGGGCTCCTGATCCGGCCGTGGCGAGCGGCGCTGCCGGTCGAGGCGCGGCTCGCCGGCTCGGCGGCGCGCGCGGCGCGGCAGCGCATCCAGGGGACGCTCGCCGGGCTCGCGGTGGTCGTCGCGGCGGTCTTCGTCGTGCGCGCCGTGAACGACGGCTTCCTCGACGAGTCCGGGCGCTTCGCCCGGACGGCGCTCGCCGGCCGCGTCATCGTCCAGAACCGCGAGCTCACGCGCGCGCAGGCAGACGCGGAGCTGCGCGTGCCGGGCGTGGCGCGCGTCTATCCGCTCTCGCTCGAGGTGAAGGCGCCGAGCCCGGTGCGCGGCGTCGACGCCGAGGTGGTGCGCGCGAACGCGCGCCGCGCCGGACTCGACGACGCCGCGGTCGCGAGCTTCGCGCGCGGCGAGACGCTGATCCTCTCGTCGTTCCTGGCGAGCGAGTACCGCTGGAACGTGGGCGACGAGGTGCGCCTCTCGACGTACGGCGGCGCGCGGAGCTTCCGCGTCGGCGCGATCGGCGACGCGCTGGGCTACCTGCCCGACGACCGCAGCTTCGCGCTGATCGAGACCGCGACGCTCGAGCGCTGCTGGTGCGTCGACGGCGGCGCGGCGCGCCACTGGGCGGTCGAGCTCGAGCCGGGCGCCGACTCCCGCGCGGTCGAGGCGGCGCTGCTCGCGAAGCTGCCGCCGGCGCCCGACCTGCGCGTGCGCAGCGACGAGACGATCGCCGACTACTACGTGCGCGACGGGCGGCGCGACTTCTACGTCTTCGACGTCGTGCTCGGCTGCACGGCGGCGCTGGCCGGGGTCGGGCTGCTGAACTCGCTGACGATCGCGCTCCTCGAGCGCAAGCGCGAGATCGGGCTGCTGCGCACGATCGGCGTCACGGCGCGCCAGGTCGGCCGGATGCTGCTGCTCGAGGCGGTCGCGCTCGGCGTGGTCGGCGGGCTGCTCGCGACGGCGCTCGCGTGGCCGGTCGCCCGCATGACGGTGTCGGCGGTGCGCGTGATCAGCCGGCTCGACCTCGCCTTCGAGCCGGGGACCGCCGCGCTGCTGGCGCCGTTCGCGGCGTGCGTCGCGCTGTCGATCGCGGCCGCGCTGCTGCCGGCGCTGCGCGGCGGCAAGCTCGACCTCGGGCCGCTGCACCGCAACGACTAGGAACCTCTCCTGGTTGGCCGCGGGTTGAAACTGGAGCGGACGTCGAGAACGGGGGTGAAGTGGCCGCGGGGAGAAGGGGGCGTGGTTGAACGCGCGACGGGCGCGGGCGGGTCGAGGGGCGGAGGGGAAAAAGGCTCGATGGACGGGACACGCTCGCCCCAAACCAACGATGAACGGGGGGCTCGCTGCGCTCGGCGCATTCGG
>Ga0137432_1000573_pt1 | contig 17871 bp, 11 predicted proteins | sample EasRivERMZT820_2_FD_102337 | JGI IMG/M metagenome (GOLD analysis project Ga0137432, IMG submission 102337) | Soil microbial communities from meander-bound floodplain in the East River, Colorado, USA - East River MetaG ERMZT820_2 | ecosystem: Environmental > Terrestrial > Soil > Floodplain ...
GACGAGGCTGAGGCATCGCCCAGCAGACCGGAGCCCTCACGCACGCCGGTCCAGCCGACCAGCCCCTTGCCCAGGATCTCCACCGATCGGGGACCCTGCTCCTGCGCATCGGCGAGCGGGTCGGTCACGATCGACGCGAGCACCGACTCCTCCTGGCGCTCCAGCGCCTCCAGCGCGGCGCGGTGCACCTCGACGGAATGCCCGCTTCCGACAGGCTCCACGAGCATCTGCACCGTGCCGCCGCAGTTCAGCCCTTCGGCACCGGCCATCGCCTCCGTGAGAGTGAAGCGCGCGAAGACCGCGCGTCCGCTCCGGATCGCCTTGAGCCCCAGAGCGTGCACCTCGGCTTCGAGGCAGCCGCCGCCGACGGTCCCCTGCTGCGTGCCATCGGGGAGGATGAGGAGCCGGGAGCGCCGCGACATGGGAAAAGAACCGCTCGCGGTGACGACCGTGGCCAGCGCGCCGATGCGCCCCAGTGCAGCCAATGCAACCGCTTGCTCCAGGATCTGCTTCATGGCGACGGCTCGGCGGCGTCAGTCGATGGCGCGGCTCCCGGCCGGAGAGGCGCCATTGATTTGAGGGTAGTCTCCGTCATTCGCGAGTGCTACGATACGAATCCGCGCAGGGGTGCACGGGGTTGAGGCCCGACCTCCAGCGCCATCGAGGATTCCTCGAGACCGATCTTGAGGGGGTCCGGCCTTCGGGAACGCCGGTGAACCCGGCCTCCCGCATCCGTCGCGGTCCTGATCCTCCCCTCCACCAGGATCGCCCGCCGGGCCCCCTCACTGTCCGTCCTTACCCTTGTCTTTCCCCTTCGCGTCACCGCCATCCAGCGGCAGCGTGTCCTCGGTCGCGATGCGTTTGCCCTTCGGGTCCGCGGGGTTCGGCCGAATCCACAGGAACCGCTTCATGCCATTCACCGGATTGAAGTTGAACCGCGCGCGGTGATGCGCGCGGTTCTCGTCGTTGTAGACGTGAGACGTCGGGGTCTTGCTTTCGTCGTCGAAGAAGTCCGCCTGAAACGGCCCCTGATCGCCAATCCGATCGAAGATGTAGCGGACAATCTCCGCGTAGACCTGCTTGTCATCCGCGCGGTCTGCCGGGACATAGAAGATAAAAATCGGGCCGTCCAGGGCGACGAACTTCCACACCGGAGCCTTCGAGAGTGGAGCTTTCGGAGGGGCGGGCTGGGCCAGCATGGCCAGAGCGGCGAGGATCAGGATCATCGCGGGTTCCTGTGCGTCGTTGAAGCCGGAGAATGTGTCGAAGATCCTAGCAGCACTTCCTCGATCCAATCCAGACCCCTGTCGAGGTCTTCTTCCGCGATGACGAGGGGAGGCGCGGCGTAGATGCACCGTCCCCGGGCGAGGATGTTCACCCCGCGCGCCAGAGCGTCCTGTCTCACGCGCACCGGATCGAGCGGCGCCGCCAGCTCGAGGCTCCCGTAAAGCCCGAGACAGCGCGCGTCGGCCACGACTCCCGTGCGCTCCTTCATGAGCGCCAGCCGCGACGCCATCCTCTCCCCCAGACGCCGGGATCGTTCCACCAGCCCTTCTTCTTCCATGGCCTGAATGTTCCCCAGCGCGGCGGCGAGAGAGATCGGATGCGCCGAGTGCGTGGTCCCGGTCCAGAGAACGTTGGAATCGAAATACGCCGCGACCGCACCGCTCACCGCGACCGCACCGAGCGGAGCATGACCCGAGGTGATTCCCTTGCCCAGCGCCATCAGGTCGGGACGCGCGTCGAAGTGCTCGATCCCGAACCAGCGTCCCGTACGCCCGAACCCCGTGAGCACCTCGTCCAGGATCAGGAGGATGCCATGCCTGTCGCACAAGGCCCGGATGCGACGGTAGTAATCCGGTGGCGGGATGTACCCCGCCTGCGTGCCGGGGATTGTCTCCATCAGGACCGCGGCGATCGTCGCCGGCCCGGCTCGCTCGATCACTTCCTCGACGTGGTCGACGCACGGCCGATCGCAAACGTCGGGCGTTGTGCTCCAGGGACAGTGGAAGCACCAGGGATCCTTGACGCGGATCACGCCAGGGAGCCCGGGGACGAACGGGTCGCCGCGCGGATCGTCCGAGAAGGAAAGCGCGCCGAGCGTCGCTCCATGGTAGGAATTGGTGCGGCACACGACCCCTTGGCGCCCCGTCACCATGCGCGCGATCTTCACCGCGTGCTCGACCGCGTCTCCGCCACCGAGGGTGAAGAGGAACCGATCCAGGCCGGGAGGGGTCACACGGGCCAGCGCCTCGCCGACCCGCTCGCGGACCCTGGTCCACATCGCGGGCCCCGCCACGCACAGCTCGTCGAGCTGCCGGCGGATCGCCGCCAGGATCGTGGGGTGGTTGTGCCCCGCGTTGGCGCTGACGGCAACGGACGCGAAGTCGAGGTACCGCCTGCCGTCGGTGTCGCGGAACCAGGCTCCCTCGCCCCCCGCGAGCCTGATGGGAGCGTGCTCGTCCTGGGCGACCCATGTGTAAAGGGAATGGCGATCGCGAGTGGCCATGCGGATTGCCGCTCAGTATAGCGCCGCCGCTATACTCGTCTCCTCGACGAGACGACGGGAGGACGCATGAAGGAGCTCGCGGCCCGCGGCGCGTGTATGCTGGGTTTCCTATGAAGGAAATCGCGGCTGGGATCCGGACCTGGTCGATCTTCAGCCAGGAGAAAAAAATTGACTTCAACGGTCACCTCGTGGCTGGCGGGGACGGATGCGTGCTGATCGATCCGCCGCCCATGACGGAATCCGACCGGCAGGAGGCCGACGGGATGGGGGCGATGCTGGCCATCATCATCACCAACCGGCACCATACGCGCGACGCGGCGGCCGCCGGGGAGCGTTGGGGCGCCCCGATCCTGATCCACGAGGCCGACGCTGAAGGGCTCCCCCCCGGCGTGCGGATCGGCGGGACCTACCGCGATGGAGATCATCTCGCCGGCGGCCTCACCGTCATGGGGCTGGCCGATCAGAAGTCGCCCGGCGAGTCCGCCCTCCTCTGCACCCGGGCGAACGCGCTCATCCTGGGAGACGCCCTGATCGGGGCGCCGCCTGGCTCCCTGCGCATGCTCCCCGATGACAAGTACGCCGACCCTGCGAAGGCGCGCGCCGGGCTGAAGCGCCTGCTCGATCTGCGGTTCGATGCGCTGCTTCTTGGAGACGGCGCCTCGATCCCGCAGGGAGGACGGCGTGCCGTGGAGTCGTTTCTCCAGACAGCCCGCTGAGAGGAACTACTCGATCGGTTTGTAGGTCTGGGAGTAGAGCGGGCGAGGAGCGTCCGAGCGGTTCGGCGTGCCGCGGTGGATGAGATCTCCGTCGCGCAGGAAGCAGTCGCCGCGCTTCATCAGCAGCCGCGCGGAGAAGAGATTGGGCAGCGCCAGGACCGCTCCACTCCCCTCCACATAGTGCATCCTGTGACTCCCTGGGATGACCTCGATCGGGCCGTTCTCCTCCGTGACGTCCACCAGCGGAATCTGCAGCTTCATCGACAGCGTGCGCTTGGGGAGCGACTGAAGCTCAGGGGCATCGCGGACCACGTCGCCGTGCCAGGTCATGTAGTCCGACCCCGGGCATGGGGTCTCCACGATCAGGTTGCTGTAGCGCCAGCGCCCCATGATCTTCCCCACCAGCATCTCGATGATGGGGTTTTTTCGCGCGCGGGGATCGTCGAGCGGGCCGCCGAGCTGCTTCACGAGGCCCCCGACGTTCACGGCGTACCGGCTCTCGCCACGCCCCGACAGCGGCGTCCCTTTCTCGTCCATCTCGACTTCCAGCGAGAGGAACTTCAGGAACTGCTCGTTCATGGCGTCGATCAGCTCCACGGGGAGGAAGTTCCTCAGGATAATGATCCCGTTGAGCTTGAACTCGAAGAGCCAGGAGGCGATTTGCGCCTCGCTGATTTCGGTCACGTCCATCATCCGCATCGTCATGGCTGTGGGGGGAAGTATACGCCCGACGCAGCCTTCCGGCAGTCGGGATCAGGCCTGTGGCGCAGCTCCGGGGAGCGCGGCGATGACCCGGAAGGAGCCGACCTTCGCCAGCAGATGCACGGACACGCCGGCCGTGAGGGAGAGCCCGACCTTCGCGTCGCGGGTGATGAGCGCCGCCAGAGGCTCGGGGGCGCCAGCGTCGAGCAGCACGACCACCGGGCCCGCGCCGGGGTCGTCCCGAACCTGAAGCACGCGGGCGCGAATGACGTTGCGCGCCGAGATCCCCTCCGGGGGAGTCAGCGCGAGGATCAGATCCTGAGGATCGACGCCGATCCACGCCCTGAAGCCGGCGCGCAGCCCTTCCGCGGGGACGCGCACATTCAATCCGGCGGCCACGGCGACGACCGCCGTGTCGCCCGCAACTTCGACGACGCGTCCGGACAGGACGTTCTCTGACCCGACGTCCCCCATCATGGGCGCAACGGATTGCGCCATGAACACGTCCTTCGGCGGGCCCAACGAGAGCACGCGTCCCTCCGAGAGGACCGCGACCTCCGAGCAGAGCATCCGCATGTCGGCCACTTCGTGCGAGACGTACACGGTCGGGATGGAGAACTCCTCCCTGACGGCCAACAGGTATTCCAGCACCCGGCGCCGCAACGGCCGATCCAGCCCTGCGACTGGCTCGTCGAGCAACAACAGCCCCGGGCCCGAGCAGAGCGCGCGCGCCAGGGCCACGCGCTGCTTCTCTCCACCGGAGAGCGCGGTCACGCTCCGGTCGCACATCTCCTGAAGTTCGAGCACCTGAAGGACGCGGCGCACATCGGGCGCCCCGGACGCAGCGCCATCGGCGCGGCGGCGTCCTGCCGTCACGTTGGCGAGCACGCTCCTGTGAGGAAAGAGGAGCAGATCCTGCGGCACGTATCCGACCCCTCGCTCCTCCGGAGGAAGACGCACCCCCGCGGCAGTGTCGAGCCACGTCCGGCCGTCGCAGGCGATCGTCCCCGAGGCATCGCGACGCAGGCCGGCGAGAGTCTCGAGAATCGTCGTCTTGCCCGCGCCGGAAGGACCGAAGATGCCGAGGAAGGACGCTGCCGAGGACCAGCGCACGGCGAGCGTGAAGCGCGGCAGCTTCACCTCGATGTCGATGGCGAGCGTCACGACGACGCCAAGGACGCTGGCGAGTCCGGGTGGAGCGCGGTCGGCATGGGACTCAGCCTACCATCCGCGCCGCGCCCCACGAAGGACGTCAACGCGCGCCGGAACATGCGCCCCCGCGTCCATTGACGCACCGGCGCGGCCGCGGGTATCCTCCCCAATTCGTTCCCCGGCATCATCCCAGCCATGAGTGTGCAGAAGGAGGCTTCATGAGCGGTCAAGGTGTTTCAAAGGAGTCCCTGTTCGGCTGGGCCGATGGGGAGCGCACCCGCTTCGAGCAGACGCTCAAAGAGATCGTCGAGATCCCCTCGGTCTCGAACGCGCCGGAGCACAAGCAGGACTGCGCGCAGGTCGCCGCGTTCGGGGCATCGCTGATCAAGTCGATGGGCGGCACCGCGCGCCTCATCCCCACCTCCGGCCATCCCATCGTGGCGGGCGAGCTGCGCCAGCGTGCCGGCTGGCCCACGGTGACCATCTACAACCACCTCGACGTGCAGCCCGCGGAGCGCGCCGACGGCTGGGACACCGAGCCCTTCCGGTTCACGTCCGATGGGGATCGCTATTTCGGCCGCGGGACCACCGACGACAAGGGGCCGGCTCTCAGCGCGCTGTGGGGGGCGAAGTGTGCCATCGAGAATGGGGCGAAGGTCAACGTGCGCTTCCTGTGGGAGACCGAAGAAGAGATCGGCAGCCCCCACTTCGAGACGACCATCCGCACCGAGAAGGATGCGCTCGCCACCGATACGGTGATCGTGTCGGACACCATCTGGGTGTCGCGGGCGCGCCCCGCGTGCCCGGCAGGGCTGCGGGGGCTCCAGGGGTTCCGCTTCACGCTCGAGACCGGAGCGACGGACCAGCACTCCGGCGTCACCGGAGGCGCGGCGCGCAATCCGGTGGCCGAGCTGTGCCAGCTCATCGTGGACTGCTTCGACCCGAAGACCGGGAAAGTGAAGATCCCGGGCTTCTACAAGGACGTCGTGCCGCCAACGAAGGGGGAGCTCCAGGATCTCAGGAAGTCCGGCTTCAGCACGGCGATGTTCAAGAAGGACCACAAGTTCAAGTCGGTGCGCGTGAACGACCCGCTGGAGATCATGAAGCGCGTCTGGTGCATGCCGACCTTCGAGGTGCACGGCATCGCCGGCGGCTACCAGGGCCCCGGGGTCAAGACGATCGTACCGCCGCGCGCCACCGCCATCGTCTCCTGCCGGCTCGTCCCGAACCAGGATCCGAAGAAGATCATCAAGCTCGTCCGGGACTTCGTGAAGAAGAAGAACGTCAACGTGACGATCGAGACGGAGCACGGGCTCCCCTGGTACAAGGGATCGACCACCGGCCCGCATCCCGACGCCATCCGAGGGGCGATGAAGTTCGCCTTCGGCAAGGACGCGATCTTCGTGCGCGAGGGGGGATCGATCGGTGCGGTGCTTTCGATGGAGAAGGTCCTCAAGGCGCCCGTCTTCTTCCTCGGGCTGTCGCTGCCGGAGCACGGGTACCACGCGCCCAACGAGAACTACGACTGGTCGCAGGCTCGGGGCGGCATGGTCGCCTTCGCGGAATACTTCCGTCGCGTGGGGGAGATGGCTTAAAGAGCTTCAGCTCGATCATCCACGCGCGGGCACGCGATTGAGGAGAAAGAACACATGAGGCAGGTCATGTCGAGAATTTCCATTTGCGTTGCCGTCGTCCTGGCGTCCTTCGCCGTAACCGTCCGGGCGCAGGAGACAAAGGACCGTACCGTGCTGCCGATCCCGGAGCCCCAGCGCCCGCCCATCACGGAGATGGACGCGCGCAAGGCGACGCCGCCGCCGCGCTTCGAGGTGAAAGCCCCCAAGGGCGCGCCGAACGTCCTGATCGTTTTGATCGACGATTTCGGCTTCGGCCATTCCAGCACGTTCGGCGGCCCGGTCAACACGCCGACCTTCGAGGCCCTGGCCAACAACGGCCTGCGCTACAACCGCTTCCACACCACGGCACTCTGCTCTCCGACGCGCGTCGCCCTGCTGACGGGGCGCAACCACCACGTCAACAACGCGGGGGCGATCATGGAGCTGGCGACGGCCTTCCCCGGCAACACCGGCGTGCGCCCCGAGAGCGTGGCGCCGCTCGCCGAGATCATGCGCCACAACGGGTACAGCACGGCCGCCTTCGGCAAGTACCACGAGACCGCCCCCTGGGAGGCGTCGGTCTCCGGGCCGTTCGACCGCTGGCCGACCCGCTCGGGGTTCGACAAGTTCTACGGTTTCATCGGCGGCGAGACCAACCAGTGGGTGCCGGCCCTCTACGACGGCCTCAAACGGATCGAAGTGCCTCACGACCCGAACTACCATCTCACGACCGACATGGCCAACCAGGCGATCGGCTGGATCCGATTCCAGCAGGCGCTGACCCCCGACAAGCCGTTCCACATCTACTTCGCGACCGGGGCGACCCACGCGCCGCACCACGTCCCGAAGGATTGGATCGCAAAGTACCGGGGCAAGTTCGACGGTGGATGGGACCGCCTGCGCGAGGAGACCCTCGCCCGGCAGCTGAAGCTCGGGGTGGTTCCCGCAGGCACGAAGCTGACGCCGCGGCCGCCGGAGATCCCGGCGTGGGATGGCCTCTCGGCCGACCAGAAGCGGCTCTTCGCGCGGCAGATGGAGGTCTTCGCGGCCTTCGGAGAGCACACCGACCACGAGATCGGGCGCATCGTGCAGGCCCTTCGCGACCTGGGTGAGCTGGACAACACGCTGATCTTCTACGTCGCCGGGGACAACGGCTCCAGCGCTGAAGGGGGCCCCGATGGAACCTACAACGAGACCCTCGCGCTGAACGGGATCGTCAGCGACGTCGCCTCACAGCTGCCTCACCTCGACGAATGGGGCGGGCCATCCACCTTCCCGCACTTCTCCATCGGCTGGGCCCTCGCGGGCAACACCCCCTTCCAGTGGACCAAGCAGGTGGCTTCGCACTTCGGCGGCACGCGCAATGGCATGGTCATCCACTGGCCCGCGCGGCTGCGCAACGCGCATGGCGAGGTGCGCTCGCAGTTCCATCACGTGATCGACATCGCCCCCACCGTGCTGGAGGCGGCCGGGCTCCCCGAGCCGACCGCCGTCAACGGCACGAAGCAGCGGGCGATGGACGGCGTCTCGATGATGTACACCTTCGACGACCCGAAGGCGAAGGACCGGCGCACGACGCAGTACTTCGAGATGTTCGGCAACCGGGCCATCTACCACGATGGATGGGTCGCGGCGACGCGCCACTCGATCCCCTGGCTCGCGGGTGCCAAGCTCCCGCCGTTCGACCAGGACCGCTGGGAGCTCTACAACGTCGATACGGACTTCAGCCAGGCGAACGATCTGGCCGCGAAGAACCCGGCGAAGCTGAAGGAGCTCCAGGACCTGTTCGTCAAGGAGGCGATTGAGAACAGCGTCTTCCCGCTCGACGACCGGCGCGTCGAGCGGTTCGACGCCGCAATCGCCGGGCGGCCGGATCTCATCGGCAAACGGACGTCCTTGACGCTCTACGAGGGGATGACGGGGATCGCCGAGAACGCCTTCATCAATCTCAAGGGGAAGTCCTTCACGATCACCGTCGAGCTTCAGATTCCCTCGGGCGGCGCGAACGGCGTGGTCATCGCCCAGGCCGGGCGCTTCGGCGGCTGGAGCCTGTTCATGAAGGACGGCCGCGTGCACCATGTCTACAACTTCGGCGGTCTGGAGAATTCGAAGGTCTCTTCGTCCCAGGCACTGGCCCCCGGACGGCACACGGTCCTCTACGAGTTCGCCTACGACGGGGGGAAACCCGGCTCGGGCGGGATGAGCCGCTTGAGCATCGACGGAAAGGCGGCCGGCGAGGTGCGTGTCCCGAAGACGCTGCCGTTCTTCCTCTCCGGCGACGAAGGGGTGGACGTCGGAAGGGACAACGAGACGCCAGTGACGGCCGATTACAAAGAGGGAGACAACGCCTTCACCGGCACGATCGACAAGGTCATCGTTGCGATCAAGTGAGGACGTCGTGCCCGGTGCGCCGCTCCTGATCGGGGCGGCGGCCCGATCTCATCACGCAGGGGGCCGGGGGACTCCGTCCCGATGAGCGACCCGGGCGGGGAAGCCTTCTCGATCGACGAGGTCCCATCTCCCGGGCCGGTCCCCTTCTCCGCGCTGCGCAAGACTTTCCGCGACGGATACGGCGCGCCGGACCTGCGCGCCGATCTCCTCGCGGGCACCGTCGTCGGCATCGTGGCCCTCCCTCTCTCCATGGCGCTGGCGATCGCCTGCGGCGTCGCCCCGCAGCATGGCCTGTACACCGCCATCGTGGCCGGGGCGGTCATCGCGATCCTGGGGGGATCGCGCGTGCAGGTCTCGGGGCCCACGGCGGCCTTCGTGGTCATCCTGGCCCCGATCGTCACGCGCCACGGACTCGGCGGGCTCATGCTCGCGAGCCTGCTGGCCGGCGTCTTCCTGATGCTCATGGGCGTCCTGCGCCTGGGACGGCTGATCGAGTTCGTCCCCTACCCGGTGACCACCGGCTTCACCGCCGGGATCGCGGTGGTCATCGCTGTGCTGCAGCTCCGCGACTTCCTGGGTCTGACAGTTCCCCAGATGCCGGAGCACTTCCCCGAGAAGGTCGTCGAGCTGGTGCGCGCCCTCCCCACGGCGCGCTGGCAGGATCTTGCGGTGGGGAGCGGGACGCTGGCGATCCTCATCCTCTGGTCGCGCTTCGGATGGACCTGGATCCCCGGTCCCCTGCTCGGGCTGGCGACTGCGGCCGGGGCGTGCGCGGCGCTGCGCGCAATCGTCCCCGGCTTCGAAGTCGCCACCATCGCATCGCGCTTCGGCGACATCCCGCGCCTGCCACCGTTGCCGGCGCTGCCGTGGGCGCAGCCCGGACCGTCGGGGGCGCCAATCGGCCTGTCGGTGGAGACGCTGCGCCAGATCCTTCCGCCGGCGTTCGCGATCGCCATGCTCGGGGCGATCGAGTCGCTCCTCTCGGCCGTGGTCGCCGACGGCATGATCCGCCGGAAGCACGACCCCAACGCGGAGCTCCTCGCCCAGGGGACGGGCAACGTCATCGCGCCGTTCTTCGGCGGCATCGCCGCCACGGGGGCGATCGCGCGCACCGCCACCAACATCCGCAGCGGCGCCCGCTCTCCGTTCGCGGCGGTGTTCCACGCCGTGTTCGTGCTGCTGGCTGTGCTGCTGCTCGCGCCGATTCTCGGGACCCTGCCGATGGCGTCCCTGGCGGCGCTGCTCCTCATCGTCGCCTGGAACATGAGCGAGGCGCGGCACGTGGTCGACACGATCCGCAGCGCGCCGCGCCACGACCTTCTGGTCCTCGTGACCTGCTTCGGCCTCACCGTGGTCTTCGACATGGTGGCGGCGGTGACCGGCGGGATGCTGCTGGCGGCCTTCCTCTTCATGAACCGCATGGCCGAGGTCACGGGGACGACGCTGGTGGCCGAGCCGCACCGCGTGCTGAAGCGCCCCGTTCCGCACGACGTGCTGGTCTACGAGATCATGGGGCCGCTGTTCTTCGGCGCGGCGCAGCGGGCCATGCGCGCCCTGCGGCAGACACCCGGGCACGGCGTGCGCGCCGTGCTCATCGACCTGCGCTCCGTCCCTGCGATCGACGCCACGGGGCTGGTCAACCTCCACTCAGCGGTCGGCCGGCTGCGCGACGCGGGGATCGAAGTCATCCTTGGCGGGGTTCGCACCCAGCCGATGCACGCCTTCCGGAAGGCCGGCTGGCTGGCGCGCGGCGACGTCACGATCCTCGAGTCGTTCGACGAGGCGCTCGATCGCGCCATCGGATGATAGAATCCGGCGCCCATGACGCATCAGCCCGGAACGCGGCTCGGCCCCTACGAGATCCTCGCGACGCTCGGTGCGGGGGGCATGGGGGAGGTCTACCGCGCGCGCGACACACGGCTCGACCGCGAGGTCGCCATCAAAGTGCTCCCGGAACACATGGCCGCCGACCCGGAAGCCCTGGCGCGATTCGCGCGCGAGGCGAAGGCGGTGGCGGCCCTCTCGCACCCCAACATCCTCGCCATCCATGACTACGGCGTGGAAGGGAGCACCGCCTACTCCGTCACCGAGATGCTGGTGGGAGAGACCCTCAGGCAGCGGATCGGCGGGTCTCCCCTTCCGCAGCGCAAGGCAGTGGAGATCGCGCTGCAGATCGCGATGGGGCTCGCGGCCGCCCACGATCGGGGGATCGTGCACCGGGACCTGAAGCCCGAGAACGTCTTCATCACCGAGGACGGCCGGGTGAAGATCCTGGACTTCGGCCTGGCGAAGGTCGGCTCCCCGGCCGGCGGCGACGCCACCGCGCTGCCCACCCTCGACGGCGGCACGAAACCGGGAACGGTCATGGGGACGATGGCCTACATGTCCCCCGAGCAGGTACGCGGCCACGCCGTGGACCACCGGACGGACATCTTTGCCTTCGGAGCGATCCTCTACGAGATGCTTTCGGGAAGGCAGGCGTTCCGCAGGGAGACGGCGGCAGACACCACCAGCGCCATCCTCAGGGAAGATCCGGCGGAGCTGACGCAGTCGAGCGCCGGAGCAGGGGCGGAATTGAACCGGATCGTCCGCCATTGTCTGGAGAAGAACCCCGCCGAGCGCTTCCAGTCGGCGCGGGATCTCGCCTTCAACCTGGAGGCGATCTCCAGCGGATCGCTCACCGGCGGCGCCGCAACGGCGGCGGAGACCGGAGACATCCAGCGCATCAGGACAGGACGCCCGGGGCGTCTCGTCCCAGCCCTGATAGCGGGTCTGGTCGCCGGCCTCGCGATCGGAGCTGCGCTCGCTCTGTGGCTGGCACCACAACCCCCGATCGAACCCCCCACCCTGAGATACCTGAGCTACTCGGGGCGCGATAACGAGCCTTCGGCCTCACGGGACGGTCGTCTCATCGCCCATCGGTCGCTGCGCGAGGGGCAGGGTCAGATCTGGCTCATGCAGTTTCCGGGGGGCGACGAGGTCGCGCTGACTTCCGGTTCCGTCGACGAGCGTCCGCGGATCTCGCCTGACGGATCGCAGGTGCTCTTCGTGCGCCAGGAGAGCGCTGATCGTTCGCTCTACAAGATCCCCGTGCTCGGTGGAGAACCGCGCAAGGTCGTGCATGATGCCTACGATGGGGACTGGTCGCCGGACGGCCGGCGGGTCGTCTTTCTCCGGCAACGGCGTGTGAACGAGATCCCCTCCGTCATCATCGGCGTCGTCGACGTGAGCGGCGACGGAGCGGAGGAGATTCACTCCGCGGGGCAGGTGAACCTGAACTTCCCGCGCTGGTCGCCGGACGGCTCCACAATCGCCATCAGCCGTTCGGTCTCGGAGAACGCTCCCAACACAATCCTGCTGGTGCCCGCCTCGGGCGGGGAGCCGCGGATCCTCAATCCGCCCCCGCCCTCGGGGCTGATCTCCTCGGTGGTCTGGGCAGGCGACTCGCTCTTCTACGCCCAGGCAGTGAGCTTCGTGACCGGAGCGCAGGGAGGCACCGGCCGGATCGTTGCCCAGAACGTTGGCACCAGTCGTGCCCGCACGCTCATGTGGATTCCCGCCATGGCTTCGGTGATCGACATCCTTGGCCGGGAGAGGATCGTGATGGGCGCCACCATGCGGAGTCAGAACATTCAGGAGATCCCACTGCCCGCGTCCACCGTGGCGGGCGGCCGGTGGCTGACGCGTGGAAACAGCATCGACCGCCAGCCGACCTTCTCTCCCGACGGCCAGTGGGTGCTCTTCTCGTCGGACAGAGGCGGCAACCTCGATCTCTGGAAGCTGTCGACGGCGACTGGCGCCCTGCGGCGCATCACGGAAGATGCCGCCGACGACTGGGACCCGGCCTTCACGCCGGACGGCGCCCGGATCCTCTGGAGCTCCAGCCGCGCGGGCTACTTCGAGATCTGGATCTGCGACGCGGACGGAACTGGAGCGCGGCAGCTCACCAACGATGGCGTGGACGCCGAGAATCCCACGGCGACTCCCGATGGACGGTGGATCGTCTACAACTCCACCAACCCGGCCGCGCCCGGCATCTGGAAGATCCATCCAGACGGAACAGGGGCGACGAGGATCGTGCCGGGCACCTGGAGCACACCGGACGTGTCGCCCGATGGCCTGCATGTCGTCTTCCGCACGGGCACGGAGCCACGCACCGTGATGATCGCCCGGGTCGAGGACGGCGCAATCGTGGGCCTTCCCATCGAGCAGCCGGGAGCCCTCTCCGGCAGGCCGCGGTGGAGGCCTGATGGCAGGGCGTTCCTCTTCACGGGACGCGATGACACGGGAGCCACGGGTGTCTTCGTCCAGGATTTCTCCCCCGGTGAGGACACCTCATCAACGCGCAGACCCTTCGCCGGCTTCGACCCCGGTGTCGATCTGGAGTCCTTCGGCATCTCTCCGGACGGGTCGCGGCTGGTCTATTCCACGGGCGATCAGGTCGACAGCCTGATGCTCGCCGACGGTCTCACGGGGCTGGAGCCGAAGTAGCGAACTCCCGGCCAGCTCGAGCGGGATCAGTGATGGCCGTAGTTCAGCTCGCCGGCATCGATCCGCGCGGTGAGCCTGTTGTTCTCCGGCGGGAGCGGGCAGGTCGCGTGCGGCGTGAAGGCGCACGGCGGCGTGTAGGCCTTGTTGAAATCGAGGACCACCTTGCCGTCCGAAGGCATGGCCGCGTAGAGGAAGCGGCCTGCGGGGTAGGTTTCCTTGCCGCTCGTGGCGTCCTTGAAGATGAAGAACAGCTCCTTGCCGTCCTCCGAAAGGACAGGCTCGAGCCGCAGCTCCTGATCCCCGCGCTTCCAGACGGCATACCCGGGACAAGGCTGCTCCTCCACGTACCCGAGGATGTTGGGAACCTTGAGCGTCCTCGGCGGGTCGTAGGGGACGAAGGCGGCCTCGACCTTCCATGAGGCGTCGATGGGATACCAGGAGAGCCCGGTGAACCCTTTCCGCAACGGGCTGTTCAGATCGCGCAGGCGCACGGCGTGCCGCCCGTCCCTCGCGATGACGAAGAAGCGCAGATCCGCGATCGAGAGGACGTCCGTCGTCTCCGCGGTGTCGTCGCGCAGCGGCATCTCCTTCACCGGCTTGCCATCGGAGGTGACGGTGACGTCCGGCGCCGCCGCAAAAGTCGCTGCGCCCCCGCGGTAGGTGATGACCCCGACCTTTGCCGGGGCCGACCCCTCGGGCAGGACGATGGCGCTCGACGGGTCGGTCCCCATCGAGTTGTCCCCCTCCTTCAGCCAGTAGAGCCCCGCCACCGTGAGCCACCCCTCATCGCCCTTGAGGCGTGCCTCCCGATTCTGCCGCCACGTCTGGATAGACGCCTCATAGTCATCGGCGCGCGACGGGGCGCCGAAGGCGACCAGGAACAGGGGGGTGATCAGGAGCACGGTCGCTGTGCCTTTCATGAGGACCTCCGACTCGCGAGTGTGCCGCGGCTGGGCATCATTCTACGCCAGCGGCCCGCATCCCGCCTGTCCGCACATCCCCGCATGACCCAACCTCGGTGCCGCCCCGCCGGGGCCTCGCGCGCCGGGGCCTCTTCATGGCAGAATCCCCCGCTCAACCCCCAACCGATCATCGCATCCATCGGAGGTCCCGTGAGACACCTGCGTCGTCTGGCCGGCCCCACCGGCGTCATCGCCTTCAGCCTTCTGCTCCTGGCATCATCCCGCCCCGCGATGGGTGAGGCGGCGCCGCCCGCCCTGGCGATCAGAGCGGGACGTCTCATCGACGGCACCGGTTCCGCGCCGGCGCGCAACGTCGTGATCCTGATCGAGAACGGCCGGATCGCCAGGGTGGGGGCCGACGTGGCGATCCCGGGCGGAACACGGGTCGTCGATCTCTCATCGGCGACCGTGCTGCCGGGTCTCATCGATGCGCACATCCATCTCACCGGGCGTCACATCGGCGAGGGGGAGAACTGGGAGGATTCCTCGGTCCGCGACCTCCCCCAGGCGGATGCGATCCGCGGCGTGCGCAATGCGCGCCTCACCCTGGAGGCAGGCTTCACCACCGTGCGCAACGTCGGCGCCTCGGACTTCTCCGACGTCGCCCTGCGCGACATGATCGCCGCCGGGGTCGTGCCTGGGCCACGCATCCTGGCCGCGGGACATTCCCTCGGCATCACGGGAGGCCATTGCGACACCAACGGATACCGGCCCGGCCTGTTCGATCCGGACATCCGTCAGGGGGTGGCCGACGGGATCGAGCAGGTCACGGCAAGCGTCCGCTACCAGATCAAGCACGGCGCCGACGTCATCAAGTTCTGCGCCACAGGGGGCGTCTTGTCCGAGGGAGACGCCGTCGGCGTGCAGCAATACTCGCTCGCGGAGATGACGGCCATCGTCGCCGCGTCGCACATGGCGGAGCGCAAGGTCGCCGCGCACGCACACGGCAACGAAGGGATCAAAGTCGCGGTGCGCGCCGGCGTGGACTCCATCGAGCATGGCTCGACGCTCGACGAGGAAGCCATCGCTCTCATGAAGCGTCAGGGGACGTTTCTCGTCCCGACGCTCATGGCGCAGGAGGCCGTGGAGCGCCAGGCAAAAACCGGCGTCCTGACGGGGCTGCGCGCGGAGAAAGCGCTGCACATCGCGCCGATCGGCCGCCGCTCCTTCGCGATGGCGGCCAAAGCGGGGGTGAAGATCGCCCTGGGGACCGACGCGGGAGTGTTCCCTCACGGCACCAACGGTCACGAGCTGACGTTGATGGTCCAGAACGGGCTGAAGCCGATGGCGGCCATCGTCGCGGGGACTTCTGGCGCGGCGGAGCTGCTTGGGCTTTCCGCCGAGATCGGCTCGATCCAGCCGGGCCGGATGGCCGACATCGTGGCGGTGGCCGGCGACCCGCTCGAGACGATCGCCCTTCTGGAGCAGGTGGGATTCGTGATGAAGGCGGGCGCGATCGTCAAGGACGGGATCGCCGCGCGTCCCTGACGTCACTCCGCCGGCGTGCAGTCCGGCGCGCTGATCGCCGACCCCGATGAGGTGAAGCCGACTGGCCCCGTGCCGCAGGCGTTCTGCGGCCTGACCAGGAAGTAGTGGATCGAACCGAGGGGAGGATCGGGGCCCGGCGTCCCCGCGTTCACCCTGGCGAGCCCCTTGTTGCTCAGACCGTTGTCGAAGAGAGGTGAAGCCACCACGAAGTCGTCCAGATCATCGCCGTCGGTGTCCCCGCCCCTCGCGACCGCCGACCCGAGCTCCGCATCGGCCTGTGCTCCCTCGATGACCTGGAACGGCACCAGGCCAGAGTGTGAGCCGAGGTAGAGATAGACGCGGCCGGCTCTCGTCAGTCCGTTGTTCGTGGTGCTCGCTCCGACGACGACGTCGTCGTAGCCATCGCCGTTGTAGTCACCCGTGGACGAGACGGAGATCCCGTAGTCGGCGTTCCCCTTGTCTCCGTGCAGGGGCGCGCCGATCGCGGGATTGATCCCGGCGGCGGAGCCATAGAAGATGAACGCGGCGCCCTCGTTGAGCTGATCCACGTCGTATTCCTTGGCTCCGACGATCACGTCGTTGTAGCCGTCGTTATTGATGTCGCCGGCCGAGGCCACGGACCATCCGAATGCGGCGCCGATCTGATCCACCTGGAGCGTCTGATCCGGCGAGGTGCTGAGCCCGGTTGGAGACCCGTGGTACACGTATGCGAGACCCTCGGTCGCCTGACCGCTCGCGGCATTCGGAGCGCCGACGATCACGTCATCGAACCCGTCGTTGTTGACATCGCCGGCGGAGGCGACCGAAGCACCGAACTTCACTCCCGACGCGCCTCCAACGGGCATCCACGACGCGGGGGTCGCCAGAAGCCCTGACGCAGAACCGCGGTAGAGGAAAGCGCCCCCTTCCCCCGTGAAGCCGACCGTGCGGTTCGGCGCGCCTACGATGACGTCATCGTAGTTGTCGTTGTCCACGTCCCCCGCCACAGCCACTGCGCTGCCGAAACTCATGCTCGAGGCTCCCCCGCCAGCGCTCCAATCGGGCGACGACGGCAGGCCGGAGGCCGAGCCATAGAAGGCGAACGCCGCCCCGCCCAACAGGGGGTCGACCTCGAAGGTAGGGGCTCCGGCGATGATGTCGTCGAATCCGTCGTTGTCGAAGTCTCCGCCCCCCGACACGGAGGTGCCGAGCGTCGCGAAATCCACATCGGGATCGTAAGACCACAAACTCCCCGGCCCCCCTGCCGACCCGAAGCGCACTTCGATGCGCCCTTCCAGATCGGTTCCATTGTTGAAGCCGGGAGACCCCACGATGATGTCGTCGTAGGCGTCGTTGTTGATGTTGCCGGCGGTGGAGACCGAGGCGCCGTAACGGAAGTTAAATCCCGCCCCCTCGGCGGACCAGAGGGTCGTGGGAGGGAGCGACGTGGTGGCCACGGTGTCGGGCCCCCCGTCCGATTCCAGGCACAACGGATTGGCGTTGAACGACAGCGCGCCGACCGCGCGCAGCACGTCGTAGCGCGGCGAAGACGGCGTTCCCCCGGGAGCCGCCGGCGGGTTCCATCCGAGAATCGTCCCCATGAGGCCATGCGTGAGCATCAGACCCGTGGCCTCTCCCGGGACCCCCCAGACATTCAGATCGAGCGGCAGGCAATCGGACGCGTCGGCCACGCCATCGCTGTCGGCGTCTCCATCGCAGGGATCCCCCTGGCCGTCGAAGTCCGTGTCTACCTGCGTCGGATTGGCCAGGAAGCGGCAGTTGTCGGCGAGATCGTGGATCTTGTCTCCGTCGCTGTCGGCGCAAGTTCCCGTCACGGGGGGTGAGGAACCGTCATTAGGGCTGTGATA
>Ga0137432_1000578_pt1 | contig 17603 bp, 14 predicted proteins | sample EasRivERMZT820_2_FD_102337 | JGI IMG/M metagenome (GOLD analysis project Ga0137432, IMG submission 102337) | Soil microbial communities from meander-bound floodplain in the East River, Colorado, USA - East River MetaG ERMZT820_2 | ecosystem: Environmental > Terrestrial > Soil > Floodplain ...
GCTAAGCACCGCGAGGAGCTGCTCCGGCGGTTCGAGGGTGTGCTCATTAAGCGGAAATCTCTTAGCTTAGTTTAATGTCTCGGAATAGTTCAATTGCTAGAACCGCGGATGGTTTCGCGAGATGTGGGTTGAAGTCCCACTTCCGGGCATAACCTCTTATGGGCCAGCAAAGTAAAGCAAAGAAGCAGCGTCGCAAGGAAAGGCAGTTCGAGGTCTCGGGCCCCCACGTTGCAAGTGACGACACAGTCCGTCCGTGGTTTACACCCGAGGAACGGGCTAAAGCTAGGGCGGTTAAGGCCGAACGGGAAAAGGCCTACCTAGAGAGTGGTGCGGTTTCGTATCCCGCTACAATAAAGCATACTATCGTCTATGACCGCCCTGTAGGTATCAACCTAGACTAATGTCCGACCCCGTGGTCATACGCGGTATCGTCCAGGCCGATGTTCCGTTCATTCTCAATAGCTGGCTCAAGAGCTTCAGAAGCTCCAGGTGGGCCGGAAGCCTTCCGAACAACGTATACTGGGACGCCTACCACAAGGCCATAGAGGTCATCCTAGAGCGTCCTGATACAACCGTCAAGGTAGCCTGCCTCCGAGAGGATCCCGACCAGATCCTGGGCTATGTCGTTTACTGCCCGGATGCCGTCCACTACCTCTACGTCAAGCTCAGCCTCCGCCGCCACGGTATCGGCAAGAAGCTACTCGCTACAGCAATTGGTGACAATGTCAAGCACTTCCGATACACCTTCCGAACCGATGCCCTCGACCACCTCCCGGAAGGCTTCTACGCCACGTACAGCCCCAAAATCGTCAAAGCAAAGCCTAGGGAAGCCCCCGCTCCGGGACTACACAATCCGAGAGATCTGGCTTAACAAGCCCATAGGCCACGCACGTCCGCGATACGTAGCTGCTGAAGATTGCTTGATTTCCTTCTGGGAAGGTCAATATTTAGTGGAGTTTCCAAAGCAAAATAAGGCTCTATTGATTCCGCCCTCTTCGGTGGAGTGTGTGAGCCTCGAGTAGTTGATTAGTCACCTGCTAGCGGACATCGTCGCTAAGTCCGCGACTTATCATCCTTCCTGGGTGGCTCGCACGCGCGAGGCCATTCTGGGCGCGCTTACGCCCAAGCAGCTGGCGTATGCCCAGGACGAGGCCCAGTACAAGAGTGCCCGTTGCCCCCGGCGCTCCGGCAAGACCTTCGTGGTGGTAGCAGACCTCCTTGACGGTTGCCTCGAGAAGCCCGGTAGCTCCTACATCTACCTTACGCTTACCAAGGGCCAGGGCCGGAACAACATCTGGCAAACCCTCAAACGTTACAACGACGATTATGAGCTCGGAGCCGACTTCCACGGCACCGACCTGCGGATGACCCTACCTAACGGGTCTACCATCACAATCTCCGGGGCTGAGACCCTAGCTGAAATCGATAAACTACGTGGCCAATCGTTCGACGGCGTAGTCATCGACGAGGCTAAGTCCTTCACAGATGAGGTGCTTAATAGCCTCCTGTGGGAAGTGGTCCGGCCCGCGTTGAGCGACCGGCGCGGTTGGCTCGCTATGATCGGCACCCCCGGGAACGTTCTGAGTGGTCCCTTCTACGAGGCGACCTCCGTGGGCAACAAGCTGTGGTCATTCCACACCTGGACACTCCAGGACAACACAGCAATGCCGCACCTCTGGCCCGATGCCTTGAAATTCAAGGAGCAGATGGGCTGGGCCGACGATCACCCAACGTGGTTGCGCGAGTTCCTGGGCCAATGGGCCGTTAGCTTGGACCTTATGGTCTACAGCTTCAACTACACAAGGAACGTATACGCAGGGGATCTCCCCAAGGACGTTACCGACTGGGTTTACCTGCTGGGTGTGGACTTCGGCTTTCAGGACGACTTCGCCATCGTGGTCGCGGCCTATAGCCCCCATCACGATAAGTTCTACGAAGTGTACGACTTCGGCGCTCCGCACATGACCGTGCCGGAAATGGCCAACGAAATCAAGTACGCTATCGACAGGTTCGGCACCTTCGATGCGATGGTCTGCGATGCGGGCGGTGGTCTCGGCCAGACCCTGATGAAGACCCTGAACGAGCAGTACAGGTTCTCGTTTGAAGCCGCCGAGAAGACCGAGAAATACGACTACATTGAGCTCGTCAACTCGGACCTCGTGTGCGGCAACATCAAGATCCGCGCCGAGTCCAAGCTCATTACGGAGATGAATAACCTCCAGTGGGAAGACGCCCACAAGAAGCGCGAGGACAAGGGTACGCCCAACCACCGCTGCGATGCCTTCCTGTACCTCTACCGGTACGCCTACCATTTCTTTGCGCAGCCCAAGAAGCGAGAGCCCGTGTTCGGTTCCCGCGAGTACTGGAATGCCTGGAATACGCGCGCGCAAGACGCCGCAATTAAGCGAAGAACGCCCTCTGACCGATCGGACTATATCGCAAATAGAGATCCGAACCTGAACTATTGGAATCCTCAAAGCTTGAAGAACTTCGCCAACTAGTTGATCTGATGCGCGAGATGGGTGTTTCCCGTCTGGCCGTCGATAACTACGAGCTGGAAATCTTTCCCTTTAAGCCGGGAGATCAACAGGTCAGGTCAGCCCAGGGCGACACCACCCTCGATCCTTACGAGGCGCTCTTTCAGGGCCACCTCCCGAAGATTAGGTAATGGAAGATCTCTGTACATACTGGTTTGACGAGCCAGACGATAGGCTTCCAGGCGCGCTGTTCACGCACGTCGAGGGCATTGAAGGAGACCAATCGGACCTCCATCGGCGTAACCTCTATCATGCGGTGCTCTACTCCGGCCGGGATGAGCTCGGGGTCAACTGGTCTGGTCGTGGTAAGGGCCACGATTACGGGCGCGCGGCTGAGAACAACGTAATTAAGCAGTGTATCGACACGGCAGCGTCGATCATTGCCAAGAACCGGCCAAAGATCCGGATCCTTACCTCCGATGCTGACTGGTCCGACCAGCGAAAGGCTCGGGACCTCGAGAAATTCTGCTGGGGCGAGTTTAATCGGCTCGGGATCTACGAGGCCGGGCCCGATGTCTTCCGGGACGGCGGAGTTTTCGGAACTGCCGGTGCCAAAATCTTCGAAAAGCATGGAAAGGTCGCTTTTGAGCGTGTGCTGATTGACGAAATCGTCGTCGATGAGCGAGATACCGCGCCGAATATGGTTCCTCGAGAGCTTCATCAACGGAAGCTTTACGAGAAAGACGTCCTGAAGAGCCTGTTTCCCGGCTTCGAGGAAGAGATCACCAAGGCGGACCGCAAGAAATCCGCATGGGCCGACGTCCGGGAGATCCCCGCTAACCATTGCGTCGTCATTGAGACCTGGCGGTTGCCCGCGGGGCCTGGCCAACCGGGAATCCATATCATTGCGGTCGATTGCGCTGTCCTCTTCAAAGAGGATTATACCAAGGAGCATTTTCCGTTCGCTTTCTTTCGCTGGTGCAACCCCATCATGGGGTTCTATGGGCAAGGCATCGCCGAGGAGCTGCTCGATCTTCAAGTTCGCCTCGATAAACTAGAGAGGTTCGTAGCCCAATGTCAAGACCTGATTGCAGTTCCGCGTGTGTTTATGGACGGTGCGGGCCCGATTGCGCCGCAGCTGGACAATACGATCGGCGCCGTTGTGAGGACGAGGTCGAAACCCGTCTTCTTCACGCCGCAAGCTCTGGGCCCGGAGATCTACGAGGAGAGGGACCGGCTGACTCGCCAGGCCTTCGAGCGCATCGGTATCTCACAGCTGAGCGCGCAGTCCCTCAAGCCCGCAGGCTTGGAATCGGCCGTCGCCTTAAGGCAATTCAACGAAATTGAAGGCCAGCGCTTTGCCATCGTCGCTCAAAGGTACGAGCAATGGTACAAGGACGTTGCTGAGCTCGTAATTGAGGTAGCCTCCGAGATTTACTCGTCGAAACGGCCCAATAGCACCACATGGGCCTCTGAGAGCTCCATCGAGGTTATCGACTGGTCGGATGTCCATATGGAGGCCGAGCGGTTCGTGATTTCCATCGAAGCGGCTTCGATCATGAGCATGAGCCCGGCCGCTAAGCTCCAGGCGGTGACCGAACTTGCCCAAGTAGGCCAGCTCGAGAAGCAGGAAATCCGTTACCTCCTGAATCATCCGGATCTGGAGCGCTCCGATTCCGATAGCTTCGCGGATTTCGAGAACTGCCTCAAAACCATTGAGATGTTGGAAAGAATCGATCGGGACTACGTTCCGCCCGAGCCCTTCCAGAACCTGGATCTTTGCCTTAAGCGGGTCCAGCTACGTTACCTCGCCCTTAAGAACCGCCCGTGGAAGACCCCTCCCCCCGAGGAGGTATTCGAGCGGTTCAGGGATTGGACCTCTCAAGCTAAAGACCTCATGGAGATCGCCGCAGGTGAAGGCGTACCCGAAGAAGCTATGGGAGGCCCCGCCGTTGGCGAATCCGGCCCCGCCCCCGAGGCCCCGATGGGTGTTCCTCCTGTGAGCGCGGCAATCGGAAACGCAAACGCATCTGGGCTGCCCATACCGCTCACCGTCTAAATTAGACGGCCCGCAAACAGTGTAATCAATCATGGCACAAGAGACTACAACCCCCACTAACGCAGTAACAGACGCCAGCCCCTCGGACGAGGGAGGCGGAGAAGACTACCTTGGCGCAGTCGAGGCGAAGTACGCAACGCTCTTCCAAAGCGAAGCCGAGCCATCCGATGGAGAATCGGATCAAGAAGCTCAACCAGCCGACGGAACGCCCGTCCCGCAAGAAGTTGGGTCCGCTAAAGATCAACCACAGGCAGCCCCTGAGGCAGCCGCCGAAGGGAAGTCCGCGCAAATCCTCGCGCTAGCGCGCCGGGAAAGCGCCCTACGAGCCCGCGAGAAGGATTACGAGACTTCCTTTCAAGCCAAGGTGCAAGAGGCCGTGCAGGCCGAGATCGCTAAGCTACGGGACGTTGCAGTTCGTAACCCCGCCGATTTCTATAAGCAGCTCGGCGTAGAGGACTACCGCCCGGTAGCTAACGACCTTTACTACAACATCATGGGCGATGAAGCCCCCGCCGAGTTCCGCGCCAAACAGACGGAACACGCCATCCGTAACGAGATCCAGGAGCTCCGAGCCCAGGTCGCCGCGCAGCAAGAGGCCGCTAAGGCCCAGGCCGGCCAGGCCGAGCTCCGTACCTACGTTAGCGGGTTGAAAGGTTATGTTTCTGGGGCCGCACCCGAGAGCTTGCCTTTCCTTAAAGCAGAATTTGACGCCGATCCTGATGCAGCTGTGGAGGCGATGGTTACCGCCGCTTCCAACCTGTCTCAAGCGAGCGGTGTTGTCCCATCGGCCGAGCAAGTAGCCGAGGCTCTCAATCGGGAGCTCGAGAAGATCGCAGACCGCTACGTGAAAGCGGCATCCTACAGAACACAAAGTAAATCAACGCCGTCGGCCCAGCCAACCTCGACGAAAACACTGTCATCTACTTCCCCCAAATCTAAGAGTTACGACGGCGAATTCGATCACGAAGAAGCCCTCAGGCGAGCACAGCGCATCGCTGAGGAATCCTTTAGCCGTAAGTAATCTCCTCTCGAGGTTAATCCCAAATGGCTGTTCCTACTAGCGTAAACGCGACGTCCGTCGCGGCTATGATTAAGGAGCTCTATCCGCAACGACGTATTGATCGTATGTGGGAGCTTCACTACCCCCTGCTTAGCGAGATCAAGAAATCCGACCGTTTTGATGGTCGGAGCCTTCACGTTCCGGTTGAAACTGATCACCCGGCGGTGTCCGGAGCGTTTGCTTCGGCCCAGGCGAACTACTTTGCCACGTCCAGCGAGAGCTTCGAGCTCACCCCGGTGGATCTGTACGGTGTTTCGCGGATCGTTTCGAAGACCATGCGCCAGGCGCGCTCCAATACCGGAGCGTTCGTGCGCGTTCTGGACCGCGAAATCGAGAACTTGCTGAAAGCGATGCGCAAACGCGCGGCCCTTGCCCTTTATCGGGACCAGGGTGGTTCGCTCGGCCAGGTTGCCAGCATCGATACGGCTACCTACACGCTCGTCAATAAGACGGACGTGGCGAACTTCTCGGTGGGAGCCCTTGTGTTCCTTGCCGACGAGTCGGATGGTGGTACGCCCCGTAACTCGAGCCAAGATGAGCAAGTAACCGCTATCGACTTTACGGCCGGTACGATTACGCTCGCGGCTGCAATCACTGGCGATGAAGTGGGTGACTACTTCTTCGTGGTGGGCGATGACTCGACTGCGAACCTTGGTTCTGCGGCCGGTCTTGAGAGCTGGATTACCCCCAGCACCCCCGGCGCCCTGTTCGGTGTTACCCGTACTTCGCAGCCTGAGAGGCTCAGCGGCCACAAGATCACGGATACCAGCATGAGCATCCATGAGGCGATTCAGGAGGCGGCTTACGCTATCTCCTTTACGGGTGGTTCTCCGAACCGCGCGTATATGAACCCCCTCCAGATGAAGAACCTGGCGAACGAGCTGAATACTCAGGTTGTTCGGGATCCAGGCGGCACCGGTAAGACGGGCTTCAGCGGTTTCAACGTTCAGACGGCGGTTTCGACCATCACCGTCATGGGCGATCCGGCTTGCCCGGAGACCCGCTGCTTCGTTGGTGATCTCGACACGCTCGAGCTGGTCCATCTGGATCCGTTCCCGCACATCGTCGAGGACGACGACCTTCGCATGCTCCGTGTGAGCAACGCGGATGCCGTCGAGGTTCGTGCTCGCGGCTGGTGGAACATGCTTTGCACCGCTCCGGGTCACTGGGCCAACATCACGTTGGGCGCGGCTCGCTAACCCTTCGGGAGAGGGGTGGGCTGTAACAGGCCTGCCCCTTTCCTCCCTTAAGGAGAAATCAATATGGCCCTAAAAGAAGCCCCGCTCGGACAAGGCTCCGTTGCTTGTAACGTTCTTGGTAACGTGTACCTTTATACGTTCACTTTTACCACGAATACGACCAACGCGGCCGACGGGCTGGATCCAACGTACGCACTTGATGCGGCGGCCCCGACGGCAGGCGTACATCCGTTCACCTTCAAGCCGCACACGAAGCCGACCGCGATTCTGTGGTCGAGCGTTGAGACCGGTATTGTAACCCAAGAGGCCCACGTCTCTGGGTATGATGCCGCGACCGGTATCTTGTCGATCAGCGTGTTCCTGGAAGATGGCGTTAGTGGTATTCGCGCAGTTGATGCGTCGAGTGCCTCCGACGACGTGGTGTACCAGGTCTGCTTGCTCTGTAAGAAAGGCGAGTAATGAGTAACCCACTAGGCGCAGCTCTAAAGAATCTCACATCGGTTAAGGCCGAGAAGACCCCCGTTGAGGACGACGATTCCGACTTGGATCGTGACCTCGAGGACATCTTCGAAGATTACGAGCGCGCAACCGATAAGGCGGCCAGGACCAAAGCTCTCAAGGCTTTCGTTCAGCGGTCCCGCCTCTAAGCCGTTGTCCCGAGGCATAAATCGGGACCCCTTTTAACGAATGGCACGCACACAGACATTAGCTCAGCTCCGAACGAGAACTCGTGAGCGCTGCGATATGGAGAATAGTACCTTTATCTCCGATGATGAGCTTGACCGCTATATCAGCGGGTCGTACGCGACGCTGTTCAGCAAGCTGGTCGATGCCAACCCCGATATGTATACCCGCGAGGCCACGATTACGGGGGTGTCTGATACTTCGGATTATGATGTTCCCGACGACTTTTATGGAACGTACGCCATTGAGCAGAACCTGGGCTCGAGCTACTACCCGTTGAGCCGGATCGACCCGATCGAGGGCTACCTGTACGAATCCGGGACGGCCGGCAATGCTTGCGTCTACCATTTCGTTAGCACGTCTAGCTCGGACCAAGCCGATTTCAAGGTGCGGTTGCTCCCCACACCGAATACCGGCGAGACCTATCGGCACAAGTACATCTACGCCCCGACCGACCTCTCTGCGGATGATGATATCGTTGATGGAGTCGCCGGTTGGGAAGAGTGGATCGTCCTGGATGCGGCGATTAAATGCCTTGCTAAGGAAGAGTCGTCTACGGCAATTCTCGAGCGCCAGCTAGAGCGCCTAGACGTCCAGATTGACCAGATGCGGGCCCACCGGGTAGCCGGCCAGGTTACCGCCGTCATTGACCGGTCGTATGCCCCGCTCGACCCGAGCAGTTGGTTCTTCAGACCCTAACGGATGATCAAGCCCACTACAGACGTCCGCGAGGGTAAATCCCACCAGCTGGAACTAAACCGCCAGTTACTATCTGTGCCGTTTCTGCACGGGAAAGAGCTCACGTTCAACACGGAAGATCGCTTCCGCATTCAGCTGAATCATAGCCTGGGCCGACCCTATCAAGGCTTCCTGCAACTGAACGGAAATTCAGGTCTCGTCGAGGATACCTCCAATCCCGATAAGGACCGCCAGCTCTGGCTCCGTATGGGTGCGCCATGGCAGCTCATCGATGAGCAACGCGTTACCGCCGCGGTCACTGATGTCACATTTAGCGGGCTCAACGGCGACGATGAACAGGCCTACCGGTTCGAGATCTATCTTGTGGCTGGTGCAGCAGCTGCTGTGGAAGTAACGCTGCAGCCCAATGGGTTGGCTACAAATCAGGAAAGCGTCCACTTTACCCTAGACCCCACGCCCGCCATTGCCGCGGCCACATCGGCGACATTACGTATAGGAGTCCTTTCGTCGGCGTCGCTAACGGACGTTTCCTATATTGAGGGCACCTTTTATGCCAAATCTGGCCAGGAAAGGCTAGTGTTCGCCACCCAGGCGGATTACGACTCTAGCTCCACCGATGCAAAGGGCCGCTCTCTTTTTGGGGCGTGGTCTAATACCTCGACCGCAGTAACCAGCCTGGGGTTTAACTCGAGCGCTGCCTCTGGGTTTGGCGTGGGCTCCACGTTCCGGCTGTATCGGCGGGCAGCAACTAACCAAAAAATCAAACTCTGGGTTTTCTAAATCATGCCTATTGGTTCAAGTCTAGGATTAACGCTGCCCACGCCCGGAGTTACGACCGATTGGGGCGATGACATTAACACGGCCCTGGAGACGATTGCGGAAGCTGTCGAGGGGCAGGTTTCGGCTGATGCGCTGAACATCAACGATGATATTTCCTTCGGGGACCACGATATCACCGAGATGGGCACGATTCAGTTCACTAATGAGTCGGCAGGCCTCACGGGTACTTCCGATGTTCGCAAGGTCTACACGTCGGCAGGGGATCTCTATTTCACGGACGCATCGCAGAATGCAATCCGGTTGACGGCCGGCGGGGCCCTGAACGCGGCTTCCTTGTCCGGTATTACGGGTGCAGGTTACGGCGGCGACACCACGGTCAACTGGGATTCCGGTACCGATACGTACCAGCTCAAGAGCGGAGCCGGGGCCAGTGATTATGCGAAGGTTGCTTGCGAATCGGTAAAGCTTTCCGACGGTTCGGCGAACTTCCTTACCCTCGATACACCCTCATTGGCGAGTGATTATACGATTACCTTTCCCGCGGCGGTTCCAGCGGCGGCCGCGTTTCTCCAAAGCGATACCAGCGGCACTATTACGTTTAGCAACACCATCGCCCAGACCGTCACAGTTTCGGATCTGAAGCTGACATCCAACAGATCCCAAATGATACACGCCAGCGCCGGGCAACCGTCCAGGGAAGCTGACGACACGTGGGCATTCGGCGCGTTCTCCGCCTCGGGGTACCGGTGGCAAACTGTAACCAACGACACCTACCCCCTTATTTTTCCCATAACTCTCGATATAGACGATCGCATCAAGGAAGTTCACATCTACGTTACGGATACGGCCAACAGGCAGTTAGTCTGTACAGTGTACAGTGATGCTTATAACGGCAATCCGTCGTCAATTGGGACCGCAACCTCAAATGGATCTGGCACTGTTATTGCCTCCATCACCGGGCTAACCACCACGGTCGCTAACCTAACTTCGTATTATCTAGAAGTAGCCCCAGAGGCTCACGCCGACGATGTACAGGTTCACATGGTTCGTGTGGTTTACGACCGGCCGTAACAAATGTCCGCGCAATGGCGTGAAATATCGGTTCCCCTGGGCGGGGGCCTGGATACGAAAACCGACGAGAAGCTCGTTACGGCTCCGAAAGTTATCGATCTGCGGAACGCAGTTTTCACGGAATCCCCTGGGTACAAAAAGCGCAATGGTTACAACGTTCTAGGCACTCTTAATTACAGCACGGCCGCCGCTCTCAGCAACATGGTAGCTATTGCAACCCGCAACGGCAACGAGCTACTCGGGTTCGACGACGAATACCTATACAGCTACGAAACCCGCCAGGGCCGATGGATTCCGCGTGGGCGTTGTACTGGCGTCAAGGCAACCGAGCGCTCCGAGTCGCTGAAGATCACAAACCAGACTACCGCCGATACGGTAACCCATAACGATCTCCGCTGTACCGCATGGACCGACTCATCTGACAGTATCATCCACTACTCGCTGATTGATGCAACGTCCGGGAGCGTATACACGGCCGATGCTTCCATCTCGGGAGGTACCCGGCCCAAGCTGGTTGCAGCCGGCAACGATATCCTGCTGTTCTACTATAAGGCAGCAGATACCTCGCTAAGGTGCAAGGTAATCAATACAGCAACACCATCTTCCGTTACTGACGGTACTCTGGCCCTTACAGATGTCTCCTCGAAGGTGGCCTTTGACGCGACCACGGCCCACGATGGCGGTGCGGCCCTTGTAGCGTACATCAGGAACAACGCAGGCAACAACGAAACTGTGGCCTTCTACGTACTACCCAACGGGGTCAAAGCCACTAACCTGGACACCCAGGACTATTCAGCCGAGGCTGTCCTAGACACGAGCGCCGACTCCGACGCGGACTCCCTAGCGGTGTCCACGGGCTCTACCTACATCTGGGTAGCTAATGCCGACTCGGGCGGGAATATCGCAGCTATGCGGAACCCGATTGAGTTGCTGGCGGCAAGCGTTGTTAAAGACGTCAAGGTAACCGCTACCGCAGGTCCGATCGCCGTTCAGGTCGATATGGTTACCGAGACCAAGGCCTGGGTCTTCCACAATACGACGAACCCCGGCCGGGTCAACATCTGCCAAGCGGACTCCTCGGGGACGTTACCCGCAGGGACCAACCTCTACGGTTTCAACGTCGCGAGTGGCGCCTTCTGGTACCGCGGGCACGCTTACTGTAACGTTGTCCGGGACAGCATCCTGCAGAGCTCGTACTTCCTGGTTTCCGACGACGGCCGCACGGTTATCGCCAAGACCGTACACAACCAGGCCCAGGGAGTGCCCTCGGTAAGCCCGTGTATTCCGAACGTGCACAAGGTCAATGGCGCCTCGGATGTGTACTCCTGGGCTGGGATCTTCCGGGCACGATTGAACACTTCCGGGGAAGCCGCAAACGACACGAAATCTGAGATCTACGCAGACACCGGTATCAAGGTTGTAACGTTCGATTTTTCCGCCCCGGACCGCTACCGGTTCGCCGAGGTCGGAGGCAGTACCTACATCAGCGGCGGAATCGTCTGGCAGTACGACGGTTACGACGTCTCCCCGGCCAGTCTGCTGCTGTACCCAGAGCCAGCCAATATCACGTTCGCGCAAGGGACGGCAGGCGCCCTTACTCAGACGGGGGTCTACTGGTACCGCAACTATTTCGAGAAGATCAGGAAAAACGGCGATCGCCTCAAGAGCAGCGCTATCGCAGACGCAGATCTGGCAGTTGACCCGGACGGTATCCTTACCGGTACTAACGACGAAATTACCGAAACCATTGAAACGTACGGCTTTGATGCGGATGTGTTCATTACTGCTTACCGAACCGCGGCAAACCCCGACATTACAGGCGGTTCGCAGTTCTACAGAGTAAGCTCAACCGACCCGGCCAGCAGCACCCCTAACGACTTTATCGAAAACTCGGTAGCTGCGGCGTCCGTAACCTTTAACGATCGGATGTCCGACGCCACCCTGGTGGATAACGAGCTCGATTACCTAGGCTCTGGTGAGCTGGATAACATCGATCCCCCGGCCTGCTCCGTTCTGGTCTCTGGCAAGGGCCGCGTCTTCATGGCGGGCTACGAGGACGGCTCTCTAGTCCGCTTTAGCAAGCTTCGGTTTCCCGGTCAACCGCTCGAGTTCAATGACGCGCTTACGGTGCAGTGCCCAGACGCAGGCGGGGCCATTACTGGCCTTGCTATTCTGGACCAATTCGTGGTGGTCTTCAAACAGGACCAAATCTACCTCTTTAGCGGCCCCGGCCCCAACAACCTCGGGCAGGGCACCTTCAGCGATGTTCAGCTCGTCACGTCCGATGTGGGCTGTTCGAACCAGCTCGGGATTGTAGAAACCCCGCTTGGCGTGATGTTCCCTTCCGATAAGGGGATTTACTTGCTGGGGCGCGATACCTCCGTGAAGTACATTGGGGCCGACGTCGAGGGTTACAACGCCACGATGGACATCCGGGCAGCCACACTAGTGAGCGATCAGAACCAGGTGCGGTTCCTAGATGCTTCGGGTAGAACCCTCGTGTTCGATTATCTGTTTGGGCAATGGACTACCTTCACCAACCACGAGGGCCTATCCGCCGTAAACTGGTCTGACCGGTACACCTACCTCCGTGACGATAATAAGGTTTACCAGGAAGACCCAGAGCTCTCCACGGATGCCGGCGCTTTCTACCAGCTGAGGGTAAAACTCGGTTGGGTCAAACCGCACGGCAACCAGGGCTACGGCCGGGTGCGAAAGGCCTTCCTGCTCGGCGATTACCAGAGCACCCACACCCTCAAATACAAGTTCCGCTACGATTATGAATCGAGGTCGGACACCGGCACTTTCGACCCTAGCACGATCGTGAATACCAACACCTACGGTTCTGGGACCTACGGTTATGGGGTCTACTCCGGCGAGGGCGGTACCGTCTACCAGTTTGAGGCGCCTTTGCCACGGCAAAAACTTAGCACCCTCCAGATCGAGTTCTGGGATGTTCCGGGAACCGATATCGGACCTTCCTACCAAGTAACCGACCTCACTCTCGAGGTTGCAACCAAGAAAGGCCCCAACAAGATGGAATCGGGCCGCACATCCGGGGCTACGGGCCCCAGCACGGTTTAATTTATGCCTAATTTCTTTGAAGCAGTTGGCGGAGCTCTTGGTTTCGATACGAGAAGTGGCCCAGAAAAGGACGCTGCGCGTCTTAAAGCGGCGAATGCTGGTATCAGCACGGATCCAAGCCTATTCCAGCTTCCCGGAGGGGCGCAACGCTCCCAGAACCTCACGAACTACGCTGGCCAAGCCGGTTTGCGCGGTTCCGACTTTCGCGGAGGCCAGCAGGACCTCCTGAAGCAGCTACAAGCCCAGAGCCGTGGGCAGGGTCCTTCCCTGGCGGCAATGCAGGCCCAGCAAGCGGGCAACCAGGGCCTAATGGCGCAACGGGCGATGGCTGCATCCGCGGCCCCCGGTCAGCAAGGCCTAGCAGCCCGACAAGCCGCTCAGCAGGGCGCTAACATCACGGGGTCCATCGCAGGTCAGTCCGCCATGGGCCGTGCCCAGGAGCAACTAGGGGCTCTGGGACAGCTCGGTGGGGCCCTTGGTCAATTCCGGCAACAGGATATCGGCCAGATGAGCGTGAACGACCAAGCCCGTAACGAAATGCTCAGGCAGGAACTCCAGAATGCCGGTATGCAGCAACAGGGTGGAATTGCCCAACAGCAATCACGTGACCAGCAGTTGGCGACACTCCTTGGCCAGCCTCAACAGCAGGGCTTCACCGATAAACTCATTAGCGGGGCAACCGGCCTCATCCCACTGTTCTAATGCCCCTGATTAGAGGAATTTGGTACGATCCCGAAACGGGCCAACCCGGCCCGCCCGAGCTGGCTCCCCAGCCGGAAAGCGCTCCTATGGCATCCGCGGACTTCAGCGGTCTGGGTGATCTAAGCGGTCAGATCGAGCAACAGGTTGCACCCATGCCGGTACCCGTTAATACCCAATCTGGGGTTCCGAGTACCCAATCTGGGCAGCCCGCTAGCTCCCTGATGAGTACCGCCCCGGTCGGCCCGGCTGCGGCAGCAATCCCGGGTCAGGTCGAGGCTGCGGTTGCGCCACAAGGGCCGGCTCCAACGGCTTCGGCGCCCGGTCCGAATATGTCTACCCCGGAAGGGGATGTTACAGCTCCGGCTCCGGGTGCAGACGTAGCCCCCGGAGAACCTCCCACCGAGGAGGGGCCTACCCAAAGCCGCTTCGAGCAGCAAACCTCCGAATTGACTGGGGGACTGCCAGATAAGCTCACCACCATCGAAAAAGCCACGGGTGCAGCCATCGATGCTCAGCAAATGCTGGTCGGCGAGGAGAACGAACTAAAAGCCCAGCTTGCAGTCAAACAGGCCGAACGGGACAAGACCCTTGCCGAGGGGGAGCAGAAGACGGCCGAAGCGCAACAAAACCTCTGGAACAACCTCACAAGCGAGGTCGAAGACAAGGAGCGCGAGCTTAAAGAGTTCGATTACGACCCGAAGAGGGTGTTCAACAATGCTAGCACGGGCGGAAAGATCGCCATGGCCTTGGCTCTGTTCATGGGTGGCTATAACCAGAGCAAAACCGGAGGCCGGAATCTCGCGCTGGAAACCTTCAACAACATGGTCACTAACGACATGGCCTCCCAGCGGGAGGAGTTCGCAGCCCTTCGCGTTAACGTAGAGAACAGCAAGGCTTCCCGCGCCGAAAAGATGGGGGCTCTCAACGAGCTCAACAAGAAGGAAGCTGTCGCCGAAGCTCTGAAGTGGACCGCAATCACCGGCCAGATCCAGGGCGCGATCGATATCACCCAGAACGCCCAGAAGATCCCGGAACTTGAGCTCCTACAGCAGGCTACCAACGAGAAGCGGGCCGAGGTCCTGGCCAACTACACCCAACGGGCCTTCGGTGCTCTTGAGCAGGTTCGCAGTAACATGGCCCAAGAGGCTAATGCTCGGTACGCCATTGAGGCACGAGCAGCCACGGCAGCATCGAAGGGGAAAGGCGGCGGCTCGGGTAGTGGGCCCGGAAAGGGCGGAGAATACGATCCGAACCAGGCCTTTAACGCCGAGCAGATCCGACGTAAGGATGCAGGGCTCCCGCTGCTCACGCCAAAGCAACAAGAGAAGTTTGTAACCGTCCAACTACTCGGGGCCGACGGCAAACCTCGTACTGGTTTCGTTCTCTCGGATAAGATTCCCGGCGGACAAAAACTTGAATTTACAAAAGATATAGTTAACGCAACCAATCTTATGAGGAATGGCGCAGATCTAGCCCGTAAGCTCCAAACCCGCGATGGTGTGTTTCGCTTTGACGAAAGAGGTTACCCGCTAGGCTTCACGGAGGAGGGGGCCAGGCTGGCCTCCGACTATTCGGCCGTGCTTACCGGTATGATTAAGCACAACAACATGGGCGCCTCCTTTACGAAGAACGAGCAGGAGATCCTCGAGCTAGCAATCGGCGGCAACCCGACAGCCATCAAACAGCTTGCTGCTAAAGCTCAAGGCGGTCAGCTCCTTCATTCAATGCGAAGGATCAACAGGGACACAACCGCCTGGATCAACACCCTGTCCGGTGAAAAGCTAAAGATCATGGCGGATTCCGAGCTCGCGGACGCGGCACCTCCCGGGCCGCCTCCGAAACACAGCGATCTTGCCAAAGCGGCACAAAAGGGTGACTCCGGGGCTATCGCTGAAATCAAAACCCGCTATGAAACGGGCACTGGTATCGGTGCGATCCGCGATGTTAGTGCCTACCAAAAGGCCCTCGAGATGAACAAAACCGTTCGCGACGTCGGGGCGCAGGGCAAAGGCGCGCACGAGGCGGTCCGTGGCGCCTTGCTGGCCTACGAGGATAAGGTAAAGGATGCAGCTCTCAAAAGCCTGGTTAAGGGTGGCGAAGCCGCCAAGATAATCGCTGAGATGGGCAAGCATAAAGGTCTCGATAACCCGGAGCGCATCAAGCTCGTCGAGAAACTAGCTGGTATTGCCGGCGCCGTTAGGCTGAAAGCCCCGAAGCACAAAGAAGAACAAGAAAGCCTACCGGTCGGGGCCCCCGTACCCTTCGATCCTAATAGCCTCTCTAGGAGATAATGCCGGGTAGAGTACTCATAAACCCCGCCGGGGCCGAAGAGTTCGTTGATGCCGCGGGGCTATCCAAGGCCCTATCTTCGGGCTATAAGGAGAGGGCCGGTGAGGGCGGGACACTGGTTGCGCCCACCGCTGGGGGTGTCTCCGTCTCGGCTACACCAGAACAGCTCGCCGAGCTGGAAGCACTGCGGGGTCCGGCCAACGTTACATCGGGGTCGGGGCAGGAGTTCGACCGCACCCGTGCCCGCACCAAGCAGGTCCAAGAAGATGCCCGCGGTAGTGGTGCGGAAACCGTCCTGGCGGGCGGCGCCAGCGCCCTGGATTCGTTCACTCTGGGCGGGTCCTCGAAACTGGCCGAGCTGGGCGGGGCCGACCTCGAGGAGCTCCAGGCCGTCAAAGAGGCACACCCCACGGTTTCCGCAGTATCTGGGATTGGTGGTGATGTAGCTGCGGCCCTCCTCAGCGGTGGAACCTCCCTGTTGGGGCGCACTGCGGCTCTGACCGTCCCCGGCATGATCGCGAAGGCCGGCGCCGCCGTCGGCAAGCTGGGTGGAAAGAGTAAGGTCGCAGCCAATGTCCTTACAGGAATAGCCGAGGGTTCCTTGTACTCGGGAGCCCAAGGCTTTCGGAACATTCTCCTCTCGGAAGATAAGGAGTTCACGGCCGAGGCAGTAATCGGTGAACTCGGGCCCGATATGCTCTTTAGTGGTGCCCTGGGCGGCGGGGTAGGCTTCGCAGCGAGCGCTCTCAGCAAAGCCGCCTCAGCTATTGGAAAAAGGGCCAAGGTTTCCCCCGCGGGCCTGGTCAACGAGGGTGAGGTCGCCGCGGCATACAACGGAGTTCGCTCCAACTTTGACGATATTGCAGCCTCCCTGGAGGGCCGCGCCGCTAAGGAGCACCTCGACCAGCTAAGTGGCCTCGGAAAGAAAGCCCCGGTATCCTCCAGCTCGGATGATCTCATCAAGGCCAACGCCAAGGCCGGGGAAATCCGTTCCGCCGAAGAACTAGCCGAGATGAAGAAGGTCCTCAGCCCCGAGGCCTACGAAGCGGTTGCTCGGCAGAACTTCAATAAGACCGGCGGCTTTAAGAAACCGGCTAAGGCCCCCGCACCAGGGAGTACCGCCCTGGACGACCTGGGCAAGATCTATGACGATCCGGCGTTTCACAGGGGAGCCGAGTTCCAGAAGCTAGGCCGCGACAAAGTCATTCGTGAAGTACTCCCTCCGAACGTCTTTCAGAAACTTTCTGATGATTTCACCGAGCTTCGCCGGTCACTGCCCCCTAGCACGGGGGATCTTTCGAAGTTGAGCGCGGGCAAGTTTGAGCGCTTTGCTAAGAAATACGATGATCTTCTTGACCAGGCGGATGCCGCAGGCCTAACGCTGCCCAAGTTCGAGATCGGCACGGTCCGTCCCGGCCTGAAAACCTCCGATGCACTCGGGCTAGCCGAGGAAGCCGGAATCACCGGTTATCTCCCTAAGCAGGTAGCGACCCAGGACC
>Ga0137432_1000584_pt1 | contig 17520 bp, 16 predicted proteins | sample EasRivERMZT820_2_FD_102337 | JGI IMG/M metagenome (GOLD analysis project Ga0137432, IMG submission 102337) | Soil microbial communities from meander-bound floodplain in the East River, Colorado, USA - East River MetaG ERMZT820_2 | ecosystem: Environmental > Terrestrial > Soil > Floodplain ...
CGGCGGCGCCTCCGGCGGGCAGTGCACGAGGTAGCACAGGAGACAGATCGGCGCGTCGTGGCCGGGCCACACCGGATAGACGCGCACGTCCGCCCCGCAGTAGACGCAGGTCACGGGCGGCGCGTCGGGCGTGAGACCGACAACGATCGGTGCTGGTAGGCTCTCGAGCTCGCGCATACTCCCCTCCTGTCCAAGCCAGGCGCAGCCAGTCGGCCGCGCGTCGTTAGCTCGCTTTGAGAGGTTTTTGCTCGCGTGATCGGATCGCCGCTTTCGCGGGGCGCCGGGCGCGGGTCGTCGCGAAGCCGTGCGGCTTGTGCGGTTGCTCGCCGCGCGTGCGGGTCAGGTCCGCGGCGATGTCATCCCGGCGCCAGCGATACGGGTAGGTATCCCACGGCCGCGGCGAGAACGTCCCGTTCTGTAACCGGCGCCGAATCGTGGCGACGGACACGCGGTAGACGGCGGCAAGATCGGGCAAGAGCAGGATGACAGGCAACGACAGCAGATCGGTCACGACCGGCGGTTTCATTGACAGATAGCCCCTTCCCACAAGGCCGAAACGCGGGGAGCGTCGCGCGGCACTGCGCTTTCTTAGTCAGTGGATCGAAGAGGTAGGTTTTATGTTGGGTCGAGAATTATGTCAAATTTTCTGATCAATTTAGATTAGAATTAGGCGCGAATAACTGATATGGCCCGCACTCATAAACGGATTCCAATTGCCCCCGGTATTTGTCGCGAAAATCAGCAGCTAATCGCCGAGGTCCGCTTCGGGAGCTCCCGCGACGGCACCCAGGTCCGCCGCCGACAGGCGTTCCCGCTCGGGACACCGGTCAACGTCATGATCGCGTGGCAGCACGGGGCGAAGCGCGATCTACTCACGGCTCGCCCCACGGCCGCCAAAGGGTCGCTGGCCGCCGATATTCCCGTCTATCTCCGGACGCTGCCGGAGGGCAAGTACCGCACCGAAAGCGCGTGGGTGCTGCACCACTGGAGCGTGTCGCCCCTGGGTCCGAGGGCCAGGGCCGCGATCGTCCGCCTGGACCTGCTGGCGCAGATCTCCCGCTGGTTAGAGGCGGGGGTGGCCGTGGCCTCCGTCAACAAGCGCCTCTCCCGGTTGCGCAAGCTGTACCACGCCCTGGACGGCCTGGAGACGCCGGCCCCGACCGACGCGATCAAGTTCCTCCGTGAACCGGAGCAGGAGCCGCGCGACATTCCCGTCAGAATCGTCCGGTTGATCTTGGATTCGCTGCCCGGGCATGGACGCGCCGAGCGCGGTGAGCGCCGGCCCGCGGTGGGCGTGACCAAGATCCGGTTGCGCGTCATGGCGTGGACGGGCATCCCGCCAGCGACCCTCAGGCGCATTCGACCGCGGGACCTTGATCTGACCAGCGCCCGGATCTATTTGCGCCCCAGGCGCAAAGGGAAGGGCGCAGACGGGGCGTGGGTCGCGCTCCTCCCGCCGGCCGTGGACGCGCTGCAGGACTTTGCCGCCGCCGGCCTGTTCGGGAAGCCGTACTCCAATTCGAGCACCGGGAAATCGTGGCGCGTCGGGATTGCCCGGGCCGCCACCGCCGCCGCCCGCTACGCCCAGGAGAGCGGCGACCCGTCCTGGGTCACGGAGCTCGAGTGCTTGCCGCCCCGGTGCAAGCCCTACGATCTGCGGCATTCGTTCGGATCGGAAATGTATCGACGCACCGGAGACATCCGGGCCGTCTCAGAACTCTTACAGCACGCCACCCTCGAAATGACGAAACGCTACACGCGCGGCGCCGTGTCCGAGCGCGTCACGGACGCCGTCCGCCAGGCGTCCGCCACTTATACAACCGTCCCGACCCTGCCGGCGGCGCCGGCGATTCGACTGGTCAGAAAGAAGGCCTAATCATGGCGAAGCTCCGTACCGTCGCCGACATCCAGACCGTCCAGAAAGTCATCATCAAACTGCGCGGCACCGTCGCCATTTCCCGCGACTATCCACAAGGCGGAGAAGTCAACCGCAGGCTGGTCAATACGACGGTCGCGTCGTGGGCGGAAGAAATGGCGAGCGCGTTGAAGGCCGCCGAGAACGGACCGCCCGTCCCGAGCCGGCTCGTGAAGAAAGCGTAATGGCCAGGACTTTCGCTGTGTGTCCCCGCCCCAATCCCCGCCCCACGATTTCTTGCTTCGCGTATTTACGCCTAATTCTGCGTATTCGTGATTACGCCATGGGGCGGAGGATCGCGCGGTCGATCGCCGTAAGTGGTTGATTTAATTGGTGCGCCCGGCCCGATTTGAACGGGCGACCCCCGCCTTAGGAGGGCGGTGGCGTCATAGCTAACTGCCTATTTCTAAAGCAGTTAGAGAAGGGGTCGCCCCAAGGGGTCGCCCCAATGTGCCTATTTCGGCCTATTTCTAGAGGCGAAAGTGGAAGTGAAAAGCCCTGCCTCAGCACGGCAGCGGTCGGATATTCGCCTCGTGCGGCGAGACGGCGGGTCCTGAGTAGACGTTTGGCTCCCGCCAAAATACTTACCGGTCGCGTGTGACGTGGCCCGTCACATTCTGAGGCGGTCCGTGTTGGCCTGGTTGTTGCTCGTTCTGGAAGCATGATGACGCGTGTACTGGCAATGAGTGTGGCACTCCTGGTGATGACAACGGCCGGTCTGGCGGCCGATAACAAGGTGGCGGTCTACCTCGTCCAGCCCCCGGCCCCAGCGGGATTTCAGGACCCGGCCATCTTGCAACGGATCGCCTCGACGCGTGATCTGCGCGAGCGGATCAAGTGGGCGTGGCGCAAGGACATCGTCCTGGTGGACCGCCGCGAGGACGCCGAGGTGGTCGTCGAAGTGATCGACCGCGCGGCGCACGTGGCCGAGAAGGTCGTCATGGTCAAAGTGACGGTCGGCGAGTACACCACGGCGTTCCAGGGGCGCAGTGAGACGAGCGAGATCGAGGCCAACTGGACACACGCCGCGTGGGATGCGGCGAAACAGTTGGGCGCGTTCATCCGCGCCAACCACCAGAGACTCAAGAAGTAAGCGGTCGGATATTCAGACCTCCGCGTTGCGAACGCGGCGCAAATTGCAATTTCCCTAAGGTTTTTGCGGGTTTCTGACCGAGCGGGAACAATACGTGAATGGAATCACGGGTTTTTACGTCGATTCGGTGGCGGCCGAGGCGCCCGCCCACTGCTGATACACCCGCCGCCAGTCGTGCGTGTTGTTCTGACTCTTCGAGGCCGTAATTGATCGGACGAGCAGGATCCCGCCGCTCTCGGACCCGGTATCGACTTGGGTGATCAAGTAGTCGCCGGCGAGGAGCCGTGAGAACGAGGCGATCGTCATCGTCTGCCCTGGGTGGAACCCGAGCGCCCTGGTCTGGAGCCGGACGATCTCGTCCTTACTCGCGATCTTGGCGGCGAGGAGCGCCTCCGCGTAGCCCTGCGCCGACACGTCGGTAATCACCGCGGTGACGTTCTCGACGTGCTCCCAGAGGCCGAGGTCGGCGATCTCGCCGGCGTCCTCGGCCATCCCGGCCGGAATAAAGAGGCCGTCGTACGGGAAGTCGAACGCCACGCCGGCGGCGACTGGCCCCGAGCGGCGATGGATCGTGTGCGCGATCGGATCGTATTCCCAGAGAAAGCCCGGCGGCGATTCGACGCCACCGATCGACTCGGTCGTACTCGTGGCCGGGTACTGGATCACGCCTTGCGCCACCGCGCCATCGACGAAGTACGGATACGGGCCGTTGACCACGTAGGTCACCGGCCAGACGTTGGTTGTGCCGTCGCCCGTGTAGTGATCGATGTGACCAGGCACCGGAATCGGATCGCCCGTGAGGATCACCCGGTTGGCGTACCCGTTCTGTAGTTGCCGCTCGACCGTGATGTCGCCGGTGAGGAGCTCCGGGTTCGTGGCCTCGTCGTAGTTGGCCGGCGCCAGCACGTCCCCCGGCGCCCAGGCGCGGAGCCGGTTCTCGAAGTCGATCGACTGCAGGTACCCGACTGACGACGCTAGAGTTTTGTTGACCGCATCGCCGCGGGATCGCGTGAAGGTCGCGGCGGGCAGCGCCGGCCCCGCCACTTGATCGGGATGGAGCGTCACATCCACCTCGGCGTAGTAGTCAGTGACGAGCGTGGCGAAGGCGGCGCCGATCGTCTCGGCCCCGTCCTGGCTGATGGCCGCGGTAATGACGCGCCGGGCCGCGGAGAGCTCGTAGCTGGTCGCCTGGATCTCGACGACGAGATCAGTCGCACTCGGCCCGGTCAGCCCCCGCTCGCGTGTCCCCGTGACGACGCCGCCGAAAATCCGCACGCCGTTCTCCGTCACGACCACCGGCTGCCCGAGCGAGAAGCGGGCGAACACGGGGGTGGCGCCCACGAGATCGCGCGCCGTCGTGCCACTCGGATCGTCGAGCGGCCAGTACGCGGACGCCCCATCGGCGAGGACGGCCGCCTGATAGGCGGAGGGCGGCGCGGGATCCGAGAACACGTCGGCGATCATCGTGTCCGGCGCGTCGATCGTTTCCTGAATCCGGAACGTCGCCAGGAGCGGCGTGACCTCCGTCTCGCCGATCCCGATCACGTAGACGGGCGGCCCCGGCGTCCCCGTCGAGACGACGACATCGACCGCCGATCCCGGCGAGACACTCGCGCCGGCCGCGGGCGACTGACTGATCACCAGGCCCGCCGCGACCGTGTCGGAGGTCGCCGTGGTGACCGTGCCGGTCGTCAGGCCCGCCGCCACGAGCAGCGCGTCGGCCGCCGCTTCCGTCTCGCCCACGACATCGGGCACGGTGACGGTGACGGGCGCCCCCGGCTTGAACGCGACGAGCGCACAGGCGACGAACGCCGATCCGGCCCCCCAGGCCCAGATCGCGCTGGGCGTCGTGCCGGTCGCCGCGCCCACGTCCCGGCTATCCACTTCGCCCGTTTGGGAGGCCGTCCGCGCCTCGGCCTCCTCCGTCCAGGCCGTGGGCAAGCCGCCGACCGTCAGCGAGGACACCGTGAGCGCCAAGGCGACCGCGGCCACTTGCAGACTGTCGGTGCCCGTCAACGCCGCCGTCGCGCCCGTCGCGCCGCCGACTGAGGTCGTCGAGGCGCCCACCGTTTGATCGACGATCAGGCCGACGCCGACGCCGCTCACTTCGATCGCGACGCCGACGCGCAGGACACTGGCGCCCGTGACCGTGACCGTGAACGACGCGCCGGTCGCGGTGATCGCCGGGCAGTACCACACGGCCACGCCGCGCCCCCCGCTAGCGTTGTTCTGCGCGTGCGCGAGGCTGTAGCTGTTCCCCGCACTATCGACGCAGGTCGTCACGAGCGCCGTCGCGCTATTGCCTGAGACGACGACGACGACCCCGCGGCCCAGGACCGGCGGCGTCGCGAACACGAGCGCGATCGACGTGCTGGCCGTCGTCGTGACGGCCGTGGCACGTTGGACCCGCACGAGCGCGGACGCCGGCGCCGCGGGCAGAAACACGGCCGTGACCACCGCGTTGTTCGCCGGCGCGCCCGTCCAGGCCCACGTCGGATCGATCGCCGCCGCCGTCGTCTGGACGAGATAGCCCAGATCGCCCAGCACGTTCACGCTGGCCCCATAGGGCACCGTGAGCCGCGTGAAGCCGGAGGGCGTGAGCGTATTGGTCGCCGCCGCCCCCGCCATGCGGCCCGTGAGGACGAGCGCCCCATTGGCCGCGGGCGTGACACTGCCGCTCGCCAGCGGCGATGACGCCCCGGTGGCGCCGGACTCCGTCTGATAGCTGGCGACGCCCGAAAACGCGGTGACGATGATCGCGGGAAAGCTGCTGGCGCCGGTGACCGTGAACGTATGGCCGGAACCGACGATGGGCGCGAAGCAGGCGTAGAACCGGGTCGAGAAGGAGCCGGACACGCGGGTGGTCAGCGGCGCCCACGCATTGCCCTTTGAGTCCGTCACGGTGAGCGCGGACGTGACATAGCCGACATGTAGGACGAGCAGCGTGGCGCCCGTGGTATCGATCGCGCTCGTCGTGCCGCCCCCGGCCGGGCCGGCCTTGGTGACTGAGGCGACAAACGCGATCGCCATCCCTTAGCCGCGCGCCAGCCCGAGCCGCCGCACTTCCCCCGGAAGGAACGGCGCGACGATCCGCGACAGTTGTCGGCCGTCAGCCTCGACGATCACGGTCATCATCCCGCCGCCGAGCGCCGCGGCGCCGCCGCCGCCCGTCACCGTCGCGTTCGCGTCACCGCGCGGGACGACCGCCTCCCACCCGTGCAGAATGACCGGCGTGCCCTTCCCGAAATTGACGAAGCCGTCCGTGCCCTTCGCGTACTCGGGCGCCAGGCCACCACCAATCCGATCGTTGGGCCGTGGCACGTTCTCCGGCGTCGCCATCGTATGCGTCCACCGGACTTCCCCCTCAATCCTCGGCTGGGGGATGTCCGCGATGGACTGCGCGAGATCACGCGAGATCGCCGCCGTGAGCTTCTTCACTTCCTCGATCAACGCCTTGAACCCGTCGCTCATCGTCATCGCGAACGAGATCCCGGAGTCCTCGAGGTCGGTGATCGCGTTCCCGTTCTCATCGAGGAGCGTCCCGGCTCTCACGAACGCCTCGAGCATCGGCCGCATCGCGGACGGCACTTCCATCCCCATCGCGAGCGCGTCTGTGACGTACGCGTTGACCGCGTCCGCCATCCGCGTCGTGATCGCGACCGAGTCGATCCCGGCTTCGTTGAGCAGCCGGAAATCGCGGTAGAGCTCTTGCGCCTTCTTGTCGAGCTCGCTCCGCTGCATGGCCGGCCCGAGCTCCTCGAGCTCGAAGCCGTACTTCTGGACCGTCTCGGCCAGGAGCGCCACCGCGCCCTGCTGGTACTCGAAGGCGGCATTGAGGTCTTCCATCGCCCGCGAGATTTCGCCGCCGGTATTCGCTTCCATCAAGGCGTTGATGTTCGTCCCGGCCCGCTTCGCTGCATCACTCAAGGCCTGGACGCCGCCGGCCGCGAGGATCGCCTGCGTCTTCATTTCCTTGAGTTCGTGACTCTTGGCCGCTTCGTTGTGGAGCCCGCGGACGTAGCCCGCGACCGCGCCGGCGGCCAGGCCGAATGGCCCGAGGGCGCCCGTCACCATCCCAAACCCCATCGCCGCGCCCGACAGCGTGGACTCGAGGAGACTCGCGTTCTCGGTCATCGCGAGAAATTGCGCCGCCGCCCCGGCGATCGCCGTCGCCGTCCCCGCGACGCCCTTCACGATGTCCCCGCCCGGCTTGAACTGGCCCATCGCATCGCCGAACAGGATCGCCGACTGTTTGCCGGCGTCGAGCCCGGCGACGACCCCGCCCAGGCTGGCGAGGATCTCCCCGAACCCCCCGCCCGTCTGCCGGCCGAGCGCCGTGAACGCCGTGGCGACGTTCTTAATCGAGGCCTCGTACTTCTCCATCAACGTCAAGGCTGGCGGCAGCGACATCGTCACGCCCCGGCCGAGATTGATCACCGCGCTGTTGATCGGCGGCAGGATCTCGGCGAGCGAGTACAAGTGCTCTTTGAACCGCACGACGCCTTCGCCGGCCTTCGCGGTCGCCTGCCAGATGTCGTACATGACCTTCGGCGCCATCCGGCCCATCGCCTGATACGTCCCGATCGCCTCCTCCATCACCGCGTTGATGTTCGCCTTTTGCTTCGCGGTCATCTGCTCGATCGGGATCGACTGGCGCAAAGCCTCGAGGTAGAGCTGGGCTTTGCCGATCGCGCCCGATCCGCCCGTGCCGCCGAAACTGTTCACAAGGTCATCGAGCGCGTCATCGTGCTTCTTGAGCGCCGCGGAATAGGCGTCCTCGGCCCGCTTCGCCTCCGCGAGTACCTTGGCGTGCGCCTCGAGCCCCTTCTTCCGCGCGTCTTCTTTGTCTTTCAGTTCCTTCGCAATCTGCGCCGTCGTCTTCATGCCGGCATTGACGGCGTCACCGTGCGACGCCACCGGCCCCAGCGCCGTGGCCAGACCCGTCGCCGCCGTCCCCGCGGCCTCGAGGCTGTTGACGTAGTCGGCCACGTCGCTGCCGCCGGTAAATTGCGCCTTCAGCCCCTTGCCCATGATCGTGAAGAAATTGCCCCACGACGAGAACAGCGCTTGCGAGTTCTTCATCACCCCCGCGAGCATGTCGCCGGAGATGATGATCACGTGGTCTTTGAACTTGCCCCAGGCGTCTTCGGCATCGGCGAGCCGTTTGATCGTCTCGTCGCTCATCGTCTTTTGGGCGTCCGTGGCCTCAACAATGCCGTCCCGGATCCCGCCGATCACTTGCTTGGCACTCGGCCCGAGGATCCCGAGCGCGAGGTCGTACTGGAGCGTTTCGTCCTTCACCGCCGAAAGCGCTTTGAGGACTTCCTTGTAGGCGTCTTCCATCTTCATCGAGCGGAGCGCCTCGCCCGAGAGCCCGATATTCTTCAGCAGCGCGTCGTACGCGGGATCACTCTTTTCGAGGTCGGCCGTGACGCTCTGGATGCTTTTCCCGAGCGCCTCGGTCGTGATGCCGCTGTCTCTGGCCGCGCCCTTCCACTTCTGCACGGCCTGCGTCGAGAAGCCCCATTGATTGCCGAGATCCTTGACCGCACTCGCCGCATCGAACACCGAGCCCACGAAGCCGACGACGGCATCGACCGAGAACGCGATCCCCACCGCGCCGGCGATCTTCGTCAGCGAGCCCAGCCAATCGACCGACGCCTTATTCGCGCCCTTGGTCGCATCGGCCATCTGCTGGATGTCTTTCGGGACTTCCTTGCCGAGCCGCTTGAGTTTCTCCACCGCCTCGGTCGCCGTCGCGGCGACCTTCGCGAGCTCCTTGTCGGTGAGCTTCGCGTAATTCTCCACGTCGCCAATGGCTTTCGCCATCAACGCCGCTTCTTGGACGATCTTCTGTCCAGAGAACTGCTGCGCCATCGCGTTGAGCTTCGTGCCGGCCTTCTCCGCGCCGCCCCCGAACTCCTTGAGCTTCACTTCGGCCTTGTCCACGGCGTCGTAGAAGGAGGAGAAGTTCGCCGTGAAGGTGGCAGAGAGGGCCATCAGTTACTTTCGGGACTTCGCCGCTTCGGCGCTCAAGGTCTCGACCAAGACGCTGTACACGTCCACGGGGAGATCGAGGAGGTCGTCATACGTCCAGCCCATGATCCGGCAGATATACAGATCGCTTACGGTGCGTTCACGCCAGCCGGGAGTTTTTTTTCCTGCTCTCGCGCCTCGGTCATCGCGCTGTCGTGCGCCTGAATCGCCTCGAGGATCTCGCGCAGCGATTCGGGTGTCTGGTTCCGCAGTGCCGCAAAGACGAACGGATACGAGGCGTCCCGGATCTTGATCGGCTTGTCGTCGGCGTCCGTGATCGACCAGTCGAGCAGATAGCTCACCGCCTGCGCGATCCCGAGATGCTCGAGGTCGAGCTCCGGCCGCTCGCCCGATCGCATCGTCCCGGCTTTGATGACCTTCGCGTGCGCGTCGCGTTCTTCGCCGGCCGTCAAGTGCTTGCGCACCAGCAGCCAGTCGCCGCCGGTCAGGTCCAGACGGACTTCTTCCTGTTTCCGATAGCGCGATCCCATGTCGTCCTTTCAGGGTTTGAAGACCCGGCCGGTCAGCCGGCCGCCGGAGACGGTCACGTCCGCGAGCGCCCGGTACGTCGGCGCCCCGTCCGCGTACTGGATCTCGAGGGTCAAGGGCGACTGGGTGATCCGGAAGCCGTCCACGTCCTCGACCGCCGCCGAGATCCAGCCGCCCTCAATCGTCCAGGCGCCGAGCCGCGCGGCCCGCTGATAGCCGAGCCGGACTACGGCCGCGGCGCCCTGGAACGTGACCCGCTGAGACCCGACCGTCGCCACGACGACGCCCTACGCGGCGACGCCGGCCGCCCAGGCCGTCCCGTTCCAGAAGGCGCTCGACCCGTCGCCGAGCCGCACGTACTGGCCCGTCGTCCACGCACTCGACGGCGTCGCCGTGACGGCCGCGAGCCCCGCGAGGTTCGCGGGCGCCATCGCGCCGGCCGGCGTGAACGATCCCGGCGTGCTCGTGGCACTCGCGCCCGTGGCCGCGACCATTGACGTCCGCGTCCAGGCGCCGTTGGCGACAAACGTCCCATCGATCGTGACGGCACTCGTCACGCCGCCCTTGATCGACGCATCGAGCCACGCCGGCCCTTCCCAGCCCACGTTCGAGGTCGTGGACGGATAGAACGCCAGGTAGCAGCCGGTGAGCGAATCAGCGAGGTCGAACACGGTATCGTCGAGCCGATCCCAGAACGCCGTGAACGTGCCTGACAAGTCCTTCAAACCGACGACGTACCGCTTGTTGCTGTCGCCGAGGCTCGTGGTCTCGACTTTGTCGGTGACCATCGAGAGGTTGTATTCGCTGATGTTCCCGATCGCCACGTACGTCCCGCCCGCGGTGAGCTTCGCCGCGATGACGCCTTCTTTCCCGTGCGTCCCTGGATTGTTGGTTGGAGCCGCTGGAGCTGGCATGAGAACCCCCTGACGCTTTCCTGACTGTCAATCGGTTACGCGGCGATCGCCGAGGTTGTGACAGTCAACCCGGCCCGCTCCACAATATCCACCAGCGCCGCCACCATCACGCGACGACGTAACGGCGCGATCGTCGCAAACAGTGGGCGCTTCGGCATCGAGCCCGTCTCCTTGCCGACCTTCCACCCGGGTGGGTTCTTCCGGGTTTTAATGCGGCCTTGCCCCGTATACGCCCGCGGTTTCGAGCCGTGCTCGTAGATCCAGGCGTGCGGCGCCGTACTAAACACCCGCACCTTGATCCCGCCCACCACATCGCTCTCTATCACCGTCCGCACATGCGACTTGAGACTCCCGGTCGGCCCCATCGGATACTGGCCGATGACATCGACCGCCATCTGCTCCGCCTGCGCCTGGACGATCACGGCCGCTTCGCGCTGGAGATCCGCCGGCAGCTTCTTGAGCGCCGCGCGCAGCTCGTCGAGCCCTTTGATCTCCAACTTCGCGTTCATGCCGGCACCCGGAGCGCGTAATGCGCCGCGATCTCGGCGGGCGTCAAAGCCCGCGGGTAGATCGCCACGTCTTGCAGCGTCCCAGGCCGGGCCGCAACGATGGTGCTTAAACCGATCGTTAATCCGACACTCGAACTGGTATCCACGATCGCCAACGCGGACGTGTTCGCTAGCGCACCGTCGAGATACCACCTAAGCATCGCCCCGTCGTAGGTGACCACGTAGTGATGCCAGCCCTCGTTATCGACATACACGGGGTCCGAATTGAAACTCGCGATCCCGAAGTACGTACACACTCCACGATGATTGGTGGCGAAGGCCTGGCTGTTTCCAAACGCGAAACAGCCCGTACTGAATCCATCCCGCGCGAGGATGGCCACCGTGCCATCTGGCGTCATCGTGCGGAAGGCCCACGCCTCGAAACTATGCCCAGCTTGAATTGATGGCATGGGCAGGACCGCGATCTTTCCCGTCGCCCCGTCGAACGTCATCGCCCGACTATCGGCGGTCACCCCCGGCTGATCGAGCGTCACGCCGCCGCTAATCGTCCCGTCATACGTGCCCATGAGATCCCTCGCCGTCGTCCCACTCGGATCGTCGAGCGGCCAGTACGCGCTCGCGCCATCGGCGATCACCTGCGACTGATATGCCGGCGTCACCGTCACGATCGCCGGCGCCGAGACGACCGCCCCGTACGCATTCGAGACCCGCACCGCGTACGTCGCCGTCGCCTCGAGCGGCCCCGTCACATAAAACTGATCGTCCATGCCGGGAAGGTCCGCGCCGGCCTCGAGCCACTGATAGAACAGCGGCAGGGCGCCGGACGCTTCCACCGTGAGCGTCACCGACTCGCCGGCCCCGATCGTCACCGACGCCGGCCCGACGACGATCGCGGGCGGGCTGACGACCGGCGCCCCGCCCGGCGTCGTCCCGCGGCCCACGACCTCGACCGCCGTCACCTGAATCTCTTTGTGGCGTTCGTCGAGGTCATGCACCGACTGGACCTGAAACGTCCGGCCCTCGAACACGATCTGGGTTTCGAGCCCGATGCCCGGATGAAACCGGCCGCGAATGAAGAACGCCGCGAGGCCGTCGCTGACTTGCGCCGCCGGTTGCAGCGAGCACGCCCACGTCGCCGGATCGAGCACGACGGCGGGATGCGCGAGCGTCACCAGATGCCGGTAGGATCCGATCCCCATCGCTACGCCAGCCCCGGATCGCGATAGAAGGCCAGCCCGTTCTGGAGTTCCTTCCAGATAATCGCTTCCGCGCGATTGTTCGCCAGATCGTCGCCGCGGTTTTCGTAGCCATGCGCCAGCAGGTTCAGGATGGCGTGCTTCACGTACAGGGGCGCGGTCGCCGGCGTCCAGGTCGCATCGGCCGCCGGCCCCAGATACGCGAGGATCCGCTCCTCCGCCGCGGCGAGTTTCTGCGCCACCTCGGCGTCATGCGCGGTGTCGGTGATGTAGAGGTGCGCCTTCGCTTCCGCGAGCGTCAGGAGCGGCCCGTCCAGCGTGACGCGCGAATAACTCAGCGTCACGACGCCTCCCCGTCCGGCGTCGCCGTGGCCAAAACGGTCGGACTTGCTGGCGGGGCCGGCGCCGTGACGCCAAGGTCGCGATTGGCCAATGCCTCGAGCGAGACGTACTGCTGCTGCAGGTACGGCGTGTCGCCGCCGGGTACCGGCCCGAGGCCAAAGTACTTCCGCCGCGCTTCGTTGGGCGTCATCGCCCCGGCGCCGATCGCGTCGTGCGCCGCCTTCGTCTTCGTGGCGGTATCCATCCAGATCAGATCGTCGAGGTCGAACTCCGTCCCGTACGGCGCCGGCAGTTCGAGCCCCGCATCCATCAGCACTTCGATCGCGGTGAGATGCGTCTGGAGACACTGACTGTGGTACTGGAGCGTGGACGCTTCACTGTTCGCGTACGGTGGCTGCTGCGAGCTATCGACCATCGAGATCGGGACGCCGAAACAGCCGGCGATTGTTTTCGCCGTCATGCCGAGCTGCGCCGTCAGTTCCGCATCGACCGCCGTCGAGCCGACCGCTTCGTACTGGAGGTGACTGCCGAGAAACGCCGTCGCGCCCGGCCCCAGCGCCTTCCACTTCGTGCTGAGCCGCTCGAGCGTCGCCTGGTCGAGTTCCTGCGCCCCGGCCGGCGGCATCATCACCCCGGACGGCTGCCCGCCGGCGGAGAAGAACGCCGTACTGGCCGATTGGATGGCGTTCCCCTGCGACGCCGCGCCGCCGCAGGCGTAGAGCGGCGAGAGGCCCACCAGCGGATGAAAGGCGCAGTTCCAGCGATCGTGAATGATCTCCCGCGCCGGGACCACGAGCGGCCCGCCCGTCGAGAGGATCCCGGCGAGTTCGTTCACCTGGAGCTCGTAGTAGACCGCGCCCTCCGGCGAGACGAGCGGCTTCACGCGACACGGATCCAGCACATAGAGCGCCGTCACCACGCCGCGAGCGTCGCGGTCTTTGAGGACGTAGGTGTTGCCCCACAAGAGCTTCGAGATCATCCACGTCTCGAAGAACTGCGCCGGCGTCTGGTAGCGATTCGGCGCGCGCAGCACCGGCGAGAACGCCGGGCTCGTCGTCTCGTGCCAGATGCCGTTCCCGTCCACGGCCATCAACCGGAGCGGCAGTTTCCCGACGTCGGTGGCAATCAGGGACACGCAGCGAAAGACGACCGGATTGGCCAGCGCCGTCTCGAGACGGAGCTCCTGGTTGTTCTGCCAGGCGCCCGTATACGGCTCGCGGACAATCGGCAGCCACGCGCCGGTCCCCGCTTGGGGTGTGGCGGCCCCCGGCGAGAACACGGCGCGCAGACTCGCGCGAATCGTCCCGAGCACCGACACCCGCTACCCCTTGGCGCGGCCGCCGCTGGTTTCCACTGAGACCGTCGTCCCGGACGGCGCCGGCCACGCGGTCGCGGTGAGGTACTTCACGGCGTTGGCGTTCGCTTTCGCCCAGTTGATGAACCGCTCCGCCCGCAGGCCGATCGTGTTGGTCTGCCAGAGCGACACGTACACCGTGGTCGCATCGGCCGGGGACGCCGGCGCGCTGTCCATCTGCAAGGACGCTTCCTGCGACGCATCGATCGTCACGCCGCCCTCATCGGCGTAGAGGATCTGATTGGGCTGGAGCGCGATCACGTTCGTGCCGGCCGCCTGGCTGGTGATGAACGTCAGCCCCTTGTAACTGCCGCCGTTGACCGTGACGCCCGGGAACTCCGGCGATCCGTCGAGGTTCGATCGGAACGTCAGGCTCAAGGCATTAGACGCGCTCATGATGAACGTCACGCCCGCGACGCTGATGCTGTTCGTGGCGAAGTGATTGATCAGCCCGAGGATGTCGGCGACTGGATTGGTCGTCGCCGCCGCCGTGGGCGCGCCGTTCGTGATCGAGGCCGGGTTGACGCCCGCGACCGCGGCCACGGCGGGATCGATGAACTGGCTATCGAGGAACTGCGCGATCCCCGCGACCATGTCCTGCCGCACCAGCGCCTCCGCGGACGGGTTCGACAGCATCACGAGTTCCCGCGTCAGCACGATAATCCCCGCCGCCTTCGACACGCCGAGTGAGGTGGAACTGAAGGCCAGCTTGGTCACCGGCTTGGGTTTCGCCTCGCCCACCCACCCGTACGTCCCGCCCGCGGTCTGGGTCGGCACCTTCGTGTTGAACGGGACATTTCGCAGCCCCGGAATCTTGCCGAGAATCGTCGCCGGCCGCAGGAGCTCGATGAACTCGTTGCTGATGTTCTGATTGACGAGCGGACTCGCCCAGGTCGCATCGGTCACCGTGCCGGGCGCGACCGCGGCTTTGAGGTAGAGCCCCACTTCCGGCGTGGAGTCGTCCCAGCGTTTCGCGTACTCGACCGCGTCGCGGATATTGCCCTTGCAGACGAGCTGGGCGCAGGCGGCGCGGACAAACGCGGTCCCGAGCGGCACGTTCGCCTTGACCGAGACGGACGGGTACGTCACCTTCGCCACCGGCGCCGGCGGGACCGGCACCGCGGCCGTGATCTGGAGTTTCTCGTGATCGCGCCAGCGCCCGAGATCCGCGTCGATCGACTTGACCTGGACCGACAGCCCGTCGTGCTCCTCGGCCTGTTCCGTTTCGCCGAGCGTCTTGCCCTCCCCGGCCGCGGCTTCCATGATCTCCGTCATCCGGGCCGCGAGCGCGGCGCGCTTGTTCTCGAGGTTCTGAATGTGTTCCGCGGTCGTGGGCTTGGACATAGCTGGCGCCCCCTTGGCGCGCTGGACGGAGAGCGATTTGACCGAGAGGATGGTCGCCCCGACATTCGCCGGAATCGTCACGAGCGACAGTTCGCAGATTTCGGATTTCGTGATGCGCCGGGCGCCGGATTTCAGATACTCGACGCCATCGGCCAGGATGCGATGGCCAATCGAGACGCCCGTGATCACGCCCGCCTTGATGCACGCCCAGGCGTCATCGACCCGCGACTTGAGCGGACTCGGCTCCTCGAGCGCCGGGAGGATCGCCTCGAAGAGGATCCCGTTCTTCGTCGCCGTCAGCGTCACCGAGCCGATCGGCTGTCGGGGATCGTGGTGGAAGAGCAGCGGGACGGGATTTTTGAACGTGGCGCCGGCCGGATCGTAGAGGTCGCCCTGGCGATCGAGTTCCGGCGTCGAGGCGATCCCAGAAAAGCGCCGCGCGCCGGAATCGACCGCTTTTATTTCCAGCAGGGAGTACGCACGATCCACAGCGGGAAAAGTGAAGCACCCGCCGCCATAACTCGCCTACTTTTCAGTACAGGAACGCTAGCCGACGCCCCAGAGCGACGCCAACCGCGCCAGCCAGAGCAGGAGCCCGATCACAATCACCACCCGAATCACCAGGCGGAACGGCTGCGGCATCGGGACGTAGGTTTCAATCAGATACACGGCCAGCCCGAGTATCACCAACACAATCACGACCGTGATCAGCGTCGAAATCATCGGACCCTCCAGTTGGGTCTGACAGGGGAGGTCAGACCTTCCGCGGCTTGCACGCTTCCTCGACCACCCGACGTAACCACGCCGCCACCGGCAACCGTTCCCGATCCGCCTCTTGTTTCGTCCGATCGTATTGCTTCGTCGTCAGCCGGAACGACACGGCCACCGACGAATCATCCTCCGCCAGCCGCGGCCGACGCGGCGCCCTCATGTGACCACCAGCATGGAGTAACTCGGCGCCTTAACCACCGCCTGCCGATCCATCAGATCGACCGCCATCACCAGCGCGACGACGGCGTCAATCCGTTCCGTCGAGACCGTCTTACTCGGCTTGAGGTTCCCGGCCGGATCCGTCTCGACCGCCACATTGGACACGCACCAGCGGAGCACCGGATGCCCGTCATGCCGGAGCCGCCGGCCCAGAATCGCCGCCTCGAGCGACTTGGTCGGCGCCGACAGACTCGCGAACCCCTGCCGCATCGAGACGCACGTAAACCCGTCCTGCTGGCCAAGCTTGGTCACCAGGTCGGTCGCGTTCCACGGATCGAACGCCAGCATCTGGACGGAGAACTCCTGCGCCCACTCGCGGAGCGCCGCCCGAATCAGGTCGTAATCCACGACCGATCCCGGCGTCGCCGTGATCATGCCCGTTTTCGCCCATTCGTCATACGGGACGTGGTCGCGCCGGGACCGCTCCCGGATCCGGTCCGCCGGCACGAAGCACTTCGCCAAGACATCGAACCCGCCGCCGGCGTCGTCCGGAAACACCGCCACGATCGCCGTCAGGTCGGTCGTCGCACTGAGATCCATCCCGATCAGGCAGCGCCGGCCCCGCAGCGCCGACCGGTCGATCGGCCGCTGGCAGGCGTCCCACGCCGTCATCTGGATCCACCGCGCCGCCTGCTCCGTCCACTGGTTGAGATACAGCCGCCGGAAGTTGTTCTCCTGCGCCGGGATCTCCTGCGCCCGCGCACACATCGTCCGCATCTCCTCGAGGCTGCGAAAGTCACCCAGCGCGGGATTCGCCTTGCGCCAGACCTTCTCGCTCGTCCAGTCGGCGTCCGGCGGCGCCTCGTAGAGAATCGGCAGGAACGACGGATCGAGATCCGGGTGCTCGAGCACCTTTTTCCCGTGCTGATACAGCTCGTAGAGAATCGAATGCCGATCGTACCCAGCGGTCGAGATCACCAGCATCCCCGGCTGTGTCCGCGCCCCCATCGACGTAGACAGCACATCGAACAGCCGCCGATCGGGCGCCGCATGGAGCTCGTCATAAATCACCCACGAGGGATTGAACCCGTGCTTACTGTACGCCTCCGCTGAAATCGCGCGATAGAAACTGCCGCTCGACTTATGGACGATCCGCTTATGGGATTCGACGATGTAGCACGCCTCCGCCAGGGCGGGATCGTTGCGAACCATCTGGGCCGCAACGCCGAACACCAAGCCGGCCTGGTCCCGATCCGCCGCGGCCGAGTAGACTTCGGCGCCCGTCTCGCCGTCTGCCATGAGCGCGTAGAGCGCGACCGCCGCGGCCAGTTCTGTCTTGCCGTTCTTTCTCGGGAGCATCAGCAGGCACGTCCGGTACTGGCGCAGCCGGTCCCGCCG
>Ga0137432_1000585_pt1 | contig 17464 bp, 23 predicted proteins | sample EasRivERMZT820_2_FD_102337 | JGI IMG/M metagenome (GOLD analysis project Ga0137432, IMG submission 102337) | Soil microbial communities from meander-bound floodplain in the East River, Colorado, USA - East River MetaG ERMZT820_2 | ecosystem: Environmental > Terrestrial > Soil > Floodplain ...
CGCGAGCACCGCGGCGAGAAACGCCGGCAGGCGCACGACGCCGGCCAGGCCGTAGTAGATGACGAACAGCTGGAGCAGCAACGGCGTGCCGCGCACGACTTCGATGTATATCGTCGCTGAGAGGCGTAGCCAACCGGAGCCGTAGACGCGCGCCGAGGCGAGCGCCAGGCCCACGATGACTGCCAGCGCCATCGACAGCGCCGACACCGCCAGGGTCACGCCCGCCGCGCGGGCCAGCGACGGGAGATAGGCGATCACTCGCGCTGTCCCTGCGGCGCGCGGAGTCTGATCCGCCACGCCGCCCCGCAGCACGCGCTCGAACAGCACGCCCTGGCTTGGGTCCCACACATCCCAGCGCCGGAGAATCTGCTCCAGGCTGCCGTCGCGCATCGCTTCGCGCAGCACCGCGTCCACCGAGTCGCGCAGCGCTGCATTGCTCTGGGCGAGCACGCCGACGTAGTGACCGGCGGCAACGGCATGAGGAAGAATGACGAATGCCTGATCTCCCAACCGCCTGAGCGCGCGCTGCGCGATGATGTGGTCGAGCAGGACGGCATCTACACGCCCACTGACCAGGTCTGTGTAAGGATGCACGTCGTCGTCGTAGGAAACCGCGACGACCCCAGTCGAGTCGTGTGCCGCGAGCAGCAGGTCGTAGGCGATCGTCGCGCCCAGCGTCGCGACACGGCGCCCACGCAGATCGGCCAGCGTGCGAATGCGTTCGCGATCCGCCGGCCGCACCGCCAGGACCTCTCGAAACTCGAAGTAGGGCAGGGTGACCGCGTGACGGGCGCGACGCGTGGGAGTGTCCTCGACCCCGGAGAGGCCGATGTCGAAGTCGCCGCGTTCGACCGACTGATCGATGCTGGCCCACTGTACCTGAACGAAGCGCGCCAACCGGCGGCCGAGGCCGCGCGCGATGCGCTCGGCGACTTCGACGTCGAAGCCACGCACCCGTAAGGGGTTGGCGGGGTCAGCCTCGACAAATGGCGCGCCGCCCTCGGCATCTCCGCCCCAGACGAGCACGGAGTCGGCACCGGAGCCCTGGGGGGGGGCGCTGAGGCTCAATAAGAGGAAGCAGGCCGCGATCAAGGCGTATAAGCTACGCCGCAGTCTGAAACCTCGTAGCCACACGACCCGTCGGGTTCCAACACACCATGCGATTCAAACCTTCGGTCTGGTTTCCTATCTCGGCCATTCTGGCCGGCATCAATGTTGTCGCCATTGCGTTTGCCGCGGGCGAACCGTGGCATGCCATGTCTCACGGCGCCCTTGCCGTGGCGTTCGGGCTGTGGGCCCAGCGGCTGAAGCAGCGCCGAGACGCGGGCCGGGAGCAGCAGACGATTCAAGCTCCTGACGCCGAGCGCATGGAGATTCTCGAAGAGGAGCTCGCCAGATTGCGGAATGAATTGAGTGAGGCGCAGGAGCGCCTCGATTTCACGGAGCGGATGCTGGCGCAGCGCCCCCAGCAGGGTCAGCAGCGCGTGGAGCCGCGCCCATGACGGCGCGCAAATCTCCTCGCCGGCGCAAACCACAAGCTCCTGAACCGGAACCCGTGGCGGAAACGCCAACTCACGAAGTCGTTGTCCACCGCTCCGCTTCCCCGGCGGCGCCTTTCCTTTCCGAGCTGGTCGATACCCTACGGGCGGTTGCCGGGCGGATGATCGACCTCGCCGATGCGGCTGCCGAAGCCGTGACCAGGCGTCTCGAGGGCCGAACGTAGCCGCCACGCATCGTCAGCACATACATTTGAAGGGATGCCTGACGACTACACGGCTAAGCTGCGCGCGCTCCTAGAGCAATACGCCGCGCGCAGCGCCAAGGCCAGCGCCCAAGTGCCGGAGGATCAAGCCGACCGTCGGATGTGCGGGGAGCGCCTGCATTCGATCGTGCGTCCGGTGCTCGATGCGCTCATGGCCGAGCTGAAGAACGCGGGGCACGATGCTTCCGTCCGCGAGCATATCGAGCGCGACGACGCCTACCCCAGTGTCGCCCTTTCATTCACTCCGCACAAAGGGCTCGCGTCCGCACTCATCTTTCGCTACGACCCGCGCCACGGCATCGTGGTGCAGCGCGAGGTCAAACAAGCTCCCTGGAAGGGCCGCCCGCCCACCGGGTCGGGAGACCGGACCGGCACGATCGGAATTACCGCGGTTTCCACGGCCTGGGTCGAGACCAAGAGCCTGAGCTTCATCGAGGCCGTCCTGAAGGCAAACTGACGGTGGTCCGTGTACGTCCCGTGAAGAAGGAAGACGCGCCGACCTGGCAGCGCATGCGCGACGCGCTCTGGCCCGACTACGCCTCCACGTGGCACGCGGACGAGATCGCGCAGTTTTTCGCGGGCAAGTTGTCGATGCCGCTCGCCGTCCTGATCGCCGAGGACGAGGCCGGCAAGCAGCTCGGATTCGCCGAGCTCTCGATTCGAAACTACGCGGAAGACTGTGTCACCGATCGGGTCGCGTACCTGGAAGGGTGGTACGTCGTCCCGGGCGCGCGCCGAAACGGGGTGGGGCGTGCGCTGATCGCCGCGGCGGAGCAATGGGCGAGGCAACAAGGTTGTACGGAGTTCGGCTCGGATGCCGTCATCGACAACGAGATCAGCGCGGCAGCGCATCGCGCATTGGGATTCACAGAGACGGTACAGATCCGCTGCTTTCGCAAGCAGCTGCCGGCGGGTAAGACCTTGTTGTGATCGCCATCCCGAACATCGGACCGCGTGGTCAGGTGCAGCGGCGTCGATTCGGATTCATCGCGCTCGGTGCAGCCGCGCTGCTCATGGTCCTCCTGATGATCCTGGGCGCACCGCGCGCCTGGCGACTCCTCGCGTTGCTGCCGCTCTGGCTGAGCGCGCTCGGATTCTTTCAGGCAAGAGACAAAACCTGAGTCCGGCTCGCAGCGCGCGGTCAGCGCGACATGGATGACGGGGCGTGTGCAATCGAACAGCCCGCTGAGCTGGCGCAGGTTCGGCGTCAGGCGCTGTGGGTCCATGTGAAGTCTTTGGCGACTGCCGCGGTAGTGACAGCCCTTCTGATCATGGTATAGCTTCCGGAGTGCGATCGTCGGTCCGGGTCGTTCCGCTGGTGGCGCTGCTCTGCGCCTGCGCGCCGAGGGTGCAGCCGGCTGGTCTTCAGCCCGTCGTGACCGACCGGCTCTACTTCGGCCGCAATATCGGCAACACACTCGGCGTGACAGATTCGGCCTGGGCCGTATTCGTCCGTGAGGTGGTGGACGCGCGGCTGGACGGGTTCACGTTCTGGACGGCGCAAGGCGCATGGCGGGGACGCGACGGGCGGCCCGTGCGCGAGCCGAGTTTTGTGCTGGAAGTCGTCCATCCGGAGCGCTCGGCGACCGCCGATTCAGCGATCGTGGCAATCATCGTCGAGTACAAGCGCAGGTTCAATCAGGAATCGGTCCTGCGCGTGGTGACGAACGGGCGTGCGAGTTTCTGATGGAACGACGCGAGCTGATCCAGTGGCTGGTCGCCACCGCCGGACTCCCCTGGCTCGAGTCGCTCGCGCCCCACGATCTCCTCGCGCTCGGCCGCGATGTCCATCGGCGGGGCGCTACCGGTCGCGCCCTCGGCGCGCACGCGCTCCAGACCGTGACGCTCGCGGCTGAACGAATCATTCCCGCCACGGACACGCCGGGCGCGACTGATGCCGGGGTCGGCGCGTTCATCGACAAGATGCTCGCGGATTGGCACACGCCGGCCGAGCGCGACCGGTTTCTTGCGGGGCTGCCCGAGCTCGACGCGCGGTGTCGCGCTCGCGCCGGCAAGGATTTCGTTGATTGCGCGGCAGCCGATCAGGTAGCCGTGCTCACGGCGCTCGACGACGAGGCACGCTCCGCGACGTCGCGCGAGCATTGGTTCGCGCGGCTCAAATACCTCACCGTCTACGGCTACTGCACGTCCGAGCCGGGAATGCGCGCGCTCGGACTGTTCCCAGTCCCCTGGCGCTATGATGGCTGTGCTCCAGTCACGCGCTGATTTCGACGCGATCGTCGTCGGCTCCGGAATGACCGGCGGTTGGGCGGCGAAAGAGCTCACAGAGCTCGGCTTGCGCACGCTGGTGCTCGAGGCGGGCCGCCCGATCGTGCCGGAACGGGACTACGTGGAGCACACACCACCGTGGGAAATGCCGTTCCGCGGGTTGGGTGATCGACGCGCGACCCTTGCGCGGCAGTCCACGCAACGGAACTCGGTGTCATTCGACGAGCTGAGTCACGTGTTCTGGACCGACGACGTCGACAATCCCTACAGCACACCCGCCGATCGCCCGTTCCACTGGTTTCGGGCGCGTCAGGTCGGTGGCAAGTCGATCATCTGGGGACGCCAGGTCTACCGCTGGAGCGATCTCGATTTCGAAGCCAACCAGCGCGACGGGGTCGCGGTCGATTGGACGATTCGCTACGCCGATCTCGCGCCCTGGTACGATCACGTGGAGCGATTCATCGGCGTGAGCGGCCAGATCGAAGGGTTGGCTCATCTTCCCGACGGGCAGTTCCTGCCTCCAATGGATCTGAACTGTGTCGAGCGGCACGTGCGGGAACGGATGCGGGAGCGGTTTGGACGCGAACGGATCCTGACGATCGGACGCGTCGCCAACCTGACGACGACTCACAACGGCCGGGCGGCCTGTCACTACTGTGGACCTTGCCATCGCGGGTGCATCACGCGGTCGTATTTCAGCAGTGTCAACGCGACCTTGCCGGCGGCACGCGCCACCGGACGGCTCACACTCCGGCCCTACAGCATTGTGCGTGGCCTGGTCTACGACTCGAGCAGGAATCGCATCACCGGCGTGCGGATCGTTGACGCGCAGACCAAAGCCGAGCGCGAGTACACCGGCAGGATCGTCTTTCTCTGTGCCTCGGCACTCGAGAGTGCCCGCATTCTGCTCAACTCGAGGGTCGGGAATTCGAGCGACCAAGTCGGCCGCAACATCATGGATCACATCAAGTGGGGCGGGGCAACCGGGCAATTCGATGGCTGGAGCGACCGGCGCGAGATCGGCGATCGTCCCAACGGTATCTACGTGCCGCGATTCCGGAACGTCAGTTCGCGTCACTCGGGTTTCATCCGCGGCTATGGCTTTCAGGGAGCCGCGGATCGTCCGGGTTGGCGTTCCGCGCTACGCGCTCCGGGCATCGGCGCCGCGTTCAAGCAGCGACTCAACGACCTGGGTCCCTGGTCCATGAGCTTCTGGGGGTTCGGCGAAATGCTGCCGAGCGCGGACAACCGGGCGACCATTCACCCGACGCTCGTCGACAAGTGGGGTATTCCTTCGCTTCATATCGACTGCCGCTGGGGCGAAAACGACCTCGCAATCCATCGCGACATGAACGTCACCGCGGCGGAATTGCTCGAAGCGGCGGGCGCGACGAACATCGACCACCCGAACGGCCCCAGTACTCCCGGTGGGACCAATCATGAGATGGGAACGGCGCGCATGGGGCGGGATCCGAAGACGTCGGTGCTGAACAGCTGGAATCAGGCGTGGGACGTGCCGAACCTGTTCGTCACCGATGGCGCGGCGATGACGTCGAGCGGCTGTCAGAACCCGTCGCTGACATACATGGCGCTCACCGCCCGTGCCTGCCATCACGCCGTGGACCTCCTCAAACGCAAGGAGCTGTAGCGTGCGATTCGTTTGCTCGCTGGTGGTGTTCTCTCTCGTAGGTGCCCACGCCCCACGCACCACGCACGCACAACAGCAACGGACCTACGCCAACCCGATCGACATCGATTACCGCTACAACTTCGAGCAGAAGAACCAGGGGGGGGGCATCTCGTATCGCTCAGGCGCCGACCCGGTCATCGTGGTGCACCGCGGCGCGTATTACCTGTTCGAGACGATCGGTGATGGCTTCTGGCGCTCTACAGATCTCGGCGCCTGGGAGCACATCACGCCGTCGCGCTGGCCGCTGACCGACATCGTCGCTCCCGCCGCCCTCTCGGTGCGCGACACGATCTACCTTCTGCCCAGTATTACGAGCCCGCTGCCGATTCTCATGCTCACTGAACCGGCGAGCGGGCGCGTCGAGTTCTACAACCGGCTGCTCCCGTGGCTGCCGATGGCGCGCCACCGCGAAACCGAGCAGCTCGCGCGTCCCGATTCAGTGCAGCCGGGCCCCTGGGATCCCGCGTTCTTTCACGATCCCGACACCGAGCGCTGGTTCATGTATTGGAACTCGTCCAACGCGTATCCGCTGCACGCGATCGAGCTCGACAAGACCAAGCAGCTCGCGTACATGGGAACGCCCAAGTGGCTGTTCGGGCTGCAGCCGGAGCTGCACGGCTGGGAGCGGTTCGGACGGGATCACCGTGATTCCACGATCAAGCCGTTCATGGAGGGCGCGTGGATGACCAAGCACGGCGGCCGCTACTACCTCCAGTACGGCGCGCCGGGGACCGAGTACAACGTCTATGCCAATGGTGTCTACATCGGCACCGATCCGCTCGGCCCATTCACATATGCGCCGTACAATCCGGTCGCGTACAAACCCGGCGGCTTCGTGCAGGGTGCCGGGCACGGCAACACGTTCCAGGACCTCCACGGGAACTGGTGGAACACCGGCACGCCGTGGATCGGCGTGAACTGGAATTTCGAGCGGCGGATCGGGCTGCATCCCACCGGCTTCGACGGGGACGGCCAGATGTACACGGACACGCGGTTCGGCGACTTTCCGCACTGGCTGCCGACGAAGCAATGGCAACGCAGCGAAGAGCTGTTCACCGGCTGGATGCTGCTCTCGTATCGCAAGCCGGTGACGGCGTCGTCGGCGCGGGACAGCTTTCCCGCGACCAATATCGTCGATGAGAATCCGCGCACGTTCTGGGTCGCGAGCCAGAATCGTCCAAGCGAGTGGCTCACGATCGATCTCGGCGGCACCTACGAGCTGAAGGCGATCCAGGTGAACTTCGCCGACTACAAGTCAGGCCTGTTCGGCACCGATTCGACCGTCGTGACGCGATTCCGCATCCGGTCGTCGCTCGATGGACGTCAGTGGGCGACAGTCGGTGACTTGTCTCAGGAAACCCGCGACCGGCCCAACGCCTATCTCGAATTGCCCACGCATACCGCCCGTTACGTACGCTATGAGCACATACACGTGGGAGCCGCCAACCTGGCGATCAGTGACATCCGCGTGTTCGGTACCGGCTCGCAGAAGCGCCCCCCCTCCACCCCGTCAGGGCTCACCGCGCGGCGCCAGGCGGACGAGCGCAATGCGGTGATCACGTGGAAGCCGGTTCGTGGTGCCGTGGGCTACAACATCCGGTGGGGAATCGCGCCGTCGAAGCTGTACCAGACGTACCAGTGGTTTGCCGATCAGGGGACCACGCTCGAGCTGCGCGCGCTCACGGTGGGGCAGGCGTACTGGGCGGCGATCGAGAGCTTCGATGAGAACGGCGTTTCGACGCTTAGCACGCCCGTCCAGATTCGCTAGATTGGCGCCATGACCTCCCAGCGCGTGGCCATCATCGTGGGCGCAGCCGGGTCCCTCGTGCTGCTGCTCTACGCCGGCCGCTCCAACACGCATCTGCTGATCACGCTGGGCTTCATTGTCTGGGTGCTTGCTCCGTTCGCGCTGCTCGCGCTGGCCGAGCGGCGGTCGGGGAGTTGGTCCCCCCTCGCGCGGACGACGCTTCGCGCCATGGCGCTGATCATCGCGGCGGGCTCGCTCGGGATCTACGGCTATCGCGCGGCGTTTCCGCCGCGCTCCACGGGCGCGTTTCTGTTCGTCATCACTCCACCGGTGTGTGTCGCGCTGTTGCTGATCGCGCTGGCCATCGCCTCGATGGCTTCACGTCCATCACGAAAGGAGTCGCTGTGAGCTGGCAACTCGGAGCAATCGTCATCGTCGTGTTGGTGATCGTGCTGTTCGTCGTCCGGCGGAAAAAAGGTCCAGGCGGGGCAGGGCCCACCCCCTGAGTCGACTCGCTCTCGCCGGGATCGCGCTGCTGCTGGGTCTCCGCGGCAGCGCGCCGCCCCAGGAATCGTGGATGCTCGGCCCGTTCACCAAGCCGAGCCAGGTCAATCCCGTCATCACACCCAATCCCGTTGCGCGCTTTCGCTCGCCCATCAACGACAGCGTCGTCGCGTGGGAGGCGTACGCCACGTTCAATCCGGCCGCCGTCGTCAAAGACGGCAGGGTATTCGTGCTCTATCGGGCCGAGGACGCCAGCGGGCGCGAGCAGATTGGTGGGCATACATCGCGACTCGGCCTGGCCGAGAGCAGTGACGGGCTGCACTTCACACGTCGCGCCACCCCGGTGCTCTATCCCGACACCGACGCCCAGCGCTCCAATGAGTGGCCGGGAGGCGTGGAGGATCCACGCATCGTCGAGACCGAAGACGGCACGTACGTGCTCACCTACACCCAGTGGAACCGCGACGTCCCGCGCCTGGCGGTGGCGACATCGCGCGACCTAATGACCTGGAGCAAGCATGGGCCGGCGTTCGCCAAAGCGGCCGGCGGCAAGTACCTGCGCACGGAATCCAAGTCCGGCGCGATCCTCGCGCGGTTGGTTGGCGAACGGCTCGTCGCGACACGCGTGAACGGGAGGTACTGGATGTACTTCGGCGTTCCGGACATCCGCATCGCGACGTCAGAGAACCTGATCGATTGGACGCCGCTGGAAGATGCTGATGGCAATGCGGTTAAGGTGCTTTCGCCCCGTCCCGGGTATTTCGATTCCTGGCTCGTGGAAGGCGGCCCGCCGGCCATTCTGACCAGTCACGGGATCGTGCTCCTGTACAATGCCGGCAACAGTAGGACTCACGGAGATTCGACGTTGCCCGCGCGGGTCTACACGGGCGGGCAGGCGCTATTCGATGCGCGCAATCCGGTGAAACTGTTGCAGCGATCCAACACTCCATTCATTCGGCCGACCGAGTCCTACGAACGGACGGGGCAATACGTCGAGGGTACGACCTTCGTGCAGGGTCTCGTCCGTTTCAAAAACCGGTGGTATCTCTATTACGGCACGGCCGACTCCCGCGTCGCCGTTGCTGTGTCTGAGCGATAGCACCCAGCCGCACCACCTCAATTCCGTGGAGGCAGTATGCGAGCCGTGTCTGTGTGTGCCGTACTCGCTCTCGCCGCCTGTGTCGATCAGGCCCCGACGAGCACCGCCAGTAGCGCCAGCCGCACCCCGTCGTTCTCCGTTACGCAGGAAGCCAACCCGATCGTGTTCAACGTCCTGCTCCGCGCCGAGAACGAGCCCAACGGGGCGAGCACCTCGGAGTCGAAGGGCCATGCGCAGGTCAAAGTGTACGATGACGGCACGATCGAGTTCACGTTCACGATCAACAACAAAAGCGGCGAGACGTACAACCGGGCGCATATTCACAAGGCTGCTGCGGGCGCGAACGGGGGGATCCATTGGGACTTCCTCGAAGCAGGGATTCCAGTCGCCTCGATCAGCGATCAGCCGTCGCAGCTGCGCGGCGTGGCGCGGGCACGAACGGGCACGAACGTCGCGATCGTGAGCGATCTGCTCGCGAATCCGGCCGGGTACTATGTCAACGTGCACAGCACCGCGTTCCCGGGCGGCGCAGTCAGAGGCCAGCTCGAGTAATCGGTTTTTTCGACAGGCTGAAGCCTGCGCTCGGCAGACGCTGCCCTTAAGGGCAATGTTTGTCGAGCGCACCCTTTAGGGTGTGAATAAACGAGAACGTGCCATGAAACTTGCTCCGGTCAAAGTCGGCATCGTCGGCTCGCGGTTCCAGGCCGACTGCATCGCGAGCGCGGTGAAAGCGAATCCCGACGTCGCCGAGCTGATCGCCGTTGCCTCGCCGACGAAAGGCAATGCCGCCGCGTTCGCTAAGCGTCATGGCGTTCCCCACGCCTATAGCGACTATGGCGAGCTGCTGAAGAACCCCGAGATCGAGATGATCTCGATCACGGCCCCCAATCGCCTGCACGCGCAGGTCACGATCGACGCGGCGCGCGCCGGCAAGCACGTCGTATGCGAAAAGCCCCTGTGTGTCACGCTCGAGGAAGCCGACGCCATGATCGAGGCGTGCGCGAAAGCCGGCGTGCTGCTGCTCTACGCCGAGGAGCTGTTCTTTGCCCCGAAGTACGTCAAAGCGAAGCAGATGGCGGACGAAGGCGCGTTCGGTCGAATCCACTTGGTGAAGCAGGGTGAAAAGCATTCCGGACCGCACTCGGACTGGTTCTGGGACGTCGAGCAATCAGGTGGCGGCGCGGTGATGGACCTCGGCTGTCACGGGATCGCCTTCTGCTGGTGGTTCCTGGGCAAGCAGAAGATCAAGAGCGTGTACTCGCAGATGTCGACACAGGTTCATCAGAACAAGACCAAGGGCGAAGACGAAGCGATCACCATTCTCGAGTTCGAGAACGGCGCCGTCGGCATGGTCGAAAGCAGCTGGAACCGGCCAGGTGGCATGGACGATTCGATCGAAGTGTTCGGCGACAAGGGCCAGACCTACGCGGACATGCTGATGGGCAACGCGCTGCCGACGTACTCCGAGGTCGGATTCGGCTACGCGGTGGAGAAGGCCGCGAGCACGAAAGGGTGGACGTATCCCGTGTTCGAGGAGCACTGGAATTACGGCTTCCCGCAGGAGATGCGGCACTTCGCGCGCTGCGTCCGTGGGAAGGAGACGCCGATCGCCGATGGCGAAACAGGCCGCGTGGTGCAGGAAGTGCTGTACGCGGCGTATGCCTCGGCGGGTGAAGGGAGGAAGATCGCGTTGCCATTCAGGCCCAAAGGAGTAACGAAGCCAATCAATCTCTGGAAGAAGGCCACATGATGCGTTCTCCATATCTCGCCGTGCTCATATCCATGATCACTGCCGCACCCGCATTCGCACAGAACCAAGGTTCCGTTCCGCGCGCGATCGCGCTGCCGGATACGATGGGCGCGAACTTTGCCGCGGCGGACTCCCTCACGGGCAAAAGCGGACCCACGGACTACGATTTCCTGATCGGCACGTGGCGGTTCACGTTCCAGGCGCGGCGTCGCGATGGCACATTCACTCCCTCCTTCACCGGGCATTGGGTCTTTACGAAGAAGCAGACGGGGGGCCAGGGCGTGCTCATTGAGGACCACTGGCGGCCGGACGACATCACCCAAACGTGGGACGCCGGCACCTGGACGTACCGCGCGTACAACCCGGAGCGCACGATCTGGGAGATGCGGGGCATCAACACCAATGTCGGCTCATGGCTGCCGGGACTCATGTGGAGCGCCGGCGCTGACCGACTCCTCATCGAGTGGTATGGGCCCATGCTGGTCCGGTTTCGTTATTTCGCCATCGCGCCGGAGAAGTTTCTGTGGCGCGCCGATGCGACGTTCGATCGCGGCCAAACGTGGATCCGGGACTACTGGACGATGGAAGTGCACCGCATCTCGCGGTGAGGGTCCCGCGCGTCGGCATACTGCTGCTCCTCGCAGCCTGCTCGTCCCCGCCCCCCCGCCAGCAGCCGGAGACGCCGGAGGCAAATTGGCGAGTGGCCGGCGGTGAGCCGGGCAACTCACGCTACTCCTCGCTCGCGCAGATTAACACCACCAACGTCACGCAGCTCCGCGTGGCATGGATCTACCATACCAAAGACCTGCCGGCAGACCGCGGTGAGATTCAGGCGACGCCGATCGTGGTGGACGGCGTGCTGTACACGACAACGCCCGCGCTGGCGGTGGTTGCGCTCCGCGCTGAGAACGGCCGCCAGATCTGGCGATTCGACCCACGCGCCACACACGACGCACGACGCACGGATTTGACTCACGTGAACCGCGGCGTTGTCTACTGGGCCGACAGCAGCGACCGCCGGATCTTCTTCAGCGCGGGACGCCGCCTCTACGCGCTCGACGCGCGCACCGGCCGCCCGATTCCCACGTTCGGTGATTCGGGCTCGATCGATCTCGCCACCGGGCTCTCGCGCGACATCGGAGACGCCTACCTCGTCGCCACGAGTCCCGGAGCGATCTACAAAGACTTGCTGATTCAGGGCATGCGCGTGGGTGAAGAGGAGGGCTCGGCCCCTGGTGACGTACGCGCCTACGACGTCCGCACGGGCGCAATCCGATGGACATTCCACACCATTCCGCATCCCGGTGAATTCGGTCACGACACCTGGCCTCCGAACGCCTGGCGTACTGCGGGTGGCGCAAACAGCTGGGCGGGGATGAGCGTCGATACCGCGCGCGGCATCGTCTACGTGCCGACCGGCTCGGCGACGCCCGACTTCTACGGCGGTGACCGGCTGGGCGCGAATCTGTTCGCGAATTCGCTGCTGGCTCTCGATGCCGGCACCGGCAAGCGGCTTTGGCATTTCCAGACCGTGCACCACGATCTGTGGGACCGGGATCTTCCCACAGCGCCGAATCTCCTGACCGTGACACGCGGAGGCACCCGTGTGGATGCCGCCGCGCAGATCACCAAGAGCGGGTTCGTGTTCCTGTTCGATCGTGTGTCCGGCAAGCCCCTGTTCGACATTGAGGAGCGCCGCGTCCTGCCCTCCGACCTTCGCGGTGAGCGTGCCTGGCCCACGCAGCCGATTCCATCCAAGCCGGTGCCGTTTGCGCGTCAGTCGATCACCGAAGCGGATGTCACCGATCTCGCGCGATTCCGCGCGCTCAACCGCGGTGGGTTCTACACGCCGCCGAGCCGGGAAGGGACGATCGTGCTCCCCGGCTTCGACGGTGGCGGCGAGTGGGGCGGGGCGGCGGTGGATCCTGAAAGCGCTGTTCTCTACGTCAACGCGAGCGACGTGCCCTGGATTGCCGCGATGCGGGAATCGGCCAGCATTCCGCCGAGCACCGGCGCGCCGCGCACCGGCGCATCCGTTTACGCCGGCACGTGCGCCGCCTGTCACGACAACCGCACGCGCGGGGCCCCTTCACTCGCGGGGGTTGCGCAGCGTCTCTCGCGCGACGAGGTGCGCGGCATCATCGATTGGGGCCGCGGCTTCATGCCCTCGTTCGCGGGTCTCCGACGAGCGGAGAAGCGTGCGGTACTCGAGCACCTCGGCTATCCGCCGGTTTCGGACACGGGGCACTACGCATGGGAACGGACCAGCGCGACGCTCGCACCCTATGAGTTCGTCGGATACGAGCGCTGGCGCGATAGCGGCGGATACCCCGCCGTGAAGCCGCCCTGGGGCACGCTGAGCGCGATCGACCTCAACACCGGCGAGTATCGCTGGCGGATCCCTCTGGGCGAATTCGCCGAGCTCAAGGCGCGCGGTATCCCGACAACGGGGACCGAGCTGTACGGAGGGCCGATTGTGACCCGCGGTGGCCTCGTGTTCATCGCCGCGAGCCAGGACGCCAAGTTTCGCGCATTCGACAAGAACACCGGTGCGCTGCTCTGGGAGGTCGAGCTGCCCGCGCCGGGGTACGCGACGCCGAGCACCTATGCAGTGAGAGGAAAGCAGTTCGTGGTGGTGGCGGCGGGTGGTGGTAAGCTCGGCTCGAAGTCCAGCGACACCTTCGTCGCCTTTGCGTTGCCGTAGCCTTATGACGTCTTGGGCGCTGTGACGCGCAACTGACGAAGCGGGGTATCTCTAGTAGACCGATTCCAGGGTTGCCGTCGTGTCCACCCGCGCCTCGCCGATTCTGCTATTGTCGCTCCTCACCGCCTCTGCGTGCGGGGAGCATCTGCCGGTCTCTCCCTTCGAGCACCTCCGGCCTGTGTGTCACCAGACCTATGAGTTTAGCAACTACGGGTGCGCGGTGATCAGTGGCCAGGTGGTCGGCGCCCGCGGCCAACCGCTCCGCTCCGTTGACATCTTCACGATCGGGACCGGGGGCAACTACGACACCCCCTACACACTCACGGATGCGGCCGGCGAGTTCAGCCTTCAGATCCATCGGTACGACCCTCCCGGCGTCGATAGCGGGTCAGCATGGGTTCGAGCCACCGTGTTCCTCGCCGGCACTCCGACCCATGTCGACAGTGTGTTCGTGCGATTCCGTCTCGCACCGGTCGGACAGATCCCTGATACGGCGCGAGCGGTCGTCACGTTGGATGTGCCGTGATGCTCAAACGAGCAGTGCTAGCAGTCTCGTTCGCCACCGCCGGTCTCCTGGTGAGCTGCGAGGGAGTGTGCGGCTGCTTGGCCCCACCCGCAGCCGAGGTTGTGTACGGTAGAGTCGAGTCCGCGACTGGAAGCGGTATCCCGACCGCGGTGGTGCTCTACCGGTTAGCGCTCGATACCGTTTGTGTTTATGACGACCTGTCGTCTAGGTGGGGGGAGATCGACGTCGGAGCCGAAGGCCGGTTCCACGATGCGATTTATGTTGGCTACGATGCTGGGCGGATGTGTCTTGAGCTACGCGCCTTCGATCCGGCTGCTGGCAAGGCCGACACAACGGCCATCCTCATCTTCGTCGACTTCGCTAATCCCGACAGCACAGGAGTGGTGCTGCGACTCCCGTAGGGGGGTGTATACGTATGGAGCGCATGTCCCCTGAATGGAGCCAATCATGGACCTGCCGTTTCCCCTGAAGAAAGACCCCGGACCGGTCAAACTCCCCGAACCGCCCAAACCGAAGCCACCTGAGCCGTGGGAGCCGGCAAAGATTCCGCGGGATCCCAAGCCCCCGACCGTTCCCGGACGGTAGACAGCCAAAGCGGCCAGCAGATGATGCTGGCCGCTTCGTGCTGGGGGGACGTAGGTTTCAGTCGAAACATGGATTTCAATCTTGCTGCCGCAGTCGAGATTCTCGAACGCACGCCTGCGACATTGCGTGCGCTGCTGGCTGACGTCGGCACGGGCTGGGAGCGTGGGACGGAAGGCCCGAACACGTTCAGCCCGTTCGACAACGTCGGCCATTTGATCGACGGCGAGGAGACCGACTGGATGCCGCGCGCCCGGATCATCCTTGCCCAAGGTCAGAATCGCCGCTTCGAGCCCTACGATCGCTTTCGCCACAAAGCGCGCAACGTCAATCGGAGCCTGGAGTCGCTGCTCGATGAATTCGGCAAGCTGCGCGCCGAGAACCTGCGAACCCTGCAATCCTGGAATCTGACCGAGTCACAGCTCGAGCTTCGCGGGGAACACCCCAGTCTCGGCCCGGTCACGCTGCGCCAGCTCCTGGCCGCCTGGGTCGTGCACGATCTCGGACACATCGCGCAAGTCGCGCGCGTAATGGCCAAACAGTATCGGGCCGAAGTGGGCCCGTGGGTGCCCTCCCTTCCCGTATTAACCGACCACGAGGTTCCACGCTCATGAGGAATAGTCTTGCTCTGGCCCTGCTGCTCAGCGCATCGCCCGCCGCCGCCCAGTCCCTGGCCGCCCGTCCCGACGACGTCGCGACGATCGATGGGATCATCAAAGCGTTCTACGACGTGATCTCCGGTCCAGCTGGTCAGCCGCGCCAATGGCAGCGCGACAGCACGCTCTACATCCCTCGCGTCCAGTTCGTCGCGATGAGCGTCGAAAACGGGAAGCCGGTGGCGGCGGTGATGGATCACGGGCAGTTCGCCAGGATGTACAACGGCGCGTTTGTGGACCGGGGATTCTTCGAGCAAGAAACAAAGCGAGTCACGAAGCGCTTCGGCAACATCGCGCATGTGTTCAGCGCGTACGAATACCGCGCGACGGAGAAAGGGCCCGTGCAGGGCCGTGGCGTGAATAGCATTCAGCTGTACTGGGACGGCACCCGTTGGTGGATCGCGAGCGCGACCTGGGACGATGAGCGGCCGGACAACCCTATCCCGGCGGAGCTGCGCTAGTGTTCGACTTCGAAAACACAATCAAGATTCTCGTTGCCTGCGCGATAGCAGCGGGGATGCTGTTGGGGGCGGGGTTCGGCATCAAGGCTCTGTTCTTCAGGAGAGTTCCCCGGTCGCTCGATGACGAGCACCTGGCGGAGGTGGAGGAGCGTTTGCTCCGCACCGAGGCCAAGGTCAACGAGCTGGAGGAACGGCTCGACTTCGCCGAACGGATGCTTGCCGAGGTGCGAGCGCGCGCTCAGCTGCCGGGTTCGTAATTCTGTAGGACTTTGTGGTAGTTGACCGCGCCGCGCGCGTCGATTACTGTATTAGTACACTAATACAGTGAGCGGGCGTGTTTGAGCGCATCGATCCCAGAAGCTCCATCCCCCTCTACGCGCAGATCGCGGCACGCATCCGCGTCGCCGTGGCCTCGGGCGAGCTGAAACCCGCCGCCGCGCTTCCATCCGTCCGTGAGCTCGCCGCGGAACTGCGTGTGAACCCCGCGACGGTCGTCCAGGCGTATCGCGACCTCGAAGCCGATGGCTTTGTGGAAATCCGACATGGGGCGGGCACGTTCGTCCGCGAGCTGGCGCCCGCTCGGCGCGCGCGCGAGCGAGCGCGCCAGGCCCGCGTGATCGTCCACAAGATGATGACCGAAGCGCGACGCCTCGGCGTGTCGCTGCGCGAGTTACGAGACGCGATTGACGCCGAGATCGGTGTGGAGGCCACATGAGTCACGCGATTGAAACCGAAGACCTCGAGTATCGCGCGGGCAAACGGTTCGCGCTGCACGGGCTCAACATCCATGTGCCCGCCGGCTCGATCTACGGATTCCTGGGACCTAACGGCTCGGGGAAGACCACGACGATTCGTTTGCTGCTGGCACTGCTTCGACCGCAGCGCGGGCGCATTCGGGTGCTCGACGGCGAAATGCCCGCGGACGCGCCCCGCCTGCTCGCGCGCATCGGGTTCGTGCCCGAACAGCCGCACCTGGATTCGACGTTTACCGTGCGCGAGATGCTCCAGTTCCAGGCGCCATTCTACCGCACCTGGGATGCGCGGCGCGCGGAAGATTTGCTGCGGCAGTTCCAGCTCGACGATCAGCAGGTCATCGGCCGGATGTCCAAAGGTCAGAAAGCCAAGCTGTTGATTTTGCTCGCGCTGGCACAGCGCGGGGAGCTCCTGCTCCTGGACGAGCCGACCGACGGGCTCGACCCGGTGGTGCGGCGCGATATTCTGTTCGCATTGCTCGAGTATGTATCGCAATACAAGGCGACCATCCTGATTTCCAGCCATCTCGTCCACGAGCTCGAGCGCATCTGTGACTGGATCGGCGTGCTGGACGACGGCCGGTTGCTCACCGAAACGCCGATGGCCACGCTCAAGAACGGCATCAAGCGACTCCGCGTGAAGGGTGCTCCGCCGACACTTGGTGACGCGCCGTTTGTGTTGCTGGGGCGGCAGATCTGCAACGGCGCCGGCGAAACGTGGGTCGTGCGGGATTGGTCGCCTGAGATGGCCGCGTACTTCGATGGCATTGGTGCATCACTCGAGGACGTCATTGATCTGGACCTCGAGGACAGTTTCGTGGAGCTGCTGCGGGCGTCGCGTGAAGCGGCCGGGAGGACATGACCATGTTCCGAGCGATTCTCTACAGCCAGTGGAAATGGTCCAGGCTGATCGTTGCCCTGGGCACGGTGGCGGCGTTCGTGCTGCCGCTGGTCTCTCTTCAGGGTGCCGCGCGCGCCGACCGCAGTCCGCTGGAAGCGGCA
>Ga0137432_1000593_pt1 | contig 17156 bp, 32 predicted proteins | sample EasRivERMZT820_2_FD_102337 | JGI IMG/M metagenome (GOLD analysis project Ga0137432, IMG submission 102337) | Soil microbial communities from meander-bound floodplain in the East River, Colorado, USA - East River MetaG ERMZT820_2 | ecosystem: Environmental > Terrestrial > Soil > Floodplain ...
CCGTGGTCGCGCTTCAGTGCGTCGAGTCGTTGCTTCACGGAGCCAACGATCGGCGTGACGTTCCCCAACCGATGAAGATGCGGCCACTTCTCCTGCTCCTCGGGCCAGGTCGACTGCGCTACGCGCAACGGAGCCAGTACGAGCGCCGGGCCGGGCTCGATCATCTGCAGCGCGTCGAGCGTCGTCAGCGTGGCGACCGTCTTGCCGGCGCCCATGAAGCACCAGGTCGCCGAGCGCTCGTTGTCGAGTGTGTGGTCGACGATCAGTTGCTGGTAGCCGTGCGGGACGAACTCACGCTTCATATGCTGATGTACATCGACAGAACTTCGTCGACCTGTTCTTTGGTCCAGCACTCGTACACGGTGAAGCCGGCCTTGCGCAGCCGTGCGTGCTCGCGCACCTGATGGTTCTCAAGCACGCCGCCCTTCGGTTTCTTCACTTCCGCTAGGAAGTGGACGCCGGGCAGGAGCACGAGGCGATCGGGCGCACCGTTGTGGCCGACGAACTTGACCTTGCGCGTGCCGCCACCCGCGGCCTTAACACGTCGCACCAGGTGCGCCTCGACTTCGCGCTCACGCATTGGCTTGCCGCTTTGCTATGCGCATTTTCAGTAGCTCGAAGAACAGGAGCATGTGCACCGCATCCTTGAACCCTATTTTGCGGGCACGATGGTTCGCACGGCGTTTGTACTTCGGCGCGCCGCGCATCTTGCGGTAGCACCAGGCGTTGATCGGGACGCTCATTGCTTCCTCTTGCCGCGTATCCGCTGCAACCAGCGGTTGCGGCTCTTGCTCTGACCTTCGTTCATCACTCTTTCCTATAGCGGTATGTTTCGAAGCCGGCCGCGGTGAGCGGCAGGCCCTGGGCCCACGAGGGGTTCCACGATAAAAAGGCACTCAACCCTTCAGCAGTGAAGGGCTCCTTGTCGTCTGCCTCAGTGACGAGTTCGTCATGCACTGAAAGGACGATTTCAAATCCGGCCGCTTCAACCTTCGGCATCGCCGCGGCCATGATGTCGCGCGAGCCGGCCTGGGTGATGTTCTCCAGTAGCTTGCCGCCGTACGTATAAACCTTACCCCACTGGCGCGTGTACTGGTTCGTGCCCTCATACACGATGCGCCCCTGCGCGTCGATGTGGGCGCGCGGGTAGCAGAGCGTGCGGCCCGAGGGTAGGCGGATACCGAGCCAGCCGTTGCTGTAGCGAATCTTCACCTTGCCGACAGTGAACGTTTCGCCCGGATACCCGATCGCGTTTAGAACCCCGTTCTTCAGTCCCTTCCAGCTTGACGTGATGGCAGGGTGAGCGCGACGCCAAAGGCGCTTCAGCGAGTCGCACGCAACGAACACGTCGTCGGGCAGGCCGTAGGTGTTGCGCTTCTCTTTGCGGAACCAGGTGAGCATGTCTTCCGCTTCGGCGCGCACGTCGCTCGGGATCGTGGGCAGGGCGCGCTCGGCGAGTTCGTTCAGGTCGATGCCGTACGTGGCCGCGCCGGTCAGGAACGCACCGACGCCGCCCTCGTACTGCAGCATAAGCTCCATCACTTTGCCGATCTGCCGCTGTAGTCCCTTGTCGACCGTCTTGACGTCGACGCGGAAGGCGGCGGCGTACGCGATCTTGTAAAGGTCTTCGCCGATGCCGCGGTCGTACTCGCGGAACTTCTCAAGCTTCCACTCCTCACCGCACACCCACGCGGCGAAGCGCCCCTCGATGTTCGCCAGGTCCGCGATCACGAGCTTGCGGCCGGGCGGGGCGATCAGCGCACCGCGCACCGTGCCGCTGATGACTTCGAGCGGCTTGTCGTAGATCAGGTCGCAGGCGTCGGCCTTGATAGCGTCGATCGCTTCGTCGTAAGCGTCGCCCTCCAGATACTTCGGCGGGCGCGTCAGGTTCTGCGGCTGGAAGGTCTGCCCGGCCCACCGCCCCGTGCGATGCGCCCCGCAGAACGTGAGCAGGCCGCGCATCCGGCCGTCGGCCGACACGGCTTTAAGTAGGGCCTTGTGTTTCTTGCCACTGGTCTGCGAGACTTCAAGCCGCTCGGCGATCAACCACTTCACTTGCTCCGGCAGGTCCGGGTCGTCCATGCGCCGCTGCAGCGTGTCCGACTTCAGGTCGGGCAGGCGCACGTCGTACGCTTCGAGGATGTAGCGCAGCAGCTTGTCGCGCTGCGTGGCGGCGCCGACTTCGCCGTCTGTTCTCAGATTGACTTCATTTGCACTCAATCCGGCAACACGGTCGATGGTCCGCATGGCGGCGGTACTGAACTCGGTGTCGACAGCCACACCACGGTCATTGATTCGCTGATCGAGGTGCCATAGGACGAGTTCTTCTCCACGATAATTCCAGGATGGAAGCTTCTTGTAGAGCGACCGCAACGCAGGTATGTCCTGACGAGCGTATTCAACAAACTCTTTCCACTCGGCCGGATGGGTGTCACGGGTCGCTCTCCTAATCTTTGCGTTCTTCGGGCGCGGCTTGCAAAACAGATTGATAAGCGCCTTGCCGTCGATCTTCTTGTCGGCCTCGTCGACCTGCATGATGTGGCACAGCTTCTCTAGGCCAGCGGGCAGGGAGTGGGCGAGGGCGCGCGCAGCGGTGCAGTGCCAGCGCTCGATCGGAATGTCGATCTTCAGATTGCCCAGGCGCAGCACGTTGCGGTCGAAGCGCGCGTTGTGCGCGACGACAAGACACTTGCTAAAGTGGATCGCAGCCGCTAAGTCGGGCGGCATCAATTCGACTTGTGTGTCCCACACTTGCGGCGGGCCGTCGTTGATCGCCCACGACACGAGCATGACTTCGCACTCGGCGGCGTAGGCGTACGTGCCCCCGCGCAGAGTGCGCTCGCAGAATGTCTCGGTGTCGATGAAGAGGATGTTTTGCATAGTTTTTAAGAGCACACCGGGCGCGTCAGTCGTTTCTGACCCTGGTGCACCAGTCGCGTAGCCGCATGTCGCGATGCGAACGCCCCCGGTGTGCTCTTAAAAAGGCCCTCTTGCGAGGGCCAAGGTGCTACGGTGCAGCGATGGGGCTCAACGCTTCGTCTCTTGCCCCAATGCACTTATTGAAGATCGATGTTCGGAAGCAGCGTCGACGGCTTGAAGATGACGCGGTAGAAGTACGGGCTGGCAGGCACGGACTCGACTTGCTCGGCGAAGAACGTGACGTTGTCCGACAGACCAAGGAAGTGTTTCTTGTAAACACCTGGTCCCGTCTTGCACGTCACCGACATCCGCAGGTTGGTGTCCTGGTTGCCGAGCGAACACAGACCGGTGACGGTCAGGATGTACTCGCCAGTGATGCCGTTGTAAAACACGATGCGCCGCGTCACCTCGAACTGATCCGCGGCCACCGACAAGTTGCGCGACGCCACGTCGGCTTCTCTCGAACAACCTGCGAGTCCGAGCAACATCAAAAAGACAATTCCAATTTTCCGCATGTGCTCTCCGTGTTCAGAAAAACGCTCTGTCCACAATTCGTGAACGTCCACGAAACATGGACAAAGCGGTTGTGGTGGACAACTACCCGACGAGATCGTCTTCGGTTGCGCTGATGTCTTCGAACTCGTCTTCGGACGCGGGAGCGCCGCCGCCGAATGCGTCACCGGACTTCATGAACTGCAGACCGCGCAGAGTGAAGTTGATGCGGCGACCGAAGTCGTTGTCCTGGGCCCACGCTTCCACATTGGCGACCACGTAGCAGCCGCTGTACAGCTTGCCGGTCTTGGTGATCGGCGTGCGGTCGGCATCGAGCAGGGTGGGCTGCGCATCGCTCGAAGCGTTGAGCGAGAACATGCCTTCGAACCCTTCGTACGGCTCGCCGTCCTTGTTGACGCGCGGGCCGCGTTGAAAGCCGATGCGCTTGTCTTCGCGCAGCTTCTTCAGCACTGCGGGCGCTTTGTCGGCCCACTTGGCTTTAGCAACGTGCTCGATCGCGGCTTCGATGGCGGCGATGTACGGCGCCTTCGGGTCCAGGATGAACGCGCTGCTGTACTTCGCTTTGCCACCGGCTTCGGCGGCCTTCGGAACGAACACGTTCATGAACGCGGTGCGGGCACCGACGATCTTGACGCGTGCGGGGTTTGTGGCTTGTGTCATCTATTCCTCTTCAGTTAACACTTCGAACTCGTCGGCGGATGCGCCCGGCTGGTATGCCTCGCGCTTGTCGCTCTCGGGTGCCACCGACGGCTTGCCTTCCGATTGCGTGATGCCTTTTGCTATCTCAAGCCACAACGTCGGCTTGTCTTTCTTCAGCAACTTCTCTGCAGTGGTGGGGGTAATCAATTCTTTCTTGAACGCAGCGTCACCGAGCCCTGCGTACAGTTGCGCCTCGGCAAGCGCTTCGTCTTGGAACTTGCGCGCACCGCGCCGGCCGATGACCAGCTTGAAACCTGGCACATGCTTGCGGCCCATCAAGCGGCGCTCGACCTCCGCGCGTACCGCCTTCGTCCATGCCTCGACGCGCTCGACCATCGACATCGACGCACCCAGGCCGTCGTCGGTCAGGTCGTCGAAGTCCTGCGCCACTGCGGCATCGACCTCGGCCTTGAGGGCAGGGCACGTTGCGCGTGCGGGGCAGTAGCGGCAGCCGTCGTTCGAAGGCTTCAGATACTCGGCTTCCCATTCAGCGGGGGTGACGGTGTTGGACTCTTCAAAAATCTCGGCGTAGTCGTTCTCGGCGCGCTTGACTTGCAATGCGGCCGACAACATGCGCACACCGAAGCGGCGCAACTCGACTGGCGTCGTCAACCACTCGCGCGGCCCGCCGTGCTCCGGCTGGTGAATCACGATCAACACTTCGTCGATGTCGGTGATTAACTCGTACTCGTCGAGCGCGCCGAGCGCGTAGAGCATCCCTTGCCAGTTCTGCTCGGCTTCGACCTTGTGCCAGCCGAACTTGGCGTCGCGCACTTCGAGCCGGCGCCCCTTCAGGATGATCAGGTCGGCCGTGCCAGTGGCGCCTTCCTCACCGGTGTACTTCTCGATCGACACCTTCTGCTCGATCCGCACGTCGTCGGCGCCTTCCATCGCGGCGCGCGCTTCGGCGACGTACTGCTCGACCGCCTCGATCATGTCTTCGTCGACCGTGACCTTCAACACACCAGGGGCGACTTCAGGGACGATGCCCTCGCGGCCGACGAAGACCGTGCGACCGACCCAACTGCTCATGTCGCTGCCGAGCAGCGCGCTAGCGCTGATGTCATGGCACACCGTCCCCCGCGCTGCCGGCATGCTCCTGCGTTCCGGCAAACCCTCGGACAACACCACCGAGCCGGCGCAGGTTGCCCAACGAACAGCGGACGACGGCGACAGTTTGGCGTGCGCCATTACGCGTTGATGACGCCGAGGAAGTCGCGGTATTGATTCGGCTGCAGGTCAACAACCTTTGCTGCACCGAAGTGATTCAGGGCCGCTGCTAACTTTTCGCGGTCCTGTTTAGCAAGCGCGATCGCCGCGGCTTTGACGTCGGCAAGCGTCACTTCGGCAACCACCGAAGGGGCTTTTTCGGTTTTAGGCGCCGTGGGGGATACCGTTTCTGTCGCCGGCACGTCGATCGTGTCGCGTACCCAGGCGTGTTGTTGGAACAACCGACCCAGTGTCGCGTTCAACGCCGTCACCGCGCGGGTGTTCTCTCTGATGCTCTCGGCAAGGTCCATTTAGCTCTCTTTCACTCTGTTAAATTTCAAATTGGTAGACCCAGTGTAGCATAGGCAACTCACCATGTCAACTCGAAATGTGGCCCGTCCTTGAACGTGCGCCAGTCGCCGCCCCATGTGAGCGCGACGCCCTCGAACTCCGCGGCTTGCTTCATCGCGGCGGCGATCTTGTGAAACGGGGGCCAGTCCCAACACACCTTGCCGCCGATCACCGGCGCGACGTCGACCGCGTGCCCGGTCAGGTGGCGGCTGTTCATCGTCTTCGACGCGCCGGCCTTCACCAGTTCGGCCTGGCGCTTGCTCGTGCGCAGGCCCTCGGTCACGATGAAGGGTACTTCGCTCGTGAGTGCAGCGCGCTTGACGACACGCACCAGGTCGGCGTGCACGCCTTCCAGGCGCTTGTGGCAACGGTCGGTGAGCATTATTGAAACTTCCTCGTGATCTCAAGTTCGATGACGTGGCAGTCGAGCGCATAGCTGCGGATCGCGCCGGCGGCTTTGGCTTTGTCGGCCATTGCGGCGACTTCGCCCGAGTCCTGTATGCACTTGCGCCGGTTCTCTTTAGCCAGGGACGCGACGCTCATTTCGCCGTCGGCCATTTGGCACACGAGGGTGAGAATCCAAACGAACGCTGTTTCTTTCATTTAGCACCCCTGAAAGAGGCAGAACGCGCGGTACGTCACATAACCAAACGCGCCGTACACGAACGCAACAGCCGCGTAGACCGCGACAAGAAACCCGACACTGAATCCTAGGATGACAAACAACTGCAACCATGCTTTCATGCGTACCTCCGTTGCTTCAAATAGGAAAGGGTGACGGGCATCGGCTCGAACTCACCGTCGCGCACGTCGTGCAGCATCAGGAGCCCGCGAAAGTGCTTGTTGCCCTGCGGGCCCAGGTACTTCTCTTTGTGCTCGTAGCAACTGCCGGCGATGATCCCGGTGAGCATCCGACCGTCAGCGCGCACGGCCGTCGACATCTGCAGCCCCTGCTGATGACCGACGACGGTGGACATGTGGCGCTTGCTTAAAAGAGCGGCGCTCGTTGTTATAGGACGACCCATCACGCCGGACGTCAGGTAGTGACTGAACGCGACGCCGCCGATCGTCACCACTTCGAGGAACGGATAGCAGCGCCAGCCCCAGTCCGCGTAACCCAAGTCGTCGATGCTGATAAGACCGTCGAGTCGCGAGTCCTCATTGGTCGCGCGCTCGATGCGGTCGAAGTCGTGATTGCCGCCGAGCATTATCAGGTCGGGGTCGTAACCCTCTTCTTCGCGTGCGATGATCAGGGGAAACATGAACGCCTGCATCGCTTCGTGCACGGCCTTAATGTCTTTCTTGATGCGTCGGCCCTCGAAGTCACGCTTGCCAATGTCATACGACGACAACGACGGCATGTCGCCGAAGTCGCCCACGCACACGATCTTGTCCGGCTTCTTCTCCGCGAAGTAGTAGCCGACGCGACTCAGAAAGGTGAAGTCGTCGCCGGGGCGCGCTTGCACGTCAGGAAGGACACCAATCTTCATTGCCAATCCTTGTGAACGCTTGTGTGGTAGACCATCGGACCCTTGCGGCCGCGCAGCGGATCGATGTGCAACTCGGGATAGGCAGCGAACACCTCGGCTTCGGTGTCGCGGTACTTCACCGGGAAGCGCTTCAGTAAACGCTTCGGTAGCCAGCGCTCTTTGACCGCTTCGAGCCAGCCGTCGGGCATGCTCACCGTGATCGATCGGCTGCGGCCGGCAACGTGTCGGCGTATCTCGATGAGCATCGAGTCGTACACGATGTCGTAGTACGCCTTGATGTCGACGGCTTCACTGATGTGCTGCGCGATGCAGAATTGCTTGAACGTCAGTTCAACCTGCTCGACCGATGGCATTTTCATGTGAGCAACCCCCCGAGCGGCATGCCGAGCACGCCGGCGCCGAAGACGAGCACCGCCAGGGCGACGCAAACCCAGGCGAAGAATTCGTACATTGCACGTTTCATAACTTCCCTTTCTTCGTGCGCTCGATCGCCCGTGCGACCGCCGCCTGTTCTTTGTAGAGAAGCGCCAGGCGCTCGCGGTCCCGGGCGATCTGCTGCGACGGCGCGCGCTTGTAGTTCGAGGTAATCAGTGCCTTCGCTGCGAGCGCCTCGGCGTGGCAGTCGTCGTCGCACCGCGCATGTGGTGCCGGTACGGCCAGCGACGGCGCCGCGGTCAACAGGTAAAGGGCGATGAGCAGCTTCACGCCGTCACCTCTTCGACTTCTTCCACCTTGATCCCGCGGCGCGGGGCATCGGGGTTGATCGGTAGCAAATGCTTCCGCTCCGCGTAATAGTCATCCCCGTCCGACTTCACGATGACCCGGTACTCGCGACCGGGTATCGGGTCGTGCTGTACCACCTCGCAGTAATGCCCGATCAAGTGCTGCAGCCTCGGGTTGTCGACGTAGATAACGACGCACAACTGACCGATCGGGAGCTTCATTTGGCGAGGAACTGCGCGAGTTCGTCTTCCTCGGACTGGTCGACCCACCGCGTCGGGAACGTGCCGGTGGCTTCGTTCTCAGCGACAAGCAGCGCGCGCAGATGCGCCAGGTCGTACGGCGCGGTGAGTCCGACCGGTAACGTCGCGCCGAAGGCCGCCCTCCTGAGTATTACCCGATCCGCCTTCGGTAGCGCGTAGTACGTGTCGAGCGTCAGCTTCTCAGCCGTGCCGAGCACGATTTCTTCAACCTCTTCGACTTCCATTTCACTCTCCATTCAAAAGTTTGCGGCGCGCACGACTGCGCACCTGGCGAATTGCTACTGCGGTCTTGCCAAGCTTCACGGCGATTTCGTCATCGCTAAATCCCTCGCCGGTGCGCTCGATCACGAACGCCTCGGCCTCGCTCAAGCGCGCCATCAGCGCGGCGCGCTCCTGCTTTGCTTCCAGGTCCTGCTCCGGTGTCGGCGCGCTGTCCGCGGCGCGCTCGATGTCGTAGCCGCGCACAATCTCGACCTTGCCCTTGCGCACGTAGTCGAGCGCGCGCCAGTTCGCCAGGGTGGCGAGCATCGCGACCGTAGGCGGTGCACCGTCGACGAGCACCGCGACCGCGTTGCCGCACACTTCGGTGGCGATGTCGCGCGCTACATCCTCGTCCCTGCAGACGCGGAAGGCTGCGGCCACGCACTTGTTGAACGCGTCCCAGGGGCTCACTACTGTGGGCATGACGGCGCCTGCGACGGTTCGGGGATGACGAGGGCGACGCGGCCGTCGATGATCAGGCACGTGTAGCGTGAGCCGTCGTTGTCCGTGATGACCGCGAGCTTGTACGCATCGTTGACGTAGGCGATCAACGCCTCGTCAAGCCGCTCTGCGCCCCATTCAAGGATTTGCTCGCTGGTCGGGTTGTTTTGTGTGTTCATGTTTCTAGTTTAGCAGATTTTTGCGTTTGCTTCAATACCCAGGCCAAAAAAGGCCCGCCGAAGCGGGCAGGGGTGCTTGCTTCTATTCCTTCGCTGCTAGTGCGGCGTTAGCGCACATCACGATAGCGGGGATACCGGTAGGTCTGCCGCATGCGCATTTATCGAAGTCCCCGCACAAGCCGATGATGCGATCCAGTGCTGTCCGATACCGCTCCGCCTCCTTGCTGAGTGATTCGGCTTGCTCCTGCATAGTGACGCCTACATTGCGTAGCGTTCTACGTTCAGCATCGAGTGAGCGCAGCATGGCGGCGGCCATAACACGCAAGCCTCCACCTATGGGCGCAGGATCGCTACCAGTTAGAGCCAAAGCCATCGCCTCCACATCCGGCGCTACCGGCTCTGCGCCTGTGGGTGGGTGGGCAAGAGCAGCACGCAGGGCGGATTTGATCACTCGCCGCTCGGCCATTACAGCGTTTTCTAGTTGATCCTTTTGCGCCTCATCGCACATGGCCCAGGTATTAATGGTGTCTCCGTACTCATCCACTAGCCGCATCAACTCCGCGATTGTCTGTTCGTCCGGCTCTGCGCTTGTGGGTCCTGGGTCTTCTTCCGGCGTGTAGTCGTTGACGGTTCTCATACTTTCCCCTCCACATACACTCGGCGCTCGGCCCATTGCTGCAATAGATACTGCTTAATTGCTTGGACGGCGAAGGCGCGTACCCAGTCGCATTGAATATTGGATAGCCAATCCAATGGCGGCGGCAACTCCAGCGTATCTACAAGCGCTTGGATGTCTTGCGGTTGCGTGACGGGGCGGAGTTTTACAGTTCTAGTTCCGTCCGGATGGACTGCTATCACTTCCTCTTGCGGTTGCGTGGCGGGTGGGTGGGCGTAGAGAGGATCAATCCGATGGCCGTCATTCGAATACTTTGCAATGAGCGCCAAATGTCGCTCATCTGGCGGTGTCATCGAGACGTGGCCGTTGCTTCGCCCTGTGTACTTATTCCAGTGAAACCACGCTACCGGTTCTGCGCTTGTGGGTGGGTGGGCCCATCGCATAGCGTCTAGCACCGCACATTGAATCTTTGAGACAAACTGCGAACGATCTTGACCCCACATGAGGGAAATTTCGCGCGCTGTTTCTAGGGCCTTTTGATCCCATGAGGACGCCCTCGGCTCTGCGCTTGTGGGTTTGCTCATAGGATCGCCGCCGTAAAGAGCGTCACCGCCACCGCACCGGTGATGCCGAAGAACAAAAGATCGAGTGCCCGGCGGATGCGCCCCGCGTTGCGGACGATGGGCGGTTGCCGATACTGCATGTGACGTGTGATCGCGGCCTGAATCTCTGATTCAGGTACATCTACATAGCGGTCCATGTTTCTACTGCTCCTAAATTGCTAGGCCAGCAAACGGGCCTCACTTCATGCGCCCAACACCCAGGTGCGCTGCGGGTTAAAGCTTCCGGCCTACTCCTAACGGATGAGCCGTAGTAGTGTATCGACCTCGTCGCGGTCAACTTTAACGTCGCCCCGCTTAACGGCGGCCTTATATAAATGGCTGACTAAATGCCGGTATTTCTCTTCCGACGGCTTCCAGCCGGCTAAGGAAATGGCGGTATCGACTGCCACCATCACGTTATCCAACAGATCGGCGCTGACCGCGTCCCTCACTTCCGGCGGCGGGCCCTCGCCGTCGAGCAGCCCCGCCCGCAGCTTCAACGTGCGCTCGATCGCCCGCGCCGTCTTCTCTGTGATAGGGCGCGAAGGCGACGGCCCGATCAACTGCGACAAGTAGCTGGCCGTCCAGCCGAGCGCCGTGGCGAGTTCGCCCTGTTGCTCGTACCTGGCGGCAACGGCCCGTAGGTTCCGGACTCGTCTCTTGCTGATCTCTTCCATGTTGTCCATTTTAAGTCTTTCTTTAGCGACTTGTCAAGTGCCCGTTGTTGCGTTCGCTTAACTGTGCTAAAATGACTGTCATCGGTTTAGGAATCTCGACCGTTCCGAAGATTAAGCGAACGCAACGCCATTGTCAAGGGAAATTTACGGATGATGCAAACAAGCAGCGCCGCCGTCGAGTACGTGGCCCATGGGTGGGCGCTCGTGCCTCTCACCCGTGATAAGCGCCCCGCGCGCGAGGGCTGGCAGCAGCGCGCGCAAACTATAACATGCGTCGAAGACGCGGCCATGTTAAAGGGCAACATAGGTATAGCACACGCTTACTCGGGCACGGCCTGCATCGACATCGACGACTACGACGTTGCTGAAAAGTGGTTTCGCGAACGCGACATTGAACTGGCGGAACTGATGGGGCGGCCCGACGCCGTCATGATCTCGTCCGGCCGGGCAGGGCGCGGCAAGCTTCTATATAGAGCACCGACGCAGGACGCGCCGCTGCCCACCCGCAAACCCGTCCCCGGCCTGGAACTGCGCTGCGCCTCGCGCGCCGGCCTGACCGTGCAGGACGTGCTCCCGCCCTCGATCCACCCGACCACGGGCAAGCCGTACGTGTGGGCCGGCGCCGGTGACTGGCGCAAGCTGCCGCTGCTACCGCGCGAGGTGTGGCTGGCCTGGACCGCGCCCGAAGAGCGAACCGTATCCGAAGCCACGGTAAACGGGCCCGTCGGCCTGAGCGACGATGCGCTGAAGCATCTGCTGCAGGCGCGCGACCCCGACTGCGGCTATGACGAATGGATCAAAACCGGCATGGCCCTTCACCACGAGTGCGCCGGTGAGCCGCGCGGCATGGACCTATGGGACGAGTGGAGCGCCACCGGTGGCAAGTACCAGGGGCGCGACGACCTCACCGGGCACTGGGACAGCTTCGGCCGCACCGACGGCCCCGCCGTCACGATCCGCTCACTGATGGGCAACGGCGCGTCGCAAGCGAGCCCGGAGGAATTTGACATAATCGTCGAGGGCATCGAGGCCGAAGCGGCCGATACCGGAAATCCGGCTTCGGAGCAAAATCAACGACTTATCCCGATCGGTGATTATGCGCAGCGCCCCGCCCCCGAATGGCTCATCAAGGGCGTCCTGCCCCAAGCCGGGCTCGCGGTGATCTTCGGCGAGCCGGGCTCCGGTAAATCGTTCCTCGCCTTTGACCTGGCCGGGTGCCTGGCGCGCGGCGTCGATTGGAACGGGCACCGGGTACGGGCACCGGGCCGTGTGGCGTACGTAGCGGCCGAAGGGGCGGGCGGAATGACCCTGCGCGCCCGCGCCTACGCGAGCGCCAACCCGGCAATCATCGGCTCGCACTTCAACATCTACCCCGGCGCCCTCGACCTCCTGACCACCGGCCACCGTCAACTGGCGAAGATGATCGACGCCACCGGCGGCGCGGACCTGATCGTGGTCGACACCCTGGCGCAATCCATGCCCGGCGGAAATGAAAATGCATCCGAGGATATGGGCAAGGTCATTGCGAACTGCGGCAAGCTGCACCGGGCAACGGGCGCTTTGGTGTTATTGGTGCACCACAGCGGAAAAGACGCCAGCCGCGGCGCCCGTGGATGGTCCGGTTTGCGCGGTGCAGCAGACGCCGAACTGGAAGTCACCCGGGACTATATAGCCGACTCGCGCCGGGTACGGGTAGGGAAGCAGAAGGACGCGGCCGACGGCGGCGAATTTCCGTTCGCCCTGCAGCCTATCGATTTAGGCAGGGATACGGACGGCGACGCCCTGTCGTCCTGCGTGGTCGAATACCTGTCCCCCGCCGCAGTCAAAAAGGACAGGGGGCCGAAGGGGACCAAACAGCAACTCGCCCTCGCGATCATCCGCGAATGCGCGGCGCTGGACGACGAAGGGACCCCGGTCGCTACGGTATTGACCGAAATCGCCCGCCGCAGCCCGGAAGAGGAACCCGCCAAGGCAAGGGGCAACGGGCGGCGGGCATTGGAAGGGCTTGCCGCCGCCGGTTGGATCGAGGTTCTGGATAACGTCGTGCGGTTGGTATGAGCTACGTAACGCGCGAGGGAAGGGCGGCACGGCAAAGAGCGTACTGGCAGCGCAACAAAGCCAAAGTGCGAGCGGCGGGCATGTGGTCGACCGCCAAGCGGACCGGCGCGCTCGCACCCTGGGCGAATCGCGACGCCGTAGAAGCGGTTTATGCGGTCGCTGGCGCATGGTGCGATGCGGGAGTACTTGCCGATGTGGATCATATCGTGCCCCTAAAAGGCGAAACGGTGCGCGGGCTACATTGTGAGCAAAATTTGACTGTCCTACCGCGCCGAATAAACAGGGTAAAAGGCAATAGGGTGCACCATCATGGTGCGTTGAGCCTGCCTCACTCGCCTCAACTCACCTCAATTGGCAAGTGAGGCAGTTTCCGCAAGTCGTAAAAGTGCCTCACTCACCTCACCCCTCTATAGAGGGTGAGAGTGAGGCACACGATGCCCCGGGTTCATAGGTAAAAACCCTTAGTTCCAACTCCCGGCTCCTGACCTGGCAAAACAGGCTTCGGGCGCCGGGGCAGCTTCTCATACTTCCCCGTGGCAGATCGGCATGGGCAAGGGGTCGCGGGTCCCGGCGCCTTGTTCCGAGGGCACCAAGGGATTGGGCAAAGGGGAGCAGGGCGGGTCATATGTCACCCCGATTCCCGAGCACGACCAGGACCACCAGGGCGCCCGCGATGGCGGCCGGGACCCAGGACCCTATGACTAGGGCAAGGGCGAGCAGAAAGAGCACCAGGACGATGCCAAAGGGGCTCATAGGTGGCGCCCCTCCGCTTCGCAGTCCTTGCACTGGACAAGCTCCTGGGCGCCTACCCACAAAAGCCGGTAGCCGTAGCCGTTCATGTCAACGGGCAGTTCACAGTAATCGCAGGTGTTCAGTAACGGGTCGCGGACCGCGGGCAAAGGGGCGGCGCTCATAGCGTCACCCGATTGGCCAGCGCTTCGCTAATCTCGCCGTTTTTGCTCATCGCATCCAGCCAATCGCAGAACGCGCAGCGCGTGTCCGTGTTGTGCATTTTGCCGTTGCCCGAGTAATTAGGGATGCGCCGTGGCGTGATGCCGGGTAAACCCTTGTGGGCGGCCCAAAATGCCGCGCGCACTTGTTTCTGTGTCGTTAGCATGGGTAATTTTCCCTTTCAGTAGTCCTGGAAAGATTCGCGGAGGGCCTCAATGTTCGCATCGCCCAACATGGCGCGCAGTTTGAGGGCGATAGACATACATTGCTGATAAATCTTCTCTTCTTTGCGGCTATCCGAGTCCATGCCCATGGATTCGGCCCAATCCTCGAACCCTGAGTAATTCAGAACGTCAGAGTCTGAAATGAGGCAGTAAAGAACATCTTCGAGCGCGGGCGCGGGGATGGGCCCCTTCTTCGTGATGCCGTCCCAACTTGTCATATAGCGCGCGAGGGTGCCGCTCTCCGCCTCGTGATTTATCAGGCGAACATGGTCGGCGGTATTGCGGCCGATGTGTTTGGGGGGATTGTTGTAGATGGGCGCGTGAGCGATTCCCTGCATGTAATCCGTTGCGATCGACTGGGCCCCACGTCTAAGCGTGACGATCCAATTCAAGCTTTTGTGCTTTTCCTTCGCGTTGCGCGACTTGCTGAACGGTACAAACTCCGCGCTGTACTCGATCCCGAGGGATGCAATCAGTGTTTGCCGCTTTTCTGCTAAATCTGTGTCCATTAGTGTGCCCCTTTAGGATTAGATTCGATCAGCTTGCGCATGGCGGCGAATGCCTGCCGGAGCGCGAGTAGTGTTTGCTTGTGCGTCATTGTGGATCAGTCGCCGATGTAGAAGTAGACTTCACCGTCATCGCCCCGAAACATGCGGCCCGCGATCATGCCAGCGTGCGCCTGGGCCTCGTATTCCTGCCAATCGAACACATCAGTGTTCATGCCCGTTTCGCGAATGTCGCCCGCAATCATTTGTATGCAGAGCGCGTTTAGTTCAGTGTCCGACCATGCGCCTATTTCATCCGCCGACCATGCGCCGAAGCCTTTCACATGCGCGCGGAATGCTTCGCGCTGCTCATCGGTCGTTAGCAACGGGAAATCCTTGGCATCGTCACATGCGGCTTGCCACGTAGCGCGGCCCGCATCCGCGCCGATCTCTGCCACGCTCGCGCTATAATCCATTGGCGCGGCTTCGTGGAAAAACTTGGTAATGTTCAGTTCCATTAATGCCACTCCCCTTTAGAATTTAATACCAAATTCAAGCGCGGCAACGGCCGACGCCTTCGGGTGCGGTGGCGTAATGCGCACCGCGATGTTAAAGCGATCGAACTCGGCGCGCACGACTGCGCCCGTGACCGGCGTCAGCTTGCCCACCATTGGACGCCAGTCGTAACCCGTGGCAGCGCCCAGGAACGCGCCCGCGCTGACTGCGCCGACGTGTACGGGTGTCCAATCCGCTATGCCGTAGACGCTCAGGCGCGACTGCGAGTTATTGAACGCGCCCGCCTGTATCGCCCAGTCGCGGTTGAACGCGTAACGTATGCCTAACCCCGGGTTGCGCTCGTTGTAGTCGATGTCGCGGGTGAAGTGGTACGAGACTCCGTGCGCCTGCACGGAAAGCGCGGGCGCATCCCGGGGGGCGTCAGTAGCGCCCGCGCTCGCGGCTAATGCCGCGCTGATCGTGAATATCAAGCTGCGCGCGGTCATAGAAACACCCATAAGAACGCGACGTAAGCGAGTCCCAGTAATCCGCCACAGATACCCAACACGGCCAGCAGCATCGCCACAACGTAGCGATCCGCTGACGTGTCATCGGGTGAGTAGTCGTCGTTCTCGATCATGATTGCACCTTAGCGAGCCGTTCAGCATCCGCTACGCATAAACAATGTGGGTTCCCGCGACCATAGTCGCGCATGAATTCCGCCGCGCGCTTTGTTCTAAATGGTCCGATGACGGCGCCAAACCGCGCACCGTGCGATGCTTCGGTAGGTGTTGCCGTCGCGCGGAACACGTCGCGGCGCCCCGTGCAATCAAGTTTTAATCCGACATAAAACTTGTTCATCGTTCGCCCCTTTCAGTTGATTGCAGTTAGCAGCGCGGTCAAGCAAACGAGCGCTGTCATGTTGGATGGTCATGACAATCCGTCCGCCGCGTCGTCACGTGCGGCTGCTAGTGCTTCCGCATATGTGTCGAACGGACCGATAGCATCGCTATCCGGCAAGCATCCCGGCATGCAATACCAATAGAAGAATCCGCCCTTAATGCCAAGCTCGGCGACCATTGCATCGAGCATTGCATCGCGAGCGCGGCTATTCATCGTCGCAAGCCGGAATTCGCGGCGCCTCATGAATTCGAAGTGTTCGTCTTCGTACATCGAAGACGCGGCTACTTCACGCGCCGTTAGCTCGAACACTTCAAGATCGGGCAGCGCGTGCGGATCATCTTCGCGGTCAGTGTCGCTGTATTCCATTTGTTCGCCCCTTCAGTTAATTAAGCAATCAGTGTGACGAGTGACAGGCACGCGAGCGCGACTGAGTAGTGCGCGAGCGTCGCCGACCGATACAAGCTGCTGTGCCGGATCGCGCGATCCTTCGGCGCACGCACCGATCTGCGCGCTGCGCTGCGCTTGTCTGCCGCTTGCACTAGTGCTGCGTGCGACAGGTATAGATGGCGGTCAGTCATGACTGCTCGCCGTGCGTTAATTGGACGCGCGCATCGTTTAGCAGCGCATTCAAGTAATCAACTGCATCGCTGCCGTTGATAGCAACGTCTTGACCAATGCCCATGACTTCTAGGCGGTGCACTAAATCCTTAATCCATTCTGCGTGTGTCATTTTGTTCGCCCCTTCGAGTTAGTTGCTACATCCAACGTAACGGCACGATACGCGCAACCTTTAGCAAACGCAACACGTAGCCGACGAACGGTAAGCAACTGCTCAACTGTGGCTACCCGCTGCCCGATCCCCATTGCCCACTGCAGTTTCCCCAATGCAGCAAATGTCACAACGAGCCACCTAACTACGTTCAATAGGTAAGAGGCACAGTGCACCATGCTGGTGCACACACCCTCGATGCACCATCCCAGTGCATGCACCATCGTGGTGCATGCCATCGGTGCACCGGTGCTGTGCGCTCTGTGCTGTGTGCCCAGTGCTATGGGCATGAGGGGGGTGCGGGGGGCTGCGGGCCTTGTGGTGTGGGGGC
>Ga0137432_1000594_pt1 | contig 17126 bp, 30 predicted proteins | sample EasRivERMZT820_2_FD_102337 | JGI IMG/M metagenome (GOLD analysis project Ga0137432, IMG submission 102337) | Soil microbial communities from meander-bound floodplain in the East River, Colorado, USA - East River MetaG ERMZT820_2 | ecosystem: Environmental > Terrestrial > Soil > Floodplain ...
ACCGTGCCGCCGACCAGCACCGCCACGCCCACCCACACGCCTACTGTGCCGACGACGAGCACCGCCACCGCCACGCCGCCCGCCGTGCCGACGACCAGCACCGCCACCGCCACGCCGCCCGCCGTGCCGACGACCAGCACGGCGACGACCACGGCCCCGCCGCCCAGCGTGCCGCCAGGCCAGAACCCGCCGCCGCCGTCCGGCAACAGCGGCGAGCCGTGCACGACCGAGAGCGGCGGCATCTGCACGGCCACGGGTGGGGTCAGCGGTCCCCTCGTCCGCATCGGCTCGATGACCTTCACCCTCACGGCGACCGGGCCGACCGGCACGGCCGTGGGCGGCCGGCCGGCAGTGTTCCTCCCGACCACCACGGGCCTGGGCCGGCCGACGACGATGGAGAGCTTCGCCTGCGCCCCGGTGACGGCGGCGCTCCAGGCGACGTGTGCGGGCACGACCGCGGGCGACGCGGTGCAGGGCGGCACGGTGACGATCCGCTTCCCGCTGGCCGCGGGGGGCACGGCCGACGTGACGGGCGTCATCTTCGGCGCCGGCGCGACGGCGGCCGGCCCGCTACCGCTGTTCCCGCTGCTGCCGCCGTCCCCGCCGCTCTTCCTGCCGCCGCCGCCCCCGCCGCTGCTCTCGCCGCCCGCCCCGTTCCTCCTGGGCCCGCCGCCGGGTCCCGCCGCCGAGGTGCCGGTCATTCCGGAGGCGGAGCCGCTATCATTGCTGGTCCTCGGCCTCGCCGCCCTCGGCGTGGGCGCGGCGCTGCGCCGCCGCTGGGGCGCGTGCGGTCGGCCGGGCGCGCGGTAGAGTCCCCCGCGTGTTCCGGAGTTGTCGGCGAGCCGATCGCTCGTCGGACCGTGCCGGACTCCGGCGCCGCACCTGATCAGGAGGAGCTCGGGGGAGAGGAGCGATGGCCAGCGAGCCGGCGCTACGCGCCTGTCAGCACTGCCAGCACCCTTGCGGCGTGGGCCAACTGACGCGCGGACGCTGTCGGCCTTGTTACGAATACTGGCGCCGGCACGGCGTCGAGCGGCCCCGACCGAGACCCCCGCGCCCGCGGCGCCCGCCGGTCCCCTGTCAAAACTGCGGCGTCGGGTGCGGGCATCACCAGTTGAGCCGCGGCCGGTGCCCCGCCTGCTATCAGTACTGGTACCGCCATCAGCAGGAGCGCCCGCTCGTTCCCCAGCCCCGGGCCAGACGTCCCCGCCCCCCACGCCCGTGCACGCACTGCGGGCGCCCAGTGCAGACCCCCCGCTTTGGCCGCTGTGCCCCCTGCGCCAGCTACTGGCGTCGGTACCGGACGGAGCGCCCTTTCGTCTCCCAGGTCATTTCCTGCACGGCCTGCGAGCGCAGCGCGGTGCCCCTCAGCCGGGGCCTGTGCGGCCGGTGCTACATGCGCTGGTACCGCCAGCAGCCGCGCCCGGCTCCCGCCGGGAGCCCGGCCCCATGAACCGCCAGCCGAAGCTGGTCCGCGCCGGCCGCTATAGCTGGGAGCAATCCGCCGGCCCCCCCCCAGGCGGGGAATGGTCAGGGGCTGCCCCTGGCGGCGCGTCCTGGCCTGGCCGGGGCGCGCTTCTCTGTGCTGACCCTGGTATGCTCCCCGGGAGAGCGGCCGCACGGAGCCGAGACACTGCGGCTTAATGGACGTGCGCTGTTGCAGTAGCAGCGGAGCAGCATGGCTGCCGACCAGTCGGGAGACGAACAGGCAGACCCCACCTGCGACGGGTGCCTACGCCTTCACCCAGTCGGGGCAGGACCGACCCGCTCTCGCCCTCCCAGGAGGCCCGCCATCTCGATCTACGCCACGCTCTGGCACCTGAAGCTCCCCCGCGACGGCGAGTGGGCGGACGGCCCCGACGCCTGGGTGGAGCTCGTCGCCCAGGGCGTCCCCGGTCACATCGGCCATGTCAGCCACTACCCCGAAGGCGACCCTTACGGCACCTTCCTGCCGCCCGCGCTCGGCGACGACTGGGACGGCCACCTGCGCGCCGTCGTCTTCGTGGACGAGCTGAGCAAGAAGGGGACCGAGCGGAGCGGCCAGGAGTACGCCAACCCCGTGCTGGTGCTGAGTGGCGCCGAGTACGACGCGATCCCTTTCCCCGACCTGCTGGAGCGGCTGGGTGATGCAATCGCCGAGCGGTGGATGCCGCGGCAGACGTGCGCGACCTGCGGCCGCGAGGTGCTGGCGCTGCCCACCGACGCACTCGGCTGCCTAGGGGACGACGGCCACTCGATCATCCGCCGGCTGGCCTGAGCCGGCGGCCCCAGCAGCGGTCAGCTGATGCCCCCGCGCCGCCGCCCGCCCGCGCCCGCCGCGGCTCGAGCGCCCGGGGCAACCACTAAGCGAAGCTTCGGCGTGCGACGGCGGGGTATCCGCGGGGCGGGGCGGGCGTCCGGGACGTAGGACCGGGCGGACGCCTGGTGATTCCGCGCGGAATACCATCTGGAGAGATGCCATGGACCCGCTGTGCCGCCTTCTAGACCGGCAAGCTTGGCGGCGACTCGCCCTCACCCTCGTCTTCGGGCTGGCGACCTATTGGCTCCCCTCGTCCCAGCAGCAGGCCGCGAGCGTGACCGTCTCCCCACTCGCCGAGCGCTGGGCCGTCGCAGCGAGTACGGCGCCGAAGGTGCTCCCCGTGGCGCTTCTGGCCGGGCTACTGGCCGCGGCCGCGTTCGGTGCCCTACCCGCGCACGCGCAGATCCCCGCGGACGCCGCGGCCGCGCAAGTGGTGCGGGTGGTGGACGGCGACACCTTCGTCGCCGACGTCGAGATGACGCGCCTCGTGGTCCGCGTAATCGGGCTGGACACGCCAGAAACCGTCGCGCCCGGCCGGGCGGTGCAGTGCTACGGCCCGGAGGCCTCGGCCCGGGCGCACGTGCTCCTCGACGGCCAGCTCGTCCACCTGGTGGCCGATCCCTCGCAGCCGGCGCGCGATCGCTACAACCGCGAGCTCGCCCACGTCTATCTGCCAGATGGCCAGCTGTACGCCGCGGCGCTAATCGCCGACGGTTACGGCCGCGAGTACACGGTGGGCCGGCGCCACGCTCAGCAAGCCCCCTACCGTGCGCTGCAGGCGACCGCGCAGGCCGAGGGCCGCGGGTTGTGGGGCGCGTGCGGCTGACCGTCAGCTGACTGTCACAAGTGGTGCAACCGGGTGGAACGTGATGCAGTGGTCACCAGAGGGCGACCAGCGGCCGCAAGCGTGTGGGGCCCGACGCTCGGTATAGACTAGACTCGACTACACCTCCTGTATGCCCTTTACCGGCTTAGAATCTCGGCATCCTTGACTGTCATGGTGACTGTCAGAGGCCCGGAGAACAGGTCCCCCAGGGCCTCTACCGCCTCCCGCGTCGCCGTCGGCCACAGGTGCGCATACACGTCGCCCGTGATGCGCACCGAGCTATGCCCGAGCAGCGCCTGCACCACCTGCAGCGAGAACCCCAGCTCGATGAGCAGGCTCGCCGCAGTATGGCGCAAGTCGTGGAACACCACCGGCCGCATGCCGTGCGCGTCCCGGAGCCGGCGCCAGCGCCGCCCGAAGGCGGTTTTCGAGAGCGCCTTGCCCGTGCGCGTAGCGAACACGTAGCCCTCGGCCGGCTGGCCCTGGGCGCGGTGCCGCTCCCATAGGCGCAAGCGGAGCGGCGGACAGATCGGCACCCACCGCCGACCGGCCGGCGTCTTCGCCCGCCCGAGCTGGATGGCACTGCGCGCAAAGTCTACCGCCTCCCAGCGCAGCCCCAGAATCTCGCCGACGCGCAACCCGGTGGTGAGGGCGAGCCAGTAGGCCGGTTCTTCCCCATCGCCGGTGATCGCGGCCAGGAAGCGGCGGGCCTCCGCGCCCGTCCAGGTCGGATGCGCGACCACCTTCACCGAGGGCGGCCGCGCGCGGTCTGCCGGATTGCGCAGGAGCAGGTCGGCATCCACCGCATAGCGCAGCGCGGCATGCAGCACGCCGTGGATGTGCCGCACGTAACTGGCGGCGAGGCCGCGGCGCCCCAGTTCGGCGTACAGCTGCTGGAGCTGCACGGGCGTAAGCGCATCGAGCCGGAGGCGGCCCAGCGCCGGGATGACGTGGGCTTCGAGCGCGCCCGCGTACTGTTTGGCGACGTACGGCAGCGTCTTGACCGCGGCGACGTCGCGGAGCCAGAAGCGCAGGTAGTCGTCCACGCGGGGCGCCTGTTCGCGCACTTCGCCGCGCGCCGCGGCCCGCGTGAGCTCACGTAGCCGCCGCTTGATTTCCGCTTCCGTCTTGCCGTAGACCGAGCGCCGCCGTAGGCGCCCATCAGGCCCGCGCCCGAGCCGCAGCGTGGCCTCGTAGCGGCCATCAGGTCTCAAGCGGATGGTCCCGGTGCCGTGGGGGCGGCGCTCCTGCTCGGCGGCCATCGGCTAGCGGCTCCGCTGCCCGGCCGGCTCGCGCGGGGCCGCCTGCTGGGCCTGCAGCCACTCGACGAACTCCAGGATCTCCTCGGCGGTCTCCTCGTCCACCTGGCCTGGGAGCTGGTGCAGTGTTGCCCGGATGCTATCGGTTGACATGGCGGGCCTCCAGGTCCATAGCGCGGGGCTACCGGGAGCCCGCGCGGGCTTAACGACAGGCGCGCGGCACTGTGGGCACGCCCTCGGGGATCGGCCCGCGGCGCAGCTCCGCCGGCACCGGCTCGCAGTCAAACGGCGCGCGGTTGCTCTCGCACGCCAGCCCGTCCTGCTCGCGGTCCAGGGCCGCGAGCGCCAGGGGATCACCGCGGTAGGCGGCCTGGGCCTCTGCTTGCGATCCGTAGGCAGCGCAGCCCACTTGCGCGGCCGTGGGCTGCGGAGTGAGACCGACTATCACCGCGCCCACGGCCAGCGGCAGAATACATGCGCGGTAAGTCGCTCGCATCCGTCCATCCCCGTCCTCATCCGTCGCTGTCCCCCGTGGCATCATTCGGGGGCCTCGGGGTCCGCGCCCGAAACAGCTCCAACCGGCGCCGCGCCCATTCATGCGTGACGCCCCACCGCACGGCGTACTCCCAGATCTCCCGGCAGCCCGCCCTGTAGGCCCGCTGCACCTCCTCTTCCGATACCCACCACTTCTTGCCTGCCCGCTCAGCCTTGGCCTCGATGAAGTTGCGCTCCTCCTTGCGCGTCCGCCCGAGCGGATAGCTCAGGGCCAGGCGGTGGTGCCCGACCTCGTGAATCGCCAACTCCCGCCGCTGCTCATCCACGTGTCGGCCCCACCAGTGGGGGTTGACCCCCACACGCGATGGGTGCGCGCGGTACATCGCGGCCCGCTTGGCCGGCAGCCAGGGCGCCCACTGCCAACGGATCTCCGCCACGACCTGCAGGTCCGGCATGGCACACCCCCTCTACTCTTAAAGACGAATTAAGGGGGGCGATTTTCCGGGTTGCGCGCCAATATCTCCAACAATCGCTCGGGCAGCTCGTGCCGCACGAACGCCACCACGTCTTCGGCGGTCCAGTCGCCCCCACCGGCGGCGACGGGCTCGTCGAGGATCTCCTCGACGGCTTGCTCGATCGCCTCGCGCCAGTGAGCCTGCTGTCGTTGCTGGTTGGTCTCTTCCACGAGGGACAGGATGGCAGCCCGAGCGCGCGAGCTCCACTGCCCAGTGAGGAGCGCGTCGTTAATCGCCGCCACGGGATCACCGGGAGCCAATGGTGAGCGGTGCCCGGCCATGGCCAGGACTTCATCCTCGGGCCATGCGAACGCCCGTGCGATTCCGCGGCAGCTGTCTGGCTCCAAGGTCTTGTTCTGGCCACGGAGGAATCGGCCGAGAGTGTCCTCGTTCAGACCAGCCTCGAGACTGGCCTGCCGCATGGACCAAGCCCGCCGCTTAATCTCGGCGCGAATGCGCTGCCTCAAGGTCGTTGATTCGCTCACGTCGCCCATCGTATCGCGCCTGGTGTGTCCCGCGCTGCTTCGGAATCTAAGGTATTGACAATACGGATTACCATCCGTACAATACGGATTAGGAGGTACTGATGGCCGCTAACTCACCACCAGTGCAGACCGTTGCCGACCCGGACGTGCTAGTGCGCACCAGCGTCCAGCTATGGCCGCACCAGGTCGACGAGGCAGACCGTCGAGCCGTGCGTGAGGGGCTCAAGCGTGCGGACATCATCCGGCGCGCGCTCGACATCGGCCTCGGCTTCCGCCACGCCGACGGCTCGCCCCGCACCGAGGCGGTGACGCCATGAACGGCCGGGGCGGCGAGCCCCAGGGCGAGGCTCCCCCGCCCGAGCCCCCGCTCGCGGTGACCGTGCCCGAGGCGGCGCGGCTGCTCAGCATCAGCCCCAGCATGGCCTGGGAGCTGGTGCTCCGCGGCCACCTGCGCTCGGTGAAGATCGGCAGCCGGCGCGTTGTGCCCCGCCAGGCGATTCTCGACTACCTGGATGGGCATACCGCCGGCGGCCCCCGAGTGCCGTACCTGGTGACGCGCTAATGGACGCGCCGTAGCCCCGGCCGCAGCGTCGTGGTGTCCCCACCGCCCGACGCCGCGGCCGGGGCCCTTTCGTCTTTTGGAGGTTCCATGTTGACCGAGATCGCGCCCCCGACCCTGGACGAGCGCGTGGCGGCGCTCGAAGCCCGCCTGGCCGCACTGGAAGCGCGCCCCCTCGAGGCGCCCCTACCGGACGCATGCCGCCGGCGCACCTGCAGCTACTTCCGCGACTACCTCGCCCAGGGCCCGGCCGAGCTCGTCCACGAGGCCTTCCACGAGGTCGAGCGTGAGGCCCTGGCACTCCAGGGGACGTGTCACCCCTGGCACGACGCCCACCCCGACGCCCCCGATCAGCACTGCCCCGGCTGCGGCTCCGGTCGACTCGATCGGTTGGAGCGGCGCATCCGCGCCTAGCCCCCAATCGCGCCTGACATTCGCCTGGAGGACAACCCCATGCCCAAGCGCTATCTCACGCCCATGCGGCGCTTCCGTTCGCGCGTGCTCGACGTCCAGCTCGCGAACGACGAGCTACGGGGGCGGATCTTCACCGTGTGGCCGGTGCCGGCCGAGCTCGCGCCGGTGGCCACGCGCGCCCAGCGCCAGCTCGACGCACTGCTGCCGACCCTGGTGGAGCTGCAGCGGGGCCTCGGCCCCTACGTGGATGATGGCCCGCCCGACCTGGCGGCCTAGCGAGGAGTGATCCATGACGCTCGCGACCGAGGTTTCCATCCCCACCCCATCCGACGATGGGGTGCCAAAGGAAGAGGCTCGGACGGCTCACCCACCCGGCGACCGTCCGAGCCCCCAGCACCACGCCCGGACCGCGGCGGCGGTCCTCGGCCCAGTTTACCGTAAGGAGGCGGGCAGGCGCGCGCCCTCGCGGCCCCAGGCGCTCCCGTGCCCCCGGCTGCGGGGGGAGCCGCCGCGGCGTCCCGGCTGGTGCGCCACCTGGCGGCGGGAAGGCTCGCGCCACTATCGCGTCGTCCGCCGCGGCCCCGACCTCCCCGCGACGTGGACCTGGCGGATGGCCCTGGGGGTCGGCTGGACGGCGGCCGTCGTCCTCTATGCGCAGGCGGTGCGGCCATGACGGCGGCCGCCCGTGCCCCGCTCGCTAGCGGCCTGGAGAGCTTCGCCGCGCGGCTGGTCGCGCACGACATCGACCCCGCGGCCCTCGAGCGCGCGTTCCGCGACGGCATCCAGGCCACCCGCCTCGACCACTGGTACTGGGAGGTCACCAGCTCGCTGCCGGCAGAGGGCGGCCCCTACCAGGTGACCCTCGCCCCGACGCACCGCGCCTGCACCTGTCTCGCCGGCCAGCACCGCACCCCCTGCAAACACGTGGCGCTCTGCCAGCTCCGCGCCCTCACCGAGCCCGAGCCCCTGCCCCGCGCGCTGCAGCGGCGCGGAGCGCCCTCACGGCCGACGCTACCGACGCCCACGCCCCTCCGGCCGCGCCGCGCGCCCGACGACGTGAAAGGACCACTGCATGAAGACGCTCCCTGCAGCCCCACCCCTCTTGCGGCCCTGCGCGGCGTGCGGCGGGCCGATCGTCGAGCTCGACTGGCACCCCGCCCACGGCTCGACTCGCGGCTGCCTGCACTGCGGACGCACGCCGGCGGAGGCCCTCGCCACCGCCAAGCGCGCCCGGCCGAGGCGGCCATGATGGACCAGACCCGCGCGCTCGCCCCGGCCTCGCCGGCCGACGTCACGCTGCCCGGCCCCCAGCAGTGGCAGATCCTGGTGCAGCAAGCCGACGTCTTCGTGAAGTCGGGCTTCCTGCCCAAGAAGATTCAGAAGGCCGAGCAGGCGCTGGCCATCATCCTCACCGGCCGCGAGCTCGGCATCGGCTCGATGTACGCCCTACGGTCGATCGACATCATCGAGGGCATCCCCACGCCCTCGCCCGGGCTCCTCCTGGCGCTCATCTACCGCGACCACGGCGACACCGCGCTCATCCCCGACGAGATCACCGACCAGGTCGCCACTTGCCGCTACAAACGGCGCGGCTGGTCGGGCTATCAGGAGTTCAGCTTCACCATCCAGGATGCCGAGCGGGCGGGGCTGCTCAGCAAGCAGAACTGGCGGCAGTACCCGGGGGCCATGCTGCGCGCGCGGGCGATCTCGGCCATCGCGCGCCTGGCGTTCCCCGAGTGCGCCGCGGGGCTCTACATCCCCGACGAGCTCGGCGCCGAGACGGACCGCGAGGGGCGGTCCCTGGGCGTCATCGCCGAGCGCCGCGAGCCGATCCGCCAGGAGAGCCGCGAGGAGGCCGCGGAGCGCGGAGCCCAGCTGGCGGCCTGGGGCGACGAGCCGGAGGAGGCCGACGGCGAGTACTCCGTTGCCGAGGGGCCCGCGGCCTCGCCCACTGACGCCATCACCGAGGGGCAGCTGCGCTCGATCGGCGCGCACCTGAAGCGCACCGCCATCACCGAGGCCGCGGCGCTCCTGCAGGTCGACGGCACCAAGCAGGTCACCCAGCTTACTCGCGAGCAGGCGAGCGAGCTCCTGCGCTGGCTGACCCGCCAGCCCAACGACCCCGACTCCGCGTCCTAGCGCTTCCAGAATCCCGCGGTCCCGATGCCGCACGCGCGGACGCATACGAGCTCCCGGAAAGCGAGGTAGCCGATGGCGCGCAAACGGATGATTGACCCGTCCATCTGGGCCGACGAGGGCATGGCCGCGCTCTCCCCGCGCCAGCAGGTGCTCTACATCGGCCTGTTCAGCAACGCGGATGACGAGGGGCGGCTCAAAGGGTCGGCCGCGGCGATCCGCCTGCTGCTGCCCGCCGTGTACGTCGATGCCACCGTGGACGAGGTCGGCGTCGACCTCGGCGCCGTGCTCCACCAGATGCGCCAGCTCGTGGCCTACGGGCACGAGGGGCGCGCGTACCTGGCCTTCCGCAACTATGCAGCGTGGCAAAAGATCGCCCACCCCTCGCCGAGCGTGCTCCCCGCGCCCCCCGAGGACACCGCGCCGTACCCCCCGGAGCCGAACGGACACCGCGCACTCGCCGAAGATTCAGCGAACGCTCACGAGCCTTCACGAAACGCTCACGAGCCTTCACGAAACGCTCACGAGCCTTCACGAAACGCTCACGAGCCTTCAAGGAGGGCTCGTGCCTCGCGCGCGCGCGCGGAAATTAAGTTAGTAGAAGAGAAGTTAGTAGAAGAGAAGATAAGGGGAGGGGGCGTACGGGGGGGCGACGCCTCGCAGGCGGCTGCCGCCGCTGCGCCCCCTGTCCCTCGTCTCCTGAAACATCACGCGCCCGACGTAGGCCCGCTCGTCGACGCCTTCGCCGCCGTGGGGCTCTCGCCCCCCAAGATGCTGGGCGGTGAGGGGCCCGCCGCGCAGCATCTCCTGGGAGCCGGCTACAGCCCCGAGCAGCTCGCCGCCTGCTGGCAGGACATTGCGAGCGGTGACTACGGCGACGCCTACATGCAGCGCAAACTGAGCTTCGGGCTTCTGAGTCGCGACAACTGCGTCGGGAATTGGCAGCGGTGGAAGGCGCAGCCGAGTCGCGCGCCCTCGAGCGGCCGGGGCAAGGCGGCGCCCCGCCAGGCGGACAGCGACTTCAGCCCGGAGGCCAACGCCGCGGCCAAGGCGGCCATGCCGTGGCTGCGGTCGCCGAGCGAACGGCTGGCGGAGGCGCGATGACCGCGCAGTCCCTCGCGGAGGAGCTCTGGCGGCTCGCCGAGCAGATCGGGTTCACCCCCGAGGAGCGCGCGATTATGCAGGCCGCCTACGAGCGCGAGACCGCCCGCTTAGGCCAGATGCGGGCTTACCGCGCGACGGTGGCGGAGCCCGGGGTGATCGAGCACGCGCCCCGCGCGTTCGGGCCCCCCAGCGATTGGGCCCACGATGGCACCGAGCTGCGCGGGCGCACCGAGCCCGGCTATCGCTGCCATGTCTGCCGCGATGCCGGCTTCGTGCGGCGGGAGGTCCCGGTCGGCCATGCGGACTTCGGGAAACCGCATCCCTGCCGCTGTCGCACGGAAGACCCCGCCTACCGCCACGAGGCGTGGCAGCGGCGCGTGCGCCGCGCGGGCCTGCCCCCCGATGCCGAGGGCCAGGGGCTGGCGAGCTTCGTCACGGTCGAGCCCAGCCAGCGCGACGCCGTCGATGCGGCCCGCGAATTCCTGCACCGGCGCGAGCAGGGCGACGTCCCGCGCTGGCTGGCGCTCTACGGCGGGACGGGCCGGGGCAAGACGCACCTGCTGGCGGCCGTGGCCAACGCCGTGCTCCTCACCGACTCGGTGCTCTGGGCCACGGTGCCCGAGCTCCTGGACCAGTGCCAGGCGCCCGGCGAAGTGGACGGCGAGCGGCGGCCCTTCGCCCTCGACGCCGCGCTCACCCAGGCGGCCACGCTCGCCCCGGTGCTGATCCTGGACGAGCTGGGCAGTCAGCAGGATACGGACTGGTCGCGCCGCAAGCTCGAAACCCTGCTCAATGCACGCTACGAGGCCGGCCGGCCCACCCTGCTCGGCATCACGATCAAGCCGCTGGACTTCGCGACCTGGTCGCCGCGGGTCGCCAGTCGGCTGAGCGACGAGACGCGGGTGCGCTCGGTCCTGCTCGAAGGCCCCGACTGGCGCCAACGGCGGGGGGGTGCGCCGTGAGCGTGCGGGCCTGGCTGGAGCCCGAGCCGATCCGCGCCAGTGGGGGGATAGCCCGCACGGTCACCGAAGTGACGGGGCAGCCCGATGCCGATGGCGTGCTCGCCGAGCTGCCCTTCGCCGAGGCGATCGGGCCGCTCTACCGGGAGCGCCTGGCGGCGGTCACCGCGCGGTGGGACGGCCTGACCCCCGAGCAGCGGGCCCGCGTGGACCCGGCGGCGCGGCGGGCGGCCCACAACGTCGCGGACCGAGCCTTTCTGGATGGACGCTACGCGGGCGTGCTGGCCGCGCTGGTCTGCCTGGACGCCCTGGTCGAGTACGCCGCGACGGGCCAGGCCCAACGCGCGGCCGAGAGGAGCGCGTCATGACGCCTGAGCGCCCGCCCTGCCCCCACCCCGGCGAGGCCGTGTACTACAACCCCGGCAACCGCGTGGTGCAGTGCCACGCCTGCGGCTGGCTGTTCGTGCCGCTGGCCGACCCGGTGCCGGCGCATATCTATGCCCTGGCCGTGGCCGCCGAGCAGGCGGCCCGCGCCCCCAGCTGGACGCGCCCCCGGCTGGTCCCCCTGGAGGGCGACTGATGGCCCTGCGCTGCGACTGCACCGCCGAGCACGCGGACGGGCGCTGCGGCGAGGATGCCGACCCGACCACCGGCCGCTGCCCGGCCTGTCGCCCCTGTAGCGCCTGCGGCCACGTCCACGGCCGGCACCGCGAGGGGGTCTGCCAGCAGTGGCAGGACCACCCTCCGGGCGGCGATCAGGCCCTGAACGACGCGGTGACGGTGCATTCCCCCGACCTGCTGCCGCGCCAGGAGCCGCACCCCGCCCTGCTGCCGGCCCCCGGCCGCCGCAGCAGCCTGGCCGTGCTCACCCCGCCGCGCCCCGCCCCCGAGCGGGGGCAGCGCCTGGCCGAGCAGCTGGACCTGCTCAGCGCCGCCCAGGCCCACGCCGACGAGCTGGGCCAGCAGGTGCGCGAGCGCGACGGCGCCGGCGCCCGCCACCGCGAGGCCCTGTGCGCCGCGGCCAAGGCCCTGTGCGGCGCGGCCCGCGGCGATGACTACCCCGCCGCCGAGGCCTACCACGCCCAGTGCCTGGCCGCGATGATCGCCTGGACCGCCAGCCGGGCCGAGGCCACCCATACTGCCGAGCGGGCCGTCACCGCCCTGGCCAACGTGCGCCGCGTCAAGGAGTCCATCCTGGGGGGTTACTGATGACCCTGCTCGAGGGCCCGAAGGGGCGCGACCGCCAGGAGGTCGCATGCGCCGCACCCTGATGCGCGAGCCGTTCGGCCGCGGGCTGGTCGTGCTGGGTGGCAGCGTCCAGGGCTGGTACGGCCCCGCGCCCCAGCCCTCCGACATGGCCTACCTGCTCCGCCTCGAGTACCGCGCGGGGCGAGCACGCCGCCTCGCCGTTCCCCCGGCCCAGCGGGTCGAGGCCAACGCCCGGGCCACCGGGTACCGCGCCCGGCGTCAGTTGCAGCGCGACGAGCCGCCCGTGCCCTGGGCCGAGGCCGACTGGGTCGTGGTCCTCGCCGAGCCCTACGCGCCGGCGCTGCAGGCGGCGCTCGCGCGGTTCACGGCCCGGGCGCGCCGGGTCGAACCCGCCGTCGCGCAGAGAGGAGTCGCCCATGTGTAAGCGTCCGCGCTGCATCTGCGGCTGGATGCGCGCCCACCACGCCCCGGCGGCCACGGTGCAGGTGGCCTCGGCGCCCGCGGAGCACCTGCCGAACGGCTGGACGCTCGTCAAGGTCTCGGCCGGGCCGATGCACCTGGGGTGCGCCGCCGAGACCGGCCGCCCGATCGTCACGCTGGTCTTCGATGTCCCGGAGCACTGGAGATGTGCGCATTGCGGCGAATACATCGCGCCGAACCGCTGGAACTAGGAGATCGCCGTGACCGAGAGGCCCGAGACCGAGCGGTGCGCGGACTGCGGCAAGGCCCAGACCACGCGGGCCTGCGTGCCATGCGGCATGCGCCCCGTCTGCGACAGCTGCTTCCGCGCCCACGATCCCGCCCGGGCGCCCGGCGCGCGCCGCCGGGCCACCGAGGAGGAGTAACGCCGTGACTGCCCCCCAAGCCCCCCTGATGCCGCCCTCGGAGGCGGAGGTCGCGGCCGCGCTGGGGCGGCTGGCCGACGCCAAGGACGCTGCCGACGCGATCGCGGTGGAGTACCGAGGTGTCAAGAGCCAGCACAAGGACGCGCAGGACGAGCTGAAGCTGGCCCTCGCCGCCTGGCGCGAGCTACGCCGCCAGCAAGCCAGCTCGCAGCTGTGGCGCGACGCGGCGGGTGACGCATGAACAACCGCAGCCAGGCGGCGCAACTGTGGGCTCGGTTCGTCAGTCAGACCGGGCACATCCACGTTTGCCCGCACTGTAACGCCGCCTGGGCCCACCGCTCGCCCAACTGCACGAAGGGGACGGTGCGCTGCCCCGACTGCTGGGAGGCCGAGATCGCGCAGCGCGAGCGCCAGGGCCTGACCTTCCGCACCGACCTGGCCCCCACCCTCGCCCCAGCGGCGAGCTGAGAGAGGACGCCGATGACTCAGAGGGATCGCAGGCCGTTACCGCACGCGCGGTTCACGGCAACCTGCGCCGAGTGCGACGAACTGGTGTTTGACGAGTCGAGCAGCCTGTCGTCGCTGCTCACGCGCTTGTACGAGGCGCTGCGCGAGCACGCCATCCACAAGCACGACTGGCGCCCGCCGGAGCGCAGGGTATGACCGATACCGCCTTGCGCCTGGTCGCCGGTGCGAGTAGCGCCGTCGAGTTGTCAGAACGACTCGCCATCGTCCGTGGGATGTTGGCCGACTCTCCGTCCCCGCAGGACGCCAGCCAGTTTCGGCGTGACGCCGAGGCGCTGCGAGTGTTCGCACAGCAGCGAGGGCTGAGCCTCGCCGTTCAGAACTACGCGGTCGCCATCAAGCTCTGGGCGGAGCGCCGTCTCGGGGAGTTGCTGCCAGACCTGGCACCGCATGGGGGTGCCCGGAAGGGCGATCAAGGTACCACCCCCAGTACCTTGATCCGCCTGAAAGACCTTGGCCTTGATCGGAACCATTCTGCGCGGTTCCGCGCGCTGGCCCGCGTCCCGGAACACGTGTTCGCGGCCGAAGTCGCCGTGCGTGAAACGCGCGAATTGACCAGCGCGGACCTGTACGAGTTGGCGCGGCAGTATCGCCAGCCCGCAACTCGGCAGACGCGGCAAGCGGATGGGGATGCCGCGGAGCCGTCGCCGTTGCCAGGCACGGTGCGCCTGGAAGTCGCCGACGCGCTGCGCTTGCCGCTCGATGCCGGTGCGGTGGACCTGATCGTCACGTCCCCGCCATATGGGTTGGATAAGCCTTACGGCGATGCTGTCGACCCCGCTCTCGGCTGGCAAGTCTTCATGCAAACCTGGCTTCTTGAAGCCTACCGCGTGGCCCGCGATGGGGGACGGTTGGCGCTCAATGTTCCGTTGGATACGACGCTCGGCGGCTATCGCCCAACGGGGGCCGAGGCCATCCTCGCGGCAGTCGGGGCGGGCTGGACGTATCGCAGCAGCATCGTGTGGCTTGAAGACCACATCAGTCACCGCGTCGGCCGCGGTTCGGTGGATTCCGCGAGTGCGCCGCACATCATCGCGCCCGTGGAGTTGGTCGCGCTGTTCTCCAAAGGCGACTGGCGCCGCGAGCCGCCCGGCCCGTCCGATCTGGCGCACGAGGAATGGCTGGAGTGGACGAACGGACTTTGGCGCTTCTCGGGGGAGTCACGCCCGTGGGAAGGCCACCCGGCCCCGTTCCCGCTGGCCCTACCGTGGCGACTCATCAAGTTGCTGTCGTTCCCCGGCGATGTCGTCTGTGACCCCTTCGTAGGGTCGGGCACCACGGCGCTCGCCGCGCTGCGCCTCGGGCGGCAGGTCGTGGGCTTTGACCGGAACCCCGGCTATATCGCCGCCGCCTTGCGGCGCGTCGCCGGCAGGGGGATGGACAGGCCTGCCGACGGCGAGGAGCCCGGCGATGCGTAGCATCCTGGCGGACCCCGACCGCCCTTGCCTCGACCCGCGCTGCGCAGCGTGCCAGGCGGTGCGCTCCCCTGACGCGGTGCGGCCGCGCTGGCCCGAGCAGCCCTGTCTGGCCTACGTGCTCCAGCGCGACGCGGAGGGCGGGTCCACCGCCACGCCCTGCGGCGCGACTACGGACCTGACGATGGGGAGCGGCGAGCCGCGCTGCCTCGCCCATGCGTCCCGCGCCACGCTCTGGCGGCGGCTGAGCGCCCTCTGCTCGCTCCTTGCCCTGCCGGTGCCGCCGTTCGGCTTGCCCGCTGCCGTGTTGCGCTTTCGGATTCGCGCCTTGCGCGCGCTGTTGCCCGGCGAGCCCCTGCCCACTGGCCCGACGTGCCGTACCTGCGCGCGGCCCATCAAGACGCCGGCCGGCCATGGCAACGGCGAGTGCGGCACCTGTTACGTGTATCGGTCCCGCCACGGTACCTCGCGCGCCGAGGCTCTGGCCCCGCGGTTCTGCCAGGAGTGCGGGGCGGTAATACCCCGCGGCCACTTCTTCCAGCGTAACCGGCGTTGCGCCCTCTGCCGTGCGTGCTACCAGCGGCAATGGCGAGCCGCCCAGAAAGCGAGTGAGCAATGATCCAATCCCCGCGCATCCCCTTCACCGAACTGCCCCGGGTGACCGTCGCGGCGCGCGGTGGCCCGCGCTACACCCAGGTGTGCTCGCCGACCCGCCAGACGTGCGGGGTGTGCGGCGAGACGATCGCCCCGAAGCACCCGTCCGCGATCGACCGCGTGCGGACGTGGGGCCGGCCGCCGCGGCGTTGGTGCAGCTCCTGTTGGGACCAGGCGGGCATCGCCCAGGTGCTGAGGTAGCCCCATGGGCGACGTGCGCCAGTTGCCCGCGCCGCTGCCGGGGGCGGTGCGCTGGGCCCGGACGCGGGGCTGGCTGCTCGTCTACGACGCCGAGATGCACTGCTGGCACGAGATCCCGGCCGACGCTGCCCCGCGCTGGTGGCGCTGGGCGGCGCAGGAAGCAAAGAAAGCGGAGCTCGCGATGAGGGAGGCATGACATGGGCGCACCCGCACCTGGCCAACCCGCCACCGACTACACGCTGAATGTCCGCGGTAACTGCAGATCGTGCGGCCAGCCAATTTGGTGGCGGAAGACCGCCTTGGGCAAGCGGCAGCCGATGAACCTGGACCCGGCGACGGGCGAGCCGACGAGCGAGACACATTTCGCATCGTGTCCGCAAAGCCGCGCGTGGTCCAAGAAGGGGCAGCGATGAGCGAGACGGCGCACGAGCACGACTGGCAGCCGATCGGCCGTTGCCACCACCCCCATGCCAGCGGGGTCCAATCCCATCGTCTGTATCGGTGCGCATGCGGGAAGTACGCCCACACTAGCAAGCCCGTCACGTTCGGCTGCGGCCCGCGCCGGCGTGGCCCCACACCCCCCGCCGACTGCCCGCTAGTGGACCGTGAGGCGTGGCAGCGCCAGCATCCCGAGCTGGTGCAGCGCTGAGATGGACGAACGTGCCGCGCTCCTCCGGGCCGCCCGCACGCTGGCTGCGCTCGACGTCCTGCTGAGCGACTGTCGCTGTGGTGGCTGGTGCCCGCATATGGCGGCGGCGCGGGCGCTGGTGCGCGAGCGCGTGGCGGAGCTGGGGCTGCTGCCGGCGGTGTTGCTGGAGCCCCGGGCGCTACCAGCAGGGGATGGCCGATGAAGATCTGGCACACTGCAGGCCGCGCGGACGGGCGGGACCTGGCCGCCGCACGGCGCCGGGAGGGCCCCGAGAAGCGGGTGCAGGCGGCATGTCGCCAGCTGCTGGCGCTCAAGGGCCTGCGGCCGTGGCATCTGAGCCAGGCCCGTGCCAGCCAGCAGACCGCCGGGCTGCCCGACGATCTCGTGACCGGCTGGCGGCGGCCGCTCGTCCTGGAATACAAGGCGGGCCGCAACGCGCAGACGGACGAGCAGCGCGACTTTCAGCAGGAGTGGGAGGCATCGGGCGGCGTGTACTGGGTGATCCGCTCGGCGGTGGAGCTGGCTGAGCGGCTGGACGCGCCGACCGGCAAGGAGGACCCTCATGGCCAGTGACCCC
>Ga0137432_1000595_pt1 | contig 17037 bp, 17 predicted proteins | sample EasRivERMZT820_2_FD_102337 | JGI IMG/M metagenome (GOLD analysis project Ga0137432, IMG submission 102337) | Soil microbial communities from meander-bound floodplain in the East River, Colorado, USA - East River MetaG ERMZT820_2 | ecosystem: Environmental > Terrestrial > Soil > Floodplain ...
GCGCGGCGCCCGGTTCACGCACGCGAGCTCGACCTCGTCGTGGACGCTCCCGGCGCACGTCTCGCTCATGACCGGACAACATCCCGTCGTGCACGGCGTGCTCGACAACGACCGCCGGATCGACGCGCGCCATTCGTCGCTGCTGGCGCGCCGATTCCGGTCGCGCGGCTACGCGACCGCGGCGTTCACGGCCGGCGTCTTCGTCGACCCGCACTTCGGCTTCGGCGAGGGGTTCGACGCCTACTCCGTGCGCGACCCCTGCGGCATCCCGTGCGACGCCGCCGATCCCGCCGCCGCGCGCGACGCGCAGGTCGACGCGACGCCGCGCCGCGCGTTCTCCTGGCTGCGTCGCCACGCCGACACGCCCTTCTTCCTCTTCCTCCACACCTACTTCGTGCACGAGTACGAGGACGCCGCGCACGAAGGGAGAAACGCGGAGCGCTGGGCCCTGCTCGAGCGCGCGACCGCGCGCGACCCGGCGGCGATCGCCGAGCTCGCACGGCGCTACGACGCGTGCGTGCGCGAGGTCGACCGCGACTTCGTCGGCCCGCTGCTCGACTTGCTCGACGAGCTCGGGCTCCGCGAGCGGACGATCGTCGCGGTCGTCTCCGACCACGGCGAGGAGTTCTTCGAGCACGGCGGCTTCCGGCACGGCCTCACGCTGCACGACGAGGTCGGAGCGGTCGCGCTGCTGCTCGCCGGTCCGGGCGTGCCGCGCGGCGCGACGCTCGCCGATCCGGTGAGCCTCGTCGACGTCGCCCCGACGCTCGCCCGCCTCGCCGGCCTGCCGGCCGACGCGCTCTGCCACGGCCGCGACCTGTTCGCGCCGCCCGACGACGAGGAGCGCCCGCTCGTCCTCCACCTCGACCACCGTTGCGAGGGGGGCGTGCGCGTGCGCGGCGAATCGCTGCGCCTCGGCGTCTGGCGCGTGCAGCGCATGTGGAGCGAGGCCGGCGAAGCGACGCTCACCTTCGAGCGGGACGATCCCGCCATGGGGCGTCCCGCGCCGTTCGAGCCGACGCCGGAGCAGCGCACCGCGCTCGAGCGGCGGCTCGATGCCGAGCTCCTCGCCGAGCTCGCGCGCGCGCCGGCCGGGGGGGACGTCGGGACGGTCGACCTTCCCGAAGCTTTGCGCGACCGCCTGCGCAAGCTCGGGTACGCCGGCCACTGAAGCGCGGCGCGGCCCTATCCTGGCCGGGAGTCTCTCCCGATCCGGAGCCGCCGATGGACTTCAGGACGCCGACCCGAATCGGTTGCGCCGCGCTCGCGCTCGGCGGCCTCGCGCTCGGACTCTCGAGACAGGCGGGCGGCGACTCGGGACGGCTGCTCGACGGTGCGCTGCACCACCTCGGCGACGAGACCGTGACGCGCTGGAAGGAGGCGGCCGCACCCGAGCCTTCGCCGCTGCGCGTCGCCTTCGAGTCGCGCGCGAACGCGACCGAGTGGGTGCTCGAGTACGCGCAGCGCGACGTGAGCGGCGACTGGGCGCTCGCGCTCGACGGGAAGTTGGTCGGCACGCTCCCGCGCAACGAGGACGCGCTGCGCACGGTCCGCTTCGCGATCCCTGCCGGGACGCTCGCCGACGGGAAGCACGAGCTGACCGTCACGCCGCTGAAGCCGACGCCGGGAAAGGCGCCCGCCGACGACCTGCTCGTGGGCCGCTTCAAGCTGTACGAGAAGCCGCTGCGCGAGCTCTTCGCGCTGGGCCGGGTCACCGTGCGCGTGACCGACGCGGCGGGCGGCGCGCCGCTCCCGGCGCGGGTCACCGTCACCGACGAGAAGGACCAGCGGGTCGAGCTCTTCTACGGCGAGGCGCGCACGACCGCGGTGCGCAGCGGCATCGCCTACACGTGCGACGGCGTCGCCGCGCTCGAGGTGCCGGCGGGCCGCGTGGTCGTGAGCGCGACGCGCGGCATGGAGTGGTCGCTCGCGCAGAAAACGATCGTGGTCGAGGCGGGCGGGTCGCAGGAGGTCGCGCTGTCGCTCGCGCGCGAGGTCGACACGACCGGCTGGATCGCCGCCGACACCCACCTCCACACCTTCACCTTCAGCGGCCACGGCGACTCTTCGGTCGAGGAGCGCGTCGTGACGATCGCCGGCGAGGGGATCGAGCTCGCGGTCGCGACCGACCACAACCACCACACCGACTATGCGCCGGCGCAGCAGGCGCTGCAGCTCACGCCGTTCTTCACGCCCGTGATCGGCAACGAGGTCACGTCCGACAACGGCCACATGAATGCCTTCCCGTTCGCGCCCGACGCGCCGGTCCCGGAGTACCGCGAGACCGACTGGACGAAGCTCGTCGCGAACATCCGCGCGCGCGGGGCGCAGGTGGTGATCCTGAACCACCCGCGCTGGCCGGAGAAGGGGCGCGACCCCCTCACGCGCTTCGGCTTCGACCTGCAGACCGGCGGCAACGCCGCGGGCCAGCGCTTCACCTTCGACTGCCTCGAACTGGTGAACTCCGACGCGCCGACGCAGCCGACGCGCGCGGTGCTGCCGGTCTGGTACGCGCTGCTGAACCGCGGTGAGCGCTTCCCCGGCGTCGGCGCCTCCGACTCGCACCACGTCGGCGTCATCGCCGGGCAGGGGCGCACCTACGTCCCGAGCGCGACCGACGACCCCGCTCGGATCGACGTCGCCGCGACGATCCGCGCTTTCAAGGAGGGGCGCGTGAGCGTGAGCCACGGCCTGTTCGCGACGATCGAGGTCGACGGGCAGGCGCGCATGGGAGACCTTCTGCGCGTCGCCGCCGAGCCGCCCGCCGACGGCGCGGCCGGCCGCTCCGTCGTGGCCGAGGTCACGGTGCGCCACCCCTCGTGGGTGAAGCCGGCGCGCCTCGAGCTCGTGGTCGACGGCGCCGTCGCGGCGACCGTCGACCTCGCCGCCGCGCAGGAGGGCGACGCGCCGACCGTGCTGCGCCGCCGGGTACGCGTGCCGCTGCCGGCGCACGACGCGTGGCTCGTCGCGGTCGCGTGGGGCGAAGGGGTGAAGCGCGCCTGCTGGGCGACCGAGCTGGCCGAGACCTGCGCGATCACCAACCCGGTCTGGCTCGACGTCGACGGCGACGGCCGCTGCGACAGCCCGCGCGCGCTCGCGCAGGCGCGGCTCGACGCCGCGCACGGCGACCTCGCGCTGTCCGCGGCGGCGGTGGGCGCGGCCGACGACGCGGTGGCGTTCCAGCTGCTCGACCTGCTGCGCGCGGCGGGGGCGGCGCGCGGCGACCTCGCGCGCGTCGCGGCGGCCGGCGGCGCGCAGCGGCCGGCCCTCGCCGAGTGGGTCGAGCAGTCGGCCGCGCCGCCCCCCGCTGCTCCGAAGAAGTAGGCGTCCGACGCGACCGGCGGCATCTCCCGTCGGAAAGCGATTCCGGTCCCCGAATCCCCCGGGCGGTCCCCTTCAGCGCTTTTGCAGGCGCGGTCGATCAGACTCACGTTCAGTCCCAGGGACGGGGGGTCGAGCCATGCATCGCCGCGCCGGGTTCACGTTGATCGAGCTCATCATCGTGATCTCGATCATTTCGATCCTCGCGGCGGTCGCGATCCCCAACCTCCTCTCCTCGCGCATCGGCGCCAACGAGTCTTCGGCGATCGCGACGCTGCGTCAGATGCAGTCGGCCCAGACGGTCGTGCAGACGATGCGCACGATCGACCAGGACCTCGACGGCGTCGGCGAATACGCATGGCTCGCGGAGATGACCGGCTTCGTGCAGGTGCGCGACGCCACCGGCCCGCACGGCGGACCGCTGCTCAATCCGCCGTCGGCGGCGCGCTCGATCGGCGTCGTGAACGCCGCCGGAGTCGTGACCAAGGCGGGCTACATCCTGCGCATGTCGATGTCGGACAACACCGGCGCGGGCTTGAACGAGGCGCCGAACGGCGGCTCGCCGACCGGCGAGGACGCCGACAACTGCGAGAAGTTCTGGCTCGCCTACGCGTGGCCGGCCGGCTACACGACGTCGGGCAAGCGCACGTTCGTCGTGAACCAGACCGGCGACATCCTGCAGACGCAGAACGCGGGGACCGGCGCGACGCCGAGCTACGACGCCATGTCCAGCGTGCCGGCGCCCGACGCCGCGGTCGAGAGCGGCTCGGCCGGCCAGGCGATCGGCGACTTCTCCCTGAACGGCTTCCCGCTCCCGGCGGTCGACGGCAACGTCTGGATGGTCGTGAACTGACGACCGCGTCCGGCGCGCCGCGCGCCGCGCGCCGGCTACTTCAGCGCCTTCGTGCGCGACTTCTTCGACTTCGCGATCCGCAGCGCGAAGTAGCGCAGCGCCGCCGCACGCCGCTTGCCCGGCGCTCCCCGGCGCCGCGCGGCGAGGATCCAGCGCACGAACGCCACCAGCGCGAGCGCGAACGCCGCGACCGTCGCCCACGCCGGCATCCACTTCCACCAGTAGACGCCGAAGAGGACGATCGCGACGACCCAGATCGTCTCCGTGCAGCGGCCGTCGACCGCCTCCTCGAGCGTCTCCTCCATGCAGTCGCGGCAGAGGAACGGCTCCTGCGACCCCGCGAGCCCCTTGATGCCGCCGGCCGGCACGAAGGAGCCGGCGCGCGAGCGCATGCAGCGGTCGCAGCTGGAGATCGGCGCGGTCTGCTGGCACGCCGGACAGCGCGTCGCCGACCATGCGAGGACCCGGGTGAGGCAATTCGGACAGAGCGGAAGGTTCGTCGCGGCCATCCCGCGATTATGCAGGACCGGGGCGGCGGAATTCTCGGGCGCCTCTCACTGGATCGTGAGCGTCTCCACGCCGCTGAAGAGCAGCGCGCCCGTGGAATCGAACGTGATCGCCTGGAAGTCGATCGTGCACGCGCTCAGGCTCGGCGGCACGGTGCCGGAGAGGGCGGCGCGGCCGGTCGCGTCGAACGACGTCCCGTGGAACGGGTTCGTGGCGGCCCCTAAGTTCCGCCGGATCGTCTCTCGCGCGCGGGCGGGCGACGCGAACGACGCGATTGCGACAGCGACTGCGAGACCGGCGCTGCGTGACGACGTGATCCCGAGATCCTTGACGTTGCTCACTTCCCCGCCGACGCCCTCACGCGTTCGGCGAACTTCTCGAGGTCGTCGTACTTCGCCTGCCACGTCGTGTACATGACTGCGTCGACGTTCTTCACGCTCTTCGCGCTCGCGAGCCAGGCGTCGAGAGCCGGTAACGCGCCGTTGGGCGTCGCCGGCTGGTCGTAGTAGCCCGCGATCAGCTGCTTGTGGCCGCGGCCGGCGAAGAAGGCGAGGCTCGCGTCGCGCTGCTCGAAGTTCCAGTTGGCGACGGTGACGCCGCCGTCGATCCCGGCCCACGAGTCCTTGAGGTCGCCGCGCACGAGGTAGTAGTCCTGACGCGCGTTGTGGTTCGGGTCGAACATGTCGCTCCAGACCAGGATCTCCGCCTTCGGGTCGAGCTGGCGGAGGATCGAGAGGCAGTCGATCACGTTCGAGGAGAGGATCCGGCCGGCGTCGATGCGGCGCCGCTTGCACGACTCGTCCTGGTTCAGGACGCGGATCTCGTCGTGCGACATGAACCAGGCCTTGTTGCCGAAGGCCTTCTGGATGCGGCGCGCCTCGTCTTTGAGGAGCTCGACCGTCTTCTTCTCCGAAGGGCAGACCATCACCTGCCCCGTGCCCGTCGTGATCGCGTGGAAGTACGAGACGCGCAGGCGCGTGCCGTCGGGCACCTTCACGCGCAGCGGCGGCGGCTCGTGCCAGATCTCGTAGGCGCCGGGCCACGGGACGCAGCCCATCTTCGGATCGGCGACCTTCTCGAACTCCTTCCCTTCGGTGAGCAGCGGCCCGGGCTGACCGCTCTCTTCTTTCCGGATCTCCAGCGGCGCACCGTCCCGTCGCACGACGTTCAGGAGCGGTGCCTCCTCGAACTTCACGTCGCCGATCCAGAGCTCGCCCCGGCTCGCGCCCCACGCGCCGACGTAGAGGCTCACCTCCTCGAATTCCATCGTGTTGAAGACGGCGTGGTGCACCGCCTTCTCCTGGGTCTTCTTCACGCCGAGGTCGGAGAAGATCAGGCTGCGCTCGCCGACCAGCGCCTGCACGCGCACCTCGCCGTCGAACTCCTGGGTCGCGACCGCGACGCTCACGTGGTACTGCCGGAACGGCGCGAGCCTGAGCTTCCAGACGACGCGCGCGTTGCCCTTCGCGTCCCTGGCGCGCCAGCCGCCGGCCTCGTCGACGAAGGTCGCGTCGCGCCACGCGATGGTGGTGAGCGACGGGGGCGGCGTCGTGATGCGCGCGACGCCCCCCTTCACGACGAACGGCTCGTCCTTCACCGGCAGCGCTTCGGCGAGGTTGGGGTCGTGCGAGAGGAGGCCCTCGGAGTATCCGAGCGGGAAGACCGCCGGGACGATCTCGAGCCCGCTCTTCTTCGCCGCCGCCTTCGTGCGCTCGACGTTCTTGAAGTAACGCGCCTCCATCGCGCCGAGCCGCGAGAACTTCGAGTCGGCGAGCAGCACGCGCGTGTACCCCGCCTTGCCGGCGCGAGCAAAGAGCTCTTCGAGCTTGGCGACGTTCTCGTCGACGAGGAGGTTCGTCGAGCAATAGAACCAGAGGGTCGGGGACGCGGGCTCGGCCGCCTTCGCCTGCGCGAGCGCGTCGCGCGCGAGGAACGCGACGTTCAGCGCGAGCGTCGAGAATCCGACGCCGAGCGCGCCGAGCGCCAGGATCGCGACTGCCGCCACGCGACCGCTGCCGCGCGTGTTCAAGTGACCGCGTCGCGCTTCGCCGCTCCGCCGGGCGTCCGCTGGAGCACGACGAACGCGACCGCAGAGATGGTGAAGCACAGCGGGATCACGGAGAGCCCGATTCCCGGCGGACACCACAGCGCCCGCATCACCTGATGCAGAAACCAACGGATGGGCTCCTCCTGCGGATCGTGTCCGTCCATGTCGAGGAAGCCGAGCAAGGGCGCGGAGACGAACAACAGCGCGAGGTACCCTCCCGAGATCATCCACACGAAGTGGAGCGGTCCTCGCGGCGGATAGAAACGCGTTATCCGATTCTTCCACGATCGTCCGGAATGCTCGGGTCCAGCCATGCGCACGATCATTACCTGCGGTCGCTCCCCTTGGTAGACGAAGCTCCCGACCGGCATGGACTTCCCGATCTTCCGGACCTCCACCTCGCGCTGGTCTGGCCCGAGATCCCGTGGAACACCGGCAACGCGGCGCGCAGCGCGCTGGCGTTCGGGGCGCAGGTGCACCTGGTCGAGCCGCTCGGCTTCTCGCTGGATGCGCGTGAAGTGAAGCGCGCGGGGCTCGACTACTGGGAGCACGTGCGGCCGCGCGTGCACCCAGACCTCGACGCGTTCCTCGCGGCGCTGCCCGGGCTCGGCGCGGCGTGGTTCCTCACGGTCGACGCGGAGACGTCGCTCTACGACGCGCCGCTCTCCCCGCCCGCCGTCTTCGTGCTCGGGTGCGAGAGCGAGGGGCTCCCCGAGTCGCTGCGCCGTGAGCGGCGCGATCGGTGCCTGCGGATCCCCCAGGCGCGGGCGCTCGTCCGCTCGCTCAACCAGAGCACCGCCGCGGCGCTCGCGCTCGGCGAGTTCCGGCGCCGCTTCCCGCTCCGTGAAACGTAGATTCGTCCGGCGATGAACGACCCGTCCGACACCACCTCGACTCCGCTCCGGTCGCTGCCGGTCGTCCCGCTCTTCCCGCTGCCGGAGTTCTTCCTCTTCCCGCGCACGGTGATGCCGCTGCGCATCTTCGAGCCGCGCTACCAGCAGATGGTCGAGGACCTGCTCGACACGTCGGGGCGCCTGGTGATCGGCGCGGTGGTGCCGGGGCACGAGCGCGAGCTGATGGGCGCGCCGCCGGTGCATCCGGTCGCGGGGCTCGGCGAGATCGTCAAGCACGAGCACCTCCCCAACGGCCACTACGTGATCATGGTGATGGGGCTGCAGCGGGTGCGCCTCGTCGAGGTGCCGAGCACGCGGCTCTATCGCAAGGTCGAGGTCGAGCCGCTCGCCGAGTCGGCGGTACCGCCCGCGTCGGCCAACGAGCTGCGCCGCCAGCTCACCGCCGCCGTGCTCGCGCGCGCGCCGGGCGTCCCGTTGCCGCCCGACATGCCGATGTCGCAGCTCGCCGACCTCCTGCTGCTGCATCTCCGGATGGACGCGGCGACCAAGATCGAGCTCTTCTCGCGGCTCGACGTGCTCGCGCGCGCACGCGGCGCCCTCGAGCAGCACGCGCGGCTCGCGCCGACGAAGCCGCCGCCCGACCCGCCGCACTCGCCGTGAACGAAGCGCCCGATCCTTCGAAGCGCCTCCACGCGCTGCTCGCCTCCGCGTGGGCGTGGGAGATGCGCGAGTTCCCCGAACGCGCGACGTGGGCCGGAGTGCCCGGCCACGACCGCCGCTGGAGCGACCGCTCGCGCGCGGCGATCGAGAAGCGGCGCGGCGACCTCCAGGGTCAGCTCGCGCAAGCGCGGGCGCTGCCGCGCGAAGCACTCTCCCCCGCCGACCGCCTGAACCTCGACCTCTTCGTGCGCGAGACCGAGACGTCGCTCGAGGAGATGCGCTGGCCGGGCGAGTGCCTCTGCCTCACGCAGATGGACGGCGTGCACCAGGATCCGGCGCAGGTGCTGTCGCTCATGGGCGGCATGGCGGCGCGCGGGCTCGAGGACGTGGTCGCGCGGCTCGAGGCGCTGCCGCTCCTGATGGACCAGTGCACGGCGCTCCTGCGCGAGGGGCTCGCGAAGCGCGTCACGCCGCCGAAGATCTGCCTGCGCGACGTGCCGCGGCAGATCGAGAACCTCTGCGTCAAGGACGCGGAGAAGAGCCCGCTCCTCGCGGCCTTCGCGAAGGCGCCGGCGGGCGGCGCGGCGGCGCGCTTCGAAGAACTGAAGAAGGACGCCGCCGCGCTCTTCACGCAGAAGATCGTGCCGGCGCTGCAGGCACTCGCGGAGTTCGTGGAGAAGAGCTACGTGCCCGGCGCGCGCGAGACGACCGCGTGGAGCGCGCTGCCCGACGGTGAGGCGTGGTACGCGTTCCGGGTGCGCGAGCAGACGACGACGAACCTCACGCCGAAAGAGATCCACGCGATCGGGCTCGACGAGGTGAAGCGGATCCGTTCGAGGATGGACGCGATCGTGCGCGAGGCCGGCTTCGGCGGCGACTTCGCGAAGTACTGCGACCACCTGCGCACCGAGCGGAGCTTCTACTTCGAGACGCCGGCCGCGCTGCTCGCGGCCTACCGCGAGCTCTGCAAGCGGATCGATCCCGAGCTCGTGAAGCTGTTCGGGAAGCTGCCGCGGCTGCCGTACGGGATCGCCGAGGTGCCGGCCTTCTCGGCCGAGTCGCAGACGACCGCGTACTACCTGCCCGGCTCGCCCGAGGCGGCGCGTCCCGGCCTCTTCTACGCCAACACGAGCAAGCTCGATTCGCGGCCGCGCTGGGAGATGGAGGCGCTGTCGCTGCACGAGGCGGTGCCGGGACACCATCTGCAGATCGCGCTCGCGCAGGAGATGGCGCTGTCCGACTTCCGGCGCCACGCGGGATACAACGCCTACATCGAGGGGTGGGCGTTGTATTCGGAGGCGCTCGGCTACGACATCGGTCTGTATCGCGACTTGCACGGCCAGTTCGGGCAGTTGTCCTACGAGATGTGGCGCGCGATCCGGCTCGTGGTCGACACCGGGATGCACGCGCTCGGCTGGTCGCGGGAGAAGGCGATCGAGTACTTCGCGGGCAATACCGGCAAGCCGCTGCACGACATCACCGTCGAGATCGACCGCTACCTCGTCTGGCCGGCGCAGGCGCTGTCGTACAAGCTCGGCGAGCTCGAGATCCGGAAGTTGCGGCGCGAGGCCGAGGCGGCGCTCGGCGCGCGGCTCGACCTGCGCGCGTTCCACGACGAATTGCTGGGGGAGGGCGCGCTGCCCCTCGACGTGCTCGCGGAGCGGATGCGCGCGTGGGTCGCGGGCGAGCAGGCGCGCGCGGCGCCGGAGACGACGACGTGAACGCAGCCATCCTGGTCGGCGCGCTGGTGCTCGCGCTTTCGCAGGAGGGCGCGCCTGCTCCGGCGAAGGGCAGCGGCGACGCTCCGCCGGCGGCGCGGCTGCTCGACGCCGCGAGCGGCGCCGAGGTCGACGTCGCGGCGATCGCCGACGCGCTCGTGCGGCGCGACGTCGTCTTCTTCGGCGAGCAGCACGACAGCGCCGACGCCCACGCGCGCGAACTCGAGCTCGCCGAGGAGCTCTTCGCGCGGCGGCCCGACCTCGTGCTGTCGTTCGAGATGTTCGAGCGCGACCGCCAGGGCTTCCTCGACGACTACCTCGCCGGCCGCCTCGACGAGGCGCAGCTCCTCGCCCAGGCGCGCCCGTGGCCCAACTACGCCGAGGCCTACAAGCCGCTGATCGAGTTCGCGAAGGAGCACCACCTCCCCGTCGTCGCCGCCTGCCTCCCGTGGTCGATCGCCGTCGCATTCGGCAAGAGCCACGGCGACCCGCCGCGCTCGCCGTTCGTCGCGCGCGACTGGTCCGCGCCCGCCGACGCCTACCGCGCCCGCTTCGTCGAGGTCGTGAAGGACCACGTGAAGCCCGACGACGCGAGCGGCGCGGCGAAGTCGATCGCGAAGTTCGACCCGCTCGAGCGGATGTACCGCTCGCAATGCCTGCGCGACGACACCATGGCCGAGTCGATCGCCGACGCGCTCACGCGCTTCCGCCATCGCCGCCCCCTCGTCCTCCACTTCTGCGGCGCCTTCCACAGCGACTACGCCCAGGGCACCGTCGCGCGGGTGATCCAGCGCGCCCCCTCGGTCTCGATCGGGATCGTGACGACGATCGAAGCCGACGACCCCGCGCAATCCGACGCGAAGAAGGAGTCGGCCCGCGCCAACTACGTCCTGTTCGTCCCGAAGCCGCCGCCGAAGAAGGAGGCGCCCGAGACGAAGGAGCCCGCGGCTCCGAAGACGGCGGCGAGCCCGGACGACGCGAAACGGGAATCGAACTGAGCGACTGTCGATCCCACCTTGCATCATCGACCGCTGGAACGGTCGCCGCCATGGACGGACTGGGCAAACCGGGCAAGTCGTCCCTTCACGACCTCGCCTTCCGTCGGGCGCCTCCAGAGGTACAAGCCCTTGTCCGTGTCGTCGAGCGCTGCGTCATTCACGTGCGCCTTGAGCAGGGCCATGAGTCCATCGGCGTCCGACGCGAGCTCCTTCGGAACGTTCTTGTCGCCGACGAATCGGAAGCGAAGCTGCCCGGAAGCCGAGACCTCGCATCGAGCAAAGACCCATGACTTCGGCGGAAACGTCGTGCCCACTCCATTGACGCACCAGAAGAGCTGGCCGCCTGCATCGAAGGAATAGGCACGGAAATGCGAGGGTTCGGCCTCCTTGCCACCCTGGAGTTCAACCAGGTATTCGGCCTCGTTGAACGGTTTCACCAGCATCAGCGCCGCGTTCGCCTTGTCGTCAGGGTCGTCCCAGACCCAGAATCCCGTCAGTCTCGAGTCAATGGCACCTGGCGACGGCTTCGAAAGCGGCACCTTCGACTCGAATGGACAGCCGGGCAGGAGAATCGCAACGAGCAGCAAGACCACGGCGTTCAGCAACATCCGCATCGTCGTCACTCCACCGGCGCCCATGAACCGCGCGTCGCCTCTTCCTGACGTCTTGCGCATCATCCGCATGTCAGGTCGGTTACATCAAGACCTGTTCTTCTTCGCGCCACGCCTCGGCCCGACGCGGTAGAGGACGTACACGCAGCCCTTCTCGAGCGGCCTGCACTCCACCAACTCCAGGTCGATCTGATGCCCACATCCCAAGAACAGCGGGATGCCGGAGCCCAAGAGGACCGGATGGATGTTCACTCCGACTTCGTCGATCAGGTGCGCTTCGAACAAGGCGTGAGCGAGCTCTCCGCCACCCATCACGCAGATGCCCTTCCCGTCCTGCGCCTTCAGCTTCCGAACCACCTTCGCCACGTCGTCCCTGCAAAGTTGGACCGCTGAATCCGAGAGCTTCTCGAGTGTCCGGGAGAAAACGTAGGTCTTCAAACCTGGGTACGACGCCGTTCCGACGCGTACCGCCACGTCATAGGTCTTGCGACCCATGAGCACGGTGTCGACCGACTTCAGGTACCGCGACGAAATCGCAGCAACGTCGTCACTCCACTTCAACCAGTCGACGGAGTGATCCTTGCGAGCAATGAAGCCGTCCAGGCTGCTGGCCGCGCCATAGGTGACCGTCCTCACGTGCAACTCCGAAGAACTTCGCGACCGTCACTCCCATCACCAGACGCCAGGCACGAGGGTCCGGCGATCCAGGGATTCACGTCGGAGGTCCCGCTGCTACCACTTGCCGTCGGCGGCCTTGTCTGTCAGCATCCGACGCATCCCACTCTCCAAGGTCGCACGTACCCGCCGAGGGTCACGTCGGATCGAAGGAACCTCGACCATGAATGCACTGAGTTCGGTCACTCTCGCCGGCCTGGCCTCCGTGATTTTCACGACCCTCCTTCCCCAGGACAAGCAAGCCAAGAAGGACGAGCCCGTGCAGCTCGGCAACTTCTCCGTCAGCCTCAACGTGAAGGACATCAAGGCCTCGAAGGCCTTCTACGAGAAGCTCGACTTCAAGCAGGTGCACGGAAAGCTCGAGCAGAACTGGGTCGTCCTCCAGAACGGCACGACCACCGTCGGCCTGTTCCAGGGGATGTTCGAGAAGAACAGCTTGACCTTCAATCCCGGCTGGACGCCGATGAAGGAGACGCTGAAGGATTTCCAGGACGTGCGGGAGCTCCAGCGCACCCTGAAGGCGCGCGGCATCAAGCTGCAGACCGAGGCCGACGAGAAGACCGATGGACCGGCGTCCTTCACGCTCGTCGACCCCGATGGCAACCCGATCCTTGTCGACCAACACGTGCCGAAGCCGAAGCGCTAGCCCGGGTTTCTCACGAGCCGTGAGTCAACGGCCGCCCATCCCCTGCGGACTCACTTGGGCCACAGCCACCCGAACGTCCCCGCCGTGACCAGCGCGTAGATCAGGCCGTCGATCGTGTAGGTGAGCGTGAATCGCGTGCCCTTGCCCCACCAGATCCAGTTCTGCCAGTGCGCCACGGAGTAACAGCAGAAGGTCACTGCGCCGCTCACGCGGAAGACTTCGAGGTAGGACGTGCCCTGCGCGCGGGTCCGCCCAGTGACGTACGCCACGATCACCGCGATGACGAGTGAATAGACGAACCATTGGCCCATCAGCTTGCCCATGTTCGTGTTGCCACTGGGAAGGATCGACATGTTGCCCACCGGGCCTGCCTTCATCTTTGCCTCGAATTCGGGCGTCGTCATTTCCTTCACGGTGCGGCCATACGGGAAGCGGTAGTCCCCCGGCTGCAGGTTCAGTCCGCGCAGCGTCTCCATGATTTTTTCTTCTCCGGGAACCGCGGCCATGTCGTCCTTGTGCCAGCCAGTCATATGAATGACCATGAGCGCGATGAACACGAACACGGCCGACACGACGATCGGCATCCACAGCGCGGCAATCCCAACCATGACCACCTCCAGAGAATGGGGGGAGCGAAGAGCGGAGTCTCTCTCATCCCGATGGCGACCTTCTCGGCTCATACCGCATCGCCACCGCCCCCGAGCCGAACTCCAGCCGGCTGACGAGCTTCAAGTCGAGATGCTTCGACAGCCCGGAGAACAACGTCGGCCCATGGCCCACCAACCTGGGATGCACCACGAACTCGTACTCATCGATCAATCCCAGCTCCGCCAACGCCAGCGGGAGCTTCACGCCGCCCACGTACAGTCCCTTGCCCGGCTCCTGCTTGAGCTGCTGAACGGCCGCACCTAGATCCCCGCGCACGAGTTCCGCGTTCCAATCGACGCGCTTCAACGTGCTCGACACGACGTACTTCTTTGCCGCGTCTATCGTCTGGCGGAAGGGTTCCATCCAATCGGGCATCTCTCCCGTCCACGCCGGCCGAAACGCGGCCTCCATCATTTCATAGATCACCCTGCCAAAAAGGAGGGCATCGGCCCGGTCGAGGGTCTCGACCGCGTGACGATGCAAGTCTTCGTCCGGGACCATTGCACGATGATCGCAGCACCCGTCCAATGAGACGTTGATGGAATAACGCAGGGGTCGCATGACGTGCTCCTGAAGCGGCCCAACGGCCGCGGATCAGCTGCGAAGGCGCGGAGGTTACCCGGTCGGCGGCCGTCCACGGTGCCCGCGGCTTCCGCAGGTGCATCCGCATGTCAGGCGGAGACGAACGCCGCTCGGCGCGCCTCAACGGTCCCCATCTGCCTTCAGCCGAATGCGGATTTCGTCCTTCGCCTGGTCCACGGTTTCTACGCACAGGATCCGGCGGGCCTGCTCCCAGACTTGATCCGCCAACGATTCTTCTCCGCGAGCATCGAGAGCGTCTGCGATCTTCGCGCAGAGGACGGCTTCCTCTTCCGCATCGACGATGCGCCCCTTCGCCGTCTGCAGCACCGCCGCGACGCCGCAGGCGTCGGGTTCTCGCTGGCGCGCGGGGTCCCGGCTACAGTCGGCGCGCGGACCGGGGCACTGCGTGGGAGTTGCAAGCCGCATGGACGCCGCAGGAATCGGCATCGGCATGAGCATCTTCGCGCGGGGTCTGCTTTGCGCCTTCGCCGCCTGCTTCGCGACGCAGGAGGACCCGAAGCCCGCAGCGCCCGCGACCAGCGCGGCACCTGCTGCGAATCCCCGACAAGGTCGGCCAGCGGCGCGTCGGCGGAGCGTCCTCTTCTACGTGATCGACACCTGCCGCGCGGACCACTTGAGCGTCAACGGCTACGCGCGGCCCACCACGCCCTTCCTCGAGAAGCTCGCCGCGCGCGGCGTCCGTTTCGACCACTGCTTCTCGCAGGCGCCGTGGACCAAGCCGTCGTTGTCGGCGATCCTCACCTCGTGCTACCCGACGGTCACCGGGATGAACCAGCTGTTCGGCCAGCTCGACAACCGTTTCGTCACGCTGCCGGAGTCGCTGCGGGACGCGGGCTGGTACACGGTGGGCTTCTCGGCCAACCCGCTGATGGGCCGCCTGTCGAACTACACGCAGGGCTTCCGCCGCTTCTTCGACGCGGGTGCGATCATCCCGAACGTCTATGCGATCCACTCCACGAGCGGCTCCGCGAAGGCCTTGAACCGCCACGTCCTGCCCTGGATCGAGCAGAACACGGAGTGGCCCTACTTCCTCTACGTCCATTCGGTCGACCCCCACGAGAACTACGAGCCGGCGCCGGAGTACCTGAAGCTCTTCGCCGACCCGGCGCACGAGGCGCAGTACCGCAAGGAGTGGCAGGCGCTGATCGACGTGAAACCGGGCCAGGTCGCCAATGCCTGCACCAAGGAGCACTTCGAGAAGGCGGGAGTCGAGATCGGAACCTTCATCGAATATGGCAAGCAGCTCTATGACGCCGACATCCGCGCGAACGACGACGAGATCGCGCGCGTCGTCGACGCGCTGGACCACAAGGGGCAGCTCGACGACATGATCGTGGTCGTCACCGCCGACCACGGCGAGGAGTTCTTCGAGCACGGAGGCACGAGCCACGCCTTCATGCTCTGGAACGAGCTGATCCACGTGCCGCTGCTGATCATCGCGCCGGGCCTGCTGCCGGAAGGCCTCGTCGTGAAGGATCCGGTCCAGTCCCTCGACCTCTATCCGACGCTGCTCGACCTGCTCGGATCGGAGCCGCCGGAGGGGCTGCAGGGCAGGAGCTTCGCGCCGCAATGCCGCGGCGAGCCGGGCGACGGCCGCATGATCTTTTCGGAGAACCATGAAACGCCCGGCAGCCAGCGAATCCTCCATGACCAGGGGGTCACGCTCTCGGTGATCCGCGGGCCCTGGAAGTTCATCCTGAACCTCAAGTCGCCGGCCTTCCGGCCGCGGCCGCGTGCCGAGCTCTACCGCATCGACCAGGACTTCGCCGAGCAGAAGAACCTGGCGGAGGAGCAGCCGGAACGCTCCGCCGAGCTCGAGCAGGTGCTGCTCTCGTGGTGGGCGGCCAACAGCGCGCGCCGCGAGGGGGTCTCGGTCGGGAACCTGACACTCGACGCGCTCGGGGAGGCCGATCCCGACACGCTCGAGCGGCTGCGCAAGCTCGGCTACGTGAAGTAGTCCGCTGCCGGCGCGGCGCGGCCGGGTCAGTGCGACCGCGGTGCCCGCGGCTTTTGCAGGTGCATCCGCATGTCAGGCATCTAGTTTCCGATTCTGAATGACGACCCGCGTCGCACTCATGAGGAAGCCCGATCCGAGTGCGATGGCGACGAAGCTACCTAGCGTTCTCGCAAGCACGAGCGAAGGGTCATTGGACCAGATGGTGACGAGTCCCACACCCCCTTCAAATCACAACCTACTGAAGTGAACAAGTCCCAAGGATCACGTTTCCCAGCGGATCGCCCGTCGCATCGGCGACGGCATCCTCCAGCATCACGCAGATAACGGTGCCATCTGAATTGCCGACAGCGATGGAGGCCGCACGGGCACTGATCCCGCCTTCTTGTTCCAGCGGAATCAGTCGGCGACCCGTCGCATTGATGCCGTCTCCAGACATCATCATGACCTCGCGAGAAAAGTCTGAATTGAACTCAACGAATACCCCACGTTCCTTCCCCGCGGAGACGACGCGCAAACGTCCCGACGCTTCTTGTCCGCAACTGTGACCGGACACGGAAACGGCCTTGGATAAGGCGACTCGAACGTTCGGCGCAAAGTGCGCATTGAATTTACGTAGCCCTGACTCGGCCGCACTTCGACACGCGACAGGGCCCAGCGCCGCCAAAATGAACGTGGAAGCGAGTATCTGAATCCGGTTCGACCTCATACCCATCGACGCAACTCCACCGAAACAGGTTTCGGCCTAACGACCGCGGATCACTGCAAGGACGCGTTTGAAGGCCGGCCGGCTTTCGACCACCGTCCCCGCGGCCTCGGCAGCTGCATCCGCATGATTCTGATCCAGGCCCTCCCGAAGTGGCGCGCGAGGCTCCAAGCTTCGCGGTGTCACGAGTCACCACGACGGGAGGGACGAGATGCGGTTCTACCAAGTCAAGCACC
>Ga0137432_1000596_pt1 | contig 16947 bp, 14 predicted proteins | sample EasRivERMZT820_2_FD_102337 | JGI IMG/M metagenome (GOLD analysis project Ga0137432, IMG submission 102337) | Soil microbial communities from meander-bound floodplain in the East River, Colorado, USA - East River MetaG ERMZT820_2 | ecosystem: Environmental > Terrestrial > Soil > Floodplain ...
CGCACGCCGCCCGAGCGAGCGGCGGCACAACGGAATGATGGCGCCACCGCCCCTCAGGCTGGCCTGCAGGCTCGCGCGCGCGTCGATGCGGGCTCCACGCGGATCCTGCACGTGGCGGCGGGTGGGCAGCTCGGGCAGCCGCAGGCTCAATTGCGCAACGGCGTCCCGCGCGGCGGCCAGCTCCTCGTTTGTCATGCTCTCGAAATCGATCTCGCGCAGCGACTCGTGCGCGGAAAAGGTCAGATGTGCGTCGAATTCGATGCGCTCCGCCCCGGGTTCAGCCGGAGCGGCGTGGCGCTGCGCCGCCAGCGCCTGGACGAGCCGCGCCGAAAGTTCCTGCTCTCGGCTGGCAGGCGAGATGCGCCCGCGCACTTCCGGGAGGTTGCGAACGCGCGCGGCGTGGCGTGGATCACGCCAGAAGATGCGAAAGGCCTGGTCGTAGAGATCGAACTGGTCGCGGCGGCCGAGAAAGACGGAAGCAAGCGTCCAGTAGACATCATCGCGCCGCTCGACTCCGGCGATCTGCAGCGCGTCGAGCGCATCGAGCACGCGACCCGGGCCAACCGGCAGCCCCGCGCCGCGCAGCAGGCGGCCGAAGTGCATGACGTTCTCCGCCAGCTTGCCGCTCGGACCCATCTCAATAGATCCCCTCTCCCCCAATTGGGGGAGAGGGGTAGGGTGAGGGGGAATATTCATCAAGCGGCCAAGGCAGCTTTCGCCTGGCTGACCAGGGCCGCCGCCTCCGGGCCACGCACCTTGGCGATATCGTCCTGGTACTTGAGCAGGACGCCGAGCGTGTCGTCCACTGTCGCCGGGTCAAGCGCCACCGCGTCGAGCGCCGTCAGCGCCTTGCACCAGTCGATCGTCTCCGCGACGCCGGGAAGCTTGAAGAGGTCCATGCTTCTCAGCTTCTGCACGAAAGCGACGACCTCGCGCGAGAGCCGTTCCGGTGCCTCGGGCGCCTTGCAGCGCACGATCTCGAGCTCCCGCGCGGCGTCGGGATAGTTGACCCAGTGATAGAGGCAGCGGCGCTTCACCGCATCGTGGATCTCGCGCGTGCGGTTGGAAGTGATGACCACGATGGGCGGTCGCTGCGCCCGGATCGTCCCGATCTCGGGAATGCTCACCTGCCAGTCGGACAGCACTTCCAGCAGGTAGGCCTCGAACGGCTCGTCGGTGCGATCGAGCTCGTCGATCAGCAGGACGGGGGGCTCCTTGCTGCCGTGATCGAGCGCTTCCAGCAGCGGCCGCTTGATGAGGAACTTCCGGGAGAAGATGCCGCGCGCGAGATCGTCCATGGGCGTCGATATATCTCGATTCCGCGCTGGGCCGGGGTCGGGGGCCCCGGCCTCCTCATGTTTGATCGGGGAGGCCGCTTCGGCCAACCTGATCTCAACCATCTGCCGCTGGTAGTTCCACTCGTACACCGCGGCCGCAATGTCGAGACCCTCGTAACACTGCAGCCGCACCAGGTCGCGCCCGAGTGCCCGAGCCACGACCTTCGCGACTTCAGTCTTGCCGACGCCGGCCTCGCCCTCGAGAAAGAGCGGGCGCTCCATCTTAAGTGCGAGAAAGAGCGCGGTGGCGAGGCTGCGCTCGGCGACATAATCCTGCTGCCGCAGGAGCGCGAGCGTCTCGTCGATTGATTTCGGCAATGCGGTCATTTTCCGGCGATGGCGGCCTCCACCGCCCGCTGCGCGATCACGCCGACCAGGTGCGCGCGGTATTCGGCGCTTGCGTGCATATCGGAGGTGAGCTCGTCGGGCGCGGTCTTTACCCGGGCGATCGCGTCCGGACCGAAGTTCTCCGCGAGCCGCTTCTCCATCGCCTTTGCGCGGAACACGCACGCGCCGGCGCCCGTGACCGCGACCCGCACCGTGCCGGCGCCCTCGCTCACGAACACGCCGACCAGGGCGAAGCGCGACGCCGGCTGTCGGAACTTCACGTAGGCCGCGCGCTTGGGCAGGGGAAACGTGACTGAGGTGATGATCTCACCGGGCTTGAGCGCGGTGGCGAAGGTCCCCGTGAAGAACTTGTCGGCTGCAATCGCGCGCTTGTTGGTGTGGATCGTCGCGCTGAGTCCCAGCACGGCCGCCGGATAGTCCGCCGCCGGATCGTTGTGCGCAAGCGAGCCGCCGATCGTGCCCTGGTTTCGCACCTGGCGGTCGCCGATGCCGTCTGCAAGGCGGGCGAGCGCCGGGATGCCGAGAGCAACGTCTTTCGACGCGGCGACTTCCGCGTGCGTGGCGAGCGCGCCGATGGTCAGGGCGCCGCCGTCGATCTTGATGCCGCGCATCTCCTCGATCGACCCCAGGTCAATCAATGCCGGGGGGCTGGAGAGCCGCAGCTTGAGCGACGGAATCAGGCTTTGCCCGCCGGCAAGGGGCTTCGCGTTCTCGAACTTGCGCAGGATCGAGGCCGCTTCCTTCAGATTCTTGGGACGGTGATAGTCGAAAGCACGCATGTCCGTCTCCTATTTCTTCGACTTTGCCGACTGGATGGCGCGCCAAATACGTTCTGACGTCGCCGGCATCTCGATGTCACGCACGCCGAGCGGTGCCAGCGCATCGATGACGGCGTTCATCACTGCGGCCGGCGCGCCGATCGCGCCGGCCTCCCCGCAACCCTTCACACCCAGGGGATTGTGCGTGCAGGGCGTCTCGCGGGTACCGACCTTGAACGAGGGGAGATCATCGGCGCGCGGCATCGCGTAATCCATGTAGGTCCCGGTGAGAAGCTGTCCGCTCTGGGGGTCGTAGACGCAACCCTCGAGCAGCGCCTGCCCGATGCCCTGGGCGAGTCCGCCATGGACCTGGCCTTCGACGATCATGGGATTGATCACCTTGCCGAAATCGTCCACCGCGGTGAAATTGACCACGCGAACCTGCCCGGTCGCGGGATCGATCTCGATCTCACAGATGTGGCTGCCGGCAGGAAAGGTGAAATTGGTCGGATCGTAGAACGCGGACTCGTTCAGCCCGGGCTCGAGCTTGTCCAGCGGGTAGTTGTGCGGCACGTAGGCGGCGAAGGCGACCTCCGCGAACGTCTTCTTCTTGTCGGTGCCGGCGACCTTGAACGTGCCGCGGTCGTACTCGATGTCGGTTTCGGCCGCCTCCAGCAGGTGTGCCGCGATCTTCTTCCCTTTCGCGACGATCTTGTCGAGCGCCTTCACGATGGCCGTGCCGCCGACCGCGATCGAGCGCGACCCGTAGGTGCCCATGCCGAAGAGGATGCGGCCCGTGTCGCCGTGCACGACGTCCACGTTCTCGATCGGGAGGCCAAGGCGGTCGGCCACGACCTGCGCAAACGTCGTTTCATGTCCCTGGCCGTGCGCGTGGGAGCCGGTGAAGACCGTGACCGACCCCGTGGGATGCACCCGGATCTCGCCCGCTTCGTAGAGCCCGGCACGCGCGCCCAGTGCGCCCGCAACGTTGGAGGGCGCGATGCCGCAGGCCTCGATATAGGTCGAGAAGCCAATACCGCGCAGCTTGCCACGCTTTTCGGCCTCCTTGCGCCGCGACTCAAAGCCCGCGACATCGGCAAGCTTCAGCGCGTCGGTTAGCGTCGCGTCATAGTCCCCGGTGTCGTAACACAGCGCGACCGGTGTCTGGTAGGGAAACGTCTTGATGAAGTTGCGCCGGCGGAGCTCGGCGCGGTCGATCCCCATCTCGCGCGCCGCGGTGTCCACCAGCCGCTCGACCACGTAGGTTGCCTCCGGGCGGCCGGCACCGCGGTAAGCGTCGACCGGCGTGGTATGGGTGAATACCGCGGTCACCTCGCAGTAGATCGCGGGCGTCGTGTACTGGCCCGCGAGCAGCGTTGCGTAGAGGATGGTTGGAATGCACGAGGCGAACGTGGAGAGATAGGCACCCATGTTGGCGGTGGTCGTCACCCGCATTGCCAGGAACTTGCCGCTCTTGTCGAGCGCGAGCTCGGCCTTGGTCACGTGGTCGCGGCCATGCGCGTCGGACTGGAAGGACTCAATGCGCTCGGCGGTCCACTTGACCGGGCGGTTGATCTGGCGCGACGCCCAGGTGATCACCACCTCATCCGCGTAGAGATAGATCTTGGAGCCGAAGCCACCGCCAACGTCGGGCGCGATCACGCGCACCTTGTGCTCGGGCAGCCCCAGCACGAACGCCGTCATCAGCAGGCGCTCCACGTGGGGATTCTGGCTCGTCACGTACAGCGTGTAAGCGTCGTCCCCGCGCGCATAGCTAGCCACCGCCGCGCGCGGCTCGATCGCATTGGGGATCAGGCGGTTGTTGATGAACTCGAGGGTGGTCACGTGATGCGCCGACTTGAATGCGATGTCCACCGCGGCCTTGTCGCCGAGCCCCCAGACGTAGCAGGTGTTGTCCGGCGCGATGTCGTGGACCACGGGCGCGCCGGGCACGCGCGCCTCGGCCGCCTTGACGAGTGCGGGAAATACCTCGTAATCGACTTCGATCAGCTCGGCGGCGTCCTTCGCCTGGTAGAGCGTTTCCGCGATGACGACGGCGACCCGGTCCCCGACGTGACGTACCTTGCCCTGGGCCAGCGGAGGATAGGGCGGCTCCTTCATCGGCTTGCCGTCCGCTCCCGTAATGAGCCAGCCGCAGGGGAGGCCGCCCACCTTCGCCTTCGCGAGATCTTCGCCGTTGAACACCGCGACGACGCCCGGCGCCGAGCGCGCCCGTTCGAGATCCATGCTGCGGATGCGCGCATGCGCATGGGGCGAGCGCAGGAAGAAGGCGTAGGTCTGGCCGGGCAATGTGACATCGTCGGTGAACCGGCTGCCTCCCGTGAGGAAGCGCAGGTCTTCCTTGCGTTTGACGGATTGCCCTATCAACGGTGCGTTCATGGTTCACCTCCTCATCGCTGCGGCGCCGGCGAGCACTGCCTTGACGATGTTGTGATAACCAGTGCAGCGGCAGAAATTGCCTTCCAGCCCGGCTCGCACCGTCTCCTCCGAAGGATTGGGGTGCCTCTTCACGAGATCGATCGCGTTCATCACGATGCCCGGCGTGCAGAAACCGCATTGCAGGCCGTGATGGTCGCGGAACGCCGTCTGCATCGGGTGCAGGTTGCCGTCGGGGGCGATGCCTTCGATGGTGACGACTTGCGCGCCCTCGACCTGCGCGGCAAAAACGTTGCACGATTTCACGGCGCGGCCATTGACATGCACGGTGCAGGCGCCGCACTGGCCGGTGTCGCAGCCGACGTGGGTGCCGGTGAGCCCGAGGCGCTCGCGCAGAAGCTGGACAAGCAGCGTGCGCGGGTCGAGCGTGGCGGAGACGGCTTTGCCATTGACGGTCAGGGAAACGGAAATATCCATCAAATCCTCCAGATGTGGCCGGTATTCCGCTCTGGCTGCAGCGCGGGAGCGGTTCTAGGTGACGGGGGTCTTCAATCCATGCTACCTCCGCCCTGCGCCCTTCGCAAATCCGGCCGGCACCGCGGGCCGTGCAACCCACCGCTATATTCGATAAAATATAGCCCTGTTCCAAAAGGCTGGAAGGCAGATATGGATAGCGTGGACCTGCAGGTGCTGAAGAGCGCGAGCGACTGGGTGAAATCCGGCCGCCGCGTGGTGATGGCGACCGTGATCAAGACCTGGGGCTCGGCGCCGCGCCCGATCGGCGCGCTCACCGCGATCCGCGACGACGGCATGGTGGCCGGCTCGGTATCGGGCGGTTGCATCGAGGACGACATGATCCTCCAGGTGCGGGACCGGACGCTCGTCCAGGATCTGCCGGCCACGACGCGCTACGGCGTCAGCGCGGAGGAGGCGAAGCGCTTCGGGCTTCCCTGCGGCGGGACGCTCGAGCTGGTGCTGGAGCCGCTCACGAAGGAGAGCGGCCTCGAGGAACTCCTGCAGCGCGTCGAGCGCCACGAGCTCGTCATGCGGCGCCTTGACATGAAAACCGGGAAGGTGACGCTGGGCCCGGCCCGGTCCACCGATCTCCTTGCCTTCGACGGGGCGACGCTTTCCACGGTGCACGGCCCGCGCTGGCGGCTGCTGATCATCGGGGCGGGGCAGCTCTCGACGTTCCTCGCGCAAATGGCGCAGGGACTCGATTACCAGGTCACGATCTGCGACCCGCGTGAGGAGTACGCCGAGGGCTGGAATGTCGCAGGCGTGGAATTGAAGCGCGGCATGCCTGACGAGGTGGTGACCGAGATGAATCTCGACGGTCACAGCGCGGTGGTGACGTTGACCCACGATCCCAAGCTCGACGACATGGCGCTGCTGGAGGCGCTCAAGTCGCCGGCGTTCTACATCGGGGCGATCGGCTCGAAGAAGAACAACGACGCGCGCCGCCGCCGGCTCGCCGACTTCGATCTCTCCCAGAAGGAGATCGCGCGCCTGCACGGCCCGGTGGGGCTGAAGCTTGGCGCCAAATCGCCTCCCGAGATCGCGATCGCGATCCTCGCCGAGATGACCGCCATTCGCAACGGCGTGAAGGTCCCGGAGCTCGTGGAGCTAGAGAAGGCAACGGTCGCCGGCTGCGTTACCTGATTGGGGAGTATCCTAAGCGCATCGGCCATTCACGCGTTGCTGCCGGTGCGATCCGCTCTTCGATTCCTGCTGATTCTCGCCGCCCTCGCCGGCCCGGCCGGGGCCGCGGAAGACGATGCGAACGCGGTCTTTCTCGTCGCGAGCGTGGAAATGCGCGACCCCAACTTCCGCGAGACCGTGGTGCTGGTCACGCATCCGCGCGAGGGCGCGCCGTGGGGAGTCATCATCAACCGGCCGCTCGAGCAGCGGTTGAGCGAGATCTTCACCGAGTTCGAGACCCTCAAAGACCGCAAGGACACGCTCTTCTTCGGCGGCCCGGTGGTGCCCGATGGATTGGTGTTCCTGGTGCGCGCCCCGCAACCACCGCCGCGCGCGGTCGCCGTGCTGCGCGACGTCTACTTCGTCGGCGATGTCGAGTGGATCGAGGGGCTACTTCGGCGCCCGGAGCCGACGCAAGGGCTGCGGGTCTACGCGGGATACGCCGGATGGGCCCCCGGGCAGTTGCAGGCCGAGATCGCGCGCGGCGGCTGGCACGTGCTGCCGGCGGATGCCGCGACGGTGTTCGAGGCCGACCCTCTACGTATCTGGCCGGAGTTGATCAAGCGCGCGACCACCACGCGCACGCATCGGGGGAGAGGGGATTATTGACTACAATAGGTGCGAGGGGCGGGAACGACCAGTGAGAGTCGCGATCATCGGCGGGGGCAGTATTGCACGGCTGTTTCTGGAGCACGTGCGGCGTGGCGACCTCGGCCGGGCGCGGGTGGTGGCTCTTGCGGGGCGCGGCGAGCGCTCGCGCGGCAAGGCGCTCGCGAAGGCGTATCGCGTTCCTTTCGTGACTGGGCTCAAAGCGCTGCTGGCGGCGAAGCCCGATGTCGTGGTGGAAGCGGCGGCGCACGATGCCGTGCGCGAGTTCGGAGAACCGCTGCTCAAGAAGGGCATCGCGCTCATCGTGCTCTCGGCAGGCGCGCTCTGCGACGATGCGCTGCGCCGTAAGCTCGAGCGCGCGGCGGAAAAGAGCGGCGCGTTGCTGTCAGTCCCTTCCGGTGGGATCGGAGGCCTCGATGCATTGAAGGCGGCATGTGTCGCGGGCGTGGATGAAGTCACCATCGCGGTGACAAAGCCGCCGGCAGCGTGGAAGAACATTCCTTACGTCGAGAAGCTCGGCATTGACCTCGATGGCCTGCGGGAGCCCCGTATCCTGTTCGAAGGGCCGGCCCGCGAGGGCGTTCCGCACTTTCCCGCCAACGTGAACATCGCGGCGGTCCTCTCCATGGCGGGGATCGGCTTCGACCGGACCCGGCTCAAGGTGGTGGCGGACCCAGCGCTCAAGCACAACACTCATTACATCGACGTCAAGGGCCGCACCGGCAACATCAGCATCAAGCTGGAGAACGTTCCGTCGCCGGATAACCCCAAGACCGCGTGGCTCGCGTGCTACAGCGCGCTCGCGGCGCTGAAGGCGGTCAAGTCGCCGGTGCGCTATGGAACCTGAACGAGTGACGAGTGACGAGTGACAGGTGACGATCAGGATGCTTGATCCCGAAGCTGCTGAAGCGATCAGGCAGCGCTATCTGAAGGTTGATACCGCCACGGTCTCGGATGTTTTGGATGCTCTGGGCTATCTCCATCAGGGCTTGTCCGGCTCGTTTGCGCCGTATCCCGAGAGCACGGGCAAGCTCGCGGGCTGGGCCCACACCATCTGCGGCGAGATGCGGCCGTACGCGGGCAGTGGCGACGCGGACAAGATGAAAGCTGTGGATGGGCTTACGCCCGGCAGCGTCAGCGTGTGGAGCGGGGCAGGAGACGGCGTATGCTTCTTCGGCGAGCTAATCGCGCTCGGAATGAAGGCGCGCGGCTGCGCTGGCGCACTGGTGGATGGTGGCATCCGCGACATCGAGTGGATCGCGAAGCAGGGCTTTCCGGTCTACGCACGCTACCGCACGCCGGTGCAATCCATCGGCCGCTGGAAGGTGACCGCGTGGCAGGTGCCGGCGTACCTGCCCGGAGCCACCAAGCAGCACGTCATCGTCAATCCCGGGGACTTCGTGCTCGGTGACAAGGACGGCGTCATCGTCGTTCCAGTTGATGCGGTCGAGAAGGTGCTCAACGAAGCCGAGCGGCTGACCGCAACCGAAGTGAAGATTCGCGCCGAGCTCGCGGCTGGCGCAACGCTCGAGCAGGTGCTCGCAAAGTACGGCCACGTCTAGCGTCCCAGCACGCGGATCGTGTTGGAAAGGCTCGACAAAATGACCTCCGCGAGCGCCTCGACCGCAGCGGGCTGCGGGAAGCTCTTTCTCCAGACGAGTGAGATACGCCGGAAGGCACCGGGCACCTGAAGAGGCCGGGCGATGACACCGGCGTCGGCGCAACCGCCTTGGTCGTGCGCTCGAAAAGCGCGACGCCAAGCTCGGCCTCCAGCTTCCGAATCTGCCCCGAGAGGGTCGGCTGGCTGACGAACGTCCGGGTCGCCGCCTGCCCGAAATGACGAGATTCAGCGAGTGCAATGAAGTATCGTAAGTCGCGCAGGTTCACGAGGGTTTCCCGGGGGGGCACATAAATAGGCTATTCCTATCACAACGGCTTGAAGTAACGATTGGAACAATTTATAAGGGGTTGATAGTGTGAACCCCGAGCCGCGCACCGTAGGCTTGATCTCTGTCAGTAACCGCTTCATTGAGCGGGGCTAGCGTAGCCGGAGTTTTACTGCGAGTTTTGTGAGCCGACAGGAGAGAAGACATGGACACGAAGGTTGTTGACAAGAGCGCGGGCGAGTGCCCGTTCACCCACATTGCCGGCGTCGGCAGGACGAACCGCGACTGGTGGCCGAACCAGCTGCGGCTGGAGCTGCTGCACCAGCATTCCTCGAAGTCCAACCCAATGGGCGGGGGCTTCGACTACGCGAAGGAATTCAAGAGCCTCGACTACAAGGCGCTCAAGAAGGACCTGGTCAAGCTGATGACCGACTCGCAGGACTGGTGGCCGGCGGACTTCGGCCACTACGGGCCGTTCTTCATCCGCATGTCCTGGCACGCCGCCGGGACCTATCGCATCGCCGACGGCCGCGGCGGCGGCGGCCGCGGGCAGCAGCGCTTCGCGCCCCTCGGCAGCTGGCCCGACAACGTCAGCCTCGACAAGGCGCGGCGCCTCCTGTGGCCGGTCAAGCATAAGTACGGCAGGAAAATCTCCTGGGCCGACCTAATCATCCTCGCCGGCAATGTCGCGCTGGAGTCCATGGGCTTCAGGACCTTCGGCTTCGGCGGCGGCCGCGCGGACGTGTGGGAGCCGGACGAGGACGTGAACTGGGGCGAGGAGATCGCATGGCTGGGCGTCGACAAGCGCTTCACCGGCGATCGGGATCTGGGGCCGTTCGGCGCCACCCACATGGGCCTGATCTACGTCAATCCGGAAGGCCCGAACGCGAGCGGCGACTACATGGCCGCCGCCAAGGACATTCGTGCCACCTTCAGCCGCATGGCGATGAACGACGAGGAGACCGTCGCCCTGATCGCCGGCGGCCACACCTTCGGCAAGTGCCATGGCGCCGCCCCGGAATCGCACAAGGGCCCGGATCCGGAAGGCGCGCCGCTGCAAGCGCAGGGCCTGGGCTGGTTGAGCGACTACGGCACGGGGCACGGCGCCGACACCATTTCGAGCGGCCTCGAGGTCACCTGGACGAAGACCCCGGCGCTGTGGAGCAACAACTTCTTCGAGAACCTGTTCAAGTACGAATGGGAGCTGACCAAGTCGCCGGCCGGCGCCAAGCAATGGGTGGCCAAGAACGCGCCGGCGATCATTCCCGACGCGCACATCCCGGGCAAGTTCAACAAGCCCACCATGCTGACCACCGACTGCACGCTGCGCTTCGATCCGGAATTCGGCAAGATCTCGCGCCGATTCTATGAGGACCCGCAGGCCTTCGCCGATGCCTTCGCGCGCGCCTGGTTCAAGCTGACGCACCGCGACATGGGCCCGCGCGCCCGCTACCTGGGAGCGGAGGTGCCGAAGGAAGAACTGATCTGGCAGGACCCGATTCCCGCGGTGAATCACAAGCTGATCGGCGAGAAGGAAATCGCCGACCTCAAGAAGAAGATCGTCGCCTCGAAGCTGTCGGTGGCGCAGATGGTGTCCACGGCGTGGGCGTCGGCCTCCACCTTCCGCGGCTCCGACAAGCGCGGCGGCGCCAACGGCGCGCGCATCCGGCTCGCCCCGCAAAAGGACTGGGCGGTGAACCAGCCGGCGCAGCTGGCGAAGGTGCTGAAGACGCTCGAGGGCATCCAGGCGGACTTCAACAAGAAGGCCAAGGGCGGCAAGAAGGTGTCGCTCGCCGACCTGATCGTGCTCGCGGGCTGCGCGGGCGTCGAGCAGGCCGCGAAGGAGGCCGGCATCGCCGTGAAGGTGCCCTTTGAGCCCGGACGCATGGACGCGAGGCAGGACCAGACGGACGTCGAGTCCTTCGCGGTGCTCGAGCCGATCGCCGACGGCTTCCGCAACTACATGGGCGGCAAGCACGCGGTATCGGCGGAGGCGCTGCTGATCGACAAGGCGCAGCTGCTGACGCTGACGGCGCCCGAGATGACGGTCCTCGTCGGCGGTATGCGCATGCTGGGCACCAACGTCGGCGGCGCGAAGCACGGGGTCTTCACCGCTAAGCCGGAGACGCTCTCAAACGACTTCTTCGTCAACCTGCTCGACATGGGCACGGAGTGGAAGCCTGCCGGGGACGTGTACGAAGGGCGCGACCGCAAGACGCGCAAGGTCAAGTGGACTGGCACGCGCGTCGACCTCGTCTTCGGCTCAAACTCGCAGCTGCGGGCCCTCGCCGAGGTCTATGCGAGCGCGGACGCGAAGGAGAAGTTCGTGAAGGACTTCGTGGCAGCGTGGGCCAAGGTGATGGACCTCGACCGCTTTGAACTGCAGGAGCGGAAGGCGGCGTGAATTGGGCGGCGACGCTGCGCCAGCACTCTCGGCTGCATGCGCCGGCGGCGCGGCGGGTTTCGCGCTGATGATGGCGCTGGATACTGCGCTATGATTGTGCTCGATGACGCCCTCGCATAGGAGATCCCAGATGGCAGACACGAAGCGGCCCTTCCTCACCGACGTCAAGACCCTGCGCGCCCGCGCGCGCGAGCACATCGAGAACGGCGCCGTGACGCAGGGGTACCGTGCCGACCGTGCCACGGTCATCAAGCTCCTGAACGAGGCGCTCGCCACGGAGATCGTGTGCGTGCTGCGTTACCGGCGGCATCACTTCATGGCGGCGGGAATGAACGCCGAGCCGGTGGCGCAGGAGTTCCTGACGCACGCCAACGAGGAGCAGCAGCATGCCGATCAGATCGCCGCGCGCATCGTGCAGTTGAACGGCGAGCCGAATTTCTCTCCGGAGGGCCTGTTGTCGCGCAGCCACGCCGAGTACGTGGAGGGGGAGAACCTGGTCGACATGATCAAGGAAGACCTGATCGCCGAGCGCATCGCGATTGACAGCTACCGCGAGATGATCGAGTACATCGGCGACAAGGACACCACCACCAAGCGTATGCTGGAAGGCATCCTCGCGATGGAGGAAGAGCATGCCGATGACCTCGTGGGGCTGCTGGAGGATCTCGAGCAGTAGCGGGCGTATGCGCGTCCCATGCAGTTCGCAACGAGTGACGCGTGACGAGCAGGACTGAGGTCAAGCCGCTTCCGGCCGCGACCGTGACGCTTATCCGCGACGCGCCGCGCGGAGTGGAGGTGCTCATGCTGCAGCGGAGCTTGAGCCTCGCGTTCATGCCCGGCGTGCACGTATTTCCCGGCGGGGCGCTGGATGCCTCCGATGACTCCCCCACGCTCCAGGCGCGGTGCGTCGGCCTGGACGATGCCACGGCTAGCCGCACGCTCGGTCTTGAGCACGGGGGCCTCGCGTACTGGATTGCTGCGATCCGCGAGGCGTTCGAGGAGGCGGGCATCCTGCTCGCGTACGATGCCGGAGGTGAGATCGTGACTTTGAGCGGCGCTTCAGCGGAACGCTACCGCACTCACCGCCAGGCGCACGACAAGGGTCATGGCGACTTCACCGCGCTCGTGCTGGATGAGGGCCTGCGGCTCGCGGCGGACCGACTGCGCTATTTCGGCCACTGGATCACTCCCGTCGGCTCGCCGCGGCGCTACGATACGCGCTTCTTCCTAGCCATCGCGCCCGGGAACCAGGATGTGCGGCACGACAACCGTGAAGCGATTGCGCACGCCTGGGTGCGTCCCCGGGAGGCGCTCGAGCTGTGCGCCCGCGAGACCATCAACCTGCGCCTTCCGACGATAAAGACGCTCGAGCGGTTTGCTGCTTGCGCCACCGCTGCAGAATTGCTCGCGGAAATCGAATCCGCGCCGGAAGTACGCGCCCTGCTGCCGCGGACGACGCGGGATGGGCGCAGCGTCCTCCCGGGTGAACCCGGCTACGATGAAGCATGAAGAAATCGTCCCCGGCAAGGTCGTCCGACTGAACGACCTGGTCCGGCGCGTCACCGCCCCGAATCCGGGCATGATGACCGGGCCGGGGACCAATACCTACCTTGTCGGCACCAGCGAGCTCGCGCTGATCGACCCGGGTCCGGAGAGCGAAGTGCACCTCGCCTCGATGCTTGAGGCGGCGGGCGGGCAGTTGAAGTGGATACTGTGCACGCATACCCACCTCGATCACTCTCCGGGTGCCCGGGCGCTGAAAGCAAGGACGGGTGCTGAGTTGCTGGGCTTCGGCGCAGTCCCCGATGACGGAAGGCAGGACACCGCGTTCAGTCCCGACCGCGCGTTGCGCGACGGCGACTTCGTCGATTGCGGCACGTTCCGGCTGCGTGCGGTGCACACGCCGGGCCACGCTTCGAACCATCTGTGTTACCTGCTCGAGCAGCAGCACCTGCTTTTCACCGGCGACCACATCATGCAGGGCTCGACGGTCGTAATTTCCCCTCCCGACGGCGACATGACGACGTACCTGAAGTCGCTCGAACGATTATTCGGGCTCGAGCTTGCCGCGATTGCGCCGGGACACGGCTACGTGATCGAGAAGCCGCACGACGAGGTGCGGCGCCTGATCGCGCACCGCATGAAGCGCGAGCAGAAAGTGCTCGAGGCGTTCCAGCACGGAAACCCGGCGACGCTCGACGGGCTGCTGCCGTTCGCCTACGACGACGTGCCGCAGCGCGTGCGCCCCGTCGCGCGCCGCTCCCTGCACGCGCATCTCATCAAGCTCGCGCGTGAGGGCCGCGTGGCCGAGCAGAACGGGAGCTGGCGCCTGCTATAGAAATTCCCGTCATTCCCGCGAAGGCGGGTATCCCCTTCCCCCGTGTGCGGGGGAAGGTAGGATGGGGGTGCCTCAGCTTCCGGCTTTGATGTTCCCCGTCTTCACGACGCGGATCCACTTCGCGACGTCGCGTCGGACGACTTCGTTGAAGCGCTCCGGTGGTGCGTCGGAAGGGTCGAGTCCCTCATTGGCGAGCCTCTGCTGCAGGTCCGGCTGCTTGAGGGCCTTGCGGATCTCGGTATTCCACAGGGTCACGATGTTCTTCGGCAGGCCCTTCGGTCCCCAGAACCCGTACCACAGCACGGCTTCATAGCCTGGGACCGCTTCGCCGATCGCCGGAATGTCGGGAAGCGCGGGGCTGCGCTTGGGCGTGGTGACCCCGATCCCGCGGACGCGGTTCTGCTTGATCAGCGGGATCGTGGAGGGAAGGCTCCCGAACAGGACCTGGATCTGGCCCCCCAGAAGATCGTTCAGAGCCGGGCCGGTGCCCTTGTACGGGATATGCGTGAGCTTCGTGCCCGCCAGCTGGTTGAAGAGCTCCGTGATGAGGTGCGTGAAGCCGCCGGTGCCGGTCGAGCCGTAGTTGAGCTTCCCCGGGCTGGCCTTGTCGTAGGCGATCAGCTCCTGAATACTCTTGATCGGCACCGCGAGCGGCAGTGCGATCACGTTTCCGGTCTCCCCGACCAGCGCGACGGGCGCGATATCGTTCACGGAGTCGTAGGGCAGCTTGTACACGGCCGCGTTCGCCGCGAAACTGCCCGAGACGATGATCATGGTATAGCCGTCTGGATTTGCCCGGACCACGGTCTCCGTGCCTACGGTGCCGCCGCCGCCCGCGCGGTTGTCCACCACCACGGTCTGGCCGAATGCCTCGCTCAGCTTCTGCGCCAGGCTGCGCGCCATGATGTCCGTTCCACCGCCGGGCGCGAACGGCACGACTAGTCGGATGGGCCGGACCGGATACTTCTGTTGTGCATGCGCTGTGCCCACCGTGGCGAGCAGCGCGGTCGCGGCGATGGCACAGCGTAGAGCGATTCTCATCGGAACTTCACGCCGGTTGAAGCGCCCGGGTTCGCTTGCCAGCCAGCAGAGCCAGGAGCTGCTTGACGTTATGTCGTTCGATGCCCATCACCGTCTCCGCGATCTGGTCCACCGGCAGCTGCGGGTTGATGCCGCGGAATTTCTCGATGATGCCGCGCTCCCCGACGGGATTGGCCTCCGAGCCGAGTGGATCGAGCACGTCGACGCGGACCCACTTGCCGGCGTCCTCGACCGCGATCCACGCGGCGAACTGCGCGGGATAGAGCTTGTCGAGCGCGGGATCGTGCTCGAGCTCGAGGCGCTGCGCCAACGCCACGATCGCCGGATCGGACAGCTTGGCTTCGGAGAACTGCGGCGGCAGCGCCTGCCCTTCGAGGAGAGCAGCGGCAACCACGTAGCGCAGGCTCATCTGCGCGTTCAGCGCGCTGGTGGCGAAGTAATCGAATCCGCACTGGAGGTCCACGACCTTCGCAAGCCCCACGCGCACTCGGCGCTTGGCGTTCCACGGTGTGCCGAACCGCCGGCGCAGCTCGAAGGCAGCGTCCACGTAGGAGTGCGTGCTGCCGCAGCAGGAGTAGGGCTTGATGCGATTCGTGTCGAGGCGGTATTCCTTCCCGAGCGCCGCGGTGAGCGGCGCGGGGTCGGATGCGTCGGAGTACGCCTTCAGCACGCCGCCATCGTGGAATTCGTAGATCTGGGTCGGCCCGGTGAAGCCGAGCGCGGCGAGTTCCGCGGCGAGCACGCCCGAATAGGCGGCCCGCCCCGCGTGGAAACGCTTGCTCATGGTGCCGTCGGCGTTGAAAGCCCATACCCCGGATCCCTGGGTGCCCGCGAGACCCAGCGCCCAAGCCGTCTGCTCGTCGTTCAGGCCGAGCAGCACGGCGCACGCCGCGGCCGCGCCGAACGGGCCACACACTCCGGTGATATGCCAGCCGCGAAGCCGCGTCGCCGAAGGATTCATGGCGAGACTCGAGCGGATCATCACCTCGTAGCCGGCGGTGATCGCGGTCAGCAGGCGTTCCCCATTCGCGTCGAGCTTCTCTGCCAGCGCGAGGGCCGCGGGGATGACCACCGCGCCCGCATGCAGCTTGGCGTTGTGATAGTCGTCGAGCTCGAACGCGTGCGTCGCGGTGCCGTTGACGAGCGCCGCGTCGGCCGCGCACAGCGACGGCGCGGCTTCGCCCCATACGGTCGCCTCGCCCCGCGCCGGCGCACCTGTCCTTGCCCATTGCAGGAGCATTCTTGCCCACGGCGTGGAGTGGCCATAGACGCCGCAGCCGAGCGTGTCGAGCAGCGCGAGGCGCATCGTTTTTTTCGTGCGCGCGGGCAAGTCGGCATAGCGCAGGCGAGCGATCCAGCTGGCGAGCTCGCGAGTCGGAGCAGATACCTCTTGGCGCGGGGAGTTCATGATATGGTCCTCTCCGGTGGCTTCGGGACGAAGGATGCGCGTATTCTAGCGTATGGACTATGACGTGATCGTGGTTGGCGGAGGGAATGCGGCATTCGCCGCGGCCCTATCCGCCCGCGACAGCGGAGCGAAGCGGGTGCTGGTTCTCGAGAAGGCACCCCGCGAGAAGCGCGGCGGCAACACGCATTTCTCGGGCGCGGTGTTCCGCTTCATCTACAACGATGTCTCCCAGCTCGACCGGTTCGTGCCCCACGCGGAACGCGACTATCCCGGATTCCACAAGGGCGTGCAGCCCTATCCGGTAAGCGTGTTTCGCGACGACCTCATGCGCGTCACGCAGGGCAGGAGCGACCCCGAGCTTGCGTCGCTCCTGATCGAGAACTCCTACGACACCATGTGCTGGCTGCAGGATGTGGGCAAGCACAAGTTCGAGCTCGCCGTGTCGGTCATGGGGGTGCGCGTCGGCAACGAGGTGAAATGGCCGCGCGGTGCAATGATCCGCACCGAGCACGAGGGCGTCGGGCTCTCCAAGACCTGGTTCGAGACCGGCGAGAAGATGGGCATCGAGACGCGCTATGAGACCGGCGCACAGCGGCTCACCCAGGCCGAGAGCGGACGCGTGACGGGGGTCGTCGCGCGCGGGCCGGAGGGCTTTGTCACCTTTGGCGCGAAAGCCGTGGTGCTTGCCTGCGGCGGTTTCGAGACCAACCCGGAGTGGCG
>Ga0137432_1000599_pt1 | contig 16842 bp, 21 predicted proteins | sample EasRivERMZT820_2_FD_102337 | JGI IMG/M metagenome (GOLD analysis project Ga0137432, IMG submission 102337) | Soil microbial communities from meander-bound floodplain in the East River, Colorado, USA - East River MetaG ERMZT820_2 | ecosystem: Environmental > Terrestrial > Soil > Floodplain ...
CGAAGCGCGCCGTCGACCAGGCGCGTGCGGCGTTCGAGACGTACATCACTGCGCGCGTGGAGGCACCACTGTGACGCCGATCCTCGCGCTGCTGATCGCCGGCGTCGCGTGCCTGGTGCTCGCCGCACTTAGTACGGCGCCGGCGCGGCGATCATGATGGAGACGCTCCGGCTCGCGAAGAACACCCTCATCCTCCGCGGCATCGTCGTGCCGCTCGCGCCCGGGATGACGCTTCGGCAATTCACCCGCGCCGCCGAGCGAGCATACTGGCACCACCAGATCCGTCACACGCACGGCAACGTCACGCGCGCCACAAAACTCGCCGACGTGTCCAGCCAACTCGGATACCGCCAGATGAAGTCCTACGGCATCTGCGCTCGCGACTTCCGGCCGAACTATCACCAGCGATGAGCGCCACGCGCACACTGTGGACCGGCTCGCTGGTGATTGGCCCGCTGACGGTGCCGGTCAAGATGATCACGGTCGCCGACTCCCCCTCGAAGGTCTCGTTCAATAAAGCCCATCGCTGCACGGCGGGCACGTTGACGCGGATGCAGCAGAAGTCCTGGTGTCCCTCCTGCAAGAAGGAACTCGCGAGGGGTGAGATCACGCGGGTGTACGAACATGCGCCAGGCCAGTACCTCGAGGTGACGGATGCGGAGCTCGCCACCTGCGACGCGGAGCCGTCATCGCTCTTGACGATCACGAACGTGATCGAGGATCGCGTCTCGCCGATCTTCTTCGACTCAACGGCGCTGCTCGTGGCCGATGGGATCGACGTGCCGTTCTATACGTTCCTGCGAGCGCTCGGGCGAGCGACGGCGATCGGTGAACTGGTGCTGCAGAAGCGGATCCGGCGGGTATGCCTGACGCCGTACGTCGATGGATGCGCGGTGTCCATCCTTCGCAATAACGGCGAGGTCGCCGCGCTGCAAGCACAGCTCCCCCCACCAGGTGGGCGTCCCACACTACACACTGCAAACGTGCAGGCGGTGCGCGACCTGATGGACGGCCTCGCGCATCCGTTTCATCTACAGGCCGACACCTACAACGAAACGGTCGGCGTGCTCCTCGCGAAGAAGATCAAGACGCTCTCGAAGGCCGTCCTCACCACGACGCTGCACAGTCACAAGTCACAAGCCACGAAGAAGACGGCCGCACGTCGACGATGAAGCGCATCGTCGGCGAGCTCCTCGCGAAGAAGATCCAGCAGTGGCGTAGCTTGGAATTCATCGGACTACAGATCGGCGAGCGCTGGTTCGTGGGCTTCGTGCGCTTCAACCATCGCACCTATCCACGACGATGATGGATAACACGTTCGATCCTCTCTTCGACAGCATGGTCGACGACATACGTCGACACGTCAGCGCGCCGCCTGGTATCTGCCCACGCTGCCGCACACCTGAAGCGGATCTGCGTCCATGGCCACCGGGCTCGCAAGGTCCGAACCTCTGCGCGCTCTGCAGATGTGGGCTCGCGCTCGAAGCCTCGCACACGTAAACACAGACGGAGACGCAACGGTGCACGCGCAACGCGCCCGACACAACTCGTGCCAATCAAAAACGCCGGGGACCCTGGCGCCGGGCGACCAGCGCGGGCGCTTCGCGGCGCAGGATCGGGCTACCTCGGGTCGGTGTTGAGTGTTGACGGTTGACGGTTGACACCCGTGCCTAAGCGGTCCCGCTCGACTCGACGCCGAACCGAATCTCGATCTTCCACATCTGGAAGATCGAAATTCCGGAAACCGGAAGTTTCACATTCCGCCGCGGCGATCTCGCTCAGCGCGTTCGGCCAGCAGATGGGCGTCTCACGCGAGGCCGTTCGCAAGGCGATCCCGCGTATCCGCCAGGCGGTCGTCTACATCAACGGCGTGCCGAAGATCGCCGACCCGGCGCTGGCCAGGCACCTGTGGGCCCAGAACACGGACTTGTCGCGGGCACCCGACCGAGTGAAGCTGCAGGCGGCCCTGAGAGCCACGAAAACGGGGGGCGCCACTCTGGTCCGGTTGAAGCCGGACGCGCCACGGGGCGGCCAACTAGGCGTGGCGGCGGGTGGATTCGAACCACAGTGCGGAGCGTTCCAGGATGCGCCCCTCTCCGTACCCCGCGCACGGGGCCGGCATTCCAGAACCGGCCTTGACAGCACCGGCCATCCGGCTTCACGGCCGCCAGACCCGAGCATACCGGCTCCTGGCGAATACCTCGAGCCGCAGCCGCACGGTGGCGCCCTGCGTCGACTCATGCCTGCGGAGGACGGAGAACCGGCGTCGGCGCTCGCCGGGGCATCCGCCCGAGAGAAGCACTGGCGGGCGGAGACGGCCCAGCTGAAGTACCTCCTCCTCGCCGGCAAGGCGATGGATACCGACGCCGCTCTTGCCGAGTGGACTGACCGCATCACGACGGCGCGGACGCGCATTCTCGGCGTCCCGAGCACATACAAGCAGCGCCATCCTGAACTCACGATCGAGCAACTCGAGACACTGGACGCGCTCCTCCGGGAGACGCTTGAAGGGCTCGCACCGCCCAATATCAACACACAGGAGACAACCACGCATGAACGTGAACACCGGACAAACCTACGAGACGTACGACGCGGCGATGGCGGCGGGCGAGGACCAGCGCCATCTAGTGACGGGTCCGGCGTCGGCGATCCGCAAGCTGTCGCGACTGGTCAAGGCGGCGGCGCTCGGGCAGAAGACGCAGAGCGCCCAGCGCACCAAGCGCCGGGCGACGCGGACGCGCGCACGACGGAACGCCATGGCGGTGTCGAGCCGACGACGTAATCGGGCGCGCTGATGTTTCCGGTCAACCTGCGGAATCCCCTCAGCCCGGGCGTCCGGAAGGTCGTGCTCGCCGAGGCGCAGCCCGAATACGACCCGGTGCCGGCGCTCGTGTTCGAGCGTGAAGGCATCGTGCTCACCGAATGGGCGTTGACGCCAGAGGAGATCGCGACGCTGCAGGCGGGCGGCCGGCTCCGCATGTACACGTACACCTTTGGGCAGCCGTTTCAGCCGACCGCGCTGCTGGCTGTTGGCCCCGACGAGATGCTGCCGCTCGAGACGGTGAGCTGACATGCGACTCACCGACCTCAATCCGCGATGGGTGGGCGCGGGCGGCGAAGGCATCCGCGAGCCAGGGCCGGATCCGTGCCAGCACTGCACCGACGCGACGCGCGCGGCGTGTCGCGAGTGCCACGGCACCGGCCAGCAATACGTGCAGGCGCGCGAGCGCCACGGGATCGGGATCTCGTTCGATTGTCCGTGCGGATGCGACGACCGTGCGTTCGTCGCCTTCAAGCAGCCGCTCGATGGCGGGCCACCGATCGACGGCGATCGTCACACGTGGGATCGCACGGGCGACACCTTTGAAGCGTTGCAGTTGCGTCCGTCGATTCAGCGGATCGGCGGCTGTGGATGGCACGGGTTCGTCGGCCTCAACGCACCAGGCGACGTCTCGACGTGCTGAACCCGGCCGACGTCGCCGACAAGGCGTTCGAGGCGTGGCGGCCGCCGGCGCGGTTGAACCTCTCCGAGTGGGCCGACGCACACTTCTATCTCTCCGCGGAATCCTCCGCGGAGCCTGGCCGGTGGACCACCCTGCCGACACAGCGCGGGGTCATGGACGCGTTCACCGACCCGCGGGTGTTCGAAGTCGTCTGCATGAAGTCCGCGCGCGTCGGCTGGACGAAGGTGCTCAATGCGCTCATCGGGTACCACATCCATCACGACCCGTGCACGACGCTCCTGATTCAGCCGACGATTGTCGACGCGAAGGGGTACAGCAAGGAGGAGATTGCGCCGATGCTGCGCGATTGCGCGGCCATCGCGTCGAAGTTCACCGAGGAGCTACATCGGAAGAACTCGCTGCTCCATAAGCGCTACCCTGGCGGCCTCCTGCAGATCGTCGGCGCGCGCAGTCCGGCGAGCTTCCGTCGCGTGTCGCGCCGAGGGGTCCTCGGCGATGAAGTCGACGGCTATCCGCCGAGCGCCGGCCAGGAAGGCGATCCGATCGCGCTCGCCACGCGGCGCTCCGAGTACTTCTGGAACCGGTTTCTCGCGTGGGGCAGCACGCCGACGCTCGCCGGCGCAAGTCGCATTGAGCAGCTCTATGCCGCAAGCGACCAGCGTCGGTATTACGTGCCGTGCCCCCACTGTGACCACACGGCCCCGTTTGTTTTTCAACGCGCGACCGACGAGGCGTCCGACGCGCCGAAAGGCCACGTCATGCGGTGGACGAAGGGGCAGCCGGAGACGGCGCACTTCGTCTGCCAGGGCTGCGGCAGCGTCATCGAGCACCCCGACAAGCGCCGCATGATCGAAGCGGCCGATCGGCGCCAGCAGGCGGGCGAACCGGGCATCGGCTGGGTGGCGCACGCGCCGTTCACGGGTCGCGCCGGATTCCATTGGTGGTCCGCGTACAGCTACAGCCCGAACGCGACCTGGCCTGATATCGTCCGCGCATACGAGCACTCCGTCGATAACCGCGAGCTGCTCAAGACGTTCATCAACACCTGGCTCGGCGAGACATGGAAGGAAGAAGCCGACGCGCCAGACTGGGAACTGCTCTACGACCGCCGCGACGACTACGCGATCGGGACCTGCCCGTGTGGCGTGCTGTTCCTCACCGCCGGCGTGGACGTGCAGAAGGATCGTGTCGTCGTCGAGGTCGTCGGGTGGGGCCGCGGCGCGCGCTCCTGGTCGATCGACGCGTTCGTGATTCCCGGTGACACCTCTGACGCCACCGACCACGGGCCATGGCCTAAGGTCGATGCGTTGGTCAATCGCACCTTCATACACGAGGGCGGCGCCGCGCTCCGCCTCGCGCTGCTCGCCGTCGATAGCGGCTTCAACACGCAGGACGTGTACCGGTGGGCGCGTCGGCACGAACGCGACCGCGTGATCGCCGTCAAAGGCATTGAGCGGTCAGGCCAGATCACCGGGAGCCCCTCGAAGGTCGACGTCAAGATCGACGGCAAGAAAGTCGCGCGATACAAGGTGTGGCCGGTCACCGGCAGCATCGTCAAGAGTGAGCTGTACGGATGGCTGCGCCTCAAGGCTCCGAAGGACCAGGCGCGCGCGGCCGGCGCCGTCGATCCGCCCGGCTATTGTCGCTGGCCGCAGTACGGCGAGGAGTACTTCAAGCAGCTCACCGCGGAGCAGCTCCTGCCGCAGAAGACGCCGCAGGGGTTCACGGTCTACGCGTGGACGCTGCCGGCCAACAAAGAGAACCACTACCTGGACGCGCGGGTCTATGCGCGCGCGGCCGCCGACATCGTCGGCCTCGATCGCTTCACGGAGCGCGACTGGCGGAAGCTCGAGGCCGCGCTCGCAACGAACGCGCCGCCGCCGTCCTCATCGACACCGGACGACACCCCACCGTCATCATCATCATCATCACAGCCCGTCCCGCTGCCTGGGCCGCGCCGTCGACGCACGGCGCCGAGCCCGTACTTGTCATGACGAGGACGGCCGCCGCCGGGCACGACGACGAACTGCTCACCCCGCGTGCGGTCGCGGCGCGCTGGAAGGTCTCGCTCGAAACCGTGCGACGCTGGATTCGGAAGGGCATCATCGGCCACACGCGCGGCCCGGGTGGTGTCGTGCGGATCCCTGCGTCGGAGGTCGAGCGGCACTCGCGGTTCGTGCCCGGCGCCGAGACGTAAGGCGCCCGGACGAACGACACAAACGACGACAAACGACACATACGACGACACCTAGACACGACCCCCTGGCGGGAGCCGCGGCTGCCGCCCCACGCTAAAGGCCTGAGTGGCCACGTATTCCGACGCCGACCTGCAGGCGATCCGCGCGGCGATTGCCAGCGGCGTGCTCACCGTGCGGTACGACAACCGTGAGGTGACCTACCGCTCGATGTCTGAGCTCCTCGAGGCGGAGACGCGCGTCACGCGCGCGGTCGAAACGCCGCGGCGGAGGCAATCGTTCGGCTACACGCGCACGGATTGGTGATGGCGGCCCGCGCGAAGCGATCCTCGACGAGCACCGCCACGGCCACCCGCGGCCGCGGCAGCCGTACGGGCCAGACGAGCGCGCCGCCCACCGCGACGACCCGACGCACCGCGAAGGCCTCGACGTCGGTCTATGAGGCCGGCTCGCAATCCCGTCGCGCGTACGGCTGGCACGCGCCGACCGTCTCCCCGAACACGGCGATCCTCGCCAATCTCGCCACGCTCCGCGATCGCTCGCGCGCGGCCACCCGGAACGACGGGTACGCGAAGGGCGCGATCGACGAACTGGTCTCCGAACTCATCGGCATCGGCATCAAACCGATGTCACGCGCGGAGGATGTCGACCTTCGCAAACTGCTGCAGCGGCGCTGGATGTATTGGACGGACGAAAGCGACGCCGATGGCCTCCTGGATTGGTACGGGCAGCAGGCGCAGGCGGTGCGCGCCTGGCTCGAGGGCGGCGAATGCTTCGTGCGGATGCGGTCACGGCTCCCGATCGACGGATTGAGCGTCCCGCTCCAGGTGCAGGTGCTCGAGCCGGAGCTCTGCCCGCACACCCATCACGCGATCCTCCCGAGCGGCAACCGGGTCCGCGCCGGGATTGAGTTCAACGGGATCGGGAAGCGCGTCGCGTACTGGTTCCATCCCTCGCGGCCGGGTGACTGGCAGGACTTCGACGCCTCGCAGCTGCGGCGCGTGCCGGCCGACAGCGTGATCCACCTCTACGACCCGCTTCGACCTGGCCAGCTCCGCGGCCTGCCGCATTTGACGCCGGCGCTCGTCTTTCTGCACGAGCTCGCGAAGCTGCGTGACGCGACGCTCCTGCGCGAGCAGCTCCGCAACCTGTTCGTGGCGTTTCTGACCCACAAGGCCGACGGCGACGAGACGACCCACGCGCTCACCGGGCTCACCACGGAGACCGACGCGGAGGGCAAGCCGCTGCTCGGGCTCTCGCCGGGCCTCTTTCAGGAACTCTCGCCGGGCGAGGACGTCACCTTCTCGAAGCCACCGGAAACGGGCGCGGCGTATAGCGAATTCATGCGCGCGAACCTGCGCGCGGTCGCGGCCGCGGTGCGCGTGCCCTACGAACTCCTGAGCGGCGACATGACCGGGCTGAACGACCGCCTCGTGCGCGTGATTCTCCACAAGTTCCGCCGGCGCCTGCAGGCCTGGCAGCACCAGATCGTCGCGTTTCAACTGTGCCGCCCCGTGTGGCGCGCGTGGCTCGATCGCGGGTTCCTGTCCGGCACGCTGCCCCTGCCGGCCAAGTACGTGACCGAGCCGGCCCGCGTCGCCGCGGTGAAGTGGAGTCCGCAGTCCTGGCCGTATCTGCACCCCGTGCAGGACGTTGAGGCGCAGGAGCAGGCGATCCGCAGCGGCTTCACCTCGCGCGCCGCGGTCGTCAGCGAGCAGGGTGAGGACGCCGAGGAGATCGACGACCAGCAGGGCGAGGATAACGCGCGGGCCGACGGCAAGGGCCTGCGGTACGACTCCGACGGCCGGCAGCCGAAGAACGGCGCTCGAACAACTGGCGCGCCATCACCAGACGAGAACGCGCCGCCGCCGGCGGCCGAACAGTAAACAGGAGCAGACGTATGAAGCAGACGCCAACCGTCATCGCCGAGGTAAAGCCCCGATCGCCGCAGGAGACGCGGGCGTTTCGAGACGCGGTCCACATGAAGGCCGCGCATCCCACCGCGACGCTCGGTGACCTCACCGAAGAAGAGAAGATCGAACTCTCACTGATTCCGATGTTCGGCGGCGACCGGAGCGGGATGCACCGGCTGCTCGAGCTCCGCAAGGCCGCATACATCGCGCACGTGCAGGCGATGGACGTGCCGGCGCAGCTCACACAATGGGCCGGCTTCATGCAGGCCTCCTATGGACCCGAGACAAGGGTTTGGTCCCAGCGTCTCGGCTGGCTTGAAGCCTTGATGGTCGCGCGCTACGGCGAAGAGCCCAGCGTCTGGCCGCAGGCGTTTGACGAGGACGATGTGAAGCGTGCGATGCGGTGGGCACTCAAGAACAAGTGGCCGGACGGCGTGAGCCCGTTGCTTCCAGGCGCTTCAAGTCTGGGCACCGAGGCCGGCTACACTCGCCTCGGCCTGGCTGTCCTGCTGGCGCTCGCCGCTGCGCTGATTCTGGTCTTGGCGCCACCGCTCTTCCCGCTGGTCATCGGCTCCGCGCTGACAAACTTCTGGGAGAACGAGCTGATCGATCACTTGTTCCGGAACCGGTCCTACACGGCCCCGACGGCGCTCTTCGTGGCGCTCTACACCGCGGCGCCTGGAGAAACCGGCGGCGGGACAGAAGTCTCCGGCGGATCGTACGCGCGGGTCGACAAGGCGCAGGGCGCGACCGTGTGGGAAGGGACGGGCGGGGAGACGACCGCGACCGATTCGGCCGGCACGGGCGGCGGCACACAGAACATCAGCGCAATCACGTTCCCGACGCCGTCGGCGAACTGGGGTACCGTGACGCACTTCGCGGCGCTCGATGCGTCGTCGGGCGGCAATATGTACTTCTACGGCGCGCTCGCCGCGGCGAAGAACATCAACAACGGCGATCCGGCGCCAGCGTTCGGGGCCGGCGCGCTCGACGTCGCACTCGCGTAAGGAGCGATGGCGATCCGGTTCTACCTCGTGCCGAAGATCGGCACGGGCGCCAATCTCGATCCGTATCGACCGAAGTATGTCGCCGCGCTCGGCGTGCGGTGGCCGCGGTGATGACGCTGGCGCAACGGGTGTACAGCCGCCACCTGGTGCGCGTCTTTGAGAGCGGCGTCACGCTGAACACGACGCTCGGCGACCTGACGGCGACGCAGCGCGCTCGTTTACAGGACGTGGCGGCCTCGTTCGGTATTGACTATGCCGCCGCCACGCTCCAGACGACGGTGCGGCAAGCGTTGCGGCTGCTCGCGAAGCAGATGCCGACCCGCTCGATGCTTGGCGAAGCCTTTCAGCGGGCGGCGTGATCGATGGCCGCCAATCCGGTCGACGATGTCAGCGTCGGGACGAACGGGTCGACCGCCGCCACAAATAAAGTCTGCAATCTCCCCGCGAACGTCGGTGCTGGCCCGACACTGATCCTACTCCTGCGTTCGGCTGGCGCGGACACGCACAGCCTGCCGGCCGGATGGAACTGGCTCGTGCAGAACGACGCGAGCGACGGCGCCGACGACACCACGTCGATTCTCTGGAAGTTCGCCGATGGCACCGAGGGCACGACCGTCACCGTCAACGGCACCGCGAGTCTGAAGTTTGCGGCGACCGCGAGGCGCATCCGCGGCGGCGGCACGCCCGTGATCAACACCATCGTGACCGGCGCGGACACGACGCCGGACCCAGGCGACCATGCGCCCGCCGCAGGATCGCAGGACTACTTATGGCTCTGGGCCGGCGGCTGGGAAGGCGAGCAGACCTCACCGCCGGCGAGTAGTCCGACGAACTATGTGAACCCGGCCGGCGCCGACAGCGGCACGGGCGGCGCGATTGCTACCAACTGCCGCGTCGCGATGGCGTCACGGCGCCTCACAGCCGCGTCAGAGAATGCGCCGTCGTGGACGATCTCCGCGACGGACAACTGGTCCGCGTGGTCGATTGCGATCCCGCCCGCCGGTGACGTGGTCTTCACCGACTATTTCAACCGGGCAGATGCAGCACTCAACGACGCAAATTGGGACCCAGGCTATACCACCTACAACGACCTGCAAATTGTCGGCAACGAAGTCCGCGTCAGCGCGGTGGCGACCGGCTCGGCGGCCACGATCAACGTCGCGGTCGGCGCCGACCAGTTTGCCGAGTTCCAGCTCGTCACGTTCACGGGGGCGCAGCTCGCGGAGGCGCAGCTCTGGCTTCGCACGAATGCGCCGGGGTCCGTCACGAACTACCGCTTCGTCGCGGTGCGGAATGATGGCACACGAACCAGCTACATCGAGCGCCAGACAGCGGGGGCAGGCACCACCATCGCATCCGAGAACGCGACGACGTGGGCGGCCGGCGACATTATGCGCGCCGAGGCGCAGGGGGCCGGGCTTCGCATCTATCGCAACGGCACCCTCGTGCTCCAGGCATCCGATTTCAACAACGGCGCCGGGCGCCCTGGCTGCGCGGCATTCATCGCCACGGGAGGATCGGCCGCGAACGTGGAGATCGATAACTTCGTCACGGGCGTGCTGTCCTCGAAATGGGCCGTGCCGCGAGGCAGCATGTTGAACCAGGCCGTGAAGCGCGCGGCTTTCTACTGAGAGGACACATATGGCGATCTACCGCATCTATAACGGCGCGATGCCCACGACGGCGAAGTGTGTCGCGGTCACGACTGGCACCGCGATCAAGACGCTGCTCCAGGTGAAGCCGTCCGCCACGATCATCGCGAAGATCAAGGAGTGGGGCTTCCGGTGCGATGCGCCCGCGTCCGCCGCCCTGGCCGTTGTCGAACTGCTCCAGGCCGACGTGGCAGCCACCGTGACGGCCGCGGTCGCCAATGACATCCATAAAATGGACTCGGCTGCGCTGATGGGCGGCGACCCGACGACGAATCTGATTCAGGTCGGCACGACCTCGACCGGCTACACGTCGTCCGGCGAGGGTTCGATCACCGCCGTGCGGCTGTTCGATCATCTCCTCACGACGATTCCGTCGTCGAACGGCTACGAATACACGAAGCAGTTTCCGCTGGGCACCGAGCCGGTCATCGAGATCAACAAGTTTGGACGCATTCGGACGCACTTCAGCGTGGCGGTGAACGCCGTCTGCTACATGGACGTAGAGGTCTAGTCGAGGCCCGGTCGTGGCGAGACTCGGGCGCGCGTATCCGGCGACGATCATCCGCGGGCACCCGCAATGGGCGCCTGCGGCGGTTGGGGCGGAGCTCGCCGGGAGCGTCTCGGGCGCGGCGACGGCAACAGCGGCGCTCACGACGCAGATCGCGCTCGCGGGGTCGGCGGGCGGAGCGGCCTCAGCGTCCGCCGCGCTGACGACCGCCATCCCGCTCGTCGGCTCGGTGTCTGGCGCGGCGAGCGCGAGCGCAAGCCTCTCGACATCCATCGCGCTAGCGGCCGCGGTCAGTGGAGCCGCGTCGGCCGACGCGGCGCTCACCACAGAGATTCGGCTGGCCGGGTCGGCGGCCGGCGCGGCGTCGACCTCTGCCGCGCTGACGACCGCGATCCCACTTGTGGGCGCTGTCTCAGGAAGCGCGAGCGCGAATGCGAACCTGACGACATCCATCGCCCTGGCCGCTTCGCTGACGGCGGTCGGGACGGCCGCGGCAGATCTCACGACGCAGATCCTGTTGGCGGCGGCGATTGCCGCGAGTGGCACGGCGAGCGGTGCGCTCTCGACACAGATCGCGCTCGCCAGTTCGGTCGGTGGGGCCGCGACCGCGACGGCGGACCTGACCGCTGATTCTGGCCTCGCGGCATCCGCCACTGGGACGGCATCAGCATCGGCCGACCTGACCACGGCCATTCGCCTCGACGCGTCGGTCGCGGGAGCGGCGAGCGCACAAGCCGCACTGAACACTGAGATCCGCCTCGAAGGGGCCATCGCAGCGTCTGCGAGCACGCAAGCGGCACTGAACACGGCGATCCGCCTCGAGGCGGCCATCGCTGGCCAGGCCTCCGTGATGGGCGAGTTGACGACGGCGATCCGCATGGTGGCCGAGGCGCTCGCCGTCGCCACAGTGGCCGCCATCCTCACGACCGCGATCGCTCTCGCCGGGTCGGCCACCGCGAGCGCCACGGTCGATGCGACGCTCGTGGAGCCGATCCGGCTCGAACTCGGCGACTCGACACTGGTGTACCTGCGTCCGCGGCGCACCGCCGAGAGGCTCGCCCCGATCCGCACGACCGCCGGGCTCGTCCCGACACGCACCACAGAGAAGGAGAGTTAAGGCGATGCAGCGCTATCACATTCCCGTCGGCACAAGCGAACCGCAGGACTTCCTGCTGCGCAACAACGGCGCGGCCATCAATGGGACCGGCTTCACCGTCGGTATCCAGGTGTCGACGCTCGAGAACGGCGTCGCCACCCCGCACGCCGCGCCGACGGTCGCCTGGCTCGATCAGCCGGCCGGCACGGTGCGCGTCACCGGCCTGGAGGCGTTCGCCGTCGGCAACTATGTCGCGCGCTTCACGCTCACCGACGGCACAGGGAAAGTCGGGTTTTGTCCGAACGGCGAGCGGGGCGATCTCTGGGTCGTGGTGCCGGTCGCGAACCCGTAGCACGAACGACACAAACGACACAAACGACGACAAACGACACATACGACGACACCTAGACACGACCCTCTTCCCCGGGCGCCGGTGCCTGCCGCACGCTTCCCTCTGAAGCATGCGCACGTGGTACCGCTTTCAGAACGCCGCGGACGACCCGTCCACGGTCGACATCCACATCATCGACTTCATTGGCGACTGGATTGATGACTTCTACAATCGCAACTTCGGCTACGACCTCGCCCTGACGGCGAAGGCGTTCGTCGAGGAGCTCTCGAAGCTGCCGGATGCGGTCCGGAACATCCGCGTCCACATCAACAGCCCTGGCGGCGACGTGTTCGGCGCCGTGAATATCGCCAACGCGCTCCGCGAGCAGCAGGCCTCAAAAGGCCGGACGGTCGAAACGATCGTCGACGGCCTCGCCGCCAGCGCGGCGTCGATCGTGATGATGGCCGGCTCGAAGGTCACCGTCGCCGACAACGCGCTCGTGATGGTGCACAACCCCTGGACGATTGCGCTCGGCGCCGCCGGCGACATGCGTAAAGCGGCCGACATGCTCGACCAGGTGCGGGCGACCATTATCGCCACCTACCAGTGGCACTCGAAGAAAAGCAACGACGAGCTGGCCGCGCTCATGGACGCCGAGACGTGGATGGACGCCGACCAGGCCATCGAGCACGGTCTCGCCACCGACAAGCGCGAGGGACTGAAGGCCGCGGCGAGCCTTAATCCCAAGGGCGTCGCGACGCTGAAGGTCCCGGACAAGTTCAAGGCGCGCGTCGACGCGCTGCTGGAGAAACCAGCGGACCCGCCGAAGGCGATGCCGGCCGCCGACGTACTGAAGGCCTGCCGCGAGGGCGGCTGCCTCACGCTCGCTGAAGACCTGATCACGGAGCACGCGACCGCCGACCAGGTGCAGGCGCGCATCACCGAGACGAAGACCCGCACGCAGCAGGCGACGGCGCGCGCCACCGAGATCCGCGCCCTGTGCGCGACCGCGAAGCTCCCGGAGCTCGCCGACGGCTACATCACCGGGCAGATGGCGATCGCCGACATTCAGGCGCACCTCACCACGCTCACGGCCAAGCTCGATCGCATTGAGATCGACGGCGCGCTGCCGCCCGATCACGGGGCTGGCTCGCAGGCGCGTCTCAGCGCGACCGAGATCTACGCCGCGCGCAACACCCCACCGAAGAAGGAGCACTGATCACATGCGCACTCTCCTCATCGCCATCGCGGCTGTCGCTGTTGCGACCGTGGTGGATCTCAACGCGTTGTACCTGCTGCCGTTTGTCATCGGGGCCGCGTTGAGTGAAGGACGCCACGCCGGCGAATTCATCCTCGGCGAACGGCCGGGACCCGGCGCGCCGAGTCGCGAGAACGTCACGGTCTTGTCCGGACAGAACCTGAAGGCCGGCGCCGTCGTGGGCCGCGTGACCAAGGGCGTCGGCCGCGCCTCCACGCCGACCGTCGTCGGGACCGGCAACGGCACCATGTCGCAGGTGTTCGCGGGGCCGGAGGTCCAGAAGGGCAACTACGTCGTCACCTGTCTGTCAGCGGTGACGCATGGCGGCGTCTTCTCGGTCGTCAATCCGAGCGGTAAAGCGCTGCCGAATCTGACGCTCACGCCAGGCGCAGGCGGCACGACGACCTATCGCAGCCGCGAGATCAACTTTTCGATCACCGATGGGTCGACGGATTTCGTCGCGAACGATGCCTTCACGATTGTTGTGGACACCACGGCGCCACTCGTCATCGGCACCGGGAACGGCACCGTCTCTGGCCTGTCCCTGGGGCCCGATGCGAAGCCTGGCAACTACCGGGTCGAGAACATCGAGGCGATCACCAACGGCGGCCGATTCAAAATCGTCGGGCCGGATGGCGATGAAGTGGCGGTCGGCTCGATCGTCGCGGGCGCCGGCGGCACCCTGGTCCTCGCCAACCAGCGGCAACTCAACATCACGATTACGGATGCCGCGACTGACTTTGCCGTGGGCGATGCGTTCAACGTCGCCGTGTTCCGTGAACTCAGCGGCGGCAAGGTGGTCGCGTGGGATCCGACGACGTTCGACGGCCGCGACGACGTGGCGGGGCTCCTGTACGACAACGTCGATGCGAGCGCGGGTGATGTCGCCGGCGTCCTCATCGCGCGCGACGCCACCGTGATCAAGGGCTCACTGGAATGGGCCGCGGCGATCACGGCCGCCCAGAAGGAATCCGCGTACCTCGATCTCGCCGCGCGCGGGATCCTGGCTCGGTAAGTCCCGCGTAGCCGCGGGCGAGGAGAACGGAACGATGCAGCTCGATGTCTTCACCGGCGATGCCTTCAGCATGCACTCGCTGACGGCGACCATCAACAAGCTGAAGTACCAGCCCATGCGGCTCGGGCAACTAGGGCTGTTCCAGGAAGCCGGTGTGCGCACGACCGCCATCGACGTCGAGGAGCAGGAAGGGCGGCTCTCGCTCATCCAGTCGTCGCCGCGCGGCGGCGTGGCGCCCGATCCGCTCGGCGCGAACAAGCGGAAGCTCTATACGTTCAAGGTGTACCACTTCGAGCGGGATTCGAAGGTGTACGCCGACGAAGTGCAGGGCATCCGCCAGTTCGGATCCGAGACGGAGCTGCAGCAACTCGAAGCGCTCGTCGCCGAGCGCATGGGCGAGCTGCGGCCGGCACATGAGGTCACCCTCGAATACCACCGCGTCAACGCGTTGCAGGGCATTCTGCTCGATGCCGACGGGGCGACCCTCAAGAACCTCTTCACGGAGTTTGGGGTCTCGCAGCAGACGCAGGATTTCGCCTTCTCGAGCGCGACGACCGACGTGCGCGGGAAGATCGTGGCGGCGAAGCGTCTCGCGGAGGACGAACTGGGGGGCCAGGTCATCACCGGCTGGCGCGGCATCTGCTCGCCGGGGTGGTTCGATTCGTTCGCCGATCACGCTAAAGTCACCGAGGCCTACAAGTACCAGGAGGCCGTGAAGCTGCAGGCCGACCTCCGGAGCACCGGGTTCCGCTTCGGCGACGTGGACTGGGAAGAGTACCGCGGCGCGGTCACGAAGCCAGACAGCGTCGGGGGCGGCACCGCGACATTCATCCCCGCGAATACGGCGTGGCTCGTGCCGGCAACGTCGCCGTCGCTCTTTATCACCCGCTTCGCGCCAGCGGACTACGAGGAGACGGTCAACACCTTGGGCCTGCCGCTGTATGCGAAGCAGGCGCCGGACCCGTCGGGCCTGAACAAGTACCGCGGCATCAACACGCAGAGCAACATGATTTGCCTGTGCTTGCGGCCGCGTGCGGTCATCAAGCTGACCAAATCGTAAGCGGCGACAGGGCTCATGCTGCCGCCGGTGGCACCGTTCCTCGCGACGTTGGGCGTGCCGGCCATCGTGACCCGGCCGGCCCCGCACACCACGCCGATCCCCACGACAGGGATTTGGCTCGAGGACCGCGGCGACCCACAGCCGTTCGGCACCGATTTTCATCTTCGGGCGCCGCGTCGTGTCCTGGCGATCCCCCGGGCGGATGTCCCGGAATTGCCGACCGGTACCACGATTGCGGCGCCTGAAGTCAAGGGCGGCCCGGTGAAGACGTGGCAGCGGGATCACCTGGCGCAGCCGGTCGATCCGCAGTTCTGGGAAGTCATCGTGAAGGAGACACAACAACTGTGAGAGTGGAGATCACCGGGGCCGCCGAACTCATCGCCGATTTTGAGGCGATGCCTGGGAAGGTCCAGCGGGCCTCGATCCGCGCGATGAACCGCGCGATCGCGAGTGGCCGCACGGTGATGGTGCGCGCCATTGCGCAGGACGTCGGGATCAAATCGACCGACGTGCGGACCGCGCTCCGGATGCGCGAGGCCAGCGTTGCGCGGCCGACGGCGGAGCTCGCGGCGAGTCTCAAGCGGATCCCGCTGATGAAATTCAACGCACGGCAGACCACCCGCGGCGGCGTCAGCTACAAGCTGCGCGGCGGCCGCGGCCGGTTGCCGCAGGCGTTCATCCGCACGATGCGCAGCGGGCACACAGGTGTGTTTACCCGCGAGCCGGGCGCGAAGCGGCTGCCGATCCGGGAGCATTTCGGCCCCTCGCTCGGCCGCGTGTTCGCGAAGTACCGGGGCGTGGCCCTCCTGCGCGCAAAGCTGGCGTTCGAGAAGAACTTCGATCACGAGCTCGACTTTCAGCGATCGCAGGTGAGCGGTGGCGGAGCCGATTGAATGGCTGATCGTCCAGGACCTGCAGGCGGCGCTCCGCGCGATCTCGCTCGCGGGCGGGTACCACTTCGACGTGGCGCCGGAGGCGGTGAAGCTCAATCCGGATGCGAGCGCGGAGACGCTCATCGCGCCGGTGGGCGGGCCGCGGCCGTTCCTGTTCGTCGAGTGGAAGGACGACGCGTGGGAGTACGTCGAGCGGCCGAACGGGATTCTGTTGGTCTTGCCGATCACGGTGTGGTGGGTGCAGGACTTCGATCCGACCGACGACGCCTCGCTGATGCGGACATTTCTCCGCGGCTGCGCGGACGTCGAGAAAGCCGTCGCGGTGGATATCACCAGGGGCGGACACGCGTACGAGACGCGCATCGTGCGGCGCACGCCGCAGGTCGGGGGCGCCTCGGAGCTGTGGGCCATTGTGGACCTCGAGATCTTGGTCAGGCGGACGTATGGGCA
>Ga0137432_1000600_pt1 | contig 16829 bp, 21 predicted proteins | sample EasRivERMZT820_2_FD_102337 | JGI IMG/M metagenome (GOLD analysis project Ga0137432, IMG submission 102337) | Soil microbial communities from meander-bound floodplain in the East River, Colorado, USA - East River MetaG ERMZT820_2 | ecosystem: Environmental > Terrestrial > Soil > Floodplain ...
AATCGCTACCTGTCCGACCTCGCTACCGCGACCCGCACCGCAGGCGAGCAACGGCTGTCGAAAGCGGACGCTGATCAGACCCAAAAGATCGAGGAATGGGCAGCGGGCAGAGGACTCAGCGGCTCGTCCTATGAAGGCGATCAGATGGTGCAGCTCTCTGAAGCGCTACGTCGTGCGCGTTCAGACGAGGAGCGGCAGCTACTGGAGATGCTGGCGACTGCCGAGACGTTGGACCGCGAATCCGCGTTCAACTCAGCGCTCGGTGCTGCTGCTTATGGGGATACGGCAGGACTGGAACGTTACCGGGCCGGGCTCGAGGGCTACAATCTCGGCAACCGGAACAGCCTGGACCGCGAAGCACTCGCCCTGGAACGTGATCGTCTCGCTCAGGAAGGCAGTCAATTCGAGCAGGGGCTGGATGAACAGCGCGCTGCACGGTTGGATGCGCTCGGCATCTCGCGCCAGGAACTCGACCTGCGCGCGACCGAGATCCAGAACCAAGCCCAACAGGCTGGTAGACGTCTCACGTTGGAAGAAGCACAGCATCAGGCTGAAGTCGGATTCAGGGCCGAACAACTGATGCTTGAAACCCGTGGGCTCGACATCGAGCAAGCGCGCAGCGAGGCGGAAATCGGACTCGCCCAGGAACGGCTGGAGCAGGAAGCCTCGCAGTTCGGGCAGACGCTCGGCTTCGAGCAATCTAGGTTCGGAGCGGAGATGGGACTTCAGCAGCAGCAACTTGCTCAGCGTGAATCCGAGTTCGCGCGTTCGTACGGGCTGGATGAGCGTCAGTTCACGGAATCGACCCGGCAATTCTCTGCGCAACTCGCTGAAGAGACAGCGGGCCGGCTCCAGCAGGAGAGTCAGTTCGGGAGGTCGCTGTCTGAGTCGGTGGCCACGCGGGTCATGGAGCAGTCGCTACGCACGCGCGCCCTGGATCTACAGCAAGAGGGGATGGGGCTCGACGAAGCGTTCAGGCGCGCGCAGATGGAGATGGAAAACGGGCTCCAGACTCGTGCGCTTGACCTGCAATCGACGGGCATGGCGCTCGACGACGCCTACAGGTACGCAGCCCTAGAACAGGACCGTGGCTTCCAAGATCGTGCGCTCAATCTGCAAGAGCAGGGCATGGCCCTGGATGATGCGTACAGGTACGCCTCGATGGAGATGGACGCGTGGCAGGCGTTTGAAACGTTGCGCGTTCAGTGGCAGCAGACTGGCGACAACGCACGGCTCGCGGAAATGGACATCATTCTGCGTGCGCTCGCGTCCGAGGCGTTTGGCCCAGAGGGATTTGAGGGCTCATTGGTTCGCGGCGTTCCCGACGACCAAGCAGGTCGCCCGGCCGACGACCCAGACGACACGACCTGGGGAGACTTCTTCGGTGATGTCTTCACGCGCGACGGTACGCAGGGACCGAATCCCCGGCCTAGTACGGGCGGCGGTGGAACGGGTGGCGGGACCGGCGGAGGAACGGGCGGCACCGGTGGCCTGCCCCGCATCTCGCCGCTCCAACAGGTTGGATGGATGGAGGATGTGGCCGACTGGACGAGTCAGTTTGGTAGCGCAGGTGCCGTCAACCCGTGGGGGCCGACCGGCTCGTTCCCGACCTGGCCGTCACGCACAACGTCGTCGTCAGGAGGAGCCTTGCCTACACCACAACCGCCGCAGGTTTCGCAGGCCGAAGATGGCAGTCAGGAACTCACATTCGACATCGGTGGCGTGCAGGGCGGGCCGGAAGGACAGGCACCGGGCGGAGGTACTTACGATCTTGGCTACTCGACCCAGGACGGCGGCGGCGAGCAGGTCGTACAGCCTGGGACTGAGGAATGGGATCAGCTTCTCGCGAGCCTGCCGCGTGACGCGAACGGCGACATCACGCAGGAGGGATGGGACAGCTTGACTCGTGGCGACAGTGAGCAGGCGAACGCTGTCTACGACTGGATACAGGGTAATGCCAGCACTCGTGAGATCGAGGATCTAAGCACGACGGTCACGCCCGGATCGAGCGTCGAAGGCCAAGATCCGGTGCCGACCACCCAGAGCACACAGCGCGTGAGGTACAGACTCCCGACCGATTGGACGCAGGACGATTACGACGACTGGATCGAGCGCTACAACCTGTGGACCCAGCAGGGTTCGACGGGTGAGCCCCCGGTCCCGCGCGGTGCGACCCTCGTCCGCGACACGACGCAGCAGACTGACCCGAACACGGGGCTCCCGGTCTGACGATGGCGACGAACAAGTTCTACGACGAGAACGACCCAGTGTGGGGAACGCCGGGCCGTAGTTGGAACCTGGCCACCCAGGTACCGGCCTATAGCCCCGGTGGCTTGGTCACGTCGAAAGCCAAGTCGGACGAGATCCAGCAGAACTACCGGAATACGCGGGACGCTTTCAACGACGCGCGCCCCAGCAAGTTGCACAAGTTCTGGAACGCGGTCACGGGCCAGCCAGCGCCGCCCGATTCTGGACCCTGGCAAGGTCCGGACGAGATGACCGGCCCCAACTACTCAGCCGCATCACCAAACGCTCCCGCAATTGGAGCTAACCGTCTTTCGGAGGTAGGTCCGATGTACACGAACAAAGCTTATGGATCGGGCCGCATGAACCGCTACGGCATGGGCCAGCAGACGGCTCCGGGGATGACGATGGACATGCCCTTGGGACATCTGGCTCCGTCGCGTGTGGGCATCGGGCGCTCGTTGATGGGTGGTGGGATGGAGCAGCGTTCCGGTGGCGGCGGCTTCCTTCCTCCATCTGGTAGTGGAGGCCGTGGCGCGATCGGCAGAGTGCTCGGTGGCGTGGGCGATTTCGTGAGCGAGAATCCCAAAGTCACCGCTGCGCTAGTCGGGACCGGCGCCGACATCTACACGTCGATCCAAGACCGTCGTGAGCGTGAGCGCGAGCGTGAGCGTGAAGAGGAGCGCCAGCGTCAGCGTGGTCGAGTCTTCGGTGAAGCCCTGAACGCATACGGCAACCGGGGGCGCTGATGCCTCGCTATTCACCTACCGGCGCTGGAATCGGGGAAGGCATCTCGCGTGGCGCGGATCGCATTGGACGTGCGCTCGCGGACGCTGCCAGCCGTCGCCGGTACGATGAAGACAGGATGCGCGAGGACGAACGCTGGCAGTCACAGCAGGATTTTCAGGGTCGTCAGGAGAGGCGTCTGGAGGATGACCGTCGCCGCGCGATCGGCGCGCAGCTCTCTGAGGACCAGCTATTCACGATCGAACGCGGTGGCGGGATGGGTCCAGCTCCGGGGATGGAGTCGAGCAAGCTGTTCGAGGGCGTGACCCCACGACTCGGCCTGCAACGCTCTATGCCCGCTTCCCCGCCCGTGGGACGCTTGGGGCTGGCTCCGGGCCGTGACGAGCGCCAGACGCCCCTGGGGCCGCGAGGAACGCTCCCTGAACCTCGTCTGATTCCCGAGCCGGGGATGGTCCGCCCTGTCAGGGATTCCCTGCCTTTGTCTCCCGTGGGAGACAAATTCACGGTGCCCGAGCCCAAGGGACCGCTGGGTACGATGATGAGAGAGACGGGCGGGAAGGCTTACCGCTCGCTCGACCTGCCGTCCGGTCCGGGCTACATCGAAGACCCACAGACGCGGACCCTTCGCTTGGGCCGTGCTGAGAGCGCTGAGGCAGACCGTCAGGCCGAGTACGAGCATGGGATCAAGTTGGCCGACGAGGAGGCGCGGGACAACAGGCAGCATCAGGACCGGCTGGGCGAGATCGCGGCGGGCCGTGGAGACACCGGCCGCCCCACTCCCACGTCGATCCTCAACGCACGCATGGACGCCGCTGGCCGTGCGATAGCCGAGATCAACGCACGCTCGCGCGCTGGATTTGGGGCAAGCCTCAGTGTGTCGGCGAAAGACGAGATCGCGCGCAGCAACGGCTTCGCGTCGTTTGACGAGTTGGACCGGGTGTATCGTCAGGCGATGCAGCTACCGCCCAAGATGCTGGTTCCCGAGCCGCCTGCCCGTCCCAAACCCGCTAGCCCAGCCGCGCCGTTCCTGGGGGCACTGGAACGTATGCAGGAACGGTCCGGCGCAGAGAGCCCGGTCGCTGGCTCGCCCTTCGCGGAGCAGGCGGCGCCTGCGACTCCGGCCACGCCTCCAGCAGCCGGTGGTGGACGCACGACCGGCGCGAATATGGTCCCTCTCTCGGAGAACGACAAAGCCCAAGCCCGGGGCAACGCCCAGTTCCGTAGTTGGCTGATCCAGCAGGGTTATACCGAGGCGGACTGGAAGTAGATGCCGCAGGAACGCGACCTCTTCGCCCGCTTCCAAGCCGAGCAGGCGGGAGCCGGTAGCGACCTCTATTCGCGGTTCCTGACTGAACAGAAGGACGAAGGACCGGGGCTGCTTGACCGCGCCGCATCAGTCGTCACCGCGCCCTTCCGTGCTGGCAAAGAGTTCGGTGAACAGCTCGGTCACGGCATCGAGGACTCGTTCGGACGTGCCGCCGAAGGGGTCACTCGCCTAGCCGCCGCAGCGCTCCCCGGTAAGCCGCTTGGTGACCCCGAAGTAGTCTCCAACTTCTATGATGAATGGTCCCGGCGCACGGCACCAACGGGCGCGGCCGGGACAGTTGGCAGGGTTGCTGGCAACATCGCAGGCGAGGGACTCCAGTATGTCGGCGGTGGTGGAGCCGTGCGGAAGGCGGCTGGTGCCGCTGCCGAACGCCTCGCCCCCGCCCTAGCGACCCGCATGACCAAGGTCCCCGGCCTCGTGAAAGACGCGCTCGCGGTGGCTCCTGTCGATCTCGTCACCTCTGCCGTGGGTCCCGAGAACTCAACCGCTGGCGCACTTGCCGAGGTCACGGACTCAGACTTCCTGCGCCGAGTCGCCAAGAATCCCGTCACCCGCTTCGGGTCCGAAGTCGCGACGGGTGTGGCTGGTGACGCGGCGTTGCGTGGTGTTGGCAGAATGCTCCGTGGTGGTGGACTCGAGGACCGGATCGCGGCCGGGATCAACGAAGGCGCTGGCGTCCCCGAACCGCGCCGTTCCGCCCGTCCAGCCCGTGCAATCGCCGAACCAGCCGCCGCCTCCGCCGTCACCGACCAGAACATCGTCGCGGACGTGGTGGAAGATGTGCCTGGCATCGACCGACTGGCGCACGCCAACGCAGAGGGCGGATTCGCCGTTCCGGGGGCGTCGCGCGCGTTGGCGGGTGGAACGGCTGGAGCCGCTGTCGGTGCCGCGATAGACGACGAGAACCGCGTGCGAGGAGCACTAGTCGGTGGTGTGGCTGGCGCTGCGATAGGGGCGGGTATCGGTTCTGGTGCAGCCGCCAAGAAGGTAGCAGGCCGCACTGCCGAGGCCGCTGCTCGTACCGATGTGGATCCCGACGAGTTCGTGAACGTCGCCAAGTTCGCGCTGGATCCTACGGGCGAAGCGAGGCTGCGCGCGGAAGTCGTGCGTGTCGTGGACGCCGAAGGATTGGCTCCCAAAGAAGTCGTGACCTGGGAACAGACCCGGGCCGTTGCTAAGAGCCTGGGTATCGACCCCGAACAGTTCCAGGGCCACTTCGCCAAGGGCAGGGGCGGGGCGAGTGGTGCTGAGATGTTGGCCGCGCGGAACATCGTCCAGCAGAACATCAATTCGATCGAATCCGTGTCCCGCCAACTGAACACCGGCACCGGGCCGGACGGGCTACCGCTGTCCGCTGAACAGCTTGAGAAGCTGAGTACTGCGGTGGACGGGATGGAGTCGCAGAACGACGCGATCCTGGGGCGGTTTATCAAGGCGCGTTCCCAAACGGGCCGCGACCTGAACAACCTCAAGATCCTCGCCAACGCGACGATGGATCCCGTGACCTGGCTCATGCGTGCCCAGCGCACGTTCGGCCAGCCACTACCGGATGTTGCAAAAGCCGAAGTCAGGCGTCTCGTCTCCGCGAACGACAAGCCGGGCCTCATCAAGTACGTCTCGGAACTGCGCCAGTCCACAATGCAGGAGAAGGGCGTCACGCTCTGGAAGGCTGGGCTTCTCTCGGGTCCGCCGACCCATATGGTGAACATGATCTCCACGGGCGCGATGGGCACGCTGGAGGCCGTGAAGGACGCTCCCGCCGCCATGTGGGATCGCCTGTTCTCGGTCGCTACCGGCGTGGAAACGAAGGCATTCAATGTGGCGGATCAAGCGCGTGCTGCTGTACGTGGTGCGAGACGCGGATTCCGTGAAGGCCGGGCCGCGCTCCAGGGGCTACCGGTAGGTGGTGACCTGCGGAAGTACGATCACTTCCAGCAGACCAACTTCGAGAATCCGATCCTCGACGCCTACACCAAGTTTGTGTTCCGCTCGCTCGCCGCCGAAGACAGGGTGTTCCGTGGGTTCGCGGTCGAACGTTCGCTGTCTGAACAGGCGCGGGTTCTCGGAAGGCGCGAAGGACTGCGCGGCGCGGACCTGGACGCTCGCGTCAAGGATCTGGTCCGGCTTCCCACCGACGAGATGGCGCTACGTGCTGTCGAGGCTGGCGAAGTCGCCACGTTCACGAACAAAGGAAAGCTGGCTGGAGCCTTCGGAGCCGCGAAAGCACGCGCGAAACAGAGGGACCCGAATCTGGGCGCAGCGGCTGAAGTGGTCATACCCTTCACCGGCACACCGTCTAATGTCGTCTCGCGTGTGGTCGAGTACTCACCGCTGGGTGCGCTGTCCACGGTCCCCGATGTGGTGCGGTTGTTCAAGGCCGCATCGAAGGGCGTGGAGATGCCGGACGTGCAGAAGCGCGTCGTTGAGCGTCTGGGCAGGTCCACGGTTGGCTCAGCACCTATCCTCGTCGGCTATCTGCTCGCGCAATACGGCAAGCTTTCGCTGGGCTATCCGCAAGATGCTGGCGACCGTGGACGTTGGCAGGTCACGGGCCAGCAAGAGAACGCGGTCAAGGTCGGAGACAGATGGCTGTCGCTGGAACGTGTTTCGCCGCTTGGCAACCTGGTTGTGCTCGGTGGCTACATCTACGAGTCGCTGAACGACCCTGAACTGTCGCCGGCTGGCAAGGTTGGCGCTCCCGTGGTTGCGATGGGGAAGACGGTCTACGAGCAGTCGATGCTGGAGGGTGGACGCAGAGCGCTCGGTGCGCTGTCCGATCAGCGTGAAGCCGAGGGTTACGCCAAGAGCCTCGCGTCATCTGTCGTCCCCGCGTTCGCGCGCCGCTTCGCACGCTACGTCGATCCCACCGTGAGACAAGCGGATGGCATCGGTGACGCCGTGGTCGCGGCGGTCCCCTACGCATCCCGCAAGCTACCCGAGAAGGTCGATCCGCTGGGCGAGGACGTTGAACGCTTGGGCGGTGTCGGCCACGCCATGCTCGATCCGGCATACGCGACCGCCGACCTCACCGCAGACGATCCGGTGCGCAAAGAGATTGAGCGGCTGAAAGTCTCGTTCACTTCCCGCCAGCGCAGGAAAGGCGAGAGCGCCGAAGCCTACAGCGAACGTGCTGGACAGGAAGGACGCGAGCTCGCGCGCCGCATCGGGATGCTCGTGAACTCGGAAGGCTACCAGTCCGTCGCGGACCAGGCACGCGCGTACTTGTCTGAGTCTGGAATGCAGGGAGATGCAAAAGCTCTGGCTACCCAGGTCCAGCGCGACATGGTGGAAGAACTAATCAGCGAAGCTCGCGGCGAGTTTACCCGCTACTGGAACGCACAGGAAGGAAGGGTGCCATGAACCGGGGGACTCTGCTTTGATGACCTGGACCGGGCGCCTGTTTTCGCATCACCGTTTCTTTCTGCTCGAAAGCTTCCTTGTTGGTATGGCGCTACTGCAAGGCGCGTGGATGATCGCTTCGCGTGGGAGCTTTGCGTTGCCAGGGGTCTACGTGCTGGTTGGCGGGCTCATGTCTTCGTGGATGTGGGGCATTCTGTTTTTAGTGGCTGGCATCTACTACTACATCGGGCTCTGGAAACGCCTGCCGTGGGTCTGCCTCCACGCTTCGGTCCCGTTGTTTTTCGGATGGGCAAGCTTCGCGTTTGATTTCGTGCTCCACAATCGCGGCCTCTTAGGAACTCCCATCTTCGGCTGGCTCGCGTTCGGGATGCTCTGCTGTTTTATACGTCTCCGTATCGTGGTGCAGCGCAAGAACCATCCCTCAGCCGATGGGGACCTACAGTGGACGCCATAGTGGACCTGCTCAAGTCGGGGCCGGTGCTCGCGCTCTGCTCGACCGTGCTGGTTCTGATCTTCACCCGACGCGGCACGGTTACGGATAGGCTGGCCGCTGCATCGCAGGATTTGGGACGGAACGTGCTCGGGACGACCAACGAGCTGCTCAATCGCCTCAAGGAAGAAGTAGCGGAACTACGCGAGGCCTTGGAGGACGAACGAGAGTCGTGCCGCAAAGAGCAAGATTTTCTACGTCGTGAGCTGCGCGTGATTCGCGAACACTGTGTGCGCCAAGGATGGAAGCTCCCCGAGGAGCCGTGGGACGAGATGCGCGCATGAACTTCCTGCGCCGCTTCTTCGATACCGTCAAAGACATGCCGTCCACCAACGTGCGCGTCTTCGTGAGTATCGGCCTCTCGATCCTCTACGTACTCGGCTCGATGTTGGGCTTTCTCCTGATCGGCGTTACCGCTGCGTTTCGCACCGTTCCCATCAACATCCTGCCGCCTCAGGACGTGCATGAATGGACCGGCATTTTCTTGCTGATCATGATGGGGGTCGACGTCGTGCAGTACGGCATCAAGCGCAAAACCCACAATCAGCCAGCTAGCGGCGAGACAGTGGTTGAGACTGAAACCACGATTACAGAGCGTAGCAAGGAAGTGTCGGCGCCAGCAGGAGAGGCGGGCGTTTGAAGCGGAGGCGGAAGGATTCGGAAGCCGGTGCAATCGGCCAGACTCTGCCACCCGTCCGAGGGAGAATCTAATGGGCCGATACCTCCCCGTCACGCTGGCCGTGTTGGCTCTCGTTCTGGGCGCTGGCTGGGCTCACGCCTGGAAAGGGCGGATACGCTGTCGGAGCAGGCTCAGGCCCACGTAGACGCTCTACGCGATACGGTGGCGTTCAAGCAGGACTCAGTTAGTGCGGCTGATTTGCGGGGGGTCACATTGCAAACCAGATACGACAGCCTACACAGCGTCGCGGAAACCAACCGAACGGCAGCGGTCAGGGCAGAAGGTCGGGCACGGGTTGCGCTCTCGGAAGCATCGTCCGCGGTAGACGCCGCCCTCGACAGCTTAGGCCCAATAGCTGATTCAGCCCGTGCACAGCTCGCTACCGAACGCGCTGCACATCAGTCGCTCGCTGAATCGCTGCGTTTCCAGATTGGCGCGCTCACGGTGCAACTCGCGCTGAGTGATTCGACGGTGGCCGTCATGGGCTCGCGGCTCAACGCACGTGATGCCTTGATCGCGACTTTGCAGATGACGCTGAACGAGGAAACGCAACTCGCTGAGACTTACCGACGCGCTGCTTACCCTCCGTTCTTCGCGCGACTCTGGAAGGATGTGCCGAAGTACGCGATCGGTGCGGGCTTGGGTGCTCTGGCTTGGGAGGTTGTGAGATGACACCTGCTGAAGCAGCCATGCTCCGTGCTACCGCGCTAGGGTTTGCGCTTGCGGAAGCCGATCACAAGGTGGGCGAGGAGGGCGGCCCTAACACCGGCAAGCGCATCCGTGAATACGCCGCAAACACAGATCCCCCCATTACGGTAGCCGCCCCTTGGTGTGCAATGTTCGCGGCCTATTGCACCGACAAAGCCGCGCATCCACTGGGCCTGCCGAACCCGCTCGACGCGGTGAAGCTCGAGGCGTACGTCGAGAGCTACCACCAATGGGCCAAGGACAACGGAAAGCTCGTAGCAGTCCCCGAACCGGGCGACCTCGTGATCTTCTCGTTTGGCGGCCAGCGCTTCGATCACATCGGCTTCGTGTTGATCCCGCCAGACGCATCCGGCAAGTTCAGGACGGTCGAGGCGAATACATCGCCAGGTGTCGGAGCTACGAACGCAGAGCGTGAACGCGAAGGTGACGGCGTTTATATCAAAGACCGGACCGGCAAAGGAAAGTACGCGGTCAGGTTCGTGAGGTGGGCATGATCCGCGCTCCACGCGAAAACCCGCCTGAGCATCCGGTCGAAGGCCACATGGCCAACACCGAGCCGGGCGACCTCTTCGACTTTTTCACACGCCGTCCACCTACCGATGAGCAGTCGGACGTGCTTGCGGCAGAAGAACTTTCGGGACGCGCGCGCGAGGAGATGTTCGTTCTTTTGGACTATTTTCGGGGTCGCAGCTAAATCTACTAGCAAGTTCGTAGTCTGTGGCCGCGCGCGGTTAACAGCAAGACGTGGAGCTCAGTAGTAGGGGGGCGGTCCGCCGACCCTACGCTCCGCTGCTTTGGCTGCGTCACCGCGTGCCCGCCACCGCCCCGTCCCGCCGCGCCGTTCGGGACCAAAGACATGTCGCGCCTCGATTCTGCCACTCAGAACCTGACGCTACTGCCGGTGGGTTAGGCTTCCAAGTTCGGCCCTGAGCCGCCGTGTCGGGGCACGGAGCGCCCCGTCGGGAGTCTATTTACGCAGTGCTACCGAGACGCGGACCGCCCAGATGTCCCCGCCCAAGCTGCCTTCCGTGCTCGCGCACAACCCGTAGGCGTGTACGCCATAAGCAGAGCGTGTCCCTCATCCCGTTGGATTCGAAGACTTGGCAACCTCAGCCTCCTGGGGAACGGTGTCAGAACCCCCGTCCAGTAATCTACCGCCTCGGCATGGGAATGCGCGACGGTGAATCCTCTTCCGTGAACGTGGTGGTGGGAGCGTCCCAGAGCATCCGAACCTTTCCCGTCGGACCATTGCGCTGCTTGGCGACCACAAGCTCTGCGCGCCCTGCCCAGTTGGTCCGTACCTCTTCCTTCGTTTTTTCGTCAAAGTAGTACTCAGGGCGCCAGAGTAGCAGCACCACGTCCGCGTCCTGTTCGATCGCTCCGGAGTCTCGTAAATCCGAGAGCACCGGCCTGGGTGGCGCCCTGTCCTCGACCTTGCGTGAAAGCTGGGAGAGCACGAGCACGGGGCAGGCCAGTTCTCTTGCTAGGAGCTTGAGTCCACGGGATATGCTCCCAACCTGCTGGGTTCGGTTCTCGCCCACACCCTCCAGGAGCTGGAGGTAGTCGATCATCAGGAGCGCGGGTGGTTCTTTGGACGCTGCCCTGAGAACCCCGGCCCTGAGTGAGTCTAGCTTGTCTCCGGGGCGGTCGTCGATCAGGATGGGCAGGCGTGAGAGGGCTGTGGCCGCCGACGCGAGCCGTGCCCCCCGTTCGGGGGTCTGGATGGCGTACTCCACCGGCATGCGTGCAAAGCCCGCCAGGCCACGTCGGATCAGTTGGTGGCGACTCATCTCCAGCGACGCCACAAGCACGCGCTGGCCCCGTCCAGCGACGTGTAGGGCGGCTTGGAGGCCAAGGGAGGTCTTCCCCATCGCCGGTCGAGCGGCGAGCACGATCAGGTCGCCGGGCTGAAGTCCGTTGGTCATACGGTCTAGGCTTGGGATTCCGACCGCCAGTCCGCGACTCCCACCCCGCTCCGCTTCGGCTTCGATCTCCGCAATAACTGCGAGCATGTCTTGGCCGGCCGGCACGTACCCCTGCCCCATCTCCCGTCGCACCGAAATCAGGCTAGCGTGGGCAGCCGACAACACGTCGGCGCTGCTTATCTCCCCTGACATAGCCTCGCGAACGGTTTCAGAGGCGGCGGCCACGATCCGGCGAAGGGTCGCAGTCTCGAGGACCAGCTTGGCGTGGTACGAGACGTTCGCCCCCGTGGGTACCGCGTCCACTAGCTCGGCCAGGTAATCCAGCCCACCGACGCCTTCCAGCTCGCCTCTGGTTTGGAGTTGGGCCGAAATCGTGATTACATCCACCACGGTCCCAGCGCGCCAGAGTTCTAGTGCGGCCCGGTAGATCCTGCGGTGCGCCTCGCGGAAGAAGTCATCGGCGCTGACGATGCTGGCGGCTTCGGCCAGCGCTTGCTCGGAAATCAGTACCGCGCCCAGCACGCTGATCTCGGCCTCCCGGTTCCAGGGTGGCTGTTGGATAGGCGCGATCAAATGGACTCGCTCCAGTGGCTGGCGCCGTTTTTTGAGGGCAGCGTCTTGGGTTCCACGTAGTCGCGCCACACCTCCTGCGGGCCGTAAAACCTACTGGCCTGCATGACGAATTCTGTGCTGTCCTTGCCCGTGGCTAGGTTGAATTCGCGGTAATGGCGAGCAGAGGTCGCAAGGGCTTCTGGGTCGCACCCAGAGATGGCCCTGGCCCTCCAGGCGGTATACGCCCCGACCTTGGGATTGCTGCCCATGCGGGCGGGGTACTCGGACCACGCGGCCTCGAATTCGGCGGGATACTCGTACCGCCCCTGCACCTGACGTGGCTTGGCCGGGAATCGATTGGCTGGACTCTCGGACTTGCGTGGACTCTCGGCACTGCGTGGGCTCTCGGGCCAAATGGCCCCCTGGCACACGTCTGACCCCTGATCCGCGACGGTCCCCTGATCCGGCACTGCGCCCACCTGCCCAGCCACGTCAGCACTGGACGATTCCTCACGCCCTGGGACTTGGCCACTGGCGTCTCCGCTCTCGGCACTGTCCAACTCACGTTCGGGTGCATCGTCCAATGCACCAATAAATCCTAGTTCCCTGCTCCTAGATCCTAGATCCGGCGCGCGCGCGCGAGGGCTATACTCCTCCCGGAATGTAGATGTACGGTCGTAAGTTGGTTCTGGTGACGGTATTCGGGACGGTGATGGCTTGTTGATCCTCTGATGGTCCGAAAACTTGATGAGCTGTCCATACGGCTCGCCGGACACTTCATAAAGGAGAAGTCTCCCGGACCTTTCCAGCGAATGCATGGCCGACAAAACCCACCCTTCGTCCAGGTCTGCTTCGTACGGGAAGATCGCCCCTAGCAGACGACGTGGATGAGCGAGGAACCGGCCCTCGTCGTCGGCGTCGTTCCAGAGTCCGATGTAGAAGAGGCGCTCGTCACGAGGATGGTCTTTGGCGAGACGGTAATCTGTCCAGAATTCGGGTTTAATTGATCGAATCCTCGACATCAGGGCACGGTTCCGAAGGCGCGGTGGCAGTCGATGCAGGGGCAATCCATGTGCGGCTGGTGCCGCCGCTCTTCGATTGCGGCCTTGGCGGACGTCGTGATATCTGGGTTCGCCAGGATGGACCTGAGCGCTTCCGACACGTGCACTAGGCCGGGTAGGTTGTCGGTCCAACGGGGCACGATTTGAAGCGTTACTGCCCTTGTCTCCACTTGGAGACACGCACGACCGGCAGCCTCCACCTAGCTGGCCCTCTCTATTAAGCCGTCACAGCGCATACAAGCCTCGAATACCGAACCACCACGTATCCCCCGGTAGAAGCGTCCAGAGTTGAGCTGTGTCCCCGCGACCTGGGGAGGACCGTCGTTGGTACGATGAGGGGCACGGGGACAGCGACAGGGTGGGTACCTTCGGCAGGTCACGCAGATGAAGTCGTGTAGCATCGCCAGCCGCCCACAGCGGCAGATACGCGGGACGATCGCAGATAGACGTTCCTCTTCACCGAGATGGCCATTGGCCCGGATCTCGATGCCCAATGCCTTGAACTTCTCGGCCAGCGTAGTGCGTGGAACCTGGAACCTGCGAGAGACCTCGTTCAGCGAATACGCGCCCTGCTCGTACTGAGAAGCAGCCAATAGCAGGTCGGACGTTTTCATCAGGCACCTCCAACCATGCGCAAGGCCGGTACGCTCTCGCCTTCATGGTCAGGAAGGGTGCGGACGGCAAACCCGGTGGATTCCTTGCGTAGCCGTTCTGAGTCCCGCAGAGAGGCCCGGTAGCAGTCGGGCGTGCAGTACTCGTGCGCGTATCTTTGGCGGCTGTATCGGTGAAATGTTGCTTCACACCAGTCACACACACGGGCCGAGCCCCTGCCTGCGGCCTTCCTACGTGAAGCGAGGTCGCAGGCGCGACAGCGGCGCTGTCCCCGGCCGGCCCGATGCTGGACTAGGTTCTCGCCCTCCAGGGGGTGGCCGCGTGGGCACGCCGTCTTGGCTAGGTTGCGAGCGGAGGCGCTATTTGACCTGAGCGTGTTTTCGCGGTGGCTAACGGGCCGGCAGTGGAGGGGGTTGCAGCAGCCACCGGGACCGTTGTCGCACACGTAATGGTCGAGAGCCATGCCTTCCGGGATGGGGCCTATCTCGCGCTCGTAGCGCACCCGGGTGACGTTTCTCTGGCGCCGCGACTGCGGGTCCCATGCTCCGGGATAACCAGCATGGTTCCTTTGGCCGAGCCAGATGTGGCAGCCGGACCCGTCGAGGATGTAGCCGGTGAGTTCGCCGCGACCCAGCGATCTCTCGTTCCACCGAATGAACGCACCCTCCATCTACGCACCCTCCTTGGCTCTCAGTGGCACCACCACGCCGGGCTCGGGGGCGCTCTCGGGTAGGATGTGGGCCGCGAAGTCGTCCGACTCCTTACGCAGCCTTCCTATGAACCCTTGCAAGGCTTCGGCTATGCCGTGGCAACAGGTTCTGGCTGACATATCGAAGTGAATTTGTTCCTCGAGCGCATAAAGGAATCCGGCTACCTTGTCCAACGTGTCGGCGGCCCACTTGAAATCTTCCTGCACGCCTTCCACGAAGGGCGGCAACACGTCCTCCGTCTTCGTTATGACTTCCATAAATGCTCAATCTCCGGGTGCGCCTGCCTTTGATGCAGAGCCCCAAACGTCAGGTGAATCCCTGTTCTTCCAAGTTGGCCGTTTAGGCGGTTCGGCCTTCCGCATCCGATAATGCTGGCGTCCGGATATCGCCTCAGATCTCGGACTAGGTTTCGTTCATTCCTAATTTCTTCCTGGCCTGTTTAGGGTTCTTCGCCGTCGTGAGGTAGCCAGGGCCTTTCTCTGCGCGCGATGTATTCCCGGCATGCCGCTGCGATTTCATCGTCGTAGATGAACACCGTCTGGCCTGCGTCAATCGCTGGGATTAGCGCCTCAACGTGCTTTGCGATCGAGGCCAGGCGCTGGGCCTCGCCAATGCCTGCGCAGGCGCACCGGGAGCAGATTCCCTTAGCGTGCCACGGATCGCCGCCAACCATGACGCCCGGAAAGCCGTCCCTTTCCCAGTCATACGCGTTCATTGACTCAGTACAGATCGGGCATGGCCATCGGTTAAGCCGCGCGCTCCACCCGCCAAAGAAAGCGAGGAGCCGCCTCACCACCCCCGCCCGCGCCTGTTTACGCGCGCTCATCTCATGGGCTCCTTTGGGGACCCTAGACACGATCAAGGGCTCTCGCTGTCGGAGGGGCCGGACTTGAACGACGGCCATTCGCTTTCAGGCACGAGGCGTCCGACCGCGAAGCCGCGATTGAACTCCTTGCCCACGGCGACCCACCGGCCATTGCGGTCCTTCTGCTCGACTTGCAGCCCGTGCCACATGCCGTCTCGGTGCGCCACCCTTCGATAGCGATACTCTCCGTAACTCGTCGGATGCGCTGGCAGCTCGGTCCACTCGCTCACGCCTCCCCACTGCACCGCGTTCATTTACGGGGCTCCTGTGGAGTATGGGCAGCCACCCACTTGGGATTGTCGGCTCGCCACCGCGCCCAACTCGGATCTTCAAGCTTGTGCTGGATCCATCGAGGGTGCTCTGGCTTCGGTCGGGCGTATGGAGTCGGTCGCGAGATTGCGCAGCGCGGGCAAAGTTGGGGGCTGACCGTTAGATGCCTCCCGCAGAAGTACAGACCGCAACCACGTTCCCCACCGTAGGGCTCGCCTCCGCAGACGTACGCAAGCCCCCGGTCGATCTCGGCGCTGCACTTCGGATGGTCGCAATAGGCCGGCACGCCATAGCCGATGTCGCGATTCCACGAAGGATCGTAGCCGATCGACCAGCCCATTATCCGGCTCCCTCGCCCGCGTCCTGTGGAGTAGCTGAGACTGCCACAGGCGGGGATGGAGCGCGGAGGTACGCGAGGGTGCGGGCGATTCGATCCGCTGCCGGGGCTTCGCTCCAGCCGCCACCATCCCTACCGTTGGGCAATTCCAGCACGAGGCGCCGCGCACGGCTCCCGTCCCCGTTCGTGAACAGATCGGCTGCGATCGCCCGCGCCATTTCCTCAACATCTCGTCCTGCGTCCGCGTCCTTATGCTGGCCCTCAAGCTGCTGAAGAAGCGCGTGAGCAGAGGTGATGGCAGCGGCTACGAAGCAGTCGGGATGGTGCCCCATGCCCGAGAGTTGTCGCCATCCGCAATCGGCGCACCGGGGATCTCCTTCGTCATCTTCAATCCCCTCCATCGCCTCCATCGCCTCCAGCGCCTTCAGGATCTCGCGGGCACGCTCTAGGGGAGTCATGGGGCGGCCAACTCCTTCGCTGCGTCCTGGCCTTGCTGGCGAAGAATCTCCTGCCACAACCATGCAGCCTCGTCGCGAAAACGCTTGCCATCCCAGTTCGCGTCAATCGCGGCCTCGACGGCATTCTCCAAGTGCCGCATCGCCTCCTTGTCAATAAACGTGGTCATCTTTCCTCCATCACAGACGTGGATCCCGAAGGTTCTTTCGCGGGCGAGGGTCGGGCGGTTACGTCATGGCCTAGCCAGAACAGTTTTCGCGGTATGGTCAGCAGGCCAAAGAACGGCCACAGCCACGCAGCTCGCATTGCCCGGTGGTACGCATGGCAGAGCGGGCAGGCCCACGAATCCCAGATGATGCTCCAGGGCCCCACGCAGGCCAGCCCCCGGTCACTGTGGGGACCGTCGCACGGTCTCCCGCCACCGATGGCGCGGAACACGATTCCCGCGATTGTCGAATAGGCCAGCACCACGCCAACCACCCACAC
>Ga0137432_1000605_pt1 | contig 16706 bp, 14 predicted proteins | sample EasRivERMZT820_2_FD_102337 | JGI IMG/M metagenome (GOLD analysis project Ga0137432, IMG submission 102337) | Soil microbial communities from meander-bound floodplain in the East River, Colorado, USA - East River MetaG ERMZT820_2 | ecosystem: Environmental > Terrestrial > Soil > Floodplain ...
CCGAGCTTCGCCGCCGCCATGAGCGCATCGACATGCGACGCGACGCTGTCGACCGCGTGGACGGCATGGCTCCCGGCAAGCGCCAACGCGAGGGTGCCGCAGCCGGAGAAGAGGTCGGCGACCCGGCGCGCTCCGGCCGATGCGGCGAGAACCAGCTGCTGGAGCGCCTGCTCGCCCTCTTTCGTCGGCTGGAGGAACGCGCCGGGCGGCAGCATCACGGTGAAGCGGCCCACGCGCAGTGTCGGCGCCTCGGCGATCGCCACATCCTCGCCGTTCCAGGTCAATCGCGCCAGCCCGAGCGCGGAGGCCATCGCGGAAAGATCCATCAGAACATCGACATCGCGCTTTCGCTTCAGAGACAGAGTGAGGTCGATACCCGAATCCGTCGCCATCGCGAGGAGCTCGGCAGTCTCGTTCGCGCGCAAAATTTTTCCCAGTTGGCTGCGCAAACGCGGTACGAGTCTGGCGAGTTCGGGCACGAGGATCGGACACTCGCTGAGATCGACGAGAACGCGGCTCCCCGCTTCATAGAACCCGACCGACACGCCACCGCCGGCTGACTGCGCCTTGAAATTCGCGCGCCGCCGCGTGCCGGGCGCAACCGCGCGGATATCTTCGACCGGTACATCGGTAAACCCCCGCTGCTTGAGCGCCGTCACCACGAGATCGCGCTTCCAGGCGAGATAGGCGGGCTGAGCGACATGCTGGAGCGCGCAGCCGCCGCAGCGTCCGAAATGGACGCAGGGCGGAACGGCTCGCGCCAGTCCAGGCGCGATCACTTCGAGGAGATCACCCCGCTCACCCTCGCGCCTCACGCGCACCACATCGCCGGGAACCGTGCCCGGGACGAACAATCCGTCCGCGGAAATCCCGTCGCCGGCATGGCCGAGCCGCACGATTTCGACGATTTCGCCGGGCGCCTGTCCCTGTTGTGGCATGCGCGACTTCGCTAATCTCGGTTTCCAAGCATGGCTGGGAATAGGATCATGGGGCGAAGGATGCAACGCGGCGGCAAGAACGACATGACACGGCGGACGGCGCTGACGACGACAGCCGCAGCGGCGGCGACGGCGGCAACGGCGTCTTCCCCGGCGCTGGCCGCTGAGCCGCGGGGATGCCTGATCGGCCCCCCGCCCCATCCGAAGGGCCCGCTGGTGTTCATGGACTACGACCAAATCGAGCTCGATGCGGCCTACGATCAATCCGCCTATGCGCCGCTCGGCTATCAGGTCACCGCCAGGCGCGCGACGAACAGCGAGGAGACCCGCCGCCGCCTCGGTCCGCCGCAGCGCGAATCCTACGGTCCGAGCGAAATCGAGAAGCTCGACATATTCCGCACGCGGGCGCCGAACGCCCCGGTCTTCGTCTTTGTCCATGGCGGCGCGTGGCTCACCGGCGAGTCCAGCGGCTTTCATTTCGCGGCGGAGAATTTCGCCAATGCGGGCGCGCACTACGTCGCGCTGGATTTCATCGCGATCGAACCCGCCAAAGGCGACCTCCGCGTGATGGCCGAGCAGGTCCGGCGCGGCATCGCCTGGGTCTACAAGAATGCGCGGTCGTTCGGCGGCGATCCCAACCGCATCTATGTCGGGGGCCAGTCCTCCGGCGCCCATCTCGCGGGAACAGCCCTCATCGCCGACTGGACAAATTTCGGTGTGCCGGCAGACATCATCAAGGGTGCGGTGCTGTTGAGCGGCATGTACGAGATGAAGCCTGTCCGTCTGTCGCGCCGCAGCTCCTATGTGAAGTTCGACGACGCCATGGAAGACGCCATGAGCACGCAGCGCCATCTCGCGCGCATCCGGATGCCGGTAACGCTCGTCTACGGCACCAACGAGACGCCGGAATTCCAGCGCCAGAGCAGGGACTTCGCCGCCGCTCTTCGCACGGCGGGTAAACAGGTCGAGCTCGTCGTGGCGCCGAACCACAATCACTACGAGCTGCAGGAAACGCTCGCCAATCCCTACGGCTGGGCCGGCCGCGCCGCGCTCGCGAGGATGGGATTGAAGGCGGCGTAGACTGGCTTACGGCAGGGGCATAGGCTTCGCCGGTCGGGCAGCGGGCGTTCGATCCGGCAGCCAAGAGAAACAACAGCGGGAGGAAGCCATGAGAACGAGCGCGAAATTCGCCGCAGCGGGCATTTTGGCAGCACTGGCATCGGCGCAAGGCGCAGCCCTTGCGGCCGACCTCATCATCCTCACCAACCAGGGCGCGACGCCTGGGGTGAAAGAGCTCGCCACCGCGTTCGCGCGGACGAGCGGACACAAGGTGACGGTCATCCAGGCAGAGGACGCCGAGTTGCAGCGGAGACTTAACCAAGGCACAGCTGACCTCATCACCGGAAATCCCGGCCCGATCGATGAACTCGTGAAGAGCGGCAAGGTCGTTGGCAACACGGTGACGCCGTTCGTGCTCGCCGGTCTCGGGCTTTCGGTGAAGGCCGGCGCGCCCAAACCCAACATCAGCACTGTGGAAGCCTACAAGGCGACGTTGCTCGCGGCGAAGTCGATCGGCTACTCGCGCGGGTGCAGCGGCACGAATGTCGGGCAAGGGATCGCCGAGCTCGGCCTCGCCGAGCAGCTGAAGGCGAAGACGAAATTCACCGCCGGCGGTCCCGTCACGGACTACCTCGCACGCGGCGATTTCGAGATCGGCATTCAGCAGACCAACATCATGGCCGGCGTCGCCGGAACCGATTACGTCGGGCCGCTGCCTGGCGCCCTGAACAAGCCATGCCCCTCGAGTGTCGCTGTACTGACGGCCTCGAAGGAGCAAGACGCCGCGCGCGCCATGATCCGGTTCATGATTTCGCCGGAGGCTGCGCCGCTGCTGCGCAAGACCCACGTGGAACCGGCGAAACCTTGAGAGAGTGGCACTGACTTCCGAGGCAGCGCATGGCCCGTATTTTGGTTATCGAGGACGATGCCTCGAACCGAGCCCTGCTCGAGCGGATCCTTGCGGCCGAGGGCCACTCGATTGTCGCAGCCGAGAACGGCGCGGTGGGACTTGCGCAATTGGCTCAGAATGAAGTGGACCTGGTCGTCACAGACATCGTGATGCCGGGCATAGAGGGCGTCGAGATCATCCGGGAAATCCGCCGATTGCTTCCAGACATGAAAATCATCGCGGTCTCGGGCGCTCATCCGCTTTACCTGGAAGCGGTATCGCGACTCGGCGCGAATGCGGTTCTGCGCAAGCCGTTCCGCCCCGCAGAGCTGCGCGAGATCGTCACGAGAGTGTTGTCGGAACCTTGAAGTTGCCCGTGCGGGGGCAAATGGCAGGCGTCAGACCGCCGGTTTCTTCGGGGCTTCGCCGCGGGCGGCGGCCAGCAAATATTCCTGGTTGCCGTCGCCGCCGGTGATCGGGCTGTCCATGCTGCCGATGACGTGCCAGCCCTGCCCCTTCACCCAATCGGTCACTTCGGCGAGCGCGGTCTCGCGCAAGCTCTTGTCCTTGACGATGCCAGCGCGCGAGGTGCCCCAGCGGCCGAGCTCGAATTGCGGCTTCACCAGCAGCACCGCCCAGGCGTCGCGCGAGGCGAGCGCCAGCGCCGGAGGAAGTGCCTGCTTCAAACTGATGAAGCTGACATCGGCGACGATAGCCTGCGGGGGCTCGGGGACCTTCGCGGACGTGAGCTCGCGGGCATTCAGTCCCTCGAGCGGGATCACGCGCCGGTCGGCCTTGATCTTGGCATGCAGTTGCCCATGGCCGACATCCACGGCGTAGACACGGCTCGCGCGCCGTTCGAGCAGAACCTGCGTGAAGCCCCCCGTCGAGGCGCCGATGTCGAGGCAGATGCGGGTTTCCGGCGAGAGAGCGAAATGATCCAGCGCGGCTGCAAGCTTGACGCCGCCGCGAGAGACATAGGGATGAGCCGGTTGGTAGCTGATGCTCATATTCGACTGTAACTTCTGCGCCGCCTTTTTGATCTGCTCCCCGTCCGCCGACACGTGCCCGGCACGGATCGCCGCCTGAGCCTCGCTGCGGGTGGCGGCAAGGCCTTGGTTCACCAGAAACACGTCGGCACGTTTGCTCTCGTCCGGCATGGTCTACGCCAACAAGGCCGCGGCGTCGCGGTCGCGCCCGAAGGCGGACAACACGGTGGCAACGATCGCCTTCGCATCGAGGCCCGCGATTTCGTACATGCGATCCGGCGCGTCCTGATCGATGAACCGGTCGGGAAGCACAAGGGGACGGATCTTCAGTCCCTTGTCCAGAAGGCCGTCCCAGGCGGCGAAGTGCAGCACATGGGCGCCGAATCCGCCAATGGCGCCTTCTTCGACGGTCACCAACACTTCGTGATGGGCCGCCAACTGACGCACAAGGGCCGTGTCCAGCGGCTTGGCGAAACGCGCATCGGCGACGGTCGCCGAGAGGCCATAGGCGGACAGTCTATCTGCCGCCTTAAGACATTCCTGCAACCTGGTGCCAAAGCTCAGGATTGCGACGGAAGCCCCCTCGCGGACCACGCGGCCTTTGCCGATCGCGAGCGGCTCGCCTCTCGCGGGCAAGAGAACGCCGGTGCCCTCGCCGCGCGGATAGCGGAACGCGCTCGGCCGGTCGTCGATCGCGCGCGCGGTCGCCACCATGTGCACGAGTTCCGCCTCGTCGGCGGCTGCCATGACCACGAAACCGGGGAGCGTCGAGAGGTAGGTCGTGTCGAACGCGCCCGCATGCGTCGGCCCGTCGGCGCCGACGAGACCGGCGCGGTCGATGGCGAAGCGGACGGGCAGCGACTGGATCGCCACGTCGTGCACCACCTGGTCATAGGCGCGCTGGAGGAAGGTCGAATAGATCGCCGCGAACGGCCGGAAGCCCTCGGCCGCAAGTCCGGCCGCGAAGGTGACGCCGTGCTGTTCGGCGATGCCGACGTCGAAGCAGCGCTTGGGAAAGCGCTTGGCGAAGAGATCGAGCCCGGTCCCCGACGGCATCGCGGCAGTGATGGCGACAACCTTCTCATCGTGTTCGGCCTCGGCGATCAGCGCTTCCGCGAACACTTTGGTGTAGCTCGGCGGGCCGGCCGCGCCCTTTTTCTGTTCGCCGGTGAGCACGTTGAATTTGGAGACGCCGTGATACTTGTCCGACGACGCCTCCGCCGGCGGATAGCCCTTGCCCTTCTGGGTCACGACGTGAACCAGGATCGGTCCGTTCTCCGTGTCGCGGACGTTCTCCAGGACCGGAATGAGATGGTCGAGATTGTGACCGTCGATCGGCCCGACGTAGAAGAAGCCGAGCTCCTCGAACAGCGTGCCGCCCATCCAGAAGCCGCGGGCATATTCCTCCGCGCGCTTGGCCGAGACGCGGAAGAGACGAGGCAAGCGCTCGGTCATCTTCTTCAGGAAGTAGCGGAAGCCGCGATAGGTCCGGCTGGACACCAGCCGAGCCAGATACGCGCTCATTGCGCCGACCGGCGGGGCGATCGACATGTCGTTGTCGTTGAGGACGACGATCAGCCGCGCGCCCAGCGCGCCGGCGTTGTTCATTGCCTCGTAGGCCATGCCCGCGCTCATCGCGCCGTCTCCGATCACGGCCACGACGTTGCGCTTTTCTCCCGCGAGATCGCGCGCCGCCGCAAACCCCAGCCCCGCGGAGATCGACGTCGACGAGTGGGCGGCGCCGAACGTGTCGTAGATGCTCTCGGCGCGCTTGGTGAAGCCCGACAATCCTCCGCCCTGGCGCAGGGTTCTCATCTGCCCGCGCCGTCCGGTCAGTATCTTGTGCGGATAGGATTGATGGCCGACGTCCCAGACGAGCCGGTCGTTCGGGGTATCGAAAACACGGTGCAGCGCCACCGTCAGCTCCACCACGCCGAGGCCGGCGCCGAGATGGCCTCCGGTCACCGAAACGACGTCAATCGTCTCCTGCCGCAGCTCGGCAGCCAATTGCTTCAGCTGGTCCCTTGAGAGCGAACGCAATTGGGCCGGATCGGTAACCGCGTCCAGCAATGGAGTTTTGGATGAAGTGTTCACGCAAACCTTCTGAAATCGCCGTACAATTCAGGCTTTTCGCGCAATCACGAAACGCGCGGCCGCCCGTAAAAGATCGGCCTTCTCGTCGAACAAATCAAGGTGACTGGCGGCCTGCTTGACCAGGGCTTCCGCCTGCGCCCGCACGCGCTCCGGCCCCAGCACCGAGACGAGCGTGGCCTTTCCGCGAGCCGCATCCTTATGGACTTCCTTGCCGGTTTGGGCCGCCTCGCCTTCGAGGTCGAGGAGGTCGTCGGCGATCTGATAGGCAAGGCCCATTTCCTGGCCGTAGGCTGCCAGCGCCTGACGCGCCGACGCCGACGCCTTGCCCATGATTGCGCCGGCCTCGCAGCAGAAGGTCAAAAGTGCCGCCGTCTTCATGCGCGCCAGCCGCGTGATCTCGGGAAGCGGCGGGTGTTCGCCTTCGAGGGCCAGATCCATCATCTGGCCGCCGACCATGCCGCCGTGTCCCGCCGCCAGCGCGAGCCTCGCGATCAACTCGCAGCGCACGAACGGATCGCCATGCGCCTCGGCCGACGCCACCAGCCCGAACGCGAGTGTCAGCAGCGCGTCACCCGCGAGGATTGCGGTCGCCTCGTCGAACGCCTTGTGGACCGACGGCTTGCCGCGCCGGATGTCGTCGTCGTCCATCGCGGGAAGATCGTCGTGCACCAGCGAATAGGAATGGACGCACTCGACCGCCGCGGCAACGCGGCCGAGCGCGCGGCGGTCGACCCCGAACAACCGTCCGCTCTGCAGCACGAGAAACGCGCGCAGCCGCTTGCCGCCGCCCATCGTCGCGTAGCGCATGGCCTCGAGCAGGCGGGCCTCGGGGCCCGACGGCCTCGGCAGGAGCGCGTCCAGTGTCGCTTCCATAAACGACGCCGCTTCGGCGAATGCCGGTTGGATCGGCGCGAGCACCGGAGGACTCATCGGTTCCGGCCCTCTATTACAGTTCCATCGCCTCGGTGCCCTTGGCGGCACCGTCGGGACCAAGCACGATCTTCTCCAGGCGCATCTCGGCGCCCTTCAGCTTCTTCTCGCAATGCGCCTTCAGAGCCATCCCGCGCTCATAGAGCGCGATGGAATCCTCAAGGTCCACTTCACCCTGCTCGAGCCGGGAGACGATGGTCTCCAGCTCCTCCAAAGCCGCCTCGAAGCTCAAATCTTCGACGACCGGCAGCGCCTCTGGACGTGTTTCCTGCATCGCGCTGTTCCTTGAAGCTCAAGCCGCCATCAGCGCCTGAACATGGGCCTTTACCGAACGGGCCAAGGCGCCAAGGTCATAGCCGCCCTCAAGCGTGGACACAACGCGCCCCGAGCTCTGTCGCGCGGCAAGCGCGCAGAGCGCCTCGGTCGCCCAGGAATAATCGTCCTCGACCAGGCGCATCTGGCCCAGCGGATCGTCCTGATGCGCATCGAACCCGGCGGAAATGAAGATCATGTCCGGGCGGAAGCTGGTCAGGGCGGGCAGCAGCGTTTCGCTGAAGACGCGGCGGAATTCGGCGCCGCCCGTGCCCGCAGGCAGAGGCAGATCGACGATGTGCTCGGGGCGCCGTTCACCCGGCCGGCCCGTGCCGGGATAGAACGGCCACTGATGGGTCGAGCCATAGAACAGCGACGGATCGGAGAAGAACATTGCTTCCGTGCCGTTGCCGTGATGGACGTCGAAATCGATCACGGCGACACGATCGAGACCGTGTACGGCACGCGCATGCGCAGCGCCGACCGCGACGTTGTTGAAGAGGCAGAACCCCATCGCGCGGTCAGGGAGCGCGTGATGGCCCGGCGGACGCACGGCGCAGAAGGCGTTTTGCGCTTCACCCCTCATCACCATGTCGACGGCCTCGACCACGGCGCCGGCGGCGCGCAGGATCGCGTCGCGCGATCCCGGCGATACGGCTGTGTCAGCATCGAAATGGACGACGCCGCGTGACGGAATGGCCGCTAGCACCTCTTCGGCATAATCGCGATCATGCACGCGCGCGAGCGCATCGAGGCTCGCCTCCGGCGCTTCCCGCCGCAGCAACGGACGGAATTCGTCGGCCTCGAGCGCGCCCAGGATCGATTGCAGGCGCGCGGGACGCTCGGGGTGACCCGGCGGAGGTTCATGCCCCAGGCAGGCCGGATGAGTGATCAGCGCTGTGGTCATGCAGGCACCTTAATGGAATTCGAGATCATCGTTGGCGGACGCAGGCAGATCATACTTGAGCGCGACCCGGTCCGCATTGGCCATGGCCTTGGTGATGAAGTCGGTCGATTGGTGCACCTCCCAGGTGTCCTGTCCAACAAGATGCCATTTGGCGCGGAACTCCTGATAAGCGGCATCCACCAGCGCCATGCGCTTGGCGTGGAGCTCCGCATATTGCACCGGCTTTGCCTGCATCTGCCCTTTCAGGTGACCCGCGCCTTCGTGATAGAGCCAGGCGCCCTTGGCGCAGACCATCTTGAAGCCTGCGAGCTGCGTCCGCATGCCATAGTCGAGATCGCCGAAATAGCCGAAGAACCGCAAGTCGAGGACCCCGATCCGCTCCACAAGCGCGCGCTTCAAGAGGATGGCATCCCCGGACAAGACCTTGTCCTCGACGTGGGCGCAGCCATTCGCGCTCAGCTGGTTGCGCGCGAAATTGTCGATGTCGGGATAGGTCTTGAGCCGTTCGGGGGGCGCGACCTGATGCTCGGGATGGCTGTCGGTGTAGTTCGACGTGCCGCGGACGATGCCGATATCCCGCGACAGCGAGGAGACCAGCAGCAGCGCCTCGAAGAAGGACGGCGTGGTCACCATGTCGTTGCTGATGAAGAAGATCACGTCGCGGGTGGCGAGGCTCAGCCCGATGGAGAACACGCCCGAATAATGCTGGTGCTTGTTCGAGCGGACGATCTTGAAGCGATGGCCCGGCGCCTTGGAGCGAAAGTCCCGGAACACATCCAGGATCTTCTCCTCACGCTCCGAAGCATCGTCGATAAGGATGAACTCGCAGGCGAGGTTGAGATGCGACACCGAGTGAAGGATCGAGCCGAGACACGCCGCCGTGAACGGCGCATGGTTGCGGGCAGGAACGATAATGCTGGGCACTCGAGGTCGCGATCCGGAGCAGCGAGAAGGCTTCAGAGCGACAGTATCAGAGATTTCAGCTGCCGCGCATGGTTTGGCCAGGTGCGGGCACGCGCCAGTATCCAAGCTGCGCCGTCCCGGCCCGTCTTGTGGCGGAACGAGGAATCCGCATAGAGGCGCTCGAGCGCCTGCACGATTTCCTCGACGTCGGACTCGCCCCACTGTTCCGTACCGCATGCCGTGAAATCATGGATCGGCTTCTGCTTGGTCAGCGCGATGCAGTTGCCGCCGTCGATGACGTCCTTCACGCCGGTGTTGGCGGCGAGGATGACAGGAATGCCGCACGCCATCGCCTCTTTGGCGGGGAGATTGGTGCAGGCTTCGGCGCGCGAGGGAAACAACGCGCAGTCCATGTCGCACAGGACGCCGGGCATCAGCGGATTGGGGATTTGCTTGATCTCGATCACCTTGTCGGGATTGATCCCGTTCGCAGCGACCCATTTCTTGACATGGATCGTCCCGTCGGCCGCGAGCTCGAGCGGCGCATTGAGCTTGCCCTTGAACCCGACCGACAGTTGCGGCCACGGCGAGTGCCACGCTGTGACCAGGACCGCATCGTCGTGGCGGCGCGAGAATTCCTTGAATGCGAGAAGCACGAGGTCGTGCCCCTTGCGGTATTCGACCTTGCCGCCGCTGAAGATATAGAACTTGCTCTGGTCGAGCAGCCCTGTCCTCGGTCCGGGCCGGAACAGCGTCGTGTCGACACCTTCGTGGATGATCTCGACCCGCTTGCGCGTCTTCGCCTTCAGCAGATCCGCGTTCCAGCGCGAGGCGCACAGCACGACATCGCAATTCGCGAGCTTGTCATCGAGCTTCTCCAGCCGCGTGTCCTCGAAGATGCAGCGGCCGATATTCGGAGTTCCGACCACGCCTCCGGGATCGACGAGACCGTTCGCGAATCCCTTGATGATCGGCATGTCCATGCGCATCGCCGCGCCGCGAAACCGCGCCAGGCTCGGCTGAAACCGGTTCGACTCGGTGATCGCTTCTTCGAGCGCGAGAACGCGCGCCGGATCGTAGCCCGTGAGATTGCTCTCGGCCATCGGCGCGCCCATCAGCGGCTGCAGGTCGCGGTCGTTCGCCCAGGCCATGAAGATGTTCAGGCCAAGGATGCCCCAGCCGTGAATGTTGGACGCGGGCCAATCTAGAAGGACAAGCGTGCGTTCGCTCACTGGGACGGCAAGCCTCCGGCGGTGAACTCGATACGGCCGCTGGGCGCCGACCGGAGCGCGCCCAAGAGCGCCTGCACCGGCTCGGCCTCCATCAGCACGTGCAGGCCCCGCACCGCCTTCAGTGCCGCCGAGGACGTGTCGAGAATCCGCGAGACCGTGCCGAACAAGCCTTCTGCCGCCGGATAGGACTTGAACCGCACCCGCTGATCCGCATCGATTCCCGCCAGCATCTTAACGTCGTCCACCGCGGCCCAGAACCCGCCCAACTCGTCCACCAGACCCCGCTCCAGCGCGTCGGCGCCCGTCCATACCCGGCCGCGCGCCAGATCCTGCACGCGGGCGAGCGGCATATTGCGGCCTTCGGCGACCTTGGCCGTGAAGTCGGCATAGACGATGTCGGCCTGCTGATTCACCTTGGCCAATTGCTCTTCGGTCCACGGCGTGATCCCGGAGAGAAACAGCGCATTCCTGCCGACGCCCAATTCGCGCGCGGTCACGCCGATCAAGCCCAGCGACTGGCCCACGGCGAACTTCCCCCAAATCACGCCGATGGAACCGGTGAGCGTTCCGGGAAGCGCAAGGATGCGGTCGGCGCCGAGCGCGATGTAATAGCCGCCGGATGCCGCGACCGAGCCCATGCTCACGACCACCGGCTTGCCAGCGGCGCGCGCCTTCTTGACCGCTTGCAGGATCTGGTCCGAGGCAATGGCCGACCCGCCAGGCGAAGCGACCCGCAGCAATATCGCCCGCACGGAGTCGTCGTCGGCCGCCTCCCTTATGGCTTTCGCGAACACATCGCCATAGATCGAGTCGACGCTCCCGGACAACGGGCTTTCTTCGTCGCCTTCGAGAATCTCGCCCGCGGCGTGAACGAAGGCGATCGTCGGAGCACCTGCGCCCGGGCCCTGCCCGCGCGCCGCCTGGGCATAGCGGTCGAAATCCGTGAACTCCACATCGTCGCCCGCTTTCGCTTCCGCGGCGTCTCGCGCCTCGTCGTCATACCCGATATGCGTGATGAGGCCTTTTTCGCGCACCTCCTCGACCGTGACTGGGCTCGCGTCCAGAACCGATACCAGCGTCTCGCGGGAAAGGCTGCGGTCGGCCACCACCTCATCGACCGTCGAATCGTACCAGGATTGAAGGATGCGCAGGGTCGCTTCGCGATGGGCCGGCGTGAAATCGGTCTGCATGAACATGTTCGCCGCGTTCTTGTACTCGTAGCGCTGCACGAACTGGGGGGTGGCTTCGACCTTGTCGAACAAGCCCTTGAGGAAAAGCGCGGACGTGGAGGTGCCGGCGCTGAAGAACGAGCTGACCGGCTGCATCCAGATTTCATCGGATGAAGCCGCGACCACATAGTCGCCAAGGCCGCCGGAGTAGAAGCTCTGGGAATGCGCGATCACGAATCTCCCCGACGTCCGGAACCGTTTCAGCGCATCGCGCAGTTCCTCCGCACGGGGCACGGACAGATCGCCGGAGCCGACGCGGAGGAATACGCCCTTGACGCGCGAATCGCGCTGGGCGGCATCGAGGCCCATGACGATGTCCATCACCGAAAGCGACCGCTGGCCCAGATCGAGCAGACTGCTTGCCGTCTTGTCTTCGATGGACTTTCGCGCGTCGAGCTCGAGCACCATGTTCGAGGGCAGTCCGTCGCCGGAGACAAGCCCGATGCCGACAAGGAGGAGAACGAGGATCACGGCGAACACGATCACCCTCGCAATCGTGTTCAGCACGCCTTTCACAATCCCCCATATCCACGACAGAACGATCATGTGAGGTCTCCGATTTCGGGCAAAGTGGTGCGGCCCGGGCGAGCCGGCCGCGGTCGGAATTGTTATAGGGAAATGCGTCAACGAAGGCCAATAGGCGCGCACCCGCGCAGTCGCGGACGAACGGATACGACGGAAAACGCTCGCCCTAGATGGCCTGGACGCCGACTTCGCCGGTTCGGATTCGCTGGACCGCCTCCAAGGGCAGCACGAAGATCTTGCCGTCGCCGATCTTGCCGGTGCGGGCCGAGCGACTGATCGCTTCGACCACATCGTCGGCTTTGTCGGCCGCGACCGCAATCTCGAGCTTCAGCTTCGGCACGTAACTGACGCTGTACTCGGCGCCACGATAGATCTCCTTCTGTCCGCGCTGACGGCCATAACCGCGCACTTCGGAGACGGTGAGACCCTCAACGCCGACTTCGGTCAGAGCTTCGCGAACAGCGTCGATCCGGTAAGGCTGGATGATGGCGATGATCATTTTCATTTCGAAGATCCTCCGAAGGCGACGTTGTAGCCCACCTCTCCGTGCTCCGAGAGATCAAGCCCCTGGGTTTCGATGTCAGGATCCACGCGCAGTCCGACCACCATCTGCGTGAGCTTGATAAGGGCGAAACTTGCGACCGCAGACCAGACCGCCACGCTGCCGACCCCGATGAGCTGCACAACGAATTGCGACATCATCGTGACGTTCTCGGCAAAGCCGACGCCGCCCAAGGCCACAGGCATGAGAAACGCCGTCAGCAGCGTTCCCGTCATTCCGCCCACACCGTGAACACCGAACACGTCGAGCGAATCGTCGACTGCGAAACGCTGTTTCACCACTTGCACCGCGACATAGCACAGCGAGCCGCTGACAACGCCGATGACGATCGCTCCCATCGGACCGATAAAACCCGAGGCCGGCGTGATGGTCGCGAGTCCCGCGATCGTGCCCGTCACCGTACCGACCAGGCTCGGTTTGCCGAAGCGCTGCCACTCGATGGCCATCCAGGTCAGCGAGGCAACGGCGGCGGCGATGTGCGTGACGAGCATCGCCATTCCGGCGTCTGCGCCCGAGGTCAGCGCGGAGCCGGCGTTGAACCCGAACCAGCCGACCCAGAGCATGGCGGCGCCCACCATGACGATCCACGGCGCGTGCGGCGGCAGCGCGTGCTGGGGAAAACCCTCGCGTTTGCCGAGCGCGATAGCGACGATGAGCGCCGAGACGCCGGCCGTCGTGTGCACCACGATGCCTCCCGCGTAGTCCTTGACGCCCATTGCCGCGAGCCATCCGCCGCCCCACACCCAGTGAGCCACCGGCGCGTAGACGACGATCAGCCACAGGCCCGAGAACAGCAGCACCGCCGAGAATTTAATCCGCTCGACATAGGCGCCGATGATCAGTGCCGGCGTGATGATGGCGAAAGTCATCTGGTACATGATGTAGACAGTGTCGGGGATCGTGGTTCCGGGATGCACGGCACCACGCTCGACGCCCATGAGGAAGGCCTGGCTCAAGTCGCCGATCCAGGGATTGGACCCGACGAAACTCAGGGAATAGGCACCGCCGATCCAGAGCACCGAGACAAGGCACGCGACCCCCACGCAGTGCATCAGCACCGAAAGAATATTCTTCGCCCGCACCAAGCCGGCGTAGAACAGCGCAAGGCCCGGCAAGGTCATAAACAAGACGAGCACGGTTGCGGTCAGCATCCATGCCGTGTCGGCTCCGTTGATCATCGATCCCCCCAATATGGTCTTCCGCCGATACCCATCGGCGCGCCCTCCGAAGTGGGCAGTGTGCCGATTTTCCAGGCACAGGCAAAGCGCAGCCTGATGATTTCCACGGCAATCGCTCGGGCCCCCCGCCCCGCGACTGGGCCTCGGAAATCGGTGAGGCGGGCGGTAACAGCTTCGTTTGCCGTCGCCAGCCATCTGGCCTGATTGCTTGGAAATCCTGTAGAATTTCCGTCAGAGACCCGTCGAACTGCCACTAGGGAGGGATGTCGATGCGCGATCAAATGCGACTGCTCAAAGCCTTGGCATTGTCTTGCGTCATGGGCTTGGGCGTAACGCTGTATGTGGGATCCGGTACCGCGGCGCCTGCGCCGGCCCCGCAAGCCAGGATTGAGGCTGCATACGCCGCCATGGGTTGGGCGAACCGGGGGTTCGGAGACGGCGCCCAGGCGCGCGAAACACTGGTCACCCTGACGACCAGAGGCTCCATGCAGCAATGGGACCCGGGCCAGTCCCAAGCCGTCAGCAATCTGATGGTACCGGATTGGGGCACATCCACCTTCGTTCAGAGGTGGGATCGCTCGCGCGCGGCCGTTCGCACGGAGTGGGTGCGTCCCCGCGCCGGAGGCGGCACGCGCAACTATACCGAGGTCCTGACCGACACCGGCGGCTACGTCATCGGCAACGACGCGAACGGCGCACAGCCGGCGCGCGTGATGCAGAGCCAAGGCAACAACCCGCAGCCGTTGAAAGCGATGTCCGGTCTGCGGTCGCGCGCGCTCTTACGCGAAGTGGAGCGCGACGGCATCGTCTTCTTCATGTACGACCGCCTGGGCCGCGTCTCCGACTATCCGGCGCAGACCATCGGCGGCAAGACCTATCCCGCCGTTCAATTCCGCGGCGATCACAGCACCTACATCGTGATGTTCGATCCGCAGACGCGGCTTCCCGCGATCGTCAGGACGCGCGATTTCGACCAGTTCATGGGCGACGCCAATTTCGACGCGACCTACACCGACTGGCGCGACGTGATGGGGACGAAATATCCCTTCCGCATCACGTACACGCTGAACGGCCAGAAGGTCTTCGAGACCACGATCACCGAGCGCGCGGTGAACGGTATTCTCCCTGCCGACGCCTTTACGGTGCCGGCCGCGATCAGAGGCAAGGCGCCGCCGCCGGCGGCGCTCGCCAAGGTGCCCAACCAGTGGATCCTGCGCCGGCTGGCATCGGGCTTCTATCTCGACTCCGATGCTCTGTATACGGATGACGGCCGGAACCTCCAGCTCACCGACATCGCCCCGAACATCAGCCATGTCACCGGGGGCAGCCACAACACGCTGATCGTAGCGACCAACGACTATCTCGTGGCCTTCGATGCGCCCGGCGACGACGGGCAGTCGCAGTGGGTCATCAACGCCGCGGCACAGAAATATCCCGGCAAGAAGTTCCGCTACGTCGTGCTCACCCACCACCACATCGACCATGCCGGCGGGGTGAGAGCTTTCGCCGCCGAGGGTGCGACGATCGTCACGGGCCGGGGCAACGGCGAGTTCTTCCGCCGCGTGCTTGCGGCGCCTGCGGGATCGAACCCGTACCGGCTGGCGGCCATCACCCCGCGGGTGGTGGAAGTCGCGAACAAGTGGAGCGTGAACGACAGCGGACGCGCGGTCGAAGCCTACCTGATCGAAACGCCGCATGCCGCGGGCTATCTCATCCCCTACGTGCCCGACGCCAAGCTCGCTTATGTCACCGACCTGTGGAATCCGGGCGCACCGATCCCGGCGATGCCCAACCCGCTGATGGTTTCGGTCGTCCGCGGCGTGGAGCGGGCGGGAATCCAGCCCGAGCGCTTTGCCGGCGGACACGGATCGGTCGGACCCTATGCCGACCTGGCGCAAGCCGTTCAGCGCGCCGGGGGTGGCTAGTCCATTCAGTCCTGGCGGTGCCGAAGCGTAATCTCGTAAACTGCAAGAGCGGGCAAGGCCCGCTCTTGCATATCAGGAGGAGGAATCTCGATGCGTAGTGCGAGCGTGAGCATGACCCGGCTGTTGGGCGCCTTGATTGTGAGCGCGGCCGTGGGAGTGGGAGTGACCACGTGGGCTGCGCCTGCGCCGCAGAGTCCGCAGCAGAGGGTCGATGCCGCCTACAAGGCGATGGGCGGCGAGAAGCTCGCGGCGCTCAAGACCATCCGAATCGAAGCGGAGATCGGGCAATGGGACCCCGGCGCGTCCTTCACCTTGGCCGACAACCTGAAGCCGGATCAGGGAATGTCGAAGCTGGTCCAGAGCCGCGACCTCACCAAAGGCACGGCCCGCAACGAGTGGACGCGTCCGCGCGCCGACGGCGGCACGCGCACCTACACCGAGATCGTGACACCGACGGCCGGCTATTCGATCGGCAACGATGCGGTCGAGGGCCGGCTGCCGAAGCGCACCATCACCGGCGCCAGCGGCCAGCCTGAGCACACGATGTCGGGCCGGCGCCTGACGGCGACGCTGCGTGAAATGGCTCGGCTTACCGTGATCCAGGAGATGAAGGCGCACCCCGACCGCGTCACCGCGCTGCCCAATCAAGTGGGCGGTACGAGAGCGTGGCCGGCGTTGCAATATCGCGGCGATTACGGCGACTTCATCGTTCTGTTCAACCCCGACACGAACTTGCCCATCCGCGTGCGCTCGAAGGATTGGGACGCGCTGGAAGGCGACGCCGAATTCGATGCGGTCCTCCTGGACTGGCGCGACGTGAACGGCGCGAAATGGCCCGGCACCGTACGGACCGAGCTGGCCGGCATGAAGGTTCACGAGTCCAAACTCAGCAACATCCAGGCAAACCTGACCTTGGCGCCGGCCTTGTTCACCATCCCGGCCGCGCAGCTCGCCCGGGCGGCAAAGCCCGTCGATCCGAAGATCACGCCGTTCCAGTGGATCATCCGGCGGTCGTCGAACGGCTTCTACTATGA
>Ga0137432_1000606_pt1 | contig 16509 bp, 8 predicted proteins | sample EasRivERMZT820_2_FD_102337 | JGI IMG/M metagenome (GOLD analysis project Ga0137432, IMG submission 102337) | Soil microbial communities from meander-bound floodplain in the East River, Colorado, USA - East River MetaG ERMZT820_2 | ecosystem: Environmental > Terrestrial > Soil > Floodplain ...
CCGGTGCCTGTGTCGTGGCGCTCGAACGCGTCATCAAGACCGGGGCCTGATAGACCGCAAACAGTGGCTTCACCCGGATTCCCGGGTTTCCAGAAAAGCCCCGCCCAGGCGGGGCTTTTTTATTGGACAGACTGACTGCGCGCGGCGTGGAGTCGTACTTCGACCGAGTGTTCCTGAAGGTCGTTGACAAGCGGGATCGCCTTGTCGTGTTGCACGACGCCATCGACCGTCACACCCATCTCGCCGGTCCCGGCACGCCTTTCCACCGCAATATGGTAGACCGTTTCGCGGTATCGATAATGCACCTTGAACGCGTCCCAGTCCGCAGGCACGCACGGCGCAAAGTGAAGCTTGTCCACTTCCAGCCTCAGCCCCAGGATTGATTCCACGATGAGCCGATACATCCACGCGGCGGAACCGGTGTACCACGTCCATCCGCCGCGGCCGGTGTGCGGCGGGACTGCGTACACGTCGGCCGCGACCACGTAGGGTTCGACCTTGTAGGTGGCAATCGCCGCCGCGGATCCCGCATGGTTCAGGGGATTGATCATGGACGTGAGCTCCCATGCGCGGCGACTGTCGCCCAGCGCGGCGAACGCCATCGCCGCCCAGATCGCCCCATGGGTGTATTGCCCGCCATTCTCTCTCACGCCCGGTACGTAGCCTTTGATGTAGCCGGGGTTCAAGGCCGACTTGTCGAACGGCGGATCCAGAAGCTGGATCAGCGCGTGATCCCGGCGAACCAGGTGCTTGTCCAGCGCTTCCATTGCCATGCGTGAGCGCTTCGGATCCCCCGCGCCGGACAGAACAGCCCAGCTTTGCGCAATCGAATCGATCCGGCATTCGGCGTTGCTCGCCGACCCCAACGGCGTGCCGTCGTCGAAATAGGCACGGCGGTACCACTCGCCATCCCAGCCATGCTGCTCGACGTTCCGGCGCACCTGATCCGCCTCCGCCTGGCAGCGCTCGGCAAAGGGCGTATCGCCGCGAACGCGGGCAACCCGGCCGAACTGCGTGAGCACTTCATAAAGGAAAAAACCCAGCCAGACGCTTTCGCCCTTGCCGTGCGCACCCACGATGTTCATGCCGTCGTTCCAGTCTCCGGAACCGATGAGGGGCAGGCCATGCTCGCCAAAATTGAGGCCCTTTCGGATCGCGCGCGCGCAGTGTTCGTACAGGCTTGCCGCCTCCGCGGACTGGCCGGGCAGATCGTAATACGAATCTTCCCCGGGGTTCACCGGCCGGCCTTCGATGAAGGGGATGTGCTCATCCAGCACGCCCGTGTCCCCCGTGCCCAGAACGTATCGGCACACCGCGAGCGGCAGCCAGAGATAATCGTCGGAACAGTGCGAACGCACGCCCCGGCCCGAGGAGGGATGCCACCAATGCTGGACATCCCCTTCGCGGAACTGACGGGCCGCGCAGCGGAGCAGATGCTCGCGCATGAGCTTGGGCTCGGCATGGATCAGCGCCATCACGTCCTGCAACTGGTCGCGGAAACCGAAAGCGCCTCCCGATTGGTAGTATCCGCTGCGCGCCCACAGCCGGCACGCCAGGGTCTGATACAGGAACCAGCCGTTGGTCAGCACGTTGAGCGGCTGATCGGGTGTTTCCACCTGCACCATGCCGAGCGTGCTGTTCCAGTATTGGCGTACCGTTGCGAGCGCGTTCCGCGCCGCAATGGATCCCCGGAAGCGACGCACCAGCTTGCTCGCGTCATCGGCGCCGCGCCGGCCCGCGACGCCGAGCCTGAAGACGATCTCACGCTCTTCCCCGTCGGCCAGCTCGAATGCGACCTGGAACGCGGCACACGGGTCCAAAGCCGCCCCCACCTTGTTGGAAAGCTGCGACCGGGTCATGGCGGCCGGATTCCCGAGGGTGCCGTTGCGCCCGAGGAACTCGGTGCGGTCGCCGCTGAAGGTCCGGGTTGCGTCGTCCACGTCGAAGAACGCGATCCGGTCGGCGAACGCAGTGTTATAGGCGTTACGCGCGTAGAGCGCGCCGCTCGCCGGGTCGATTTCGGTAATCACGTGCATGGCCGATTTGGGCCGCAGATCTCCGAGTACCCACTCCACATAGCCGGTCGCGGAGAGCGGGCGCGATCGGCCTGACTCGTTTCGGACCTTCAACACCGAGAATTTGACCGCCGCATCCAGGTCCACGTAAACCCACAGCTCCGAGCGGACGCCGTCTTCCGTGTGCTCGAAGACGCTGTAGCCGAAGCCGTGCCGGCTGACGTACGGTGTCGCCCCCCGGCGGGGCAGCGGCGCCGGAGACCAGAAGTTCCCGGTCTCTTCGTCACGCAGGTAAAACGCCTCCCCGCTCGAATCGCATACGGGGTCGTTGCCCCAGGGGGTCAGGCGGAACTCGTGGGCGTTCTCGCTCCAGGTGTATGCGAGGCCGCTTTCCGAGACGACGGTTCCAAAGTGCGGGTTCGCCAGCACGTTCACCCACGGTGTCGGCGTCACTTGCCCATGCGTGGTGGTCATGACGTACTCGCGCCCATCGGGGGTGAATCCTCCGAGGCCATTGAAGAAGATCAGATTGTCGCGCAGCGGCTCGACCGCGGCCGCCGGCGTTTCGGCGCGGGGCCGGGCCCGGGTCGGCTTGAAGCGTGGAACCCGCACTTCCGCAAGGCTGCGCCGGTTGACCTGTTCCCCCAGCGCTCCCCGCCTGTCGGAGATGATGGCGCGTGCGACCGATTGGAGCAGGATGCGATCCTCCTCCGAGATCTGCTCGGCCCGCCGGACGAAGATTCCGCCCGGTCGATCCATCACGTGTGCTTCGATGCCTGCGGCAATCAGCCCCATGATCTGTTCCTGGAGCACTTGCCGGTAACCCGCGCGATCTTCGTTCCAGATCACCATGTCCACTGCGAGTCCCTTCAGGCGCCAGTAGGCGTGGGCCTGCACGAGCTGGCGCACCAGGTCGATGTTCGCCAGGTCTCCGATCTGCAGCAACACGATCGGCAGGTCGCCGGAAATGGCGTAGCTCCACAGACTGGATTGCCCGCGCCGGTTTTTGCCGAGAACGGCGGCCTCGGCGCGCAGCGTGGGATTGGCGAAGATGACGGAGCCGGCGAGGCGTCCAAAGAGTTGCGCGTCGGACTCCGTGGCGTTGATCTGCCGCAGTGTCACCGAGCTATGGGTCCACGCCAGGTCGAAAACGCGATCCGCCAGGTGCCGGTCCCGGTATTTCTTGACCAGGCCCAGGACTGCGTCGCGGGTTTCGCCGATGCCGGAAACCAAATCGATCGTTGCCGATTGCTCCGGATCGAGCGTCAATCGAGCGCGGATCGCGACGACCGGGTCCAGCACCGAACCCTCGCTGCCCGAGAGCGCCAGCGGTTCGCTCATCGCCTGGGGAGCGGCGACCGTGCGCCCGCGGCCGATGAACCGCATACGGTCGGTCTCGTAGGAAATCTCCCCGATGTCCGCCCCGTGCACGGCCATCAGGTGCAGCATCCAGGGCGGGCGCTCCTCGAGGGAGCGGGGCCGGCGCGTGCAGAGGATTGCCTGGAGCTCGCGGATGATCTCGGTCTGAACGAAGAGATTGCTGAACGCCGGATGCAGCGCGTCCGCGGCGGGCGGCGCGAGAACGACTTCCGCGTAACTCGTCACATCGAACGTGCGGCGCGTCCGGGAGCGGTTGGTGATCTGGAGCCGGCGCAGCTCGATGTCGTCCTCCGGCGAAACAACGATCACGGTATGCGTATCGATGTCGTCATCGCTGCGCCGGAATTCCGCGCGCCCCTCCGAGAAGATCGCTTCGTAAGCTTGCGATCGCTTGAGCGCCGGCTGATGGGCGGTCGACCAGAACACCCCGCTCGCCGCGTCGCGGATGTAACAGAACGTGCCCCAATTGTCGCGGGTGCTGTCTTCGCGCCAGCGCGTGACGGCGAGCTCTTTCCAGCGACTGTAGCCGCCGCCGGCGTTCGTGACCATCACGTGGTATCGGCCGTTCGACAGCAGCTGTACTTCCGGCACCAGGGTGTCGGGGCTCGCCAGTACGCGCACCGGCATCTCCGGACCGCCGGTAGTCGCACGAATGTCGGGCAACTCGGCGGCGTGCAAAAGGAACGAGGTCGCCCTCGGGACCCGTTCCTGAAGCAGCAACGTGGTCGCCTGGAACAGCGGATCCGACTCGAATCGTTTCTGCATCGGACGGTCCAGCAGCAAATAGGCGAGGGAGAGCAGGCTCATGCCCTGGTGGTGGGACATGTAGGACCGGACCACAGCGCTCTTTTCCCCCCGTCGTTGACGTGGCGGGGTGTAGTCGATGGCCTCATAGAAGCCGAACTTTCCTTCCAGCCCACTAGCGGCGAGTCGCTGCAGGTTCAGGCACGCGGCCTCGGGCGCCACCATCAGCGCGAGCACCGAAGCGTAGGGCGCAATGACCAGATCCTCGGCCAGCCCGCGCTTGAGCCCCAGGCCGGGAACGCCGAAGGCGCGGTACTGGTAGTTGAGATGAACGTCGACCGCGTTGTAGCCGGATTCCGACATGCCCCACGGCACGCCGCGCTGGTTCCCGTACGCGATCTGTCGCTTCACTGCCGCCTTGCAGGACTGGTCGAGCAGGGTGTTTTCATGGTTCGGCATCACCAGGAGCGGCATCAGGTACTCGAACATCGAGCCGCCCCACGACAGGAGAATCGGCTCGCCGCCGGCGCTCGTGAGCAGGCGCCCGAGGGAGAACCAGCTCTTCTGCGGCAGTTGTCCCTGGGCGATCGCCACGAAGCTGGACAACCTCGCTTCCGAGGCCAGGAGATCGTAGTAGCTCGAGTCGCGCCGGCGTTCACCGACGTTGTAGCCGATCGCCAGAACATGGCGCGCCTTGTCGTAGAGGAACTCATACTCCATCCGGGCGAGCTCGCCGGCCTGCAGTGCCAGGCGTTCGATGGTCGCGATCCGCTCATGGGCGCGCCGGCTGGCTTCCGTGACCGCTTGTCGCAATTGATCGAGCCACGCGCTTTCGTCGGGCGTCGCGTCCGCGCCGAGCCGATGCCCGATTGCCGGGATCCACTCCGCTTCGAGTCTTGCGAGCTCGCGCAGCGTCGGAATCCCTCCGATGTCCGGGAGGTCGCTGAGTCGGCCGGTTGCAGCCGGCAGCGACAGCCAGGGCGCGAGAAACGTCAGATCATCGAGGGCGCTCCGGCATTGCCGGGCCAGCGCCTGTGCCCACCATTTCGCGTCGCTCTCGGCGCCGGTGTCGAAGGTGCCGGCCACCCCCGCGGCGAGCGCGGCGAGGCGGACCAGCCAATGCCATGCCGCCGGGACAGTGGCGGGGCGGGAATCGTATGCGGATTCCAGCTCCTTCTGAAAACGGGCGAGCTCGGGAGACGCGGCCTTTCCCGCAACGGCCGTCAGAATACCGAGGACATCGCCGAGCCCCTCGAACACCCGCGCCCCCAGGATCCTGTCATCGGGCAGTGCGAGCAGTCCCGGGCGCAATGTCAGCAGATAGCCCGCGAGATTCCCGCTGTCCACCGACGAAACGTAGAGCGGCGGCAGCGGCCGAAGCGACTGCGTGTCGTACCAGTTGTAAAAGTGACCCTGATGCCGTTCCAGGGCCGTCATCGTGTGGAGTGCATGCGCCGTGCGCTCGATCAGTTGTCCGGCCGGAATGTAGCCGAAGTCGTACGCGGACAGATTCGCGAGCAGCGCGAACCCCATGTTGGTCGGCGAGGTGCGATGCGCGAGCGTGGCAACGCGATATTCCTGATAGTTATCCGGCGGCAGCCAATGATCTTCCGGCCCGACGAAGTTTTCGAAGAACGCCCAGGACTTTCGCGAAATCTTCCGGAGGAAGAGGAGCTGGTCGGCCGTCAGTTTCGCTTCGCGGCGAGCGAGCGGCCGGCTGATCCACCAGGCGACGGCGGGGGCGGCAAACCACAAGCACAGTATTGGCCCGGCCACCGCCAGCGCGGCCGGATTCGTTGCCGCAAGATAGAGCGCCGTGGCAGAGGCGACGACGGGCGCGATCACCATCGACCGGCAGGAAGCAATGAGGTCCGTGCGGCCATTGCGATCCTCCCCGTCCGACGGATTCCATTCCAGAAGTCGCTTGCGCGTGATGAGCATCCGCCCGGCCGTGCGTGCGATCGCATCCAGATTGAAGATTGCTTCATACGGCAGGCATACGAGCGTGAACGCCGCCTGAGCGAAGCGCCGGCCGGCTGCGCGTGATGCCGCGGCGAGATGCGAGCCCAGCAGCACGTCGTCCGGTTTCTGGAACATTTCCAGAATGGAGGAGATCAAGGGCGGAATCAGAATGATTCCGATCACCGACAGGGTCCAGTACCAGGCGGGTAACAGGGCCGTCCAGCCCAGCAGCAACAGGAGCGTCAATGCCAAAGGCACGAGGCTGCGCCGAAGGTTGTCCAGAATCTTCCATTGGGAAAGATTCGAGAGCGGATTTCTATGGCGGCTCGCGCCCTCGCCCGGAACCTGGGACAGCAGCCACCGCGCAATCTGCCAATCCCCGCGTATCCAGCGGTGCCGGCGGCTCACGTCCGCGCTGTAGCGGGGCGGATACTCTTCGTACAACTGCACGTCGCTCAACAACCCGGCCCGCGCGTAACACCCTTCCAGCAGGTCGTGGCTGAGTATCCGGTTCTCGGGGAAGCGTCCCTTGAGCGAGCGCTCGAATGCGTCGACGTCATAGATCCCCTTGCCGATGAACGAGCCCTCGCCGAACACGTCCTGGTACACATCGGAGACGACGCGCGTATAGGGATCGATGCCGGGAGCGCTCCCGCACAGCCGCGCATACCGCGAACGGTTCGTGCCCGGCAGGCTCACGGCCATGCGCGGCTGCAGGACGCCGTAGCCCTCGCACACGCGCTGCCGGTCTTCGTCGTAGCGCGCACGATTCAACGGATGCGCCATGGCCCCGACAAACTGGCGCGCCGTGTCGCGCGGCAGTTGCGTATCCGAGTCAAGGGTGATCACGTACTTCACGTTCGATAAGATCGCCGTCTCTCCCGCGACGAGCGAGCAGCGATCCCTTGAGCCGCCCCGTAGCAGCGAGTTCAAGTCCTCCAGCTTCCCGCGCTTGCGCTCGTAACCCATCCAGATCCGCTCCTGGGGATTCCAGCGGCGCGGGCGGTGGAGGAGAAAGAACGGGTCGCCTCTTGCGCTCCGGTACTTTTCGTTCAGCTCTTCGGTTCTGTTCCGGGCCAGCAGCAACAGCGGTTCATCCTCCGGCAGCGTTTCCTCGTGCGCGTCCCGAAAATCGGTCAGCAGGCCGAAGCGCAGGTTTTCGTCCTGATTCGCCAGGTAGCGGACTTCAAGCGCCTCGGTTAGTTCCTCGATGTCTTGAGCACTGATGAGCAGGGTCGGAACCACCACCAGCGTCCGGAATTCCGGCGGAATCCCCTTGGAAAAGTCCAATCGAGGCAGCGGATGCGCCGTCGCCAGCAACGTGGCCAGCCAGTTCACCAGCTCGACCGCCAGATGACTTGAACACAGCAGCGCGACGACGCCGATCAGCGCAAGTGCCCAATCGGGCACTCCGCTCGACTGCGCTTTCGCCAGCAGGCTTCCGGTGATGATCGCCGTGATCAGCACGATCGTGCCCAGATACAGGAACAACGGGTAGCGCCCGCCCGCTCTCCGCAGAGCTTCGGAGAGCGGAAGGTGCGCCTCCACCGCTCGTTCGAGCCGGGGCAGCCCTTTGTCGATCAAGTAGAACCCGACATGTGCCGCTCGATCGTCGCCGGCCTTCATGGCCGCGCCGTCGTGCGCCAGCTGGATCGCCTTGCGCGCCACCTCGATTTCCGACAGGCGGCTCGCCTTTGCGATCTTTTCCACGACGTGCCGGTAGCGATCCCGGGTGCCAAAATCCATCTTCCCGTAGACCCCGCCCGGATCCTCCCGCAGCTTCTGCTCGACGACGCTCATTGTCTCGACGAACTCGCGCCAGTCCATTGCTCCCAGAAAGCGGAGACTGCCGATGCTGTTGCTGATGGAGACCTGGTCGGCGGCCTGTTGCTGGTTTTCCGACTGCACCAGCTGCTCGATCGTCAGGCCATCCTCGGAGAGCCGCTGCTCGATCCAGGTGAGCGGCAATGCCAATGCGGCACTCTGCCCCTGCAGGCGGCGCGCGAATTCCGCGACAAACGAGCTCACCATCGGCTGTCCCGACCGCGCCATATCCGCGATCGCCAGGATCAGGCTCTTCGGGTCCTTCCCGGCAACCTCCATCATCTGGTCCGCCCAATAGTCGGCGCCGTTGCGGTGGATCCGATCGGCGGCAATCCGCGCTCCAACCCGCCGGAGATTCTCGACCAGCGCCAGGCGCAACATGATGGGGATTGCCCACAATTCGCCCAACTTGAGGGCGGCGACCTTCTGGTAGGACGCGACGAAGCCGCTGAGACTTTCCGAGTCCACTCTCCCATCGCCGCGCGAGATCGTTTCCAGGGCAATGTCGTAGACGCGCGGAAGCCCCGCCGATGGGCCGTTCTGCAAACGCGGCAGCTCCCGGCTGTAACCCTTTGGCAAGTGTCGCTTGGCCGTGCGAATCTGCTCTTCAATCAGATAGAAATTGTCGAGCAGCCATTCCCCGGCCGGCGCGATCCGGCGATTCGCCTTGACCGCCGCCGTCAGCAGGTTGCAAGCCTCGATCAGGAGGGCTTCATTCTCGGTCAGCCGTGTCAGCAGCTGGTCCGGCGCGCGGGTCAGACTCAACTTGTGCGAGCCCGCCAGCGTCTTGCCATGCTGTTCCATCTGGTCGGTGCTGAGCAGCTCCGATCGCAGCGGCGCCTCCTGGGCGGCGAACTGTTGTGCCAGGCCATTTCCGCGGAGGCGCGCCCGCCAATGGAGCAGGGTCCCGCGAAGCGTCTTGCTGTTTACCCTCAATTCTTGGATTTTCTTCTCCGAAGCGAAGCGTCAACGATCCAGAATGCCCAGCTTAACACCTGCATGCCGGAGATTCCCCGGAGCTGGGACCTGGCAGCTCGAGGGAACAGTGGAGCCGCTGACCGGAGGGATCAGCGTGCGGTCTTGTCCGGCAGCGGGCGATCCATTTCTTTCTTGACCATCGCGTAGCACTCGCATTTCCGCGCGTCCAGCTTCGGACAATTCGGTATTGCCGGGTGGCGTCGATTGCACACCCCGGTCTGCGCCCTCCGCGTGATCAGCGCCTGCGCGTAGGGCCGCAGGCACTGCCGCGTGCAAATTCCTTTTCCGGATGGTTTGGCGGGTCAGCGGTGAGGCATTGTTATCAAGTTATTGATTTATACATGAAATACTCTTAATGGCTTCGGAATGAGCGATACCGCCGCTATCAATATTAGCGGGGGAGGCGAAGCTCCGCATGTACGCTAGCGTACAGATCAATCTCTTCACGAACAGGATCATTACACGGACGAAGGAGACTTCAAGGGATGGCGTTTCGGTCGAGCGGCGAGCCGGCTTCGTGAACCGCGTGTATCAACAACGGCAGGAGGTTGACGTGAACCGGGATCGCCTCGAAGGCAAGTGGAAGCAGTTGAGCGGGAGCGTGAGAGAACAGTGGGGCAAGCTAACCGATGACCAGTTGAGCGTGGCCGCCGGCAAGCACGATCAGGCCGTGGGTAGATACCAGGAGAAATATGGCATCACCAAGGAGAATGGTGCGCGCGCGCTCACGGAGTTCCTGCGTCGCAACCGCGATTGGGAATCCTCCGGCCGGTAAGCACAAGGAAATCCCGGTGTGGCGATGGCGCGACGATTGACGATCAGGCAAAGGGCTGTGAAAGGGGGCGTTGTGAAGACGATAGGGCTGTTCGGGTTGGTGTCGGTGTTGTCGATACTCGCTTACAGCAGGATTGCGAGTGCCCCGAGCGAGGCGGCGCAGGGCCCGGTCCGGTCAGTCACCCTGCCGGCGCCGATCGCCATGGACGGAGACGGTATTTTGAGCGCAATGCTTTCCGAGTATGTGTTCTTGCACCGGAGCCACCAAGAAAGCATCCCGGATCGTGCGATGGCGGATGTGAAAGCATGTCCGGATTGATATGCGTAACAGGAGGCAACCTTTATGACCATCATCACCCAGGTGATTCGTTTCGTAGTAAACGCGGTGTCGACTTGTGGCTTGATCGACGATCAGCGCGATTCCGCCACCAACCGCAGTAGCCGCCGGGTTGCGAGAGAAGATTCCCCCTTTGTGCTTGTCGCGGGTGCCGCTTACGGCAGGTGGGGGGTATTTCAGCAGAACTTCGATATGCCGCAGGCTTCGTTTGACGGAATGCAGGAAGCCTGCGACTACGCAAACGAAATTGCAAAGACGCGCATGAACTCAATGGTCCTGATACGGAGAAGACGGGACCCTGCCGCCAACCCGGAAACGAATTTAGCTTGCGATCGCATAGGGAAGTAAGCGGTCCACTTCTCTTTTCACCACCGCGTAGCACTCGCAAACCTGTGTTTCCAGCTTGGGGCGATCAAGGACCGTGATGTGGCCGCGGCTGTAGTGGATCAGCCCGGCATCTTGCAGCTTTCCGGCCGCCTCCGTGACGCCCTCCCGGCGCACCCCCAGCATGTTGGCGATCAGCTCCTGCGTCATCCTCAGCTCATTGCCCGGCAGGCGGTCCATGCTCAACAACAGCCACCGGCACAGCTGCTGCTCCACCGAATGGTGCCGGTTGCACACCGCGGTCTGCGCCATCTGCGTGATCAGCGCCTGCGTGTAGCGCAGCAGCAGGTGCTGCAGCGCGCCGCCATGCTCGAATTCACTTCTCAGTATCGCCGCCTTGAGCCGGTAGGCGTGGCCGGCGCTTTGCACCACCGCGCGGCTCGGCGTGGTCTCGCCGCCCATGAACAGCGCGATGCCGACCAGACCCTCGTTGCCGGTGACCGCCATCTCCGCCGATGCCCCGTTTTCCATGACGTAGAGCAGGGACACGATGCTATTGGTTGGGAAATACACGTACCCCTGATGGCCGCCGGATTCGTAGACCGCCCATCCCAGCGGCATCAGCACGAGTTCCAGAGCGGGTAGCAGGCGCTCGTAATCCGCCGCGGGCAGGGCCGCAAGAAGATGGTTTTCCTTCGGGCTGTGTGGTGACGCCATGGCGATTCCCTCCTTATCACTCTACTCTCTTTGTTCGCGACCATACAGTCGGTAGGGGCGCCAGCGTACATAGGGCATGTGCTCGCTCCGTTGGATGGCGTAGTCGTTGTCTCCCGGGAGCGACACCGTGTCCAGTGAACGGCGGGATTTCGACGGCCGTTTTCCGGCTGCTGCGAGAAAGCGGTCTTCCATGGAGCGGGCGACGGAAGGAGAAAGCGCCTCGCTGATGGCGCATTTCGCTGCAGCTCCTTGATTCCATAGAGAACACCGGCGCGCGGGACCTTGTGCGTGCGCTGGCGCACGGAACCGGTGTTCGCCCATTCGCCCGGGATTCGCTCGGTTAAGTGTGCTACCCGGCAGATGGCGCGACGTTATCCGCCGACAATGCGTTGTGCCTCTCGGTATCTACTGAGACACAGCAAGGAAGTAATCAAAAGGAATACACCATGAGAAACACATTCACCAGGAAACATACCGCCGTTGCGGTCGCCTGCGCCCTGGCGCTCGGCGTCTTTTCCGCAACCGCCAATGCCCAGATTCCGGACGTCAGCAACATTGACCAGAAGGCGTTGCTCGTCGATGCGCGAGGCGCGGCTGTCACGAACAGCTTCGGCGAATGCTGGCACCTCAGCTACGGCCCGGCCCCGTCATGGACTGCCGGATGCGGTGGCGTTGCTCCAGTGGCTGCTAAGCAGTTTGTCGCTCCTGCCCCTGCCCCCGTGGTGGTGGCCGCGGCGGCTCCGCTTCCGGTCTACGAAAGAGTCGCGTTTGACGCCAATGTCCTGTTCGACTCCGACAAGTATGCGCTGCGTCCGGCCGGCCGCGACACGCTCGACGAGTTCGTCGGCAAGATCCGTGGTCTCGACTCCCAGAGCATCATGGCGGTCGGGTATGCCGACCGCATGGGTACCGACGCCCACAATCAGGTCCTTTCCCAGAACCGCGTCGACGCAGTGAAGAACTATCTGGTCGGCAAGGGAATCGCGTCGAACCGCGTGCAGAGCAGCGCCAAGGGCGAAACGCAGCCGACTACGTTAGCGGGTGATTGCAAGGACGCCAACAACCCGAAGAACGTCGCCTGCATGCAGCCCGACCGTCACGTCTTCATTGAAATATCCGGAAACAGGATCGTGAACTAATCGAACGACGGTCCGGCAACGGTTGAAAGAAGGCCCTGCGCATGCAGGGCCTTTTTTCGGACTCCGTGCGCCAACAGTACGCCACCGAACAGAGGGGTCTGCGGGGTTGGAACACGATTGCGTCGCGGGCAAATCCTGCCCGGCATTGAGCAGGCATGACTCCGGATACCGAAACCCCGATTTCCGCAAGGGACCGACTGCCGGGTAGCGCGCTGCAGCGTGCGCGAGCGCGCGTGCCGCGGGCCGCCCGCTGGGCGCTCGTCCTTGCCGCGTGCGCGTTGCTGACCGGCGGCGGCTACCATGCGTGGCGCACGGGATTTGGCCAGGCGAGCCCGGCCGACAGCCTCATCACCGCGGTGGCCCAGCGCGGTGATCTCGAGGACACGGTCACCGCGACCGGAACGCTCCAGCCCAAGGACTTCGTCGACGTCGGCACGCAAGTCTCCGGCCAACTCAAGAAGCTGCTCGTGGAAGTCGGCGCCGTCGTCACGGCCGGGCAACTCCTCGCCGAGATCGACCCCTCGGTATACCAGTCCAAAGTCGACGGCGATCGCGCGCAGCTGCTCAACCAGCAGGCGCAGCTCGCCGACCGGAAGGCGCAGCTTGAGCTCGCCACGCTGCAGTTCACGCGGCAGAAGAATCTCGACCGCGAAAATGCCACCACGACCGAAGCGCTGCAGGGCGCCGGGGCGGCGCAGCAGTCCGCGCTGGCCCAGACTGACGCCATCCGGGCACAGATCAAGCAGACTGAATCGACCTTGCGCGGCGACGAGGCAAACCTGGGCTACACCAAGATCCATGCGCCGATCGCGGGCACTGTCGTTTCGCTGGCGGCGAAGCAGGGCCAGACGTTGAATGCCAACCAGCAGGCGCCCATCGTCCTGCGCATTGCGGATCTCGCGACGATGACGGTGCAGGCCCAGGTCTCGGAGGCCGACGTGCCCAAGCTCAGCATCGGCATGGACGTCTACTTCACCACGCTGGGCGGGAACGCGCGCCGCCACTACGGGACGCTGCGCCAGATCCCGCCCACGCCGACCGTGGTGAACAACGTCGTGCTCTACGATGCCTTGTTCGACGTGGCGAATCCGGACCAGTCGCTCATGACACAGATGACGGCGCAGGTATTCTTCGTCGCTTCGAGCGCGAAGGACGCCGTGCTGGTTCCGCTCGCCGCGCTGCATCCGGCGGCGGCGGAAGGCCGGCCGCGCGGGCCCCGCGCCTCCGATGCGGCCAAGATTGCCTCCGGTGCGGGTACGGGCGCGGGCGCAGCGCGCAAGGGGGGAGGCGAACGGGCGTCAGGCCTTGATGCGCGCAGCCAGTACGTCAACGGTCGCGCGCTCGTCAGCGTCGCCGGCGCCGATGGCGGGATCGCGGACCGCGAGGTGAAGGTCGGCGTGATGAACCGCGTGTCGGCGCAAATCCTCTCCGGGCTCCAGCCCGGCGAAAAGGTCGTGATCGGAACCAGGGCGCCTGCTGCGGCTGCGAAGGCACAGACCAGCAGTTCGCTGGTACCGAAAGCCACGAAGGGCGGCGGTCGCCCGTGAGCTCGATCACCGCGGGTGCGGGGGCTCTGGAAGGCTCCGCAGGGGAAGGGGCCCGAACCCCTGCTCCTGACGGCGAGCCGCTGATCGAACTCATGGATGTGACCAAGACCTACCGCAGCGGAGAACTCGACGTCGAAGTGCTCCACGGGGTCAGCTTGAAGATCTACCCGGGGGAGTTCCTCGCGGTCATGGGGGCCTCGGGGTCGGGCAAGACCACGCTCATGAACATCCTCGGCTGCCTCGACCGGCCCAGCACCGGCACCTACCGCTTCATGGGCGAGGACGTCTCCGGCTTCGAGCGCGACGAGCTGGCGCGGCTGCGGCGCGAGGCGTTCGGCTTCGTGTTCCAGAGCTACAACCTCATCGGGACCGCGTCCGCGCTGGAGAACGTCGAGGTGCCCGCGGTCTACTCGGGGATGCCGCCGCGGGACCGGAACGCACGCGCAACTGCGCTGCTTGGCTCGCTCGGGCTCGGCGATCGCCTTGCGCACCGGCCCAGCCAGCTTTCCGGCGGGCAGCAGCAGCGCGTTTCCGTCGCCCGCGCACTGATGAACGGCGGGCGCATCGTCCTGGCCGACGAGCCCACTGGCGCGCTCGACAGCAAGAGCGGCACCGAGGTGATGGTGCTGCTGCAGGACCTGTCGCGCCGCGGGCACACCGTCATCCTCATCACGCACGCACTCGACATTGCCGGGCAGGCGCGGCGCATCATCGAGATCAGGGACGGGCGGATCGTGAGCGACCCCGGCCCGAAGTTGTCCGCGCCGTCGTCCGGCCAGCGGGCGGCGCCAGACATCGGGCAGCCGCAGCATGAAGGCGGCGCGTCGCTACTAGGCGGCGCGCTCGAGGCGGCGAAGACCGCGGTGCGGGCGCTGCGCGCCAATCTGTTTCGCACGGTGCTCACGCTACTCGGCATCGTGATCGGTGTCGGCTCGGTCATCGCGATGCTCGCCATCGGCGACGGCGCCAAGCAGACCGTGCTCGATCGCATCAGCGCAATGGGCACGAACCTGCTGCTCATCCGCCCGGGCCCGCCGGTCCGCAGAGGCGTCGGCGGGACCGTCGCCTCGCTGGTGCCGGAGGACGCAGAAATGATTGCCGCGCTGCCCAACGTCCTCGCCGCCGTGCCCGAGCTCGGGGGGAGCGTCACCGTGCGCGTCGGCAATTCCGACTACCAGACCCAGGCGACCGGGACGACCGCGACGTTTCCGGTGGCCCGCAACTGGCCGGTCAGCAAGGGCGTATTTTTCTCCACCGCGGACGTAAAGAGCTATACCGCGGTGGTGGTGCTCGGCCAGACCGTAGCGGACAACCTGTTTGCGGCGGGAGTGGATCCCGTCGGCCAGTACGTCGTATTGAACAACGTGCTGTTCCAGGTGATCGGCCTGATGGCGGTGCGCGGCGCTTCGCCGCAGGGCCAGGACCAGGACGACGTGGTGCTGGTGCCGCTGACGACGGGAGGGCTCCGCCTGTTCGGGCAGCGTTTTCTGCGTAACATCACCGTGGCGGTGGACGACGTCGAGCTCATCGACGAAACGCAGGACGCCGTGACGGTGCTGCTGCAATCGCGCCACCAGGCCGTGGACTTCCAGATCCGCAACATGGCATCGATCCTGGAAACGGCCACGGAGACGCAGGATACCCTGACCATACTGCTCGGCTCGATCGCGGCCATTTCGCTGCTGGTGGGCGGCATCGGCGTGATGAACATCATGCTGGTGAGCGTGACCGAGCGCACGCGCGAGATCGGCATCCGCATGGCGACCGGCGCGCGCATGAGGAATATCCTGCAGCAGTTCCTCATCGAGGCCCTGGTCGTGTCCTTGCTCGGGGGAGCGATCGGCGTGGCGGGCGGGCTTGGCGCCGCGGCGATCGTCGGTGCGTTCGGCACGCCGGTCCAGTATTCGCCCGGTCCGGTGCTGCTCGCCTTCGGCTGCGCATTTGCGACCGGGCTCGTTTTCGGCTATATGCCGGCACGCAAGGCGGCGCGGGTGGATCCGATCGTCGCGTTGGCGACATGATGAAGCGCCTCGCATCGATGGCAGCCGTGGCGGCGCTTGGCGCCTGTTCCATTACCGGCAGTGCGCCCCAGGTACCGGCAATCGCATCCGACATGCCGGCGGCCTGGGTCGAGCGGGCGCGCTCCGATGCGGACGCGGCCGTGACGGCACCGGATTGGTGGCGAGCGTTCAGTTCGGAGGAACTATCGGCCCTGATCGCCGCTGCCGTGAATGCCAACCCCGATCTGGTGATCGCAGCCGAGCGCGTACGCCAGGCGGAAGCTCAAGTCCGGATCGCGGGTGCATCGCTGTTTCCGGAACTCAACTTCGGGGCGGGCACCTCGCGTCGCGAGACCCGCCCGGATGGAGGCAGCTGGAGCACGAGCGACGGGTCGAGCGCCGCATTCAGTGCCAGCTATGAGCTCGACCTGTGGGGACGCAACGCCGCGGGCGTGCGCGCGGCCGAGTCTTCGCTGCGCGCCAGCCGCTACGATCTCGAGACCGTGCGGCTCACGCTGGTGACGGGTGTCGCCACCGCGTATTTCCAGGTCCTGTCGCTGCGCGGGCGGCTCGCGATCCTGCGCGGCAACCTTGCGATTGCAGAGCGAGTGCTGAATGTGGTGGACGTGCGCGTGCGCAATGGCGCTGCATCCGCGCTCGATCTGTCGCGACAGCTGGCCGGGGTGCTGAGCCTGCGCGCCTCTATTCCGCCGCTTGAACTGCAGGAGCGCCAGACCCTGTACGCGCTCGCGATACTGGTCGGCAGGC
>Ga0137432_1000611_pt1 | contig 16387 bp, 11 predicted proteins | sample EasRivERMZT820_2_FD_102337 | JGI IMG/M metagenome (GOLD analysis project Ga0137432, IMG submission 102337) | Soil microbial communities from meander-bound floodplain in the East River, Colorado, USA - East River MetaG ERMZT820_2 | ecosystem: Environmental > Terrestrial > Soil > Floodplain ...
ACCGGATCGCGACCGTTCCCTGCTCCTGCAGGCGGATCGAGATGGCCGGATAATCGTCCGCGGTGACCTGATGCGAGGTGGTGGCGACCGCCGGGGTCGGCGCCGGAGGCGGCGGGGGCGGCGGCGGGGGAGGCGGCGGGGGCGCGACCACGACCGGTGCCGGCGGGCGCGGCGGCGTATTGGTGATCGAGGTCGTCGTGGCCGGCGGAGGTGCCTGCGCCAGGTCGATGGTCACTTCAGGAGCGATCGCAACAACCTCGGGCGGCTTGAAATCCGGCGGCGGCGGCGGCGGGGGAAGGTTCTCTTCGAGGACCTCCGTCGTCACCACGGCCTTAACGTTGCCGCGCAGGAGCTCAATGGTCTTATTGGCCAAGCCCATCGTCAGCGCCCAAATCGCCGCGATGTGGAACACGATGACGAAAACGACGCCCGGCCACCGGTTTTTCTTCAGTGCCTTCCCAAGCTTGGGGCGAAGATCTTGCAGAGTTGTCATAGCTTTGACCGCCCGAGTTAGCTGTCCACCCTAAAGGCCAAGGTAAGCTTGGCTCCCCGTACGAGAGAAATCTCGTAAGGTTTTTTCATAACCCACTGACACACATTTTAACATTCTCTTCATCTTGGTCCAGTACCCCAATGGCCCTAACCCTGACAAATCCGCGAGAAATCGGACCGGCACATTGATGCCGCAAGGACGACCGCGCGAGGAACCGACCACCAAGAACCGCGCGACCTATCCGAAATTTCCGTGCCGATCAATGGCCCTGTTGCACTCTTCTTCTCCCAAGCTAAGGCAAAACGCGTTGGCGGGGAGTTTTCTCCCGACAATTGCAAGCGGATCTGCCGCACACGCATCATCAGTATCCTGACGCCGAGCCGGGACCGATCTAACAATTGCCTCGGCTTGAGCTCCGTGGCGAACGGCAGGGCGACCATCAGGGCTTGAAGGTATGAGGGGTGCGGGCAGCGACGCCGACCAGCGCCGGCCATGCCGTCAGTGTGCGGACGAGACAGCTGCCTGGCGGGCGATGGGGCACAGAAGGTTAATGCCTGCGGAGGTGTCGCCATCAATTGCTTCCCGCGGGAGACGGACGGTCGTCCGCAGCTTAGACCCCGTCTTTATGGCGCGATTGAGACCGCCGTTCAGAACCGGCTCGATATGCTGAAGGTGGCCGACTGCGCCAAGGATCCGCGGCTGGCCGCAGCATCATAATTGAAGCCCGCCGACCAATTGCGCATGACGTAGCCCAGGCTCATGCCGCCAACGACCTTGTTGGCGTCCAGCGTCGGCCCCACGAGATGAAACGGCGAGCCCGGCGAGGATTCGAACGAGCCGTCGATGGTGATGGGATCGTTGGCGAATTCGTGAGTCCAGCCTGCCAGCAGCTGCGGCATGAAGGCGCCTTCGTTGAAGGTGTACGAGCCCTGGCCGATGACACCGGCGAAACTGCGCACCGAGGTTTGGCTCGACGACTGGAGCTGCAAGTTCACTCCGCCGCCGCCGAATTCCTCATAGGCGCCCTGGTTCAGGTACATCATGTCGACAGCGATCGTGGGAATGATGTCGATATTCCCGACCTCGATCACGTAGCCCGCGGTAGCGCCGCCGGACGCGAGATAGTTCGTCTGCTTCCCGTTGGCCTGGCGGCCGCCGAGACCGCCCACGATGATTGCGCGGCGGGTCTTGAATTCGGCCACGCCCACATTGACCTGCGGCGCGACGAAGAAGTCGCCAATGCTCCATGCGCCGTAGGCGGACAGCATGTGCCAGTCGCCGTTGGTCTTGGTCTCGCGGGGATGACGCTCCACTTCCTGGCTGGAGAAGAACGTGTAGCCGGCGCCGAAGCGACCGCTCGCGAGCGCGCCCCATTCGACTCCGACCGAGACGCCCTGTCCGGCGCCGCCGTAGCCGGTGTGGCTTTCGGTGCCGTTGAAGGAGACGTTGTTATAGAATTCCTGGGCCCAGAAGCGGAACTCGTCCCGCGTTCCGGCCGGGGCGGTGATCAGGGATCGCTGCCGCGCGCCGATAACGCCGGTCGCTTGATCCGTCATGGCGACGGTCAGCGCGCGCATGCCTCCGGCGATGTCGGGCACGGTGTTGGCGACCGCCGCCTGGACTTCGGCGGCGCTGTCGAGCGTGAGCAATGCCGCGCCGAATATGTCGTCGCCCAGCGCAGCAGCGGCAAGCGGCTCATAGATGGCCGCCGCGTTGCCTTGCAGGCCGAGCTCGGTTGCAGTCTTGCGCCGCAGCGTGAGGTTGAGGCTCTGGGCGGTGATGTTCCCCGAGGCCACATTGAGCGGCTGGCCGTCGGCGGTGAAGGTGCCCTCGAAGAGGAACGGGAAAGGCGAACCGCTGGTGAGGTTGGCGCTGGCGCCGAAATTGTCGAAGTGGACGCCGGCCCCGCCGGCGGTGATCAGGGTGTAAGACCCGTTCGCCGGCAGGAAACTGGTGGGCGTCACTGAGATATCGGCGTTGGCCGAGAAGATGGAACTGCCCGTCGTCGCGATCAGCGCGCCGGTGCCCGTGTTCTTGTCCAAGGCGAACGAGACCGCGCCATTCGATCCGACGGTGAGCGTCGTCGCGCGGACATTGGACGTCCTCAGCACGCCGCCCGTTCCCAACCGCGACACCTCGACATCGAGCAACCCGCCGTTCGTCGGGCGGACCCCGCCGAACATCGTGGACTTGTCGACAACCGTCGTATTGCCGGTCGTGCGCGTGACGCTGCCTTCGACGATCAGCTTGCTCGCCGCGGGCGAGGACCCGAAAATGACATCCCCGACCACGTCGCCGCCGCTCAGTACGTAGAACCTCTGAGCCGTTGCGGAGTGCGACAAATCGGCGGCAATCGCCACATCGGCTCCGTTAAGGAGCGTCGTCGTGGTTGCGGCGATGCGGCCGTGGTTGACGATGGTGTTGAGCGTTCCCGACTGATCGTTGATTGCGATCGCGGTCAGTGCCGCGATGTTGGCGTCCGTGGTCCCGGCAGTCGCGCTGATCGTTCCGTAATTGGTCAGCGAGGGCAGCGTTCCCCCCGACTGGATCAAGATCCCGGTGACGACGCCGCCCTGGTCGCCGTTCATCGAAGCTGTGATCGTGCCTGAATTGAACAAGGCGGACGTCGAGAGGCCGATGAGACTGCCATCACCCGGCACGGAGGACCACGGGCTGGAGCCGCCCGTGAGATCCGTGATCTTGGCGACCCTCATCACCGGCTGGCTCGTCACCGGATCGAAGATCACGACGTAGTCGGAGATGGTCCGCGTGTCCCCGCCCGCCTGGATCGTGAAGCCGTTATAGACGCCGCTGATCTCACTGGCGCCCGTGGTCAACGCAACTGAAGTGGTCGGGGGCACCTTGATCGTGACGCCGGCGCCTGCGGCCGGAGCGGTCGTCAGCGGCGCGCTGAGCGTCGCGGTCTTGCTGACGACGCTACCGCCATCGTCCAAGACGACGTCATAGCTCGTGATGGTTCGCGTTTCGCCGTTGAGCACGATCTCGAAGCCGTCATAGACGCCGTCGACGGTGCTTGCGTCCACGCCAAGAACGACCGTCGAGGCGGTGGAGCCGGTGCCCGCCTTGGTGGGCCAGCCGGGCACGCTCGCGCTCCCTTTGATCGTCACCTTGTTGTTCAACACCGGCGGAATCGGCAACGCTTCGCTGAGCGTCGCGATCTTGCTGACCACCAGGCCGTTCGCGTCGAGAACGACGTCGTAATCCAAGATGGTCCGTGTTTGACCGCCGAACTCGATAGCGAGCCCGTTATAGACGCCGTCGATGGTGCTGGCGTCCGCACCAAGATTGACGGTGGTCGCGGTCGATCCCGCGACGGCGGTCGCCTGCCACGCATAGCCGGAGGTTTGGGCGTTGCCGAACGGATTGACCGTCGCGCCGTTGCCGATGACGAGGCCGGTGGCGTTGGTCGGCACCGCGGTCGCTCCGGTCGCCACCAAATTGTCGCTTTGCGACGAGGCCTGGATGGTGCTGCGATTGTAGAAACCATTTTCGAGCAGGACGGTCAGGCCGGTCGCGTCGGTTTCGCCCAAGCGAACGCCGGTGGTCGAAATCCCGGTATCGTTCTCGCTTGCCGTAATAGGGCCGCGGTTCATGAAACTGAAATTGAGACGCGCAGTGTCTCCGACAAAGGCACCCAGGACGATGCTCGCGGCGTTCGCTCCGGCGACCGAGGGCGCGATGACAACGGCGGGAGTGCTGGAGGAATTTGTCAACCGCCCGGTGGTCGTGAAGTTGTCGCTCGGGGTGACCCCTCCGGCGTTCAAGAATCCCTGGTTGATGCTGGCGCCGATCGCGATGGCCGCGCCGCTCAGGGGATCGACGTTCTCGATCGTGTAGAGGCTGGTCCCGCGGACCGAGATAGCCCCATTATTGATGTAGCTGCCGGTGATCGCCTTGGTGATGCTGACGCCGGTTGATCCGACGCCTGTGCCCTGGATCGAGGCCCCGGTGAGCAGGTTTCCCGCCAACGGGGCTTCAATGGCGACGCCCACGGAATTCTCGCCGTAAACGATGATCGCGGAACCGGGCTGGAAGGTGATGTTTCCCGTGAACGCCGACGCACCATCGAGCAGGAGGCCGTAATCGCCGGCGCCGGTGCCGGTCACATTGATGATGGACCCGGCGCCGCCTTGAGCGGTGAAGTTGCCGGCAAATCCGCCGACAATATGGACGCCGACCGCCCCGCTGGCCGCCCCGGTCTCGATGAGCCCCGCGAGGTCGATAAAATTATTGGAGTTGAGGGTCACAACGGCGCCCGGTTGGTCGAGCCTGACGGTCGAGCCGAGCACGGTCGTGATATTGCCCGGGCTTCCGTTGGACGCGGTTGCCGTCGCCAGCGGGGTGGTGAGCACCGTTTCGTTGCCGACGGTCAGGTCGTCGGCCAGGGCCGATTCGCCCATGGCGGCCAGCAAGGCGACGGAACTGACCCCGCAAATCAGCGAACTTCTTTTCAAGACCAACCCCGACAACTCTAATTTTGCTTGGTTTTCCGGCGGCGTGACCCCGGCTGTGCCTGCAAGGTGCCACGCGAATTTCGGACGGGCAAGCCCCGCGCAGGGCAGCCGGCGACCTCCGCCGATCAATTCCCATTAAGGCGGTATTAGCGGCGCAGGGCGGAAGATCGTCAATTCTAGGACACCATCCTGCGGGCGCCTTCATGGATCGGGACAAAACCCGACGCTTGAGCTGCACGAAGCTGAGCGAGGAGCAGGTCGCTGCGGCGGCCGCCCGGCATGAGCTGCTGTACTCGGGCCGCGCCGGCGGCGCCCGCGCCGTGTTCGCGTTTTGCGATCTCTCAGGATTGGATCTCTCCGCGCGCAATTTGGCCGATGCCGACTTTACCGGCGCCGACCTGGAAGAGACCAACCTCGCCGGTGCAAGGCTGGATTCGGCGAGCTTCTTCGGGGCATCGCTCAAGCGCGCCAATCTCGCGGGCGCATCGCTGCGGCGGGCGGACATGCGCGGGACCTCGCTTCGCGGCGCCAATCTGATCGGGGCCGACCTCTACGAAGCCGATTTGCGTGAAGGCGAGAGCACGGAGAGAGACAGCTCGAGGCCACAGAATATCCTTCAGCACCACATTGGGCCGTCGGAGCTGCCCTCCGCGCTGCTTGCATCCGCCAATCTCGAGCGCGCAAAACTTTCCGGCGCCATCGCCATGCAGGCGGACTTTACCGGTGCGATGATGCGCGACTGCAAGCTCTCTCGCGCCAATCTGCGCCGCGCCAAGCTCACGGGGGCCAATCTCGAGAACGCGGATCTGCGAGGCTGCGATCTTGCCGGCGCCGACCTCACGGGCGCGATCCTCGTCGGCACCAAGTTCGACTTCGCGAGCCTCGACGGGACCGCCGTTTCGGGCGCGTTGACCGATGCGCCCGCCGGCAGGGCCTTAAGCGAGCTCCCCGATACCATCGAAGTCATGCTCGCGGCCCATTCGCGCTGGGCAGAAACCGCGGGCCGGGAGGGTCAGGCTGCGGACCTTTCCGGTGTGGATCTCCGTTCGGTCAAAGGGCTCGCCCACGGCGTGCTCACCGCACTGATCGCGCCCGGCGCGGTGTTCTATGGCCTCGATCTCACCGGCGCACGTCTGCAAGGGGCGATGCTCGAAGGCGCCGATTTGCGCGGCGCGCGGCTCACCGGCGCCGACTTGCGCGGGGTCAATCTCAGGAATGCGAAACTGGCCAATGCCGAGCTTCGCGACGTCAATCTGGGGCCGCTGCTGATCGCCAACGAGCGCCTCCTGCCGGCGAGGCTCGAGCGGGCGGATGCACGCTATGCCGATTTCCGGGGCGCGGACATGCGCCAGACCATCCTGACCGAGGCCGATCTCGCCTATGCCAATTTGACCGGGGCGAGATTGCGCGCGGCCGATTTCCGCGGCGCCATGCTGCAGGGGATCAAGTTGTCGCTCGATGCCGCCGTCGAAGCCGTCTTCGACGAGACCAGGTTCGACCTCGCAGCGAGTTGACCTCTAACCGCCTTGCTTGATGTTCTTGAGAGTCGCGGCCTGGGCGCGTTCGGTCGTTCGCGAGCGGATGAATTGGCCCAGGCGCGCCAGCGACACCTTGGCCTCGGACGCGGTGGGCGAGCCCTGAAACAGATGCGGCATGCCGTCGTAGATCTCGACGGAGACCGGCACATTGGCGGCGGCCGCCAATTCGCCGAGGCGACTCGCATCGTCGCGCAGCACTTCGTGACTGCCGGCATGCACCATGATCGGGGGGAAGTCGCGCAGATTGCCGAATACGGGCGAGGCATAGGGGTCGGCTGGATTGGCGCCCTTCAAGTAGTGGCGCGCGCTGAGGAACAGCAATTCCCAGGACAGCACCGCGTCGCTCTTGGCGTTCTGCAGCATCGAGAAGCCCGTCAGAGTCATGTCGGCCCAGGGGGAAAGCGCCACGCACGCCGCGGGCATCGGAAGCTGCGCGTTGCGGATCGCCATGAGCGTCGCGAAGGCGAGACCGCCGCCGGCGCCATCCCCGGCGAGGACCAGAGAGTCCGGTGCGAAGCCGCGGCCGATCAGAAAGCGGTAGCCATCGACCGCGTCGCGCAATCCCGCCGGGAAGGGGAATTCCGGCCCGAGCCGGTAATCGAACATCAGAGCGACCGCGCCCGATGCCTTGCACAGGCGTGCGACCAGAGGACGGTGGCTCTCGGGCGAGCCCGACACATAGCCCCCGCCGTGGAAATAGATGACGAGTCGCTGCGGCTGGGTCTCGCCGACGCTCAGCCACTCGCCCCTGATCTGGCCGAGTTGCGCCCGCTCGACGACCATGTCCGCGGGCGGATCGCCAAACCCCGCGGTGATCGCATCGTAGCACCGGCGTAGATCGGCAATGGGCGTCGCGTGATCGATCCGCGGCCTGATGAGGCGCGAAAGCTGCGATGGGAGAGCGTTCTGCCAATTCGACATCGTGACCGGGGCCTTGGTCAATGAATCCGGCAATGTATCGGAGCCGGGCACCCGCCGGAAGGGCGGGATCAAAAGCGTCACAGGGGAGCGCGCTTCCTGTGCTCCGCGGAAAGTGCTGAATTCCGGTCATTGGGCACGGCCGATCGGCGCGCGCCATCAGATGTCGGGACAGCGCGGCCGATGAACCAGGCATTGCTTGCGACGGCGCTTCGGCTGCGTCAGACGGGAAAGCTGAACGAGGCCGCGGAGATCTACGATCAGGTCCTCCGGCAAGAGCCCCGACATTTCGAGGCGCTCCACGGGCTTGGCCTTGTCCGCTACCAGGCGGGCCGGCTGGAGGAGGCCGAGCGGTTGCTCGGCGAGGCGATCACAATCAACCCCGGTGCAGCCGATGCTCTCTATAACCGCGCGTGCCTGCTCGCAAAGCTCAGCCGGCCCGAAGACGCGCTCCAGTCGTTCGATTCCGCCATTGCGATCAGGCCCGATTACATCGAAGCGCTGGTCAACCGGGGCAATTTGCTTGTCGGCCTGAACCGGCATGCGTTGGCGCTAGCGAGCTTCGAGAAGGCGACAGCGCTGCGCCCCGCAATCGCGGAGTTGTGGATCAGCCGGGCGGCGGCGCTGTCGGCGCTGGGGCGTTTCGAGGACGCGGTCCTGTGCTGCGACCGGGCACTGGCGCTCAAACCATCCGCCGCCGATGCGCGCAATCTTCGCACTCAAATCATCGGGGTGCAGCAAGCGCGGCGTTCGACGGCGAGCACCCGGCCGTCGCTGCGCGCGTTCGAACACGCCGCGGCGGAAGGCCGCGATCGTGACGCGTTTCAGAGCGCCCTGCAGATCCTGCACGCGATCGACGCCGGTTTCGGACGGCTCGATGGCGTGGATTTCAACGACACGCCGTCGGACGGCAGCGAGGAACACATCGCGCGCCGCTTCTGCACGCGCTTCGCCGCGGGGCTGGCGAGACTGCTTCTCGATTCGGGTTTGGAACTGTCCAGGCCCGAATATGAGACGCTGCTGCTGTTCCACCGTTGGATCGACGTCATCCTTTCGTTGAGCGAATCCGGTTCCTCGGATCATCTGCCGGCGATGACGGACGAGCGCGCAAAGCTCCTGCCTCGGCTCGCGCTGCGGTCGCTGAATTCAGCCGTCGATATCGACTTCGACGGGATCTGGCGCGCCGACCGGGACGCGGCGGCCGTTGCATTCCTGCGTTATGTCGGCTCGCCTTACGTCTTCCGGCCGCGCGCGTTCGAGCTCCGCGAGTTTCTGCTGGAACGGCTTCCGGAACGATTGCCGGAGGTGAGGCTGAGCCCGCTCACGCTGTCGCGGCTTGCCGACGTCTACATGCATTGCAGCTATGCCATCACGCCGCGCAAGCACGCCATCAAGGCCGCGCTGATGATCGAGATGAGGCGCGCGCTGCTGGAGGCGGGATGCAGGGAAGTTCCGGCCGACGCGCCGGTGACGGTTGAGGACCGGCCCACCATCGTGGTGGTCGCCGAAAATCTCCGGCCCGGCCATTCGGTTCACCGGACGCACGCTCGGGCAATCGCATCCTTGCGCGAACGGTTCCACGTCATCGGTCTCGTGCATCCCAATCCCAAGGGCACACCGATCGAGGCGCTCTTCGACGAATGCATGGACATGGAAGGAAGCAATTTCTTCCAGCTCGCCTGCCATCTGGCCAACCAGATGCTCGTCCGCAAACCCGCGCTCGTGTTCTATCTCGGTGTCGGCATGACGCCACTCGTCGTCGCGCTTGCGTCTTTGAGATTGGCGCCCATCCAGTGTGTCTCGTTTGGACACACTGCGACGACAATGAGCGAAGCGATGGACTATTTCGTCCTGCCTGAAGATTTCGTCGGCTCCGAGGAAGTTTTCTCGGAGAGCGTCCTGATGCTGCCCAGGGCCGCCATGCCGTTTGCACCGCGCCCCTTCGCGCCGCCACGAACGAGCACGCGAGGGCAGGACGGCACGATCCGGATCGCGGTGCCCGGCTCGACGATGAAGCTCAATCCCAAAGTGTTCGATGCCGTCGCCGAGATCGTGGCACGCGCGAAAACCCCGACAGAGATTCACTTCTTCCCGCTCGGCGGCGTCGGGCTGGCCTATGCAGAGCTTTCCCGCGTCGTCGGCGCGCGGATCAAAGGCGCTATCGTCTGCCCCGAGCTGCCGCATGACGCCTACATGGAGCGGCTGAGCCGGTGCGACCTGTTCCTGTCGCCCTTTCCCTACGGCAACATGAACAGCATCCTGGATTGCTTCCAGTCGGGCTTGCCCGGCGTGTGCCTGGATGGCGCAGAAGCCCACGCACATGCCGATAGCGCGTTTTTCGCGCGCATCGGCATGCCGAAGGACCTGACCGCGCAAAGGGTCGAGGACTATGTCGCGGCGGCGGTGAGGCTCGTCGACGACGCCGAGTGGCGTTCCCGCTGCCGGAGCGTCGTCGCGAGCGCCGATCTCGATGCAGCCTTTTTCACAGGCGACGCGAGTCTGTTCTGCAACGCCATCGCAGAGCTGATCTCGTTGCGAGCGAGCTGATGGTCACAAACGAAAAAGCGCGCCCCTTGCGGAGCGCGCTTTCTCTCAACGTTCAAACGGCACGCTAAGCCGCCTTCTGCTTGGCGTCGATCACCCTGGCGTCGGACTTGGCGCCGATGGTGATGCGGCGGGGCTTCTTCTCTTCGGGCACGATGCGCTCGAGGTCGACATGGAGGAGCCCGTTCTCAAGCTGCGCGCCGCGGACCTCGACGTTCTCGGCCAACTGGAAGCGGCGGTCGAAGGACCGGCCGGCAATACCCTGATGGAGATATCGGGGCTGACCGCCATCCTTTTCGCCATCGCGCTTGCCCTGGACGAAGAGCACGCCCTCCTTGACCTCAACCGCGAGGTCCTTCTCTGCAAAGCCGGCGACGGCAAGCGAAATCCGGTAGTGGTTCTCGTCGGTGCGTTCGATGTTGTAGGGCGGATAGGTCACCCCGCTGTCGACCTGGGACAGCGAATCGAGCATGTCGGTCAGACGGTCGAAGCCGACGGTGGAACGGTACAGGGGTGTCAGATCGAAAGTACGCATGGTTCACAACCTCCTTGGAGCGAAGTGTCAATTCGGCCCTCATCTGCCGGGCCCGCCGGAAACCAAATGGTCTTCCGACGCCCCCTAGGTAGTTGGAGGATTTTCGCGTTCAAGGACTTGCAAAACGGCTCGCGGAACCTACGCGTCGACCATCGCGAACCAGGAGAAGCGGGACGCCGCCAGAAGCCAGAGGATGATCACGGTGGCGTAGGAGAACCGGTCAAGAACCGCGGAGCGCGGCCGAACCCTGAACAGCCACTGACAGAGCATCAGAAGAAAGCCGCCCTCTTCCGGATTATGGGGATCGCGCCAGCGACCGCTCCTGAGCCAGGATTCGAGGTTGTTGATCACGCAGCTGCCCTGGTTGACATACCATTGCGTCATGATCGCTGGCAGCAGCAACAAGTAGAACGCCAGAGCGGGCGGCGACGAAAGAATCCAGCCCAACAGGATGTAGGCTCCGATGACGAGATGGGACAGGAAAAACGTGAGACCGAGGCTGTCCAGCCGCGGCCCGGCCGGGCATTCGTCATGATCGTGAAAATCAATCGAGGCCATGGACTTTGTATCCTCTCCCGTTCACGGCGGCCCCTCGCCGAGAACGGCACTCTCGACATAAGAACGCTCAATCTTGGCTTTCTGACGTCTTGAGCATTGTTTTTTTGTGTCGTTCGCCGGGGAACTTTTTGGCGTTAGCCTTTGAGAGGCCTGCTGTTGTGGGCGGACCCCGCAAATGGTCTTATCCCGCTCCTCGCCCCGGCTGCTTTTCCGGATGAACCCGTGACCACGAGCTTTCGCGTCAAGACGCTGATCGCGCCGGACAAGCGCCAATTGCGTACGGCCACCTGGGATGTGCCCGCCGGGGTGGCGGTGCGCGGCATTTGCCTCCTGCTGCACGGCTTGACCGAGTTCCTCGAGAAATATGACGAGACGGCGCAGGAGCTCACTGCGCGCGGACTGATCGTGGTCAGCCTCGATTGGCGCAGCCAGGGCGCGTCCGAGCGGCGGGGGAGCGGCAACCGCGCCGGCCACGTCACGAGCTTCGATGAGTATGACGCGGACATCGGCGCGATCGTCATGCAGGGCATCGAACCGATCCAGAAGGACCAGATCGCACAGGGGCGCGCGCCGTTGCCGGTGATCGCGCTTGCTCATTCGATGGGAGCGCACATCCTGTTGCGCTTCATCCATGAGCATAAGAGGCGTTTCGCGGGCGCCGCGCTGACCGCGCCGATGCTCGGCATAGAGACCGGAAAATATTCGCTGCAATTCGCCAAGGCCGTGACCTTCCTCCTCAACATGAGGCGGGCCTCGTCTCAGCTCGTCTATACGGTCGAAGGCCGCGACCCGCTGCACCTTCCCTTCGAGGGGAACCTCGTCACGTCGGATCGCGGACGATACGAGCGCAACCGCGAGCTCCTGAAGGCGCAGCCGTTCCTGCGCATCTACGGTCCGACATTCGGCTGGCTCGGCGCTGCGTTCCAATCGCTGCGCCGGGCGGAGCGTGCGGGATTCGCGGAAGAGATCGGCACGCCGTTGTTGGTCGTGGGCGCCGGCCGAGACGGAATCGTGACGACCGCGGCGACACGCGATTTCGTCAAGCGCCTGCCCAACGCAACCTATGTCGAGTTCGAGGACGCAGAGCACGAAATCCTGATGGAGAACGATGCGATCCGCGCCCGCTTCTGGGCGGCGTTCGACGCCTTCACGGCGCCGCTCCTGGACCGTCCGAACGCCTAGAGGGCGAGGATTTTCAGCGCTTCGGCGTGGACCCGCGGGTCTCCTGCGGCGACCACATTGCCGCCGCCGACCGGCGACTTGCCGTCCCAGCTCGTGACGATGCCGCCGGCGCCTTCGATGATTGGGATGATCGGTGCGATGTCCCAGCGCCTGAGATCGGTCTCGATGACGAGATCGACGAACCCCATGGCCACGAGCGCATAGGCGTAACAATCGCCGCCATAACGCGACAGCCGACAGCGCTTCTCGACGTTCCAATAGCGCTGGCGGTCCGCCTCATTGAAATGCAGCATCGGATGCGTGGTGCAGATCACCGCCTCGCCCAGCTCGGCGCAGGCGCGCGTCTTCAGAGTTTCAGTCGATGAGGCGTTGCGCAATTCCGTGACGCCGGCCGACGCCGTGAAGCGCTCGTCGAGAAACGGCTGGTCGAGAATGCCCAGCACCGGCGCTCCGTTGCGCTCGAGCGCGACCAGTGTTCCCCACAAAGGCTGCCCGGCGATGAAGGCGCGTGTGCCGTCGATCGGATCGAGGACCCAGACAAACCCGCTGTCGCCGGGGCGATGTCCGAATTCTTCGCCCAGAATGCCGTCGTCCGGGTAGGTGCCGGCGATCAGATCGCGCATCACCTGTTCGGCGCGCTTGTCGGCCTCTGTGACAGGATCGAAGAACCCGCCGGCGCCTTTATCGGTCACCTCGATGCGACGGCGGAAGTACGGGCGAATGACCGCTCTTGCCGCATCGGCAAGGCTCTGCGCGAAGGCAACCCGGTCTTTAAGCTCGCGGTCCATGTTCGTCGTAATACCACGACAGACGTCAAGCCGCCGTCAACTTCCCTCCGCTTCGGCTTCCGCCCTCTTGCGCATGTGAGGCAGCAGCGCGCGCTTGCGCAGGCGGATCGATTTGGGCGTCACTTCGACGAGCTCGTCGTCTTCGATATAGGCGATCGACTGCTCGAGCGTGGGCGGGATCACGGGCGTGAGCCGGACGGCCTCGTCCTTGGAATGCGTGCGGATGTTGGTGAGTTGCTTGCTTTTCAGCGGATTGACGTCGAGATCGTTGCCGCGGGAATTCTCGCCGATGATCATCCCCTTGTAGATGCGCGTGCCGGGGATGATGAAAAGCTTGCCGCGCTCCTCGATGTACCAGAGCGCGTAGGCGACGGCCTCGCCTTCATTGGTCGAGATCAACACGCCGTTGCGGCGGCCTTCGATGTTGCCCTTGTGCGGCGCGTAGCCATGGAACATGCGGTTCATCACGCCGGTGCCGCGGGTATCGGTCATGAACTCACCGTGGTAGCCGATCAGTCCGCGCGAGGGCGCGTGGAAGACGAGCCGGGTCTTGCCTGCGCCGGTCGAGCGCATGTCGCGCAATTCGCCTTTGCGCGAGCTGACCTTCTCGATCACGATTCCGGCGTAGGGCTCGTCGACATCGACGGTCACCTCTTCGATCGGTTCGAGCCGCTGGCCGGTGACCTCGTCATTCTTGTAGAGCACGCGCGGCCGGCTGATCGCGAGCTCGAAGCCCTCGCGCCGCATGGTTTCGATCAGCACGCCCAATTGAAGCTCGCCGCGGCCGGCCACCTCGTAGGCGCCGTCGTCCACTTCGCGCAGATGGATCGCGACATTGCCTTCGGCCTCGCGCAGCAGACGGTCGCGGATGACGCGACTCTGCACCTTGTCGCCTTCGCGCCCGGCGAGCGGGGAATCGTTCACCGAGATCGTGATCGCCAACGTCGGCGGATCGATAGGATGGGCGGGCAGCGGCGTCTCGACGGCGATGTCGCAGAGCGTATCGGCGACGGTAGCGTCCTCGAGACCGGCAATGGCGACGATGTCGCCCGCTTCGGCGCGCTCTGTCGGCACACGTGCGAGTCCCCGGAAGGACAGGAGCTTGGTGGCGCGCGCACGTTCCACCACCCGGCCGTCGCTCGACAGCGCCTTGATCTGCCGGTTCACCGTGATGGCGCCCGATTCGATGCGGCCGGTCAACACCCGGCCGAGATAGGGGTCGGCTTCCAGCGTGGTGACCAGCATCGTGAAGGGATAGTTATCGCCTGCCTGCGCCAAGGGCTTGGGCCGCGGGACATCGGTCACGATGCGGTCGAAGAGCGGCCCTAGCGATTCGCGCGGACTGGCGAGATCGGCAACAGCCCAGCCCTGGCGGCCCGATGCGTACAGCACATGAAAATCGAGCTGATAATCGTTGGCTTCCAGTGCAAGAAACAGATCGAAGATCTCTTCCAGGGTTTCCTTCGGCCGCGCGTCGGAGCGATCGATCTTGTTGATGATGACAATCGGCTTGAGCCCCAGCTTCAACGCCTTGGAAAGCACGAATTTGGTCTGCGGCATGACCGATTCGGCTGCGTCGACGAGGAGGACGACACCGTCCACCATCGAGAGGATGCGCTCGACCTCGCCGCCGAAATCGGCATGGCCCGGCGTATCCACAATGTTGATGCGCGTGCCGCTCCACTCGACGCTGGTGCATTTGGCGAGGATGGTAATGCCGCGCTCACGCTCCTGGTCGTTCGAATCGAGCGCGCGTTCCTGGACTTGCTGATTGTCGCGGATTGCGCCGGACTGCTTCAGCAAATGGTCGACGAGCGTGGTTTTGCCATGGTCGACATGGGCGATGATGGCAATATTTCGTATGTCCATGAGCGAGATCGTTTCTGGTCCGGAGCGGCGGACGCGAAGCCGCGGCTGATGCGGACGCGAAGCCGGGGCTTATATAGGTGCGACTCCCTTGGAGCAATGGCGGCCGCCCGCCAAGCTTAATAAGCCGCGATTCTCCTGGAATTGCGGCACAAATGCGCACGTCCCGGACTTTAAGCGCCGATCTAAGCCGCCACGGGTTGACGCGGAGCAGGAATCAGGGCCTTGCGCGCCGCTTTTTGAGCAGTCCGATTGCGCTCATGGGCGAAGCTCGTCCACTCGACGATCTCCAAACGGCCGCGGGCGTCCTCGATCAGCGCCGTGCAGCTTTCGACCCAATCGCCGTCGTTGCAGTAGACGATGCCATCGATCGTCTTGATCTCCGCTTTGTGGATATGCCCGCAGACCACGCCGTCGACACCGCGCAGGTGCGCAGCGCGCGCGACCGCGCGCTCGAAATCGCCGATGAAGGACGCGGCGTTCTTCACCCTGTGCTTCAAGAAGGACGAGAGCGACCAGTATGACAATCCGAGCCGCTGGCGGGCGATGTTGACCGCATCGTTGAGCCACAGTGCCGCTGCGTAAGCGCGATCGCCGAGCAGCGCCAGCCAGCGCGCATAGGTGACGATGCCGTCGAACGCATCGCCGTGGATCACCAGGAACTCGCGTCCGTCTGCGGTGCGGTGGGTTGCCTCGCTTAAGAGCTCGACACCGGCGAGCAACACGCCGCAATAGTCGCGGAACGCCTCGTCGTGATTGCCGGGCACGAAGATCACCTTGGCGTCGTGGCGCGCGCGCTTGAGGATTTTCTGCACCACGGTATTCTGGTCGGTGGACCAGTACACGCCGCGCCGCTGTATCGCCCAGAAATCGACGATGTCGCCGACAAGATAGAGGGTGCGGCAATCGGTGTGGGCCAGGAAGTCCGCCAGCAGCTCGGCCTTGCAGCCGGGCGTGCCGAGATGGACATCGGAGATGAAAATCGTGCGGTGGCGGCGCGCCAGGTCGGGCGCCAGCCCGTCTTGAACTCCTCTCATCGAGCACTCCCTCGGTTACGCCTACGCAAGTCAGGATTTCAGCGCCCTTATGGGGACGGCCGAATCAGACTTCGGAGTGGTCTGCCCCGATTCGATGACTCCCCTGTGGCAGTTCGGTGATGGTTCGATGAGTCAGGGGGCGCTTTGCACATGCTTTGTGCATTGCGGAACTCACAAATTAGGCACCATGACTTACATCAACATATTGTAATACTGAGTGAATTTTAAAATCGTGATTTGCCTCGCGCAGCGCTAAATAGCGCTTGATTTCGCACATGCGGTATAGAATATTATTGCGGTGCGGCATTGCTTACTCCTCCTGCGTGCCGCGGCCCCGTCCGGGGCGTTTCCTCCCTAAACTTGGGCCGTCCTTCGGGACGGCCCCTTTTTTTGTTTTTCAGAGTTAAACCGCTCTGCGGGCAGGCTTCAGCCAGCTCGAGGCTTCGGACAGAA
>Ga0137432_1000612_pt1 | contig 16367 bp, 11 predicted proteins | sample EasRivERMZT820_2_FD_102337 | JGI IMG/M metagenome (GOLD analysis project Ga0137432, IMG submission 102337) | Soil microbial communities from meander-bound floodplain in the East River, Colorado, USA - East River MetaG ERMZT820_2 | ecosystem: Environmental > Terrestrial > Soil > Floodplain ...
CGCGGACGTCTTCAAATGAGAGCGGGCGACAGGACATGAAGCGCATGCGCATCGGCTATGTCCCACTCAGCGACGCAGCGGTTCTTATCGCGGCCGCTTCGCGCGGCTTTGCGGAAGCAGAAGGATTCGCGATCGAGCTCGTGCGCGAAGTCTCCTGGGCCAATATCCGGGACAAGCTCATCCTCGGCCAGTTCGACGCCGCCCACATGCTGGCGCCGTTCGCCATCGCCACGACGTTAGGGCTGGGACATTTGCGCGTTCCTCTGATCGCACCCTTCGCGCTGAACCTGAACGGCAACGCGATCACGATTTCCAACCTCTTGCAGATGCAAATGGCGGACGAGCTCGGGCGCACGCCCGAAGGCCCCCTTGAGGGCGCGAAAGCTCTTGCGTCCGTGATTCGCCGACGCACCGCGGAGCAACAGGAGCCGCTCGCCTTCGGAATCGTATTTCCGTTCTCGACGCATGCCTATTTGCTGCGCCATTGGCTGCGTTTGGGCGCGATCGATCCCGAGCGCGACGTGAATCTCGTGGTCGTGCCGCCCCCTTACATGGCCGAAAGTCTGCGCACAGGTCTGCTGCATGGGTTCTGCGTGGGGAGCCCGTGGAACAGCCTTGCGGTGGACGCGAAGCTCGGCTGCATCGCGGCGTTTGGCGTGGATATCGCCGAGCGCGCGCCAGAGAAGATCCTCGCCGTGCCGAAGGCCGTTTCCGAACGCGATCCGGATTTGGTTTCGCGGCTGATCCGGGCATTGCGCGCCGCCGCGCGCTGGTGCGCGGATGGGAAGAACCACGCAGACCTCGCCCGGCTGCTCGCGTCGCGCGAGCATCTCGGGCTCCCCGAGCACATCATCCGCGACGTGCTGGATGGAAATCTTTGCGTGGGCGCCGGGGGACAGCGACGTGCACATGCCGCCTTCCTGCTGTTGGGCGGCGATACGACCAACCGCCCAGACCCACGGCATGCGAAATGGCTTTACGCCGAGATGGTGAGGGCCGGACAGACACCGTTCAGCGACGAGGCGTATCATGCCGCCGCGGCCGTCTACACGCCGCAGCTCTACGACGAAGCGACCAGGGAAACAGCGACCATGCCTCCTGGAGATCCCGTAGCGTTGAGCATGGGGCCGGCGTTTTCCGAGCATGATCCGCGTGGATATCTCGCAGCCTTTCGCTGATCGTTTCCTGACCAATTGATCTTCGCGTGAGCAGCACCGCGCGGTGCCGATGTGCCGCTCTGTTGATGAGAAACGACATTTCGTCGCGCGAAGGCTTGGCACGAGATTTGTAACGGACACCGTGTCTGACGGCGTCAGTGCGGATGCCGCAAGGACAAATCGCCCAAAGCAGGGTTGGCAGCAAAGCCGCTGAATCCGGAACGTTTTCGTCCGGACTCGCGGCTTTTTCCTTTGTCCGGAGGTGGTTCAATGACATTGAATGTGCAACGCCGTTTCAAGAGTGCGATTCTCCTTGCACTGAGCATCATCGCCTGCTTTCCGCCCGACGCGGCACAGGCCCAGGCGCAGACGACCCTCGCCGGCGCGATCGGGGCCGGCATGCCGATCATCGATCTGCGGCTTCGCTACGAGAATGTGGATCAGGCGAACAAGCCCAGAAACGCCACGGCAACGACGTTCCGCGCGCGCATTGGCTATCAGACCGGACAATATTACGGCTTCTCCGCGCTCGCCGAATTCGACTTCCTGCAGCATCTGGGGCCCGAGCACTATTTCAATTCGTTTGAGGGCGGATCGTCGGCGCTTTATCCGACGGTTGCCGATCCCGACATGGTCGCGCTCAACCGGCTGCAGCTCTCCTACGGTGCGCGGATTACGGACACAACCAACAATGCCCCCGATCTGAGACTCAATCTCGGTCGTCAGCGGATCATCTTCAGCGACCAGCGGTTCGTCGGCAATGTCGGCTGGCGCCAGCACGAGCAGACGTTCGACGGGATTTCCGTGATCAACACCTCGCTGCCCTCGACCACGCTGACTTACGCCTACATCACGCGCGTGAATCGCGTCTTTGGACCCGAGGCACCGAACGGCACTTTCGACAGCCATAGCCATCTCATCAACGCCATTTATGGCGGGCTGATGCCGCATCTGAAACTGGAGGGCTACACCTATCTCCTCGATCTGCGGCAAGCGCCGACCCAGTCCACGGCGAGTTACGGCTTGCGCGCCGATGGAACGATTGCCCTGGGAGACGGCCTGAGCGCCACATACGTTGCCGCGTTCGCGCGCCAGCACGACCACGCGAAGAACCCGCTGCCGATATCGCTGAACTACTATCTGGGCGAGGCCGGGCTCGTGTTTCGCGGCGTCACCGGCGGCGTGGGCTATGAGGTCCTGGAAGGAAACGGAACCGTCGGGTTTTCGACGCCGCTCGCGACATTGCATATCTTCCAGGGGTGGGCGGACGTTTTCCTGACCACGCCCGCGAACGGGATCAAGGATGTCTACGCGAAAATCGGCTACGGCTTCGCCGCTGTGCCGGTCTTTTCGCGAGTGACGGCAACGATCGTCTATCACGACTTTTCCGCACAGCGCGGCGACGCCGACTACGGCAGCGAATGGGACGCGCAGATCGAAGCCGCGCTCGACGCCAACGTCACGCTTGGGGTGAAATACGGGAACTATCAGGGCGCGGGGCCCTACCCGGACAAGGCCATCGGCTGGTTGTACGTGGGCTATCGATACTGATTCGGCGTGCCTAGACGTTAGGCGGTTGCCCTTCGCAAGAGCAGCATATGCCATCCGGTGACGCATCATCCCCATGGAATGATCGCCTTTTCCCGCCCGCCGGGGTTGGCACGGAACTTGGATGGCTGAGATGAGCTCCACTGTGTCAGCGCGGACGCAAGGGGCATTCCCAAAGCCGGGTACGCAGCAAGGCCGCTGATCCAGGACAGATGTCCGGATGCGCAGTTTTTGTCCCTCGGGACGCGTGAAAGCAAGAAGGCGGCCATGACATGACAGATCAGTTCAAATCCCAGCTTACCCGGCGCACACTGCTCAAGAGCACGGCAGCGGCGACCGCCACGACGGCGTTGTTGCAAGCCGTGAAGATGGCATTTCCCGGCGGTGCTTTTGCCGCGCCAACCGGGCCCGAGACCACCAAAGCGGTTCTCGGCTACATCGCGCTCACCGATGCCTCGCCGCTCATCGTGGCCAAAGAGAAGGGCTTCTTCGCCAAGCACGGCGTCCCCGACGTCGATGTGCTCAAGCAGGCATCGTGGGGCACGACCCGCGACAACCTCGCGCTCGGCGCGGAGCGCAACGGCATCGACGGCGCGCATATCCTCTCTCCGATGCCCTATCTGCTCACCACAGGAAAGGTGACTCAAAACAACGTGCCGGTGCCAATGTATCTCCTGGCGCGGCTCAACTATGACTGCCAAGCCATCTCGCTTTCGAACGAATACAAGGACCTCAAGATCGGGCTCGACGCTTCGCCCCTGAAGGCCGCGTTCGAAAGGAAGAAAGCCGCCGGCAAGGCGGTGAGCGTCGCGGTGACATTCCCCGGCGGCACCCACGATCTGTGGATGCGCTATTGGCTCGCCGCGGGCGGCATCGATCCCGACAAGGACGTCTCCACCATCGTCGTGCCGCCGCCGCAAATGGTGGCGAACATGAAAGTGGGCAACATGGACGCCTTCTGCGTCGGCGAGCCGTGGAACGAGCAGCTGGTGCATCAGAATATCGGCTACACCGCGCTCACGACCGGCGAGCTGTGGGCCAATCATCCCGAGAAGTCGCTCGCATTGCGGGCCGCCTATGTCGACAAATATCCCAATGCGACAAAGGCCATCCTCATGGCGGTCATGGACGCGCAGATGTGGTGCGACAGAAGCGAGAACAAGGACGAGATGGCCGAGATCGTCGGGCGGCGCCAATGGATCAACGTGCCCGTCGCGGACATCATCGGCCGCATCAAGGGCGATATCAATTACGGCAATGGACGAATCGTCAAAGGCACCAAGCAGCAGATGAAATTCTGGGCCGGCGGCGTCTCCTATCCCTATCGCAGCCACGATTTGTGGTTCCTCACCGAGGATATACGCTGGGGCAAGTTCGAGCCGACGCTCGATACCAAAGCGCTGATCGCCAAGGTCAATCGTGACGACCTATGGCGCGACGCGGCCAAGGCGCTGTCGGTGCCGGCGGCCGACATCCCGGCCTTGCCATCGCGCGGCAAGGAGACGTTCTTCGACGGCAAGGTTTTTGATCCCGACAATCCGGCGGCCTATCTCAAGAGTCTCCGGATCACGCGGGTTCAGGTCTAGGCGACATGACCTTGCCGGTAAAAATTGAAGGCATCGAACAGCCGCTCACACCGCAGAAGGCAACGATCCTTCGCCTCCCTTCGCCGCGCGCAGGCATCGTTCGCGCGCGGCTGCTGTCCTATGCACATATGGCGGCGGCAAATACGCTTCCGCCGCTCGCGGTGCTCACCATAGCGCTTGTGGTCTGGGAGGTGCTGTGCTCGACGCCTGACGCAACATTGCCTTCGCCGACCCGGATCTGGGCCGAGTCGAAAGAGCTTATCACTGACCCGTTCTTCGTCTACGGGCCGCAGGACCTGGGGCTGGGATGGCGCCTTCTCGTGTCCTTGCAGCGCGTCGCCATCGGCTATGGGCTCGCCAGCGTCGCCGGCATCCTCATCGGGACTGTCATCGGCCAATCGGTGTGGGCCACACGCGGGCTCGACCCGATCTTCCAGGTGCTGCGCACGGTTCCCCCTCTCGCCTGGCTTCCGATCGCGCTGGCGGCGTTCCGCGACAGCCAGCCGTCGGCAGTGTTCGTGATCTTCATCACAGCCGTGTGGCCGATCATCATCAACACGGCGGTCGGCATCCGAAATATCCCGGACGATTATCGCAATGTCGCGAAAGTGCTCCAGCTCAATCCGCTCGAGTTCTTCCGCAAGATCATGCTGCCGGCAGCGGCGCCCTACATCTTTACCGGCTTGCGCATCGGCATCGGTCTCGCATGGCTCGCCATCGTGGCGGCGGAAATGCTGACCGGCGGCGTTGGGATCGGATTCTTCATTTGGGACGCGTGGAACTCTTCGCGGCTTCCCGACATCGTGGTCGCGCTGATCTATATCGGGCTGGTCGGCTTCTTCCTCGATCGCGTGGTTGCGATCGCCGCGACCATCGTCACCCGCGGCACGGTGAGGAACTGAGCCATGGACGCCTATCTGCAACTCGATCACATCGACAAGTCCTTCGCGCGCGGCGCGGTGGCCTCCGAGGTTCTCAAAGCGATCGTCCTTCCGATCCACAAGGGCGAATTCGTCTCCATCATCGGTCATTCGGGCTGCGGGAAGTCGACGCTCCTCAACATTGTCGCGGGTCTCACGCCGCCGACGGCCGGCGGCGTGATCCTGGAAGGACACGAAGTCAACGCGCCGGGGCCTGACCGCGCGGTGGTGTTCCAGAATCACTCGCTGCTTCCCTGGCTCACCGTCTACGGGAACGTGCGGCTCGCCGTCGACAAGGTGTTCGGAAAGAGTAAGTCGCGCATCGAACGCCACGATTGGACCATGCACAATCTCAAGCTGGTGCACATGGCGCACGAGGCGCACAAGCGGCCCGCCGAAATTTCCGGCGGGATGAAGCAGCGCGTGGGACTTGCCCGAGCGCTCGCCATGGAACCGAAAGTGCTGCTGCTCGACGAGCCGTTCGGCGCGCTCGATGCGCTGACGCGCGCCCAGCTCCAGGACAGTGTGCAGGAGATCACCACTCAACTGGGGAACACCGTGATCATGATCACGCACGATGTCGACGAAGCCGTGCTGCTGTCGGATCGCGTCGTGATGATGACCAACGGTCCCTCGGCGACGATCGGCGAGGTGCTGCCGGTGCTCTTGCCCCGGCCGCGCCGCCGTCTCGAGCTGGCGGCGCATCCTGTCTATCTCGATTGCCGCCGCCGCGTGCTGGACTTCCTCTATCGGCGTCACCGGACTTTCGAGGCGGCATAAACGGCATGGCCGGGGACTTCACGCCGGAGCAGAAACGCTATCTCGAAGGTCTGGCATCCGGCCTTCAGGTGGCGCGCATAGCGCGCGGAACCCCAACGGCCGCTGCCGACGGTGCGCGCCAGCATGACGGCCCGGATGCTGCGCATCTCGCGGCCCAGGACCGCGTCCTCGCGCGTCACGAGAAACTCTCCGACCCTGAGAAGGTCAAGCGCGAAGAGCATCCGTTCGATGCCTATGGGCGGCTGAAGGAGCAAGCCGCGAGAAACGAATTTCCCAAGGCGGCGGACAATTTCCGCTGGCGCTATTACGGCCTGTTCTATGTCGCGCCGACCGAGAACGCCTATATGTGCCGCTTGCGGATTCCGAACGGCATCCTCACCCATTGGCAGTTCGCAGGCGTTGCCGATCTTTCCGAACGCTATGGCGGTGGATATGCGCATGTCACGACGCGCGCCAATCTGCAGATCCGCGAGATCGACGCGAAGAGCGCGCCCGTCATGGTCGAGGCGATCCAGGATCTGGGCCTGGCATCGCGCGGGTCGGGCGCCGACAACATCCGCAACGTCACGGGAACCCCGACGGCGGGCATCGATCCGAGAGAATTGATCGACACGCGACCCTTCGCGCACGAATGGCATTTCCATATCCTGAACGACCGATCGCTCTATGGCCTGCCGCGGAAGTTCAATGTCGCCTTCGACGGCGCAGGCACGATCCCGGTGCTGGAAGACACCAACGACATCGGCTTCCAGGCGGTGCAGGTGAAGGACGGATTTGGCGCTCCATCCGGAATTTGGTTCCGGCTGATGCTCGGCGGCATAACGGGCCACAAGGATTTCGCCCGCGATACCGGCGTTGTCGTCAGGCCGGACGAGGCGACAAAGATCGCGGACGCTGTGGTGCGCGTGTTCATCGAACATGGCGATCGCACCAACCGCAACAAGGCCCGCCTGAAATATCTGCTCGACGCATGGGGCTTCGGCAAGTTCCTTGCCGCGGTGGAGGACAAGCTCGGCGCCAAGCTCACCCGCGTTCCCGCGGATTCCCTTGCGCCGCGGCCCACGTTCGACCGTATGGCCCATATCGGCGTGCATCCCCAGAAGCAGGAAGGCCTCAACTGGATCGGCGTCGTGCTGCCGGTGGGTAAGCTCAGTGCGGCGCAGGTGCGCGGGCTCGCGGCAATCGCGCGAGACTGCGGCGACGGCGATATCCGCCTGACCGTCTGGCAGAACCTCATCCTCTCCGGTGTTCCCAAGGCGCGCGTGGCCGACGCGGAATCCGCCATCGCAGCTCTTGGCCTCGCCACGACGGCGACCTCGATCCGCGCCGGGCTGATCGCCTGCACCGGTAACCGCGGCTGCCGCTTCTCGGCCTCCGACACGAAAACCCACGCCGAGGCGATTGCGCAATGGTGCGAGGGGCGCGTGGACATGGACGTGCCGGTGAACATCCATCTCACCGGTTGTCATCATTCGTGCGCGCAGCACTATATTGGCGATGTCGGGCTTCTTGCCTGCAAGGTGCGCGAGTCCGAAGCCGACGATCCGGTCGAGGGCTACCATATCCATGTCGGCGGTGGATTCGGCCCCGACGCCGCGCTCGCACGCGAGCTCTATCGTGATGTAAAGGCGACGGACGCGCCGCGAATCGTCGAGCGCGTCTTGAAGGCGTATGTCGCGCACCGATCTCACAGTGGGGAACAGTTCGCCGCATTCACCCGCCGCTACGAGACCGAAGCGCTGAAACGTCTCTGCGATCGGGAGGCGGGCGAATGACGTTTCCCGTGAATCCCTCGCCGGCCGTGTTCCTGCCCGAGAACGCCCCTTTTACGCCCGAGCAGCGCTCCTGGCTCAATGGCTTCTTTGCCGGCCTGGTTGCGCTCAACAGTGGAAGCGCAAATGCGCTGCCCTTGCCGGGCGCAGCACCCGTTGCGCATCAGGACGACGGCGAAGCGCCTTGGCACGATCAGACACTGGCGCTCGCGGAGCGCATGAGGCTTGCGGAGGGGCGTCCGTTGCCGCGCCGGATGATGGCCGCGATGGCGCAGCAGGATTGCGGCCAGTGCGGCTACAATTGCTCCGACTACGCGGACGCCTTGTTCGCGCGAAAGGAGGCGCGTCTCAATCTCTGCGTGCCGGGGGGTAAAGAAACCACCCGCATGCTGAAGGCGCTGCACGAAGAACTGAACGGGGCGGCCGTGACCGCTCCCGCCGTGAAGGATGCGCCCGCGCCGGCGACCGTTCCGGGTGTCACGCGGGATTCGCCGGCGGAGGCCGTCTTCCTGACACGCAGGCGGCTGAATAAGGCGGCGTCAGAGAAAGAAACCTGGCACGTCGAATTCGACCTGACGGAAACCGGTATCGACTACAAAGTCGGCGATTCGTTTGGCGTGTTTCCTGCAAACGATCCGTCTCTGGTTCAGTCTGTGATCGCTGCCCTCGGCGCACCGCCGAGCACTTTGATCGGCGATCGATCGCTGCGCGACGTGCTGACGGATTCGCTCTCACTGAGCCCCGCGCCCGACACGCTGTTCCAGCTGATCTCCTATCTCACCGGCGGCGAAAAGCGGCAGAAGGCCAAGGCGCTCGCGACCGGTGAAGACCCGGACGGCGACGCTGCTACGCTCGATGTGCTCGCGGCGCTGGAAAAATTCCAGGGATTGCGTCCCGATCCCGAAGCCTTCGTTGAAGCGCTCGAACCGCTGCAGCCGCGGCTTTATTCGATCTCGTCATCGCCCCGCATCGATCCCAACCGGGTCGCTCTCACCGTCGACGCCGTGCGCTATGTTGCAGGCAGGCGAAAACGGCTCGGCGTGGCTTCGACGTTCTTTGCCGAGCGCGTGGAACCGGGCGTCAGGGTGAAGGCCTATGTTCAGCGCGCGCACGCGTTCGGCCTTCCCACGGATCCCGCCGTGCCCGTCATCATGGTGGGCCCCGGCACGGGGATCGCGCCCTTCCGCGCCTTTTTGCAAGATCGCAAAGCCACCGGCGCCCAGGGCCGCAATTGGCTGTTCTTCGGCCATCAACGCAGCACTTGCGATTTTTTCTACGAGGACGAGTTGACGGCGATGAAGTCGTCCGGCGTGCTGACGCGGTTGACACTCGCCTGGTCGCGCGATGGCGATCAGAAGATCTATGTGCAGGACCGCATGCGCGAAGTGGGACGCGATCTGTGGGCGTGGCTCGCCGCCGGTGCGCATTTCTATGTCTGCGGGGATGGTAAGCGCATGGCCAAGGACGTCGAGCGCGCGCTTGTCGATGTCGCGGCCGCGCACGGTGCACGCACCACCGACGAGGCAATCGCCTTCGTCGCCGAACTCAAAAAACGGGGCCGCTATCAGCAGGATGTCTACTGAGCTGCCATGAATGCACACGTCCACAAACCGAAAGGGACGCTGACCACCTGTCCCTATTGCGGTGTGGGATGCGGAGTCGAGGCGGCACCGGGCGAACGCGGCGGGAGCGTGATCTCCGGCGACGCTGCCCATCCTGCCAATCGCGGCCGCCTCTGCACCAAGGGTCTTGCGCTCGGCGAAACGCTGGGGCTCGAAACACGTCTGCTGCATCCGATGCTGCGTGGCGCGGACGGCTCGTTCGGCCGCACTGGTTGGGACGCCGCGCTTGGCAAGGTCGCCGATGGATTCCGCCGGATCGCGGAGCGCGACGGGCCGGGCGCGATCGCCTTCTATCTCTCCGGCCAGCTTCTGACCGAGGACTATTACGTCGCCAACAAGCTGATGAAAGGCTTCATCGGCTCGGCCAATGTCGACACGAATTCGCGCCTGTGCATGGCGTCCGCGGTGGCTGCGCACCGCCGCGCCTTCGGCGCCGACACGGTGCCGGGGGTTTATGCCGATCTGGACGAAGCCAACCTGATCGTTCTCGTTGGTTCCAACGCCGCTTGGTGCCATCCCGTGCTTTTTCGGCGCATGATCGAAAACAAACGCACGCGCGGCGCGAGGATCGTTGTGATCGATCCGCGCCGCACCGCGACCGCGGAGGAGTCCGATCTCTTTCTTGCTGTCGCCCCGGGCATGGACACGGCGCTCTTTTGCGGATTGCTGGTCCATCTCGCGGAGAGCACGGCGCTCGATCGTGGCTACATCGCCTCACACACCGCGGGTTTTCGCGACGCGCTCAACCGCTCGAGGGAGATCGCGCCGGATGTGGCCACGACCGCCGCCGCGACGGGGCTCGAACGCGACGACGTCCAAAGCTTTTTCGACATGTTCGCGACGACCGCGCGCACCGTCACCTGCTTCTCGCAGGGCGTCAATCAATCGGCCCAGGGCACCGACAAGATCAACGCGATCATCAATTGCCATCTCATGACAGGCCGCATCGGCAGGCCGGGCGCCGGCCCGTTTTCCCTGACCGGCCAGCCCAACGCCATGGGCGGACGCGAGGTCGGCGGTCTCGCCAATCAGCTCGCCGCGCATATGGACTTCGCGCCGGATCATGTCGACCGCGTCCGCCGCTTCTGGAACGCGCCGCGCATAGCGACGCGCGAAGGACACAAGGCCGTCCAGATGTTCGATGCAATTGCACGCGGCGAGATCAAGGCCTTGTGGGTGATGGCGACGAACCCGGCGGTGTCGTTGCCGCGCGCCGCAGAAATGCGGAACGCGCTGAAGACGCTCGAGCTGTTCGTGGTCTCCGAGAATGTTCTTTCCAATGACACGATCCATGCGGGAGCCCATGTGCTGCTGCCCGCGACCGCCTGGGGCGAGAAGGACGGAACCGTCACCAATTCGGAACGGTGCATTTCGCGGCAGCGCGCGTTCCTGCCCTCGCCAGGCGAAGCCAAGGCCGATTGGTCGATCGTCTGCGATGTCGCGCGGCGCCTTGGTTTCGCCGATGCGTTCGCTTATCGCGGCCCGGCGGATGTCTTTCGCGAGCATGCAGCGTTGTCCGCGTTCGAGAACGAGGGAACGCGCGATTTCGATATCGGTGCGCTGGCGAGCCTGTCGGACGAGAACTACGACACGCTCGACCCGGTGCAGTGGCCGCTGCCCGCGGGTTCATCGCGGCATGGCGACGGCGAGAAGCGCTTCTTCGCGGACGGGAAGTTTTTCACGCCGGACCTCCGAGCGCGCTTCATCGCACCGGAGAAGCCGGCGCTGAAGGAAGACACTTCGCCTGCCTTTCGTTTCCGACTCAACACCGGACGGATTCGGGATCAGTGGCACACGATGACGCGCACCGGGTTGAGCGCACGGCTCGCGGCACACTTACCTGAACCGTTCGTCGAGATTCATCCGCGCGATGCCGAGTCTGCCGGTCTCGCGGACGGCACGCTGGCGCGCGTGACGACAGCGCATGGGGCCTGCATCCTCAAGGTCATGGTCAACGACGGGCAGAAGCCGGGCTCGCTTTTCGTGCCGATCCATTGGAGCGCCGAAACCGCCTCCGACGCGCGGGTCGGCGACCTCGTTTCGCCGCACACAGATCCGTTCTCGGGACAGCCTGAAGCCAAAGCGACGCCCGCCACGATTGTACCCATCACCATGCCGCTGTCGGGCTTCATGCGTACGAAGCGCGATATAAGACTCCCCGTAGGTAGCTGGTGGACGAAGGTGCTGCTCGAAGACACCGTCGAAGTCCGTTTTGCGACCGAACGCGGCCTGCTCTATTGGCACGACACCGCGCAGCGCCTGCTTGGCCCTGACGGCACGCTGGTCGAACACTTCGATGGTGATAAGGGCACCTATTGCGCCGCCGTTGTTGTCGAGGGCGCGTTCGAGGATTGTCTTGCCGTCGGACCAGCCGGGCAGGCCCCACGGCTGAGCAGCATCAGGACCATGGTCGCCAATCATCCAGGCGAGATCGGCTCGGCAATTGCCCATAGAAGCGTTGCCAGCGAAGACATTGAGGATACAGGGCCGGTGATCTGTGTCTGCTTCGGCGTCGGGCTTGCAGCGATCCGTAACGCCGTCAAGAACGGTGCCGGAAGCGTTGCCATGCTGGGGGCAACATCACGAGCGGGCACGAATTGCGGCTCGTGCCTCCAGAGTTGAAACGGATCGTCGCCCGCGAGCGGGCGAAGGCCATTTGAGCCGAATTCCGAAAGGGAAAGTCAGCTAGCAGACTATGCTGCTAGCTGACCTTGGGCGTTGTGGGGCCCCACAACACCCAGAAATCACTTAGGAAAATCAATGTGTAAGGTGCGAGTGTTGGAAGCCAACGTAGTCCACCATGAGACCCAGAGTCAGCGAGCAAACGCTCCAGCCATGGGGTGACCTAACCTTGCGAAATTGGCCAGTCCCTCCACGGGATGGCGCCACAGCGAGGAGGCCAACCATGACGAAAGATTTGAAGCAGATTCCGAAGAAACTTCCTTGGAACAAATGCCGCTTGAATGGTCCAAAGCCGCCCCTCAAGCCGAAGCAGATCTGGGGCATACGCACCCGTCTCCAGATCGCCAAGCGCACGCGCGACATGGCGCTGTTCGATCTCGCACTGGACAGTAAATTGCGCGGCTGCGATCTGGTACGCGTGAAAATCAGCGACATCGCCGTGCATGGCGCCGTGCAGACTCGAGCGACGGTGACTCAGCGCAAGACTGGTCGTCCGGTACAATTCGAGCTCACCGAGCAAACCCGGACCTCAGTTCATGCTTGGCTACAGATCCGCGGCAATCGCTCCCCGGAGTTTCTCTTCCCCAGCCGGATTGATCGTTCCCGGCACCTGAGTACGCGCCAATATGCAAGACTGGTAGACGGATGGACGACTCTGATCGGCCTGGATCCGAAAGCTTACGGCACGCACTCGCTCCGTCGGACAAAGGCTGCACTTATATACAAGCGCACTGGAAACCTACGGGCGGTCCAGCTTCTTCTCGGCCACACCAAACTCGAGAGTACTGTTCGATAGCTGGGCGTCGAGGTTGACGACGCCCTGACTATCTCAGAGCAGACCGAGATCTGAGCGGTCCCGCACGGCGCCGCATCCCGCGACCAACGCAAAGCGAACCATTTATGGTCGCGGCGCAGCCTACCTGGGACGGCAGAGATGCGTCGCATTTGTGCCGTCCACGGCACGGGCCAAATACGGCAGTTCATCGCCAATTTTGTTGAAAAACTCGGCGTTGGGTGACGTCGCGAAGCGTGATTCCATTGATTGTGCGCGAATCGATGGAGGCGGCGATGATGGGAGAACGTTCGGGATCGCAGGGACGGTTTTTCTACCGGTTTGATCTTGAGAAGCGCGTCCCCGCTGATCACCTGCTGCGTAAGATCGATGCGGTTCTGGATCTGTCCAAGCTGCGGTCGCAGCTCGCGCCGCACTACAGCCATACGGGCCGTCCCTCGATCGATCCGGAGCTGATGATCCGGATGCTGCTGATCGGTTATTGCTACGGCATCCGGTCGGAACGGCGGCTGTGTGAGGAAGTCGATCTGAACCTGGCTTATCGCTGGTTTCTTTAGGCGGGCATCATTTGTCAACTCCGTTTCTGTTTTCCTCTCGGCAACAAGGCCCCTGACGAGTTCATGCTTCTTTGCGTGCTCGGTGGGGATGACACCGGCGGACAGGATGGGTTGAGAAGGGATGGACGGCCAAGCTCTGCCACGCGCTCGATCGACATCGTCCATCGGCGGCAACCAGCGATGCGGGCTCGTCTACCCCTCGTACCCATCAGGGTACCCGTTCACCGCCAAGGAGGCGGGTTCTGTTTGATTGCTGGTAGGGGCTCCGTTTTACGCTGCAGCAGCCGGTGGGGACTCGCGGATTGTCCACCGGAACGTGGTTCCATCGATCCACATGCGATGCAGGACAACGGCAAGCTTGCGCGCGAGAGCGACTTTGGCGAGTTTGGCACCGCTCCTCTTTGCGATCCTCATCGCCCAGCCGCGCAATCCAGACCAGCGCCCGTGATGCATGAGGACATGCGCTGCTTGATAAAGCGCGGTGCGCACCATCCCGTCACCGCACCGGCTGATATGACCATCGTAATCGACTTGCCCGGAGCTGTAGCGACGTGGTGTCAGGCCAAAATGAGCCCCAACATCTCGAGAGCGGGTGAAGCGCTCAGGCACGTCGACACCGGTCCGATATGTGAGCGCCACGATCACACCCACACCCGGTACTGTCATGAGGCGGCGGCAGACGGCATCGCTGCGAGCAATCTTCAGTGCCATGCGATCGAGACGACAGAACTCCTCTAGGAGCACGCGGCGCACCCGCAATAGAGGTAAGCTTATTGCCGCAAGTTTCGGATGAGCTTTCACGAGCTCCAGAGCTCGGGTCTCGAAGGAGCGCTTGGTCACTTTCCCCAGCCGTAGCCCGAAGACCTTGAGCGAACCACGAACCGAGTTCTCGATATCCTGCAACTTGCTAAGCAAAAGGTTGCGATTGACGAGGAGCATGCGGATTTCCTGCGCCACCTCGCTCTTCACGTGTACCAAACGGAACCAGCCGAGCCGAACCAGGTGCGCGATCCCGCGCGCATCGTTGCGATCCGTCTTGTTACGCATGGCACTGAGGCCGGCCTTCACATGCCGACATTCGAGACAAAGCGCTGGATAGCCAGCAGCTCGCAATTCGCTGAACAGCCAAGATGATGTCGGACCAGCTTCCAGGCCGATGCGCTTCAAGGGACGGCCGAACCGCTTTAGGAGCGCAACGATTTGCTGTGGTTCTGCGTCAACCTTTTGTTCGAGGAGGACGGATCCGTCCTGATCGACGATGCACATGTTGACGGTATCGAGCGATGCGTCGAGACCTACAAAATACTCCATGGGTTCCTCCTCAATGGGACTGTGGAACCTCGATTGCAGAGCATGATTCGCCCTCAACCGCAGGCCGCCCGCCTACCCCATCTCTGTCGTCTCAATCTGGACGATCGGGTGCCGGACCATTCGACCTTCTCCAAGAACAGGCATGGACGATTCCGCGAGGCGGACATTCTGCGCCACGTGTTCGAGACGACAGTGCAGACGTGCATGGCCTCAGGCTTGGTCGGGGGAGAAGGCTTTGCCGCAGACGCGAGCATCATTCGCGCCAACGCGAACCGCCAGAACAGCATTCCGGGCGGTGATGACCATGATTGGACCGACGGTCCTGGCGGTGGTCCAAGCCGTCCGGTTCGCGAGTATCTTGCTGCGCTCGACCGGGACGCTCCCCCGCCGAAGGACATCTCGCTCTCCGATCCCGCATCACGGCTGACGGCGGCGGTTGGCAAGCCGGCCTTCTTCGGTTGGTCGACCAATTACCTGGTCGATGTGAAGAGCTCGGTCATCATGGATGTCGCGGCAACGCCCGCGGTGCGTTCCGCTGAGGTCGATTCCACGAAAGTCATGATCGATCGGGTGCAGGAGCGGTTCGGGGTCAAGCCGAAACGGCTGATCGGCGACACGGCTTACGGCACGGCCGAGATGCTAGCTTGGATGGTCGAGGAGAAAGGCATCGAGCCGCATGTGCCGGTTTGGGAGAAGGGCGAACGCACTGACGGAACGTTCAGCCGCTCGGAGTTCGCCTTCGATGAAGTCTCCAACACTCTGACCTGTCCAGGCGGCAAGCGCCTGCAGCAATACCGATATCCGCGCAACTTCGAGCGGAGCGGCGTCACCAAAGCCAACCAGCGAATCTATCGCGCACGTAAGTTCGATTGTGGATCGTGCGGGCTCAAGGAGAAATGCTGTCCGGGTCAGCCCATGCGCAAAATCATCCGAAGCGTGCACGAAGCCTCACGCGAGATCGCCAGGCGCTTTAGGGAAACACCTGAATATCTGCAGTCCCGTCGCGACCGCAAAAAGATCGAGATGCTGTTCGCCCATCTGAAGCGCATCCTGAAGCTGGATCGACTGAGACTGCGTGGTCCCACCGGCGCGCACGACGAATTTACGCTGGCGGCAGCCGCACAAAACCTTCGCAAACTGGCGATGCTCGCGTTCCGTCCACCCCTCGCGGCTCAGGCTGCGTGAGTTAAAGGGCGGAGGCTCCCTTCACGTGCCGCGGTGCAGCGGCCCGAAAGCCCTGCAACGGCCTACGAAACACCGAGTTGTTCAACAAAATTGGCGATGAATGGCCGTGCCATCTTCACGCAGCCATGACCGCTGTCGGCCACTAACCAGCCGTTCCAGCTGCCAATGTCAGCGATACGCCAAATTGAGATCGACCTCCTGACATAGCCGGCGCTCCGAGCGGATTGAGTAGCAGTAGCCAACGAGCAGCATCCGGACCATCAGTTCCGGATCGATCGACGGGCAGCCTGTGTGGCTGTAGTAGGCAGCAAGTTCGGCGCGAAGCCAGCTCAGGTCGAGGACTGAATCGATGCGGCGCAGAAGGTCATCGGGCGGTATGCGGTCTTCAAGGCAAAACTCGTAGAACAGACGGTCCTGTCGTCCGGTCCGCTCTCCCATCATCGCCCATATCCCG